>Ga0315321_10001084_pt1 | contig 20858 bp, 15 predicted proteins | sample M180m21515metaG_FD_203464 | JGI IMG/M metagenome (GOLD analysis project Ga0315321, IMG submission 203464) | Ammonia-oxidizing marine archaeal communities from Monterey Bay, California, United States - M1 80m 21515 | ecosystem: Environmental > Aquatic > Marine > Intertidal zone | place: USA...
CTCGCACCCTGGCTGCATCGCGGTGCCAACCAGGTGGTCTTCACCGCAGCAGCCAGCCCCTCCAAACAAGGTGGTCCGTTGGTGCTGTCCATCGGTCCACTTCAGGCCGACGGCACTATGCCCGATGCCTCCATTCGCTTCGCGCGCGACCCGTCGTCCGCGACCAAAGCCGTCGAACGCAGCTTCATTCTGAGGGTGCCTTGAAGTGGCGCGCCGCCGAAGTGAGTCCGGCGGTCCCGCTGTCTGTGCCCATCCCCACGCTCCCCGAGAACCGTCGATGAATGCCTCGAGCCGTCGGGTGTTTGTGCTCGACACGAACGTCCTCTTGTTCGACCCCAATGCCCTGTCGGCCTACGACAAGCATGAGGTGGTGGTCCCCATCTCGGTCATTGAAGAGGTCGACCGCTTCAAGAAAGACCTCAACGAGACTGGCCGCAACGCCCGCATGGTGTCTCGTCGACTCGACAGCATGCGGTCGAAGGGGCGCCTGTCAGTGGGGGTCCCCTCGGAAAATGGCGGTCTCATCCGAGTGCCCTTTCTGGGGACTGCAGCGGACCTCCCTGCGGACTTCGGGCCTCCGTCCAATGACAACCGCATCCTGGCCACCGCGCAGGCGCTCGCGGAGGAACGCGGCTCTGACAACGTGGTGCTGGTCACCCGAGACACCAACCTCCGCATCAAGGCGGACGCCCTTGGGGTCACAGCGGAAGACTACCACCACGCCCAGATTGCGATGGACGAGAACTTCACGGGCGTGGCCGAGCGGGCCGTGCCCTCCGAGCAGATTGGGCTGGTCTACCGCAAGGGACGCATCGACTTTCCGCCCGAACAGGCCGTCGAGTGGGGCGCAGCGCCCAACCAGTTTTTTGTGCTCTCTGCGCTCGACAACCCCGGGCAGACCGCACTTGTTCGCTACGACGGCAAGCGCGACCTTCTGCGGTTGGTGGGCCGCTACAAAGAAGGCATCTGGGGCATCTTTGCGCGCAATAAAGAGCAGCTGTTTGCCCTCGACCTGCTGCTCGATGACAGCGTCCATTTGGTCACTCTCGATGGCATGGCAGGCACCGGTAAGACCCTGCTGGCCATCGCGTGTGGCCTCAAGCTGGTCGCGGACGAACAGCGCTACCGGCGCTTGGTGGTGAGCCGGCCCATCTTTCCGCTTGGGCGCGACATCGGCTTTCTGCCGGGCGACCTCTCGGAGAAGCTCAATCCCTGGATGAAGCCCATCTTCGACAATCTCGAGCTTCTGCTGGGCTCCAACCGCGAGCGCACGGGGCGCAAAGGCCAGGGCTCGCTGTACCAGCCCCTCCTCGACCAGGGCATCATTGAGATTGAGCCGCTCACCTATATCCGAGGCCGCTCGCTGCCCCAGCAGTACCTCATTGTCGACGAGGCGCAGAACCTCACGCCTCACGAAGTGAAGACAGTCATCACGCGGGCCGGCGAGAACACCAAGGTGGTGCTCACGGGCGATCCCTACCAGATCGACAATCCCTATGTCGACGCCACTTCAAATGGCCTTACCTACGTGGTGGAGCGGTTCAAGGAGTCCAGCGTGGCGGGCCATGTCACCCTGCGCAAGGGTGAGCGAAGCCAGCTGGCCGAGCTCGCTGCGCGCCTTCTCTGATCGGAGTTCCCATGAGTCGACATCATCGAGGCGGCGGTCGCGGAGGGTCCCGTCGGGGCGGTCGCTCCAAGGCCAGCGTGCCAGATCGCGGCCAACAGCTTGAGGGCCGCAATGTGGTGTGGGAGGCGCTCGATCGCGGACTCCGCAAAGTTCACCGCATCCAGCTCGACGAGCGCGCCAAGCCCGACGCCAAGATCAAGCGCATCCTCGCCAAGGCCAAGGCCGAGGGTGTGCCGGTAGCTCGCGTCGAGCGGTCGAAGCTGGATGAGGTATGCGTAAGTGGCGTCCACAACGGCATCATCGCGTGGGCTGAGCCGCTGCAGGCCTCGTCTGTGCGGGGCCGGTTGTCCGAGCTGGCCCGGGAAGGTGTCGAGCCGTTCTTCGTGCTGGTCGACGAAGCCAACTACGAACACAACCTTGGTGCGGTGCTGCGCTCTGGCCTCGGGTCGGGCGTGAATGCAGTGGTCATACCCACTCGGCGGGGGGCCGGTGTGACACCAGTGGTAATGCGGGTGGCCATGGGGGCTGCAGAGGTGGTGCCGGTGATTCGGGAGGGGCTCAGCTCAGCGCTCGCCACGCTTCGGCGCGAGGGTGTGCGGGTGATTGGCGCCGACATGGATGGCGAGCCGCACTGGTCGGTTCCCATGACGGGGCCACTCGCTCTGGTCATTGGGGGCGAAGGCAAGGGACTCACCGATACCCTCCGCGGACGCTGCGACGCCATCGCTGGTGTTCCGCTGTCTGGCGGTCTGGAGTCCCTCAACCTCAGCGTCACCGCATCTATTCTGATGTTTGAGCGTGCTCGACAGGTCGCTGTCGACGCCCGTGGGATGTGAGCCGACGGTCGGAGCGTTAGCCAGCCGGCCAGCGACCCCATCGTCCCCCTGCGCCGTCCCCTGAACCCCTCCTTCTGGAGATGTTGTTGGACTACCTGTTCGCCATCGTGAACATCGCGCTGCTCATTGTTGTGCATGAGTTCGGACACTTTGTGGTCGCGCGGATGTGTGGCGTGTACACCCCGGTGTTCTCCGTGGGTTTTGGACGTCGCCTCTGGGGCATCGACCTCTGGGGCACCGACTTCCGCATCTCCGCAATCCCGTTCGGCGGCTACGTTCGGATGGCTGGTGCAGATCCCTTTGGCTACTCCGAGGAGGACGACAACCTGCCTGACCCCAGCATGGGGTTCATGCAAAAGCCGCTTTGGCAGCGCATTGCCATCCTGTTGGCGGGGCCTGGCGCCAACGTGCTCTACGCTGTCAGTGTCATCACTGTCGCGCTGATGGTGGGTGAGCCGAAGGAGCTGCCGGAGGTCGGCACCGTCGTTCCGGACACCGTTGCGGAGCGCAGTGGGTTCCTTCCTGGTGACCGCATCATCGACATTAACGGCCGGTCTGTCGCGACCTGGGGCCAAATCGACGCGCTGGTGCCCTCTCTGGGAGAGTCAAACACGGTCGTCGTGGAGCGCGATGGCACGCAGGTCGAGCTTGAGGTCGCGGTCACCGAAGCGGACCGAAAGGCCCATCCCGACGGTCGAAAGGTTCCGTTTGGAATCCTCAATGAGCGGCCGAGCAGTCGCGTGGGCGTCGATGATTCGCACTCTCCAGCCGGTGTGGCTGGCATCGAAGCTGGCTGGGGAATTGCCAAGGTTGGTGACACAGAGGTTCATGACTGGCTTGACGTGGAGCGCGCGTTTCGAGAGCTGGGTGACGCGGGCGGTGTCGAACTGGCGATGAAGCGGCTCGATATGGAAAAGGAAGAAGTCGTCGACCTATCGGTCCAGCTCGTCCGCAGCGCCTGGACGACCTCGGATGCCGGCACCAGTGCCGCGGCGGCTTGGGGGCTCCGACCGGGGGTGCTCTTCGTTGGAACAGTGCACGAACAAGTATCTGATGCCCACGGCTTTCTCGCAGGTTGTCGGAGCCGGCCCCATGCCCGTGTGGCCCCGGCGGTGGCAGGCGGGGTGGAGCGCGGTGACCGGATGCTGTCCATCGACGGGCATCCGCTGCATCGCTGGGCCGACGTGAGCCGGTACGTCACCGCGGCCTTCAACCCTGACACTCCCAACGAGCCGCCGCGCACCATCATCCTCACGGTGCGGCGAGATGGCGCGCTCCACGACCTTGAGCTGTTGCCCGAAGTGGTCGCCGATCACGACGTCACTGGGCGCAATCAAGTACGTGCGGTCATCGGCGTCGGCCCCGTGAGCGGCAATAGGGTCGGTCCGACCACCCCTGTGTACTACGCCTTCCCGGATGCCCTCTCCATCTCGATCGACGAGAACGTGCGCGTGGCGAAGCTATCCGTCGAGCGAATCGGTGAAGTTATCACGGGTGCAGCGGCCTTTGACCAGTCCTTCGGTGGCCCGTTCGCGATGCTGTCGGCAGGTGCTGCTGCGGCTGCGGATGGTCTGTTCACGATGGCCCGGCTGTCCGCTCTCATCAGCCTGTCCCTCGGGGTGGTGAACCTGGTTCCCATCCCGGTACTCGATGGCGGGCAGATCATCTTTTTCGTCATCGAAGCAGTTCGTGGCCGGCCAATCTCGGCTGCGATGCGAGAGCGTGTGCTGCAGATCGCGGTGCTGGCAATGGTGCTGCTGATGTTGGCTGTCACCATCAAAGACATCGACCAATGGCTGTTTTCAAGGTGACGGTAGGTCCTGTCGGTGCGGTGCTGGCCATCGACACCGCAGCGCCTGTCGTCGGGGTCTCTGTGGTGGCGCGGCGTGTGTTGGACGAGGAGCCCGTGCTCATCTTCGAGTGGTCGGACCGCGTCATCCGCAAGGCCGACTCTGTGATTCTGCCAGCCGTTGCAGAGGCGCTCCTCGCGACGGATGCAGCGGGGGTGCCACTTCTGGGTGTGGCGGTATCGGTGGGTCCGGGCACCTTCACCGGACTCCGCGTCGGGCTCGCAGCCGCACTCGGCGTCGCAGTCGCACGCGAGGTGGAGGTCTTTCCCTGCGGCTCGCTCGACGCCCGTGCATTGCTCAGCCCGACCCGGCCCCTGCTGGTGCTCCTCGATGCGCGGAAGCGGCGATTCTACGGGCGCTGGTATGCCGAAGATGGTCCGCTTGGTGTTGCCGAAGATGCCCCACTGGAACAGTTTATGGGGGGTGAAGGTGTGGCCGTTGGCGAAGGTGCTGTTGTCGCTGCCGACATTCTGAAGTCCCATGGTCTTGAGCCTATGGCCGACTCCGATCGTTGTCCTGCACCGCTGTTGGCGCGGGCGGCGCTCGACGGTAGGCTCACGTCGGTCGACGCGGCCGAGGTCCACTTGCGATATGTGCGGCCGCCCGATGCGAAGCGACCGTCCCACGTGCTGAAGGCCCCACGTCACGGCGGCTGAGCGCACCCCGCCTGCTCGCTTCGAACACCCCCCAATGTCAGCTCTTGCTGTCGCGGAGTCCTCGGGACTCGCAGGAGGCCGCATGGCCGGAACCGGACTCGACGTCGCCATCATTGGCGCAACTGGCGCTGTCGGCACCGACCTCGTCGACGCCCTCGCCCGCTCTTCGCTGCCGGTGGCCCGATGGCACCTCGTGGCGAGTGCCCACAAGAACCACAGTCGGGTGGAGGTTGGCGACGACTCTGTGTTGGTGCTGCCCTGTCCTGAGCACACTGTGCCTCAGGTGGTACTCGACGATGCCGATCTCGTCATCTTTGCGACTCCTTCCGCGGTCACTCGAAGGCTCGCTCCGGCGGTGCAGGAGGCGGGTATCGCCATCATTGACGTTGGCGGTGCGCTGATCGACCAGGGCTTCCTTGCGGTTCCGCTTGCGGGCGTGGGGGTCGACGAAGAACGCTTCCAGGACCGGCGGGTTGCCTGCAGTCCATCCGCACCCACAGTCCTGGCGGCAGCGGTGCTTCGGCCTCTCACCGCGCTCGGTCTGGTACGGGCGCAGGTCACCGCACTACTTCCCGCAGGCGCCGTGGGTCGCGCAGGGGCAGAGGAGCTATCGCGGCAGGTTGTGAGTCTGTTCAATAGTGTCGATCCGCCCCGTGCCGTATTCCCGGATGGCCTCGCCTTCGATGTGGTGAGCGCGCTGGGCACGCCGGTTGATGACTGGACCGGCGCCGAGCGTCGTGTGTCGGTCGAGCTCGCCGCGCTTCTCCGGGTGCCCCCACAGAGACTTCCTGTGACCTTGGTGCTTGTGCCCACCTTCGCCGGTCTTTCGATGAGCATCCACGCGCAGCTCACCGGCGAGCGGGGCGCGGGGCAGGTCCGAGCGGCGCTGGCCGCACTCCCCACGGTTTCCTTGGCCGACCCAGTCACGTCGCCCAAGGAAGCGGTCGGAACCACCGTGGCCCATGTCGGCCGCGTGCGGGATGACCCGGGAGGGCTGGGCGTTCACCTGTGGGCGGCCGCCGACAACCTCCGATTCTGTGCGAGCGCGAATGTTGTCGCCATCGCCAGTCAGATGTGGCGCGAAGACCTTCTGTGAGTCACCGTGGTGCCAAGTTGGCGCATGCCGGCAGTTGCCTGGGGGACCACGTGACAGCTTGTCAGTGGAACTGCTGGGTCGGCTGCGACGGCACCGTGTTTTTCCATGGCACGAATGATGCATTCAATATTCGCTGACTCCCGCACCCCGCTTGCTGACCGACTCGGCCGGGGTCCATTGGAGAACCTCATGGGCCTGACTCCGTTCCTCCGCGCACTCCTCCTATCGACCGCGGCAATTGGCACTCCCGCGGTCGCGGGCACTCTGCGCATTCCAGACGCTGGCACCGCCGACATTGGCTCGGGCGTCAAGGCGATGAGCAGCATCGCGGAAGGCCGCTATGTGGCTATCGTCGAAAATGGTTCTGACTCGCTGTATGTCATCGACACCGTGTCCCGCGATCAAAGCGCTGTGGCTGCCTGCGGCACATCGACCATCACCGCGGTCACCGGTGATGGCACCGAGCGCATCTATGTGGGGTGCGCCAACGGTTCGCTTGCGACCTGGGACATCGACGCCAACGGGCTCACCCAAGTGGGCGACGCTCTGTCGATGGGGCCCGGCAAGGTCCTCGCCCTCGAAGTCCACCGAGATGCTCTCTACGCCTTCATTTCGGAAGATGCGGGGTCGGTGTCTTGGCTCACGGTCGACATCGGTAGCGCCCCCACACTTCAGAGCTCTACAGACAATCGGGTGCAGTCCCCTGGAACTGTGCGGCGGGCCGTCTCTGGGGATGGTGGCTTGGTCGTCACCACCGCAAATGGTGTGGAGCGCATCGCGGAGCAGGGCGCGCTGCAGGTCGGCCCGGTGGAGGGCTACGACGACGCTATCGGGGCAGGCACCAACTTCATCGTCACCGGCGATGACGGCAAGCTGTACCAGTACACCGGCTCATCGACGGCGGGCATTGCAGTTCTGAGCGCGGACGGCATCAGCGACAATGCGACCGCACTGGGCACCATCGGAAGTCGACTGGTAGTGGGCACAAGCGACCAGGAGCTGCGATTTTACAACCGGTCGTCTACGGGCGGCCCCGACAGCCTCTACACGACCTTGGCCCCCCCCAGTGAAGGCGCGTTCGGCGACCCGGTCGACATCATCGAAGGCGAGGGTGTCAGCGTGGCGGGCACGTCCCAGGGCTTCCTCTGGTACATCACCGATGGTCCCTGGGTGGAGGTCGCAGAGCCGGAGATTGCCATCTCGGGCGTGACTGGCACGGAGTTCGAGCTCTCGTTCACCTCCGATTCTGCGGGGACCGCCCGAGTGCGGGTGAACGGTATCTCCGACAACGATGGCATCGACATTACGGGTGCGCTGGACGTCACCGCGGATCAAGTCGTCACCCTGAGTCTGGCGATGGACGACGACTACATTGAAGGTGCCAACGAGCTGCGCGTGGTGGTCACGGACTCCGATGGTGACACCGGCCGCGACATCCTCACGGTCACCCGAGACGACCCGCCTGGTGCAGTCAGCTTCACCCAGATCAGCGCCAACAACCGTGAAGACCGGCGGGTTGCGCTGGGCAATCAGCGACTGGGCATCGAGTTCCGAGTGCTGGATGACCCCGATATCGCTGAGTACGTGGTGTTCTTCAGCAACGAGCAGTTCACTGCCGAGGACTGGGAAGACTGCGAAGACACGCCCTGCGGACCGGAATACACCAACAAAGCTGGCGCAACGTCTCCCATCGTGATCAAAGAGTGGACAGGCTCGACCCATCAGGTGGATCTGGAGCCGCTGACCAATCACAAGCGATACTGGATTGCGGTGCGCGCCTACGACGAAGGCGGAAAGGAAGGCCCCATGAGCGACATTCTTAGCGGCGTCCCCGAGCCGGGTCTCGGTCCCGCAGAGCTAGCCGGAGAACAGGGCGGCGTCCTGTGTGGCACTGGCTTGGGAGCTGGCCTGTTCGGCATCTTCGTCGGGCTCGGAGCAGCCTTCGGGCGTCGGCGTTCCACCGTCGCGGCGGGAGCGGTCGGTGCTGCAGCATTGTTCGCCTACGCTCCGGTGGCCGAAGCAAAGGACCCCGACGCAGCCGACTCTCGCAAGGGTCACCTCGAGTTCCGCTACGGCTTCTTCACGCTCGACGATCCCAACATCAACCGGGTGATGGGCGAGTCGAAGAATGAAGTGCTCTGGCTCGAAGTCGGCCCCCACATCCTCCCGCAGGTCGAGGTCAACGCGGGCTTGGGTTGGTATCAGGAGATCGGCAACCCGATCCTGAGCAGTGGCGGACGCAGCGACGACAACGTCATGCTCACGGCGCTTCCGGTCAACATCTCGCTCGCGCTGCGCGGTGACTTTGTCAAGCACCAGCTGGTGGTGCCTTCGGTTGGCGCCAGCCTTGAGGCTTGGCCCTGGAAGCAGGAGCCCTACGGCAGTGATGGCAGTCTGAGTGGGGTGAAGACCGGCTGGAGCTGGAACGCCGGCTTGCAGCTGCTGCTCGACCGCATGGACACCAGTGCCGCCAGTAAGCTGCGCGTGCGTACCGGCATCGACGACACCTACCTCACGGTCAGCTACCGCAGCCAGGAAGTCGGCGACCCCAATGAGGGGCTGTACTACTCGGGCTCGGTGCTTGGGCTCGGCCTAAAGTTCGACTACTAGTCAACGCGACCACTCGGGCACTCACGGATGAAGGCCGCACGCGCGCTCCTTGCTTGGCGGGGCGAAGCCTACGGAGGCTGGCAGCTTCAGCCCAACGTGCCGACCGTGCAGGGCGTGGTCGAGGCGGCGGTCTCTCAGATCATGGCGCGAAGACGCGTTGTGGTGCGGGCCGCGGGCCGCCTCGACGCTGGTGTGCATGCCATCGCCCAGGTGGTGGCATTTGAGGTGCCGGAGCCACGTTCTCCTCGGGTGGTCCATCGTGGCCTCAACGGACTGCTTCCCGACGATGTGGCATGCGTGGCGCTGTCTCCGACGACTCGGGCATTCGATCCGCGTCGGTTTAATAGAGGCAAGATCTACCGATATCGGCTGCTCAACAAGTGGCGGAAGTGTCCGTTTCGTGCGGGGTCGTGCTGGCGAGTGGGCCAGGAACTCGATGTCGATGCGATGCGGGAGGCGGCGACCGCGCTCGTCGGAAAGCACGACTTCTCGAGCTTTCGGGCGGCCGGCTGCGCGGCCATGCATCCAGTTCGTGGGGTGCGCTCAATCCGGTTTGAGGAGACTCATGATGAGGTCGTCGTCGTGATCGAAGGGGAGGCGTTCCTGCGTCACCAAGTGCGCATCATGACGGGCTGTCTAGTGGAAGTGGGGCTGGGACGGCGGCCCCCATCGTGGCTTGAAGGCGTGGTTGCGGCTCGCGACCGCGCTGCAGCTGCTCGGACGGCGCCTCCCCATGGACTCTGGCTGGAGCGGGTGTTGTTTGAACCCGAGCTCAGCTGGGAGGTGGGCGAGGACCCCTGGACCACCCCGTGAGTCGCCGTCCAGAGCTGCTGATCGAACCGCGCAGCCCAGGATCGGTGCCTGGTGGCCGGCGCAGCGGTCGCCCTGCGGCAGGGGTGGTTGGCCGTGGTGGGGACTGGAGAGCTGGGTCGCACCGCCCAAGCTGCGGAAGCCTTGGAGGGCCCTCCACAGGGCCGATCCGCTCAACGTCCATGTGCAGCGAGGCTGGAGCCTGCGTCGGGCTGCTGGCCGGTCCAGAGTCTGTTGACGCGCGCTTGCCGAGACGCTAATGACGGCCGGGTTTGCACCAAGGCGGTCCCACCGTCCGTGCTCGTTGTCCTACACGAGCCGACCCTGTCCTCTCTCCCCTGCGGGAAGGTGACAGCGGCCCCCCTTCGGTGCATGGGCTTCGACTGGCCATTCCCACTGTCGGCGCATTCCAGCTAAGGGGCGTCGGACAACGGGTTTCAGGCCTGCTCGCAGTCCCCGAATCTTCAGCGGTCCGTTCACCAGCTTGCCTGGTTCAACCGCTCATCTCTTTGTCTACCAGCATCCTCTCCTTCCCTCCGGTGTCTCCATGAGCTCGACCATCGCCCGGCCTGCCGACGTCCAGCGCAACTGGTTCGTCGTTGATGCGGCCGACCAGGTCCTCGGGCGGCTCGCCACGCGAATCGCCAGTGTCCTGCGGGGCAAGCACAAGCCCACGTTCACCCCGCATGTCGATTGCGGCGACTTCGTCGTCGTCGTCAATGCCGAAAAGATCAAGCTGACCGGTCGCAAGCTCGACCAGAAGCAGTACCACCGCTACAGTGGCTATTCAGGCGGCCTCCACAGCCGCACCGCTCGGCAGGTGCTCGACACCCATCCAGAGCGTGTCCTGCAGGCTGCCGTGAAGCGGATGCTTCCCAAGAACAAGCTCGCGCGCGACATGTACAGCAAGCTGAAGGTGTACGCTGGGGACACACATCCCCACGCCGCTCAGCAGCCGCAGCCCTTCCCCGACTACGTCTGAGAGATCTGACCATGGCGAACATCACGCAGTTTTACGGCACCGGGCGGCGCAAGTCTTCCACGGCGCGCGTCTACCTCCGTCCGGGCACTGGCCGGATCACCGTCAACAAGCGCGACATCGACATCTACTTCGAGCGGGAGAGCACCAAGCTGGTGCTTCGCTACCCGCTGGAGCTGACCGGTGAGACCAACTCGTTCGACATCCTCATCACCGTGAGCGGTGGCGGCAAGACCGGTCAGGCTGGCGCAATCCGCCTGGGCATCACCCGGGCTCTTTGTGAGTCCAACCCTGCCTACCGGGAGCTGCTGAAGGGCCACGGCCTGCTCACCCGCGATGCGCGGAAGGTCGAGCGCAAGAAGTACGGTCAGCCTGGCGCCCGTAAGCGCTTCCAGTTCTCCAAGCGCTGAGACAAGGCCCGCACGCCTCATCTCCACACCCTCGCCTCTCGGCGGGGGTGTCGCACTTTTCGACCCGGTAAAATTCTGGGTTGCGATGGTTCCCCACCCATTTCAGTCATGGTCGAGACGCTGGCCAAACTGGAGCAGTGATGCACAAGAAGTTCATCTTCGTGACGGGCGGAGTCCTGTCCTCTCTTGGCAAGGGTCTGAGCGCTGCCGCCATCGGTGCGGTGCTCGAAGCGCGCGGATTGCGCGTCACCAACGTCAAGATGGACCCCTACATCAACGTAGACCCCGGCACCATGAGTCCCTACCAGCACGGCGAGGTGTTCGTCACCGACGATGGTGCGGAAACAGACCTCGATCTGGGGCACTACGAGCGGTTTGTCAGCACTCCGGTGTCGCAGCGCAACAACTTCACGACCGGACGCATCTACCGCAACGTCATCGAGCGAGAGCGCTCCGGTGAGTATCTGGGCCGCACGGTGCAGGTGATTCCGCACATCACCGACGAGATCAAGCGGCTCCTCTGGGCCGCCGTGGAAGACGCTGATCTTGGCATCATCGAGGTCGGTGGCACAGTGGGTGACATCGAGTCCACTCCGTTCTTGGAGGCTATCCGCCAGTTCCGGCTCGACGTGGGCCCGGACAACGTCCTCTACCTCCACGTCACGTTGGTCCCCTACCTCAAGACCGCTGGCGAGCTGAAGACCAAGCCGACCCAGCACAGCGTCAAGCAGCTGCGGGAGCTTGGGATCCAGCCGGACATCCTGTTGTGTCGTGCCGACCGGGCGCTTCCGAAGGAGATCCGCGAGAAGATCAGTCGCTTCTGCGATGTGGAGCTCGCCTCGGTCATCGCTGCCCCCGACGTCGACAACATCTACCAGCTGCCACTGGTGCTCCACGAACAGGACCTTGACGACCGTATTCTCACCAAGCTCGGCATCTGGGCCGCGCGCGCTCAGCTGCAGAAGTGGGAGGCCCTCATCGAGCGGTGGCAGTCGAGTCGCCGAGAGGTCCGGGTCGCGATTGTGGGTAAGTACGTCCACTTGGCCGACACCTACAAGTCGCTCAATGAGGCGCTCTTCCATGGCGCTGTAGCGGCTCGCGCCCGTCTGCAGCTCGACTTTGTGAGCAGCGAAGAGCTTGATCCCGAGAACCCGGGGGCGCGCTTGGCCAACGCCGACGGCATCCTGGTGCCCGGCGGCTTCGGAGAACGTGGCGCTGATGGCAAGATCGCGGCGATTCGGTGGGCTCGCGAGAACGGACGGCCCTTCTTCGGCATCTGCCTCGGCATGCAGCTGGCCGTCATCGAGTATGCGCGCCACGTACTGGGTCTCCGTGATGCCGATAGCCGTGAGTTCACGTCCGATGCGCCCGACACCGTGATTGAGCTCATGGACGACCAGCGTCAGGTCACGGCAAAGGGGGGCACCATGCGCCTTGGAGCCTACCCCTGCCGTCTTCAGGAGGGTTCCAAGTCCCAGCGCATCTACGGCACCACCGACATTTCCGAACGCCACCGCCATCGCTACGAGGTCAACCCCGAGTACTTCGAGAAATTGGAGAGTGCTGGTCTGGCCATCGTGGGGCGTTCGCCCGACGGTCGACTTGCTGAGATGGTTGAGCTGGACGCCCATCCCTACTTTGTGGCTTGCCAGTTCCATCCCGAGTTCAAGAGCCGTCCGCTTGCGCCTCATCCGCTCTTCAACGCGTTTGTGCGCGCTAGCTTGGCCCACCGTGAGGGTCGTGACGACGGGTGACATTGGGAGTGTTGCAATTCCTGTGCCAGTCGGCCACAATGAGAGGGTCACCGGGTCCGGGCTGTCGCCTGGACGTGTTCTGCGCGACCACCCCGGTCCATGTCGTCCATGTCGATGGTCATTCGGCCTCAGCTTGTCCACAAACAGTTGCAGACGTTGCACATGTCGCAGCAGCTGCGGCAAGCCATCAAGCTCCTCCAGCTCAATCACATGGAGCTTGTTGCCGAAGTCCAGCGGGAGATGGTTGAAAACCCCACCCTCGAAGAGATTCCGGGCACCCGTATCGAGGAGCTGAGCGACGCTGGCCGAGAGCTGATGGACCGGGCCAAGTCCCAGCAAAACGACGTGGTGGAGCAAAACAACGGCGCGGAACACGCGGGCGAGAGGGTGGACTGGGAGGCGTATCTGGAGCGTTTCCAGGCCAACGCCGGCGACCGCAAGAGCGCAGCAGGACCCAGCCCTCACGATGACCTGCCGCCCATCGAAACCAACCTCACTCGCTCGTCTACGCTCTCCGAGCATCTTCTCGAACAGATCGGTACTCGCCGTGACCTCGAGCAGCGTCTTGTCCCTGCCCTCGAAGTCATCGTCCACAACCTCGACCACCGAGGCTATCTCGATGCCACGATGGAACAGCTCCGGGAGGAGGCGGGCAGCGACGATGCCACCATCGAGTCGGCTCGACAGGTCATCTTGCAGCTCGACCCCATCGGCTGCGGTGCATGGGACCTCTCTGACTGTCTGGCTGTGCAGGCCCGCCACCGGTGGCCGGAGGACTCCAACGTCGCGCGCATCGTCAGCGACCATCTGCGAGACCTGGAGCGCCGCAACTACGCCAATATCGCGCGCAGTCTGGACCAGACCGTTGAGGACGTGATCGAGTACCACCGCATGATTCGGCGGCTCGACCCACGGCCAGGCTTGCCATTTGCGGGCGAAGAAGACCACTACATCACGCCCGACGTGGTGGTGGTGCGGGTGGGCGGACGCTGGCAGATTCTACAGAACGAGGATGGCTTGCCACGACTGCGGGTGAGCCGCTTCTACCGAGAGGTGCTGAGCGATAAGACCTCGCGCCGTGAAGACCGTCGCTACATCAAGGAAAAGCTCGACGCAGCAGACTTTCTCATCAAGAGTATCTACAAGCGCCAGCGCACCATCCACAAGGTCATGAACTCCATATTGGAGCGGCAGCAGCCCTTTTTTGAGCATGGCGCCGAGCACCTCCGGCCGATGATTCTGCGGGATGTGGCCGATCAAATTGGCGTCCATGAGTCGACGGTCTCCCGAGTCACTTCCAACAAGTACGTGCAGACCAAGCACGGCATCTTTGAGCTGAAGTACTTCTTCAACGCAGCCATCACCGGTGACTCGGGCGAAGATCTCGCTGGAGCCGCGGTCAAGCAGAAGATCAAGAAGCTCATCAACGACGAAAACCAGAAGAAGCCGCTTTCAGACAGTGCTCTGGCGAAGCTGCTCAAGGCGGATGGGGTGTCGATCGCCCGCCGCACTGTCGCAAAATACCGCGAGTCCATGGGCATCTTGTCGTCGAGCAAACGCAAACGGATGTTCTGATGGTGCATGCTCTCCTTGCGTGGCCGGTTCGCGGCATGTGGGTCGCTGCCCCGACGATTGTCGGGTACGGTGGACGTTGGGTGTCTTTCCCGGATGCGGCGACCGGGGCGGACTGCAATAGGAGGACGCCATGACCCAGCGCCCATGGCGTGGTGCAGGCGGCGATGCGGACGACTACGCTGGCAACCGAATGGCGCCCGTGACCCGGCTTCATGTTGGCAGCGCGGCCGCATCCGAGGGGCTCAGCTTGGCGGTCGAGTCCTACGGCGCGCGTCACGGCATCGAACTGTTGGAGCGAGTGGGTGCCGGCATGGCGCTCTGGCTTCGCCGTGGGGGACGGCTTGTGCTGGCCCGTCAAACTGGCACCGTCGCTGGCGCCACGGACCTCACCACACTCCTCGACGACCCCATCGACGAGGTGTTTGCCGACGTCCGGCGCTTAGGTGGACCCCATCATGTCCCTGGTTCGCTGCCGGACGGGACCGCTTGGAACGTTCGCTTTGTTCCTCTGCCAGAGGGGGCGATCGCGGCCATCTGGACCGACCGTCGCCGCGGAGCTAGCGACACCACACTGGTGCCCGCTGACTCGAGTGTGCCGCGTCGCTTGATGGCGTTGGCGGGCGAGATCGCGGCCTTGGGCGATGGGTCGGGACGCGTTCGCGAGCGCTCGGCATCGGTGCGCCGGGCTCTGGATCGCGAAGCTTGGCGCCTGCTGGGAGAACGTGCGGCTGGGCTTCCTGTCGACCCTCGCCGGGGCGTGCTGAGCTTAAAGCTCGAGGCTGTCCGCGACCGGGTCGACACCATCATCCCCACTCGAGTGAAGGCCAGCTGGGACATTCCGGGGGGGCTCGCCCGTGTGGCGATTCCGGCGCCTGGGGTTCGCTTCATTGTCGAAGAGCTGGTGCGCAACGCGTTGTCGGCCATCGGCGAACGGCGCGGTCGCCTTCGGGTGCGTGGTGGTGCCCTCGATCTCGACCGCTCAAGCGACTGGCACGGCTCTCATCTGCCTGCCGGCCTCTACGTGTTCATCGAAGTCACCGATGATGGCACGGGCATGCCTTCCGACAAGGTCAGCTCGCTGGTGGGCGATGATCTCTCGGGTGCGTTCCGAGCCGTGCAGGGACTTGCGCGTGGCTGGGGCGGTGGGGTGCGGGTGCGATCGTCGCCAGGCCGCGGCACCATCGTGCAGGTCGCCATTCCGGTGGCCGAGCCTCCAGTGCAGCAGAAGGTGGCGCGTCGCCCCAAAGGCAGTCGGTGCGCGTTGGTCGTGATGGCGGCCAACGAGCGTCGGCAGCAGGTCGCCGAGAGTCTCGGCCAAGAATCGCTTCACGTGCAGGTGGCCCACGACAGCGCATCCGCAGTGCAGGCGTTCAAGCGCCAAGCGGCAGAAGGAGGCGTGGCTCTCTTGGTGGTTCAGCACGACCTCGCCGACGGCGATGGCTTCGAGTTGGCTCGGCGACTGCGGGAGATGGCGCCAGTGCTGCCGGTGGTTCTGCTCACAAAGCGACGGGTCGAGGTGGTCGAAGACGATTTGCCAGACCTCGCTCCGGGTCGGGTGGTGCCCATGAAGGCCGCAGTCCGCATGACGCTGGGCGCAGCCCATGCCCTGCTTCCTCGAGTGCGGGCCCGGCAAAGCTGAGCCCTCGGATTACCCCCGCCGCTGGAAATTGGGGGTGAGAGCCTCATCGAGGGTCAGGGCTCGCGGCGACGCCAGGCCACTACGAGACCGCCCACCAGTAATGCCAGGCCGGTAGCGCCGGATGCGGCTGCACTGCTGCACCGGCTGCCGCCCCCGCGCACATAGGTGGCGTCGTCGCACACGTCGCCGATGCCATCGAGGTCAAAGTCGTACTGGTCTTGGTTTGCGTCGCGCGGACAGTTGTCGCAGACGTCCCCCACGCCATCGCCGTCGGTGTCGAGCCGGTCGTAGGCCCGAAGGCCCGGACACAGGTCGCAAGCGTTGCCTCGGCCATCGAGGTCGTCGTCGGTCTGGAATGAGTTGCCTATCTCAGGGCAGTTGTCGCAGGCATCGCCCACTGCGTCGAAGTCGCTGTCGAGCTGCTCAGGGTCGCTGACTTCCACGCAGATGTCGCAGACGTCGCCCACGCCATCCTCGTCGACGTCGAGCTGGTCTTGGTTGAAGTCAGCAGGACAATTGTCGCAATCATCGCCAATGCCGTCGCCATCGGCGTCCTGCTGCAATGGGTTGGGAATGGTGGGGCAGTTGTCGCAGAGGTCGCCAGCTTCATCCTGGTCGGCGTCGGCCTGGTCAGCGTTCGGCGTGACCGGGCAGTTGTCGCACTCGTCGCCCACGACATCTCGGTCGAGGTCTGCTTGGCTCGGGTTGAAGTCCTCCGGGCAGTTGTCGCAGACATCTCCGAAGTTGTCGCCATCGATGTCGGACTGGTCTTCGTTGGAGTGGTACGGGCAATTGTCGCACGCGTCGCCAAGCGAGTCGGTGTCGTTGTTGGCTTGGTTGTTGGGGATTTCGATGCAGTTGTCGCAGAGATCGCCAAACTCGTCGCAGTCCAGGTCCGCTTGGTCTGGATTTGGAATTTCCGGGCAGTTGTCGCAGTCGAGAGTCACGACCTGGCTGACGGTGCCCGAGCTCGTGAACAGCTGGATTCCGCCTGCGCCTAGGCTGTCCTCGTCGATGTCGACGCCGAGGTCGAGCAGCGGGTAGCCACACCCAAACGCCGCGTAGTCGTAGTAGTAGTCGGCGTTGGGGTACGGATTTCCGTCGGTGTCGACGTTGGAGGCGCACATTGGGTCGGTGAGGTCGACGGGCCGCTCGTCGGTGACGTCGATGGTGTTGCAGTTGAGGTCCTGGGACAGGTCGTTGAAGCAGCCATCTTGCGCAAAGGCCACCGACGAAGTGGCGCCGATGCTCAGCATGGCCAGGGCCACGGCGGCCCAAGCAGTCGGGCGCCTCAATGAAGTGTGAGTTTGGGGCATCATGGCTGCTCCTCCGGTGGGGGGGCATCGGCGGGCGGAGGCTCAGAGCTTGACTCATCCGGAGGAGGATCGCTGGGCGGAGTCTCGGCGGGGGCCTCAGATGGCGCGTCCGGGGACATCGGGTTGGGTTCGTCGTCGAAGAAGTCGTCCATGTCCAGGTCTTCAGGCTTTGGCGGCGGGGGTGGCGGTGCCTCGGGCTTGGGCGGTGTCCCCACGTTGGCTTCGTCACCACTCCACGGCAGCCGCACGCCTTCTCGCATGGGCTCGGGCGTCTCGTCGGGCCGGTATTGGCGGACGATCTCAAACTCGACGCGACGGTTGCCTGCCAGGCTGGCCTCGTCCTCGCCGGAGTTTCGGGGAACCACTTCGCCCATGCCGCGGTAGCTCATGCGGTCAGGGTGAACGCCAGCGCGGATGAGCTCTTCCCAGATGGCGCGGGACCGACGAATGGACAGGTCGTAGTTGTAGACGAAGCTGCCCTCTTCGCTGGCATGGCCCTCGATGACAAGGTGGGCAATCTGCCAGTTCTCGTTGAGGAGGTCGGCAACGTACTGCAAGGTGGGCAGGGACGCTGGCAGGATGTTGGCGGTCGCGAACTCGAACTCGATGGGGTCGCGAATGACGATGCGCTCGCCTTCGATGCGCGCGAGCTCCTTCTCTTCCCAGATGGGCTCCTCGGGGATGATGGGCTCCACCTCCACTTGTTCGGGCGGCGGGGGAATGCGCATCAGGTCGAGTGACGGGGGAGGCTCGTCGCTCTTGGGCGGACGAATCCACGTGAGCGATGCAAAAGCCCGAAACGCGGAGGTGCCGTAGCCCTCGGCCAAGCCCTTTCCGAAGCCGACCTCGCCCTGCAAGTGGCTGACTGGCCGGAGCTGGATCACGCTCAACAGCTCGCTGGGGTTTTCCGCGCCGGCCTTGAAGAAGTGGTTGAGCCCCGAGCGGTTGACGTAGGACACACCCACGGCGGCCTGGTCGCGCACCACGTTGTAGCGAACGCCGGTGCTGGCCGCGAGCTCGGTGCCCAGCTGGAGATCCAGATCGGTGGGGATGGTGGGGCGGACGACCATGTTGACGTCTGCCAGCACGTCAAAGTCACGGATGGCGACGCTAGCGTTGGGGCCAATCACGCCTCGGAAGCGAGGCTCGCCCATCCACGCCGCGCGGGTGCCCGAAGGAATGCCCAGGTCGCCCCGAATGCTGACTGCGACTCTTCTCTGTTGCACGACACCCACCCGAGCCCCCAGCATGAGGTCGCCGAGCACGGGCCCTTCGCGCGATAAGTCGGGGGTCTCGGTGCCCCACTGCACGGCGGTCGGTAGGGTGGCCCGGAAGCCGAAGTTCTTCGAAAGATCCCATGCGACGCCCAGTGTGAGGGTCTGTCGATTGGCGACAACGGTTCCCAGCTCCTCGTTTTCCTCGTAGAGGATGAGGGGATCCTTGGCGTACTGCAGCGACATGCCGCCGCGAAGGGTGCCGGGCTCAGCGAAGCGTGCGCTCTCGACACCGGGCAGTGAGCCTTCGCTAAACGACGGCCGAATGAGCTCGATGTCGGCAGACACGCCTTCGGCATGGGCGGTCGCAGACAGGGCAAGCGCCACCAGGACCGAGACACCCAGCATGGGATGGAGGGGGCGGCTCACTGGTCACCCCCGACTGCTGCATCCGCGTCGGGGGCGGCCTCTTCGACCGCAGCAGGTGGTGCGGGGGCTGGCGCAGGCTCGTCGGCAGGGACGGCTTCTGCGGGAGCTTCTTCAGCGGGGGGCGACTCCACTGGGACGGCGCCCTGCGGCTCGTCAGCAGGGGGAGCATCTTCGGGTGGCGCTTCCGCTGGGGGTGGGATGGCTGCGCCTGACTCGGCGTCGTCGGCGGGGACTTCGTCGGCGGGGACTTCGTCGGCGGGGACTTCGTCGGCGGGGACTTCGTCGGCGGGGACTTCGTCGGCGGGGACTTCGTCGGCGGGGACTTCGTCGGCGGGGACTTCGTCGGCCGGTGGGACGCTGCTGCCTGCGTCGTCGTCTTCGACCGTCGCCGGTGCGGTCACGGGGGCAGAGTCTTCCTCTGGGGTGGCAGGAGCTGGCTGTGCTTCGCCACCCTCCACTCCGTCGACACTGTTTGCCGACGCCGCGTTGGCCACATCTCGCATGAGGTCGACTCGGATGTTGTGAGCTCCAATGAGCGCTTCCGAGTCGGCCCGCGAGTAGTAGTGGGCGGGCCTCAGCTGGCGGCGCTTGGTGGATTGCACCCCGCGCTTGTGGATAGCGAAGGTCATGCCGCCGGTTGCTGCGAGAAACAGCGAGGTCCAGGCGAGGTCTTGGTTGCGCTCATAGGTGCCGGGTCCGGCGAATACGAGCGGTATTGGGGAGATCGCCATCGCGCCGATGCCACTCCAGAAGAGCGCCTTGCGCTCCTTGGCGGCAACCCGAAGCTGCTGGTCGAGAGTGCCTACCATCTCGACGTCGCCGACCGTTTCAGCAAACCGGTAGGTGGACCAGGACACGCCGCGCTCGTCGACGATGTGCCAGTCAACGCCATCGACGTCGGCCGGACTGGGGTCGAGGTCTGCCATCACCAGCTTCCACGGACCATCGGCTTGAGGCTGAGGGGCGGTCGGCGCGGGCCCAGCGACGGGAGGCGAGGGGGCGGGGTCCGCGTCGAGGGAGGGCTCTACAGCCACCACCGGGATGGCTGCGCTTGCGGGGGGCGCACATGGGCCCACGCGTCCGGCGGTCCACTGGCCTTCATCTTCTGCAGGGCGAATCCAGATCGCACAGCTGCGCTCACTTTCGGTGCGCACGCGGTCCGCTTCATCCTCGACCTTGCCCAGCACAGGGATCCGCATGATCGCGGGTGGCTGAGACCACTCGGCGCCTTTCACGAGCCGACGCGCGATGGCCTCTGCCTCGTCGCCAGCCGCGCAGACGACCAGATCTCCACCAGAGATGGTCCACGCCTCTTGCAGGAGCGTGTTCACTTCTGCTTCTTCTGCTGCGCTCGCAGTCCCTGTCAGTGACCAACCGATCATCAAAGGACCAAGCGCAGCCAAGAGCCATCCCATCCGTCCTCCCGGAGCGACCCGACCCGGGCAAGTGTGCCCCGGCAGGGCCCGGTCGGCCACCCAATGTCTAGTCGAGCGCTGTCCGTCTACGAAGCCCCACCGCCAGCAATCCCAGCAGACCCACCGCAGATCCGTTCGACCCCAAGGTCGTGCATCCACCCTTGTCGCCGTCATCACTGCTGGCCTCGGAGCTCCCGAAGTCATCATCGGGCGGGGTGCCAGAGTCGACCGTGTTGCCCGCCGTCATCTGCTCCAACACTCCCATCGGACTCACTAGGCCGTAGCCGTAAGTGTCGTGGTGGCCGTCTTCATCGTGGGTGACGTAGGGCGAGGGAACCGCGGTGTCGATGATGAGGGCGCGGACCTCTTCGGCGGTGAGGCTGGGATCCACGCTCAAGATCCAGCCGGCGAGACCGGCGATCACCGGCGCTGCGGCACTGGTGCCCCCGAAGTCGATCGTGAGCTCGTCAAGCGGGGTGATCGACACTGTGGCACTCGGGGCCGCGACATCAATCGGGTCGCCGAAATTGGTGTAGCTGGTGGGGTAGCCGTAGCTGTCTGTGGCGCTGATGCAGAGCACGGAATCGATGGCTTGCATCTCCTCTGCGCCCACTTCGCGGTTGTCGTTGCCTGCTGCGAACA
>Ga0315321_10001087_pt1 | contig 20822 bp, 18 predicted proteins | sample M180m21515metaG_FD_203464 | JGI IMG/M metagenome (GOLD analysis project Ga0315321, IMG submission 203464) | Ammonia-oxidizing marine archaeal communities from Monterey Bay, California, United States - M1 80m 21515 | ecosystem: Environmental > Aquatic > Marine > Intertidal zone | place: USA...
GAGAGTGGGTTATCAGAACTGGCACAAAGAGCTGGTAGAGAGAATTACTGGTAAAGAGAATTGATAGAAGAGGCGGATGATTTGATCAGTCAGTCTCGGGAAAGTTTTAGACGAGGCGGTTGCTGTTACCTGTATCGCTCTTAAAATAGCTATCGAATAGTTCGCCTAAGTGTCGATTTGCAGGGAGCAAATGTCGGCAAAAATTCGCCAAAAAGCATGAAAATCCGCAAAACAACTGAAATTAAATATTTTGTGTTGAAAGCATTTCAGCTGTTGCAAGGTCTGAATCATCATGAAAACAAACAATACAGCAATACGCAGCCTGGTTAGAATGAGCTTGATAGCCGGAATAAGCACTGCCCTATATGCCTGTCAAAGCAGTAGCCAAAGCAGTTCGGCCAGCATGCCTTCAATGCCGTCATCCTCCAGTTCCAGTAGCCAGTCTTCCCCAAGTCTGCCTTCGTCGAGCTCTTCCTCTTCCTCCTCATCCAGCAGTAGCCAGAGCAGTAGCCAAAGCTCCAGTCCTAGTTCAAGCCAGAGCTCCAGCCAATCCCAAGGCAGCAGCGGTTCCAGCTCATCGATTCCGGCGGGAACCCAAAGTGCATCAAGTGCCAGTAGCAGTGGTGGCCGTGAAAGCTCATTGCCCTCTTCCAGCCAGTCTTCGGCAGGACCATCCAGTCAGAATTCAAGCAGCGGTCAGTCTGCTGGGACAGGACAGACCTCAAGCAGCAGCGGCACATCCGGCACTAGTCCGGGGCAGGATGCCGGCTCACAGAGCCGCTTCCCTGGTGATCAAGCCGGCACTAGTGGCAGTAGGGATTCATCCACAGGCGACATAGGAGGTGGGGGAATCCGTGCATCTTCTGGCGGATTAGGCCAGCCGAGTGGGGATTATAGCTTAGATACGTTGCCAGACGGAGTATTGAGTGGGTCTTCTTCTGGAAGTGATAGTGGCTCTGACACCAGCTCACGTGGTGGCCCAGGTGTTGAACAAGGCACTGGCGCCATGACCGCCGCAGAGCGGGCCGAAGTTCTGGATGAGCGTTTGCGTCGGGGTTATGAAACATTTGATGGTTTTATTCTGGGTGAAAGAGAGAGAGCCCAGGCAGAAAGCAACGCAGCAGGAAGTGTTGAGATTGGCGGCGGCGCTGCAGGTGGAGCAGGTAGCGCTTCCCAGCCCCAAACCTTGCCGGAATCAGGCGCGACTTCGGGAGCCGTCATTGCCAGTTCACCCCAGGTTGGCACTCCTCCGGAGCCCACCGAGAGTTTCCCGCCACCGGAAGATATACCAAGTGGGCGGGATGATGATGTAGTAGCGAGACAATTACGTGAAGCGGCCATGAGTGAGCCAGATCCCGAGCTGAGGGAAGCCCTTTGGGAAGAGTATAGGAACTATACAGGTATAGGTGGAAACTAATGAAAACCCAGTCAAGAACTCTGACACTTATGGTTTTGCTGGCATTTGTTACCAGTGCTTGTGCAACACACACCGTAAAAACAACGAGCTATACACCGATTATTCAGGGTAGTCAGAATGTCCCCGAAGAATTCTTGCTTGATGTGGGCATTGCCATGTTCGATCCGGGTATCGACGAAATCGATGATGACGAAGAGGAAGTGACCAATCATGAGATCCGCGTAGCGGAAGCTCGCTATGCACCTTACCTATTGTCGGAAACGTTACAGCGCTCCGGAAACTGGGGGATAGTACGATTAATGCCCAACGATGCGAGCCCTATGGACGTGTACGTTAACGGCACAATTTTGTTGTCCAACGGCGAAGCAATGAACATGCGAGTCACTGTGTCTGACTCGACCGGGCGTGAATGGTTTACCAAAACCTATGAAGAGGTAATCAGCCAGTTTAGCTATGAGCCCAGCCAGAGGCAGCAGGCAGACCCATTTCAGGTGATCTACAATAATATCGCCAACGACATCTATAGCTATCGGGAATCCAATATTTCACAATCCGATATCGTTGAAATAAGAACTGTTTCAGAGTTGTTGTTCGCGCAGCGTTTTTCACCCGATGCCTTTACCCAGTATTTGAGCCGTGACCGGCAGGGCTATTATCAAATATCGGCGCTGCCCGCAGAGACCGATCCGGTATTGGGAAGAGTAAGAGATATTCGCGAACGGGACTTCATGTTCATCGATACGGTTCAGGATTATTACGCCACTTATGTGCGCCAAATGCGCTTGCCATACGATTCATGGCGTGAACAAAGTTATTCCGAAACCATAACTTTGAGGGAGCTTGATGCTTCTGCCCGTCGTCGCTTTCTGGCTGGTACAGCAGTGGTCCTCGGAGGTCTTGCTGCTGCCACCAGTGGAGGTAATTATGCTACTCAAACCGGTGGTGCAGTAGGAGTCGGTGCTGGCGCCATGCTTATCAAAAGTGGATTCGATAAGAGGGCTGAAGCCCGAATACATATGGAAGCTTTGGAAGAGCTGGGGCAGTCACTGGAAAACGAAGTAGCCCCCAGAGTAATCAGCCTTGATGATCGAACAATTACCCTGACAGGAACAGTTGAAGAGCAATATGACCAGTGGAAGGAGTTCCTGGCAGATATTTACGCTGCTGAAGTCGGGAATATATAGAACAAGGAACAAGGTCGCCCTCGGGCACAGAACGCACTATGTCAGAAAACGATGTTGAAAATACCGAGCCGGAAGAGAGCGGTAACGGTAGTAACTCTGTCTTTCTCAAGCCGCCACCCTCGCCCCAGAAGGATAAGCCCCCTGTGGGGGTATGGATTGGTCTGTCCGGACTTTTGCTTACGGCACTAGCGGTAATCTTTGTGCTCCCCACCGTCGTTCAAGAATATGAGCTACCGCTCGAGCGCAGAGTTGCCGAGACGGCCATTGCAGTTCCAGAGCAAAGCCAGAATACCACCAGCGCAATTTCGCCATTCGAAGAAGCCCAGCGATCACTGCAGAGAAAGGAAGCGCAGGATGTGTTGGCGGAGTTGTTGGCAACCCAGGGCGAGTTGGATGCAATTGACGTTGAAACATGGGGTCTGGCTAAATATGAAGCGGCGTTGGAGCAGGCGAGTGTAGGTGACGAGTACTATCGTACCCAGGACTTTTTGCTGGCCCGGGATACCTATGCACTTGGCCGGGATGAACTTAATGACCTGAAGGAAACTATACCGACCGTTCTTCAACAAATCCTGATCGAAGCGCAGCAGGCATTGGAACAAAAGCAGAGTGATGAGGCGCAACAGAAATTTTCGCTGGCACTGTTAATTGACTCAGAAAGTGAAGAGGCAGCAATCGGCTTGCAAAGGGCCAGTTCTCTCGACGATGTTAGTGGCTTGTTTGCTATTGCTGATGATCTGGTCGAAAGCGGTGACTTGCAACAGGCTAGAGAGACCTACCAGCAAATAGTCGATCTGGATGATTACAATCAGATCGCAAAGGACAGGCTTGAAGAGGTATCTACGCAGATACTAGAAAACGAATTTTCGGCAATCATGTCATCAGGCTATGCGCTGCTTGAACAGCAAAAGCCCGATGAGGCCATAGCGGAATTCCAGAGAGCATCTTCTCTGGGGGTTAATCAGCAACAAGCCCTTGCTGCTATCACACAAACGGAAAACGAAATAGCAAACAGCAACATCTCCAGTCTACGGGATCTGATTGTCAGTTCAGAACAAGGTGAGCGTTGGCAAGATGCAGTAGATCGTTACGACGAGGTATTACTCATTGACTCGAATCTTACTTTTGCCATCGACGGTAAGGATTATGCAGGAAAAAGAGCGCAACTGGATAACTTGCTGGTAGAAGCACTTAATAATCCAGAGCGCTTTTCCGAAGATGCAGTTTTTCAGCAGACTCTCGATGTGTACTACACCGGTCGTGCCATTGAGCAGCCGGGTCCGCACTTGATCGCGCAACTAGATGAACTGGAAGTGCTGCTCGAGGGTTCCCAGATTTTTTATGATATTCCTATTCGCTCTGACAATCTCACAGAAGTGACTTTGCTAAGGATTGGAAACCTCGGAGCATTTGAGCAGACTGCAGTCTCTCTCAAGCCGGGACGCTATGTTGTAGTTGGAAAACGAGCCGGCTACCGAGAAGTGAGAGAAGAATTTACAGTGGGTTTCGGACAAACCCCGGACGCTGTGATTGTGCAATGTGATGAGCCTGTCGTAACGGCTAACAGGCGTTAACACCATGAGCAGCCTGAACGACAAGCATGATAGTAAGCATGGGTCAGTCGACCCGATTGTTCCTGTAGACTTCACACCTCATAAAGAAAAGAAACGGGCAATTAATTTTCGCTTCGGCTGGCTACATGGATTTGTCACCGTGTTTTTGGCGATAGCGGGCAGTGCTGCCTTTTTTGTTCTAACTGCCAGATCGGTATTCATTGAGGTTAATCCCCTAACCGCCACTATCGAGATTGAAGGTGGCCTAAACTTCAAACTGGGCCAGCGTTATTTGATACGTACTGGTTCCTATCAGGTCAGCCTTGCCAATGAGGGTTATCACGACACAGTTACTCGCCTATTGGTGAGTGATCAGCAAGCCCAGACCCACCCCTTTGTTATGCGTAGGCTGCCTGGGCTGATTTCCTTCGATAGCGGGGCTGTCGCCGGGGCAAGAGTGCGCATCGATGGCATAGACATGGGTCTGACTCCGCTTATAGATATTCCAGTTGAGGCAGGCGAACATCAGTTGTCTTTTTCCAGAGATCGCTACCTTGATTACGGAGAGGTAATCGAAATCGAAGGTCGCGAAGTTAAACAGCAGTTTATGGCTGTACTCGAGCCGGCTTGGGCTACAGTAAGCATCCGTTCCCAGCCATCCGGAGCTGATGTATTAGTGGACGGGGAGACTGTTGGCGTGACACCTATCAATGCAGAGATTTTGCAGGGCGGAAGAAACCTATTGGTTAAACTTGGCGGGCATAAAGTCTGGCAGGAAGATTTCGACGTGATAGCTGGTGAAGATTTTTCTCTTGATGAAATTACTCTCGAGCAGGCAGATGGTCTGGTGTTTATTCGCTCGAATCCGGTTGCTGCCAGCGTAACTATCGGCGGCGAGTTCAAAGGAGTAACGCCGCTTGAGGTTGCTTTGCCGCCAGGGGTCGATCACGAGCTGAGTTTTTTCAAGAACGGCTATAACTCCAATAGAGTATCCCTGCGAACCGAGGCAGATCAGGAACGCGAGCTTAACGTCAACCTCGACCCGGTGCTGGCAAACGTTCGCGTTCTGGCACAGCCTGAAGACGCGGAGCTTTTCGTCAATGGTGAATTGAGAGGTTTGGCTAATCAGACAATCGAATTGATGGCGGCCAGCCAGCAGATCGAAATTCGTAAAGCCGGCTACGTGCCCTATACAACAGAATTCACATCACGACCCGGTCTTGATCAGGAGATTCGCGTAAGCCTGAAATCTCTGGAACAGGCTCGTCAGGAACAGATTAAACCGGTAATTGTTTCAGCGGCGGGGCAGACGCTGAAATTATTTTATCCTGGCGCGTTCACCATGGGAGCGTCACGCAGGGAAGCAGGTAGAAGACCCAATGAAACCCTCAGGGAGATTCAATTGGAGCAGCCTTTTTATATGAGCCTGCAGGAAGTGACTAATGCTGAATACAGGATGTTCAACGCAGACCATTCGTCGGGAACTCTACAGGGGCTCACTCTGGATAACATGGCTCAGCCGGTAGTTCGCATTACTTGGGACCAGGCTGCGCTGTTTTGCAACTGGCTTAGCGAGCAGGAATCATTACCTCCATTTTATGAAGTAGTTGGCGAGGAAGTTGTGGGTTTCTATCCCGAGTCTAGCGGTTATCGATTGCCCAGCGAGGCAGAATGGGCCTGGGCAGCCAGAACCGATGGTAGCGGATCGCAGTTAAAGTATTCATGGGGTGAGCAATTACCACCTACGGAAAATGCCGGTAACTTTGCAGATGTCACTGCGCAATCGTATCTGGGAGAGATTATCTTCGGATACGATGATGGCTATCTGGCAACTGCACCGGTAGGCAATTATCAGCCGAATTATCATGGCCTGCTGGACATGGCAGGCAATGCGGCGGAATGGGTTCACGACTTCTACGGCGCAGCGGGATCGTTGGGCGGCGTCGAAGTGGACCCCCTTGGTCCAATAGATGGCCAGTTTCATACTATCCGTGGTTCAAGCTGGGCCCATGGCGCTATTACCGAGATGCGACTATCGTTCAGGGACTTCGGCGAAGAAGCTCGTGACGATGTGGGCTTTCGGGTTGCGAGATACCTGGAGGAATAAGCCGATGAAAATATTCAAGCGGATTATGCTGATGGTGCTCTTCGTCTTCGCTTCTCTTTCGCTTATAGCTGCAGAACCTCAAGCGGCTGAAGATGAGACTAATAGTGATGCCGCCGGTGATCTTTCCATTCAGCCAGACGAGCAAGCGGACAGCGAGCAAGACTCCGAAGAAGTGATTCTCAGCGATGAAGAACTGGAAGGGGAAGGGCCGGGTCGGTTTATACCTACAGAACAAATTTCACAAGATTTGGGAGTTTCATTTCCTGTTGATATCTGAACTAGAGTTTGAAGTAAAGGCGAAACTATGAAGCAAGGATTGTTATCGGAAGCACTCTATCAATTATGTGCATTGATCATAGCTGTGATTGTGGTGCATGCAGCTTATGTTGCTGTAATTAGGCCCAATGCAGATCTGATTCAGGAGCAGCAGAACATTCTGCAACAAACTGATGAAAATTTCGTGCCTGAACGATCAGTTTATATAATTCTGAAGGACTTCGAGCAGGAGACATGCATTATTCTTTTGCTATGGGCAATTTCGATTATAGGGATGAAAACTCAAAAGACAGTGCGCGAAAGAAGGCTGCTGGAAAAAACTTTGATACAAGTTTCGGATGGCATGAGTATTTTGCCGGAAGATGCGCGCAACTTTGCGAGGCCGGTGCAGGCATTGCCTGATAATGAAAGAGAATTTCTTTTGCCTAGAGCGCTGCTGGTTGGGCTTCATAGATTTCAAACTACGCGCAATATTCAGGATGTCTCAACCACGGTGAAAGACACTTGTGAGACTGAAGCCGAGAGAATGGAAACCGAACTTACGATTGTGCGGTATATAGCATGGGCGATTCCTTCCATTGGGTTTTTGGGAACAGTGCGTGGTATTGGCACCGCATTGGGCCAAGCCTATCAGGCTGTGAGTGGAGATATCGTTGGTGTAACTGTCAGTCTGGGTGTGGCATTTAATTCAACTTTTGTTGCGCTGGTAGTAAGTATTTTCCTGATGTTTTTATTGCATCAATTGCAATTGCTTCAGGACCGACTGGTGCTGGATTGTCAGAACTATGCCGATGAAAGAATGATTAGGCATTTGCAGGTGCCGGAGAAGGGTAGCCATATATGAGCTTAAAGGTTATCGAATTAAACGATAACGCCATCAATGTTGGCGATGAATCGGGGCTGATTCTAGAAAGCCTCGGATTCGCACTGGCACTGGAAAACAAGATTGAACTTGGCGAGAGCGCCGAGCAACAAGCGCGATTGCAGCCTACCAACAGCTACAACAAATTCTGGCACGAGCTATCCATGGAGCCCCTGTCCAGACATAGAGGAGTTCGTCATCTGGCGGACCTTGCCTATGCCCAGTTAATGCATCTGGCAGAACTTGGTGACATCGACTCGGATGTCATTTTTGCAGTGCCCGGGAATTTCACGCGCCAGCAACTGGCGATATTACTGGGCCTTGCCAAGCAGAGCCCTTTCAATCCGGTTGGGCTGGTGGACTCGGCGCTGGCTGGCGCATTGAATACAGCAAGCAGTGAGTCGGTGGTATATGCGGACATTCAGCTTCATCAAGTGGTATTGAGCAAACTGCTGCGGGAAGGAAACACGCTGAAGACAGAGTCGGTTATCCAGGTCCCCGGGGTTGGCAGTCAGAACTTCATGAACCTGATGATGGAGTTGGCTACCGGATTATTCATCCAGCAATGCAGATTCAATCCTCAGCACAACGCTGAATCGGAGCAACAACTATACAACGCGCTGCCCCACTGGCTGCAGCAGGATGAAAACGATGACAATAGCCTGATTCTGGAATTGCGCTCGCACAGTAATGTACACACAGCTAAGATGCCCAGAGAAAGTCTGAGGAGCAACCTGGCGCAGTACTATGAGAAAATTAGCGAGCAATTGCTCGCCCTCACTATCCAGCAGGATAGTCAGCTAATTCTGAGCAAGGGCATGAATGACCTTCCGGGCTTTGTGAGTTCAATAAGCGAGCTTGGCGATATTCAGGTATTGAGCAGGGACGCGGTCAACTCCGCATGTATTGCCTATCAGCATCACATTATTCGTCCGGCGGATGAGATTCATCTGATTAACGCGCTGACGATTGAGGGTTCAGACTCAGCCAGTAGTAATGCCCGCGAGCCTCAGCCAGACCAAAAGCTCAATCCGACTCATGTGTTGTTCTGCAATCGGGCAGTGCCTATAGCTTCACTAGACATCATTAATGCGGACAAACTTAATGGCGATTCTGCACCGCTTTCCTCGTTAGTGGTTTCCGCCAGAGACAAGCCGAGACAGCTTGGGTTGATTGAGCTGGCAAGCGATGGTGTTTTTCTGGACAGTAGTTCCGAGATTTTTTTGCTCAATGAGAAGCCGGTGACTGGCAGACAGAAGCTAAAGTTGGGAGATAATTTGCGAGTACATGAAAGTAGTGATGAACTTCGACTTATACAGGTAAGCGATGGCGAGTAATAAACAAAAGAGAAGGGATCTTGATCCACTGAGCCTGGCATTTCTCGATGTGATGTTTTGTGGCTTTGGTGCGGTGATCCTTATTTTTTTGATTCTCGACCATACCAGTACGGTAGCCGATGTGATTTCCAATCCGGAAGTAACCGCAGAAATAAATTTGCTTGAGGAGGAAGTTCTGCAGGGAGAACTCGGTCTGGTTGAATTACGCAATACTGTTTCTGATGTAAGTTTTGACGTAGTTGACGCGCAGGGCTTGGCGCGACAGATCCAGCAGCAGATTGAAACGTTTCTTCAGGAGTTGGCTGCGTTGGAAAACAGCAGCGTCGCAACCGAAGACAGTGTCGAGCAATTAAGAGCAGATGTTGAGGCTCTGGAGGAAGAATTATTACGACTACAGGCCAGCGCATTCGAGCAGGAAGGAAGCAGCGTTCGGCAATTTATCGGCGACGGTAATAGACAATATTTGTCCGGTTTGTTTCTCGGCGGCCAGCGAATTCTTGTTCTGGTAGATAGCTCCGCCAGTATGCTGGACAGCACCCTGGTTAATATCATCCGAACTAGAAATATGCCGGTGGCTAACAAGCTACAGGCTCCTAAATGGCAGAGGGTGGTGAAGACTGTGGACTGGATTAGTACACAGCTGCCTATTACCAGCCGTTATCAGATTTGGAATTTTAGTGACAGCACCAGCAGTCTGCTGGGAGGCGATCGCAATTTCTGGCATGAAGTGGCAGACCGGGACGGATTAAATGCGGCTATAGACGGTGTGAATACACTGGTGCCGGCAAATGGCACGAATATGGAGCAGGTATTCCGTGCAGTGGCCAATATGTCGCCCTTGCCGGATAACATATTTCTGATTACAGACGGTCTGCCTACTATTAGTGATCGTGGTTCGAGAGACGCATTGGTGACTCCGGCAAGGCGTCTGGAGCTTTATGAAGAGGCAGTTGAAGAATTGCCAGCCGGAGTACCGGTTAATGTGGTATTGATGCCGCTGGAAGGAGACCCCAGCGCGGCAGCCGCCTATTGGCAACTGGCCCAGTTCACGCAGGGATCTTTCCTGACCCCATCGAAGGATTGGCCATGAGAAAAAACAAGCGCCAAACAGATTCTTTTTCTGTGTCTTTTCTGGACGTAGCGGCTTGTGGCTTTGGCGCGATGATTATTCTGCTGATGATTACCAAATCTTCCGCACCAGAAATGATTGAGTTCACAGATGTGACTCCAGCCGGAGCCATCAATGAATTGCAGGAACAACTGTTTGCCATACGCGGCGAGACAACAATTCTCAACCGCGATCTGAATGCAAAGCACGAACAATTGTCTTCATTAACCGATCGTATTGCGCGGCTTAGAAGAGATCTGGATGATGCGCAAGGACGCTTTCAGACTTCCAATCAGCTTTCTTTTGAAATCACCGACGAAATTGGTCGCCTGTCCATCGCTCAGCAAACCATGACGGAAGAGATGCAACGGCTTTTGGCGGACAGTGTCGCACCAACTAATAACGTAATCGGTGGCGTGCCGGTGGACAGCGAATACATTATTTTTGTCATCGATACTTCCGGAAGCATGTTTAACAATCCGAGCTGGCAGAAGATGCTTGGCGTGATTGATGACACCTTGAACGTGTATCCTGAAGTTAAAGGCATTCAGGTAATGAATGATATGGGTGACTATATGTTCGACTCCTATCGGGGAGAGTGGATCCCGGACACTCCCGGTCGGCGAAACCAGATAATGAGCACCCTGAGGAACTGGAATCCTTTTAGTAATAGTAGCCCTGTAGAAGGAGTGACACGGGCAATTAATACCTTTTATTCCTCGGACAAGAAAATTAGTATCTATGTACTCGGCGATGACTTTCAGCCCGGGGGCTCCATACAGGATGTGCTGCGTACAATAGACCGTATAAATGTGGAAGATGAGAATGGCGACAGGCTGGTAAGAATCCACGGAATAGGGTTTCCCACCATCTTTGCTGGCCCATCTCGGTTCCACCAGAGTGTTTATCGATATTCCACGCTTATGCGCGAGATGACACAGCGAAATGGTGGTACATTTGTGGGGCTGAATGATTTTCAGTAGGGTGCAGGTATCACTGCATGGGTAAAATTGAGGTAACCATGACAAAAATAGAAACAGGCAAGCGTGGTTGGAAATTACTAAAGCGAGTCTCCGTATTAATGCTGGCCTCAGTGCTTTCAGCCTGTGGTGTTAGCAACGTAGTCATCGACGGTAGTTTTCCCACTCCAAATATAAGCAAACTGCCTCTAACTGTTGCTGTTCTTTACGACGATGCTCTGCGAGCATTTTCCTATATGGAGTATTCCGAGACTGGGCAGGAAGAAATTAATATAGAAAGCGGTCAATCTCATATACAGCTTTTCAATTCCGTACTCCCGGCAATGTTTGAGAATGTAGTGCAATTACAAACTGCAGAGCAGGCGGCCAGCAGTGGGGCCGATGCGATCTTTATACCGGCTATCGAAGAATTTCAGCTAGCGCTGCCGAGCAAGACCCGGCTTGACGTGTATGAAGTGTGGATTAAATACAATATGCGTTTGGAAAGTCCGGCGGGTGAATATATTGCAGACTGGGTTCTTACTTCATATGGTAAAACTCCAACTGAAACATTTCGATCTAACGAAGCGGCAATTAACGAGGCTGCAATCGTTGCGTTGAGAGACTTAGCTTCGAGCTTTTCCCTGAGCTTTACGCAGGTGCCCGAAGTTAGAGATTGGCTCGATTCCCAATAAATTGATTTGCGTTACTTTTGTTCAATTAAGAGACAGCCTAATTGAAGACCGTTTAACAGAGATAGTTTGATGAAGTCATTAATAGCAGAAGCACTAAAAACAGGAACGAAGTTGGTTAAGCTGGCGCTGTTGTTGAGCGGGCTGCTGGTATTGGTAGCCTGTACCAGTACTACTGTTGACGAATTTCGCCAGGGCGAGACCGGAATTGATAGTGACGAGTCGATTGTAATTTTGGGCAGACGTCAGGCCAGTGATTATGAAACACGGGCTGAATTTGTGGATTGTGTTGGTGATCGCATGAATCAGGGCTCTGGTGCTATTAGTGTTATTCCGGAACAGGAATTTGTTGACGCCATGTTCCCCTGGTTTGAGCCTCGCACAGCACCGCTTAGAACGCAGGACCTCGAAAAACTCATGGCTGAGCAAGTAGTCGCTGACAAGATGGATGAATTCGGAGTTCGTTATATTGTATGGCTTGATGGTTTTACAAAAACCACCGACAGAAGTGGTTCAATTTCCTGCACCGTCGGCCCGGGTGGTGCAGGTTGTTTTGGATTCGGTTCCTGGGAAGATGATGCAAACTTTGATGCTAGAGTGTGGGATGTGGGCACCTTCTCCAATGTTGGTACCATCAGTACCGATGCGACCGGACAATCTTATATCCCCGCCCTTGTAATACCTATTCCTCTTGTAGCGAGAGTTGAAGCCAATGCCTGTAGCAGGTTGGCGGACCAGCTTAAAGGTTTTGTAAACGGCGGTTAATCAGAAGCTGTTTTCAATCAGGTATCTTTTCAATTGAATGCTTTTAGACATTTAGGTGGCGCTATGAAAAATTCGGACTACGTTGGTTTGAACGAGATGGGTTTATCCAAAATAGGTTTGAACATGACCTTTTTAAAGCCAATTACATTGAAGAAAACGGTGGCGATACTTTTATTGGCTGTCAGCTCATTGACAGTCTCTTCCTGTGCAGTGAACCCCGCAACCGGAGGGGCGAATCTGGTTTTGATGTCAGAGACCCGTGAAAAGGAAATCGGTCTCGAAGAACATGAAAAAGTATTGGCCAGTATGCCGCTCTTTGAAGACCAGAAATTATTGTCTTATGTAAGAGAGGTTGGTGAAAAAGTCGCAAAAGTCAGCCATCGACCTGATCTCGAATACCAATTCCATATTATAGACAGTCCGGACATTAACGCTTTCGCCTTGCCCGGTGGATATGTTTATGTAAACCGTGGACTATTAACATTTTTGAATAATGAAGCCGATCTCGCGGCGGTACTCGCTCACGAAATCGGACACATTACTGCCCGACATGCAGTTCAACAGCAGGCAAGAGGGCGACTGGCAGAAACCGCAGCCACGGTGGGTGGCTTCGTAACTGCAGTGGTGACCCGGTCGGGTTATGTAGGCTCACAAATAAGTCAGGTAGCTTCTATTTGGGCACAAACCGGACTAAGCGGATTCGGCCGTGAACACGAATTGGAAGCGGATAGTCTGGGAGCCGAGTATCTGGTTAACGCCGGCTATGATCCCAGCGCGATGATAGATGTTATTTCAGTGCTAAAGAATCAGGAAGATTTTACCAGACGGGTTACCGGCGGAGGCGGAGGGTATCATGGGCTATTCGCAACCCACCCCCGAAATGACACGCGATTGCAGCAAGCTATCGAAGAAGTCGCGAATATTTCCGAAAACGAAATAATTGAAAACGACAATACCAACTTCCGCGATGCCATAGATGGATTGATCATAGGGCAAAGCGCACAGTCGCAATCAAATGAAACACGTAATCGCTACTATCAGTCTTTGCTGGGCTATACCTTGGTTTTTCCCGATGAATGGGAAATAGATGAAACCACGACAACGGTTATGGCCTCCCTGCCCGGAACAGCCTCGCTAAGAATTGGGGCGCAGCGGATTCAGGACAATATTGAACCCCGGGTATTTATCCGTGACAATATGGGAGTTGCAGGGTTGCAAAAATCTGAAGTATTGGCCCAGTATAGATTGTTAGGACACACCGGTACGGCAATTTCACCTGAAAGCGGAAACTTGGAGAGGGTAGCGGCAATCTACTTTGGCCCCAGAGTTTATACTTTTCGTGGTGAGATCTTGGATACATCATCAGCTGATGAAATCGATGCACAAATTTTGTCTGCGATTCGTACATTCAGATCGATTCAGCGAGGAGAGGCTGTCGCTGGCACAGAGGCAAAGATCAAATTTGTCCAGGCCAGCGAATATTTTGACTTCGGTGTAATAGCCCAATCCAGCAAAATAGCCAATTATCCTGAAGAAACCCTTCGTCTACTCAATGGTTATTATCCTGTTGGAGGCCCCGAAGAAGGGGACTGGATAAAGCTGGTCGAGTAAGAAACTCCCCCAAGTGTTTGTTTTTACTGCTCACAGGGTTAAACTTGGCTTTACCCCTGTCTTGTCCCTATCTGATAGTAAATGGGCCCCGGCCTGCAGATAACATAAGAATTCGAATATGGCGACCACAGTGCAAAACTCAAACACCAATACTCTCGTAGATCTTAAGGATTTCCTTGACGGTCTTCGGGCGGATGGCCGAATTAATCAACAGGGTTACGGCGAAGCGTTGATCGGTCGGAGATCGGCAGAGGACCGCAACAAACATGTTTTGCACTATCTCGCCGATCTTGGCTTAAATGACAGAAAGGCCGAAGGTCGAAAGCAGGCATATAAGGAAGGCACGTTGAGTTTGAGGCTAAGTGGTGCACAAAAAGTGGCAACCGGTCTAACCACCGTCAACGAAATACTTCGCGTAACACCAGAAAACAAAAATTAGACCGAGAATGGTTTAGAATGGGAGCAGCTAATCTGGCTTGACCCCGACACTCACTATGGATGCAAAAAAAACAGAAAATCCTGAAGAAATCCTGGTGATAGGACCGTCCTGGGTTGGTGATATGGTTATGGCGCAGGTTTTGTTCAAGCGTCTTAAAATAAAGAATCCGGGATGCAGTATTACGGTTTTGGCGCCGGACTGGACGAGACCGATTCTGGATCGTATGCCCGAGGTAGAGTTCAGCATTCCCGACCCGACGGGCCATGGCGAACTTGCTTTGGAGGCGAGGAGATCACTGGGTATATCCCTGAGGAGACGCCAATTTACCATGGCGATTATATTGCCAAATTCGTTCAAGTCAGCTCTCATTCCCTACCACGCAAAAATTCCTCGACGTATCGCCTGGAGAGGTGAATTCAGGGGCATGCTGCTTACTGACAGTTATGTGCTCAACAGGGAGAAATTTCCGCTTATGGTGCAGCGCTTTGCAGCATTGGCAGAGTTCAAACAGGATAAGCCACCGCAGAACATAGCCCAGCCGCGGCTCAATATTGACCCTAATAATCTGACTTGCACGTTACAGAAGCTTGAATTGGACCCAAAGTCGGAAGAAAAAATTCTCGCGATTTGCCCCGGCGCAGAGTTTGGTGTTTCCAAGCAGTGGCCCGCCGAGCACTTTGCATCCAGTTGTCGGCCTCTCATCGCCGACGGTTGGAAAGTATGGATCTTTGGCTCCGCCAATGACGAGACTATTGCCGGAGAGATTCTAGGTGAGTTGAATGACACCGAGCAGCAATCCTGCGTAAATCTGTGTGGAAAAACTAGTCTGGAAGAAGCAATCGATCTACTGTCTCTGGTAAAAGTTGTTATTTCCAATGATTCAGGGCTAATGCATATCTCAGCAGCGCTCGATAAACCTGTAATTGCCTTATATGGATCGACCTCACCGGAATTTACGCCGCCAATGGCCAGTAAGGTTAGATTGCTTGCTACTGATATAGAGTGTCGTCCATGTTTCAAGCGAAATTGCCCTTATGGCCATCAAAAATGTATGCAGGATTTGAAGCCGGAACTGGCTCTTAACGCGGTTGCGGATCTAACAGCAGAGTTATAGTTAGCATCCTGACTCAAAGGAAAATGAATTGCGTGTACTAATAGTAAAAGTATCTTCACTGGGGGATATTATCCACACACTGCCAGCAGTGACGGATGCTTGCCGCGCCCATAAAGATCTAGTTTTCGACTGGGTCGTAGAAGAGAGCTTCGCAGAAGTTCCTGGCTGGCATCCGGCAGTAGAAAATGTAATTCCAGTTGCTATTCGACGCTGGAGAAGAAACCTCATTAAGACTTATCTCAACCACGAGTTTCGCGCTTTCAAGAAATCCTTGCAGGGAGTGCATTATGATCTGGTGATCGATGCCCAAGGATTAATCAAGAGTGGAATGATAAGCCGTATTTCGAAAGGACTAACGGTGGGGTTGAGCAATAGAACTATTCGCGAGCCTATGGCTACATTATTTTATAATAAGGCTTATTCAGTACCGTGGACCGAACACGCAGTCGACAGAGTAAGAGAACTATTCTCCCGCGCCTTGCAATACGAATATGATAAAGATCATGTTGATTACGGAATAGAGCTTAAAAAATTTCCGCAACTCGATTCCGTAAAGAATTTTGATGATGAAAAATCACTTGTCTTTCTACACGGAACAACCTGGAGCACCAAGCACTGGCCCGAACATTATTGGCGTCGACTCGCCCACCTTGCCGCGACTGAAGGCTATAGAGTGCTATTACCCTGGGGAGATCAGCAGGAGAAGCAACGGGCTGAACTCATTGCTCAAGGGAATGACCTGGCAACCGTTCTCGACAAAGAAACGCTTTCCGGTTTGGCCAGTCGTATTCAACAATCAGAGGGAGTTATCGCGGTAGACACAGGCTTGGGTCATATGGCGGCAGCGCTATCCAAGCCGACGATTTCTCTTTATGGGCCAACAGATCCTGGCCTCTCCGGGACATATGGCAACATGCAATTACACCTTAACTCCAATCTCAATTGTGCGCCCTGTGTCAAAAAAGTTTGTAACTATTCAGGGCCTGGCGTTACAGATGAATATGAAAGTAAATCATTCGCGGTTCTGCCCCCGTGCTTCTCCAGCCACAAGCCGGAAATGGTCTGGCAGCAATTCAAGGAATTGCTGAACAAGTCCTCAAGTAAGCTGGAACTGACGCAATGAATTTGAGCTTTCTGATCTACACCTATTTCCCCTATGGTGGGCAGCAGAGAGACTTCTTGAGAATCCTTAATGAATGCCTGAGCCGCGGTAATCAGGTGACTGTATATACACGTCAATGGCAAGGAGATATTCCTGAAGGTGTGGATCTGGTTATTGTTCCAGTACAGTCAACAAACAGGATAAAGCTTTACCGTGAATTCACCGAATGGGTCGGCGATGCATTAAGCAAAGCTGAGGACTCCTTGATTGTGGGCTTCAATAAGATGCCATTGCTGGACGTCTATTTTGCGGCGGATCCTTGCTTTGCCGAAAAGGCAGAGACTCAGCGAGGGATTTACTATCGCTTTACGCCGCGCTTCAAACATTTTAAATCCTATGAAGAATCCTTGTTTGGAAAGGACAGTAAGGCAGAGATCATGTTGCTATCTCCCCAGCAACGGAGAGATTTCGCTAAACACTATCCATACTGCGAATCGCGATTTCATGATGTGCCGCCGGGTATTGATAGAGACAGAAGAGTTGACCAACGGGACACGAAAGCCCGGGCAGAATTAAGAAAGGATTTCGGCATACAGGATGATCAATTTTTGATTTTGCAGATTGGCTCCGGCTTTCGGGTGAAAGGCGTCGACCGGTCCCTTAAGGCGTTGGCATCCCTGGATAGGGAAATGCGGGATAAATGTCGCTTCATTCTTATCGGGCAGGACAAGCCATCCCGCTTTCAACGTCTGGCCAATAGGCTTGGACTTAAAGACTTGGTGACAATTTTGCCGGGCAGGGATGATATACCGAGATTCCTGGCTGCAGCTGATTTATTACTTCACCCGGCCTATATGGAGAGCGCTGGCTATGTGCTGTTGGAGGCGACGATCGCAGGTCTTCCAGTGCTTACTACGGCCACTTGCGGATATGCATTTCATATCGAAAAAGCAGGCTCCGGAGAGGTTTGTTCGGAACCATTTCAGCAGCAGGATCTGGATTCGCGGTTAAAAGACATGTTGCTGCAACTACCCGATGCCGATTGGTCGGCTAGTGGATTGGAATATGGAAAGAATGATGAACTGTACTCGTTGCCACAATTCGCAGCACAACTTATTGAGGAGGCTGCCCGCAAAAAGCAGGCCGCTAGTTCATGAGTACACTTTTCTTCAATGACTTTTTTGCAGATTCATTCTCGGAAAATGACCCCTATGTATTCCTGCGGGACATACAAGGAGATGTTTATCGGGACGTAAAAGGCAGAGTGACAAAACGCTTTAGTCATCAGGGCAAGAGCTATTTTGTCAAACTACATTCAGGAGTTGGCTGGTCGGAGATTCTGAAAAACTTGCTACAACTTCGACTGCCAATACTTGGAGCACGCAATGAGTGGCAGGCAGTAAGTCGTTTACAGGAATTGGGAATTGACACAATGACAGTAGCAGCCTATGGAGAAAAGGGCTGGAATCCTGCCACGCGAAAGTCATTTATCATAACCGAAGACCTGAGCAATACCCGCAGTCTAGAGGACATTTGTGGCCAGTGGCCGGAGCAGGCAGTTGATTTTTCTACAAAGAAACAGTTGATCGAGAAGCTAGCGAATGTAAGTCGACTTTTACACCAGAATGGAATTTGTCATAGAGATTATTATATTTGCCATTTCCTATTAGATCTGGATTCTCAGCGAGAGGACAGTCAGGGGGGTGAATCAATTCTAAAAGTTTCAGTCATTGATCTGCATCGTGCATTGATAAAAAGCAATCTGTCCAAACGCTGGATTATCAAGGATGTTGCAGGGCTCTATTTTTCCGCCATGGATATAGGTCTGACCCAGCGAGATCTGTTCAGATTCATGAAGTGTTATCAGCATCAAGAACTCCGCCAGTGTCTGCAAAGTGATGCAGGCTTCTGGCGAGCTGTAGAGAAACGAGCCGTGTCAATGTACAGAAGATTGAGTGGCGGGGGGTAGCATGTCCAGGCTCTCTGGCTCAGAAATTGCTTCAATGGGCAGACAGCTGTCTACACCATTTCACATTTCTATCCTGAAGAATAATAAAGCTATCGATTTTAGGGTAGACAGTATTCTGCGGATCGTTCCGGGACGACGCTTTGTTGCTGTTGGTACGTGGCAAGAAAAGACTGTGATCCTGAAGCTGTTCTTTGATCAAAAATCCTGGAAGACAAATATATTTCGGGATGTAGATGGCATCAGGCATTTAAAAGAGGCTGGTATTCCGACAGCGGAACTGGTTTTGCAAACCACTACCGAAGATAGTGTCGCTGGCGCACTTCTATTTGAGTATCTGGAAACCGGAGAAGGGCTTAGCAGCCTATTCGAGCATGCAGAGGATGACAGGGAACAGGATGATATTCTCCATAGGGCAATTACCAGTATAGCCAGCTGTCATCGGGCAGGCCTATGGCAAGCCGATATTCATCTGGATAACTTCATGTTGTATCAGGATACGGTGCACGTGATTGATGGTGGAGATATCAAATTTTCTGAAGGTAGTTTGAATGCGGAAGTTTGCCTTAACAATATGGCATTATTTCTCGCCCAACTAGCGGTTCGATTTGATCAAAAATCAGCAGAATACTTGCAGCTCTATTACCGGCACATGCCTGAACTCAGAGTCGAAGGTTCACAGAAGTTCCAAGAACGTATAACAGCCGCACGTATCAACCGGTTGGATAACTATGAGAAAAAGCTATTTCGGTCAACCACGGCGCACTGCTGCGAAAGAATCGATGGAAAGTTTGTAGTCTATGACAGGTCGATAGAATCAGATGGCTTACAGAAGTTTATAATTGATCCGGATAGTTTTATCGTCGAGGAGCGCCTTATGAAGAAAGGGAACTCTTCAACTCTCGCGTTGGTTGAGATTGGCGATTCAAAATACGTATTGAAGCGTTACAATATGAAGGGTTTCTGGCACCGAATTTCCCGGTCTTTGCGCCCCAGTCGGGCACACCATTCATGGCGAAATGCATTGATATTGAAGATGTTGGGGATTGAGACGCCGATGCCTTACCTTTTCATGGAGAAACGAATTCTGGGAGTGTTTCGAAGTACGGCATATTATCTCAGCGAGTGGGTCGATCATGAAAACTTCGGTGAGGAAATTGATGCAGATACAATTTCGGATGACCGATTTGAATTAGCCGTAGACCTGTTTAGGCAGATGTTTAGTATATTGAGTACCTACAGAATCAGTCACGGTGATACAAAAGCCAGCAATTTTATCATAAGAGACGGCGAGATAGTTGTACTGGATCTAGACTCTATGAAGCGGCACGGAGCTGGAAAGAACTTTGAAGAAAAGCGTAGCAAAGATTTGGGCAGATTTCGCCGCAACTGGAATAGCTCGAGAATGCAGAAGCGAGCAGACGAAGCGATAATTGCACTAGAAAGAGAATTCACAGGATAAACCATGAGCATTTATACACTTGGTTTGGCAGGAGCAGTTGGACATGATCCGGCTGCGGCGCTGTTTAAGGATCAGCAATTGGTCGCAGCTGTTGAAGAAGAACGCATGCTGCGACGAAAGCATGCCAGCAGTGAAGCTCCTTATCATGCTGCTCGTCAGTGTTTCGAGATCGCGGGAATCCGCCCGTCAAAAATTAGTCGTGTGGCGATTCCTTTTGCCCCGATAAATCTATTCAATAAGGCGCGTTGGCATTATGCCTATCGGCATTGGTACGCACCGGATCGTGCAGTAGATGGCGTACTTAATGGCAACCGTCGCTACCGACGATACCTGAAAGACCTTAATGAGTTATTGGTAAAATTGCATATAGATCCTCAGCAGGTTGAACTGGTGCCGGTGCAGCATCAGATAGCGCACGCAAGCAGCTGCTATCACATCAATGAATCAGACGAGAAAACGGCAATTCTTTGTCTGGATTCCAAAGGAGAGTACTCAAATATTTTTTTGGGATACGGTGAGAACGGGGAAATTGTTCGAATAAAGGAGTTTTATAATCCGGACTCCTTATGTGGAATGTATGCAGCGCTTACTGACTACCTCGGCTTTGAGATACTGGATGGTGAATTCAAGGTAATGGGTATCGCTCCTTTTGGCGACCCGGAAAAATATGATCTGAGCTCGTTAGCGAAATTCAATGGCAAGAAGTTCAAGGTGGATAATACCTTGATTGGCACGGTTGGTCTGCGGCGATACAAGGCTAAATCTAAAGGGCACTATTTTAGTAAGAAGCTGGTGGAAATGCTGGGGCCGAGAAGAGTAGGCAATCTTACTGATGACCCCTATGTCCACTATGCAGCTTCAATACAGA
>Ga0315321_10001088_pt1 | contig 20813 bp, 17 predicted proteins | sample M180m21515metaG_FD_203464 | JGI IMG/M metagenome (GOLD analysis project Ga0315321, IMG submission 203464) | Ammonia-oxidizing marine archaeal communities from Monterey Bay, California, United States - M1 80m 21515 | ecosystem: Environmental > Aquatic > Marine > Intertidal zone | place: USA...
ACTTTAGCCTCAAAATCAGCATCGTCAGGCTGAGTAGTCGTAAACTCCCACTCCTGATCTAGCACCAGTTCGTTGAAATAATCGATTAGCACCGGAGCCGAAGCCAAGCCCCTAGCAATGCCTTTGCTATCAATATGAATGACAAGCGCGTTGAACTTATTCTTTACCAGGATATCTTTAGGAATCTTAAAACGTTGTTCTTCACCCAAAGGAATTCCGTCAGACTTAATGATAATTTGGCCATTCAAGAAGACCTCAAATTTTCCTGGGAGGTCAGCCATTGCGATAACCGTAGAGCTACGCCAAAGATCCCGCTCATCCCCTGCGGAGGTCACAAGGCGATCGGGGACCTGAAGAAAACAACGCGCCCATAGTTGCTTGGAAATCTCGGTAGTTCTGGTGGGAATCTTAGTTCGGGCCCATCGAGCTCCTCTGACATCCACGATGGCAAGTAGAATACAGCAAGCTACGAAAAAGGACCGGAGAACCATTGCGCTATCATCGCGATCGAGGCCAGAGAGAGAAGAAAATTTCTCAACGCTTCAATCGCGATCGCAATATCACCAAAGCTATCTTCACAGTTTCTTCCTCTCCCATTTCTCCTGAAACGATTCCCAGCAGTGAATCACTTCCCTCCAAGAAACTTATCTTCTTTCTTTAAGTTGACATAAAGCGTCCTGGACAACCCTTGCACTTCATCTTCAAAAACCTCAACTGCTTTCTCACTCAGCCTAATAAAGCATAAACCCTCCTTAAAATAGACCCGCCCATCCAATGATTGTGAGAGCGCAGCAGCCATCGTCAAAGCCCTCACTCCCTCTCTTAAATTCTGTTCTGGATCAGACACAGAATACTCTGGAAGTTGGTGAGTACAAAAACTCACTACCCCAGACGCCGACACCTCAAACTCGGCCGTTGCTAAAATCTCCGGAAAGATGGGCTCTTCTTTATGAATCTTCCAAGACGCACGGGCATCTTCGAGAAACTCTGCTGCCTCCTTGTCAATTGGATAGCCTGCCAACTCAGATCCTTGAATACGCGAACGAAGCTTTTCATATGCTTTCCGCTCCTTCGAATGGCCACCACAACTGATCGAGGTAAGGACAAAAATCCCGATCATCAAAATTTGACCGATCCGTTCACTCTTCATTCAAGGATCGTAGACACAGAAGGCTCATTAAACCAATTCTAAGTAAGCCAGATCCTTGAAAGCTAGAATCTCGACAAATAGAGCTACTCGGCTCGAAGCATTGCGGCAATTTTAAGCCGGTTCTTTTGAAGCAAATCGTAATCAATTTTGAGGCCTGCAGGCGCAAGAAGCCCTTCTAAAAATTCATAAACTGGCCTTATCTCCTCGAAGGAGCCAGCAACTCCTTCAAGGGCAGTATTACCCTCGTTTGTTCTCACCGTCTTATCTGCTCCTTTTGCTAAAAGAGCCTTCACAACTTCCACACGTCCAAAAAATGAGGCCACATGAAGAGCGGTTGAACCATCATCCTGTTTCACCTCTATATCGGCTCCTTCATTAATGAGAAACAAAGCAATCTCAGATCGATCAAAGACCGCTGCAATTTGCAGGGGAGTGCTCCCATCTTCACCAATCGCCTGATTTAGATTCGCTCCCTCTGCTAAATATTTTCGAACTGCTCCAAGATCTCCCTGAACCACTGCAGCCGCGACCAACTTCCCAAATTCAAGGTTAGAAGAAGCATCTCCTCCCGATCCGAGAAGCATTTTAGCGATTTTGGGTCGATTTTTCTTGAGGAGATCGTAATCAATTTCGAAGCCTGCAGGAGCGAGAATTCCCTCAACAAACTTATAAACTGGCATCATCTCCTCAAAAGGTGTCATCACTGAGGAAAGAGCCGTCGAGCCATCATTTGTTCGTGCCCCAGTGTTGACATCCTTATCCAGCAAAGCCTTCACGATCTCCACACGGCCAAAAAATGAAGCCACATGAAGAGCCGTCGACCCATCTTTGTTTTTCAACTCCAAATCTGCGCCCGATTCAATCAAAAGAAGCGAGATCTCAGTGTGATTAAAAGTTGCTGCTGTCATCAGTCCAGTGCTCCCATTTTCGGCAACTGCTCGATTCAAGTCAGATCCCGCTGCGATGTATCTTCTGACCACCTCAAGATCTCCTTCCACAACAGCCTCTTCAAAACTTTTCTGAGGTTGGGTAGGTAACGGGTCCTCTGATTTCTCTTTGCGGTTAATCGATGATTCTTCGTCGTGAGGTGAAGTCGTAGCACCTCCTCGTTCTGCTGAAGAATTGTCGGGATCCCCGCAACTCACCTGAAAACAACATGAAGCTAATAATAGTAAAAAAATCTTTGCTTGGAGTGGTCTTTTCATTGGTTCAATTGGATTAGAGCTAACTCGGGGGTCGTTTTACAAGCTCCCGGGATAATGTATCGTTCCCACGGTATATCGTCGTCAGAACAGAAAAACGAAAAAATATAACGATTCCCTTGAAAAGGTGTCTTAACATTCGAATACGATCCTGAAAGACATCGACACCTACTCGCGTTAGTCCGAAATATCCGCAAATCCATCTACGACTCCATGCAAGCTTATCGTCAAACCATCCTTCTAGCCCTTCTTATTTCGATCACGGCTCTAAAAGCGGACCTTCCCAGCCTTTCCGTCGCTTCCGGTCCGACTTCCGACACTGTCACTCTCTCGGGCCAGGGTAACCCGGCGGCCTCGCACCGAATCGAGCATAGCCGCGGTCTCAATGAGTGGTGGCCAGTCTTCGCGGTGCGGGATTCACCAGGGTGGAGCTGGACTTGGGACAATGTCATCCAGGCCCCAGCCTCCCAGTTCCGCCTCGTCGATGTCTCGCCCCCAGTCATCGCCACCCATGAAAGCTGGAAAAACCAGATCACACTTCCATCGGACCCGTTCCTCTCCGATCCGATTGTCGGCACCGGCGAACGATTTGATCCAGTGGAGATCCGCTGGGTAAAATTTGCGATGATCATCGATGGACTGCCCGAAGTTTACTTCCAACGAAGTAGCGACTACCAATTCCACTTTCCGTTCGCCACCGAGCGTCTCTCGCCATTCTCCGGAATGGACCCCAACACGTTCAACAATGTCAGCCTCTACCGCGGCCGGCAGGAAGTTGTCCTAGGCGCGGTCCTCTGGGCTCCCGACCATAACGAATTCGGTATCCAGTTCGTCGGACAGGATTCATACCCGCGCGAAATGTTGCGCTTCCTCTACAAAACCGCCGCAGATCGCATCACGAAACCCGCCGGCTGCGAGGGGTTCTACATGCCCACCTACGAACAATCCACGGCCGCTCAAGAACAGCAACCCTACTTAGCCGTGCACGGCATCGGAGTCAGCTCCCCGGAGCGCTGGATTGGAGGCAGTGTCTGCTACGCCGAGGGTTGGGCGCTCGGGCGCCTCGTGTTTGTCGAACCCAACGAAATCGAAAACGCCTACATTGATGGCACTCTACTTTCAACTGACATACTTCTTACCACTGGCATTCCCGCCGAGTTACCCTTCGTGGCAGGCATTATCGCCCTAGCCCCGACCACCCCGAATTCCCACGTCGCTATTCTTGCGCAATCCTACGGCATCCCCTTCGTCTACCTGCGCGAACCAAACGAACAGGCACGCGCTTTGGACATGGCGGGTAACGAAATCGTTCTTCGTACTCGTGGATACAACTGCACCATCGACGTATTCGACGTCGAGGGTATCGAACCCGCTTATCGCGACGAAATCGTCGCCCTTAAAGCCCCCCTCCCTCTCAGCATCACCCCGACCAAGAAATACGGCGCTATCGCGATACCCTCACTCGATGACGTCCTCCCTGAGGACATTCGCTTCATTGGCGGCAAGGCAGCCAACTTCGGGTTCCTACGCCGCAAAATCCCCCAAAACTCTCCCAATTCCATGGCCTTCACCTTTGATCTATGGAACGAATACCTTAACCAAATACTTCCAGGCGGAAAAACCCTGCGGACCGAGATCACGGATCGTCTTGCGAGCCTATCGTGGCCAACCGACATCGCTATCCTTGATTCCACCTTGCGCGATATCCGCAAGCTTATCAAGGAGGACGCCGACTTCAGTCCTGCCCAAAAATCCACCATCATCTCAGCACTCTCAGGATTCGATCCCGACCGCAAGATCCGGTTTCGGAGCAGCACCAATGTCGAAGACAGCGGTGTATTCGTCGGAGCCGGACTTTACGACAGCTTCAGCGGTTGCCTTGCAGACGACACCGATGCCGACGACCTCGGCCCATCACACTGCGATCCAGATCAAGCCAAAGAGCGCGGGGTCTTCCGTGCCATGCGTAAGGTCTATGCCGGCTTCTATAACCTTAACGCCGTGATCGAACGCCTCCGCCACGGAATCGACGAATCCGAGGTCGGAATGGCCATCTTGGCCCACCATTCTTATCCCGACGCAATCGAAGCCGCGAACGGGGTTGCGACCTCGCGCACCTCGGGAGCAAACTACCTCTATACCGACATGGTCTCCCAAATCGAAGCCGAGTCCGTCACCAATCCAAGTGGCGGCAGCCAACCCGAAATCATGGAACTATTCCGGCCCCGCTCTTGGACGGAAAACTCAATCACCCATCGCCAACGTTCTAATCGAGTTCTCCTTGGGGACGACACTGTCATGGAATGGGAAGACGACTACCAGAATTTCGGCAACATGTTTCTCACCCTCAACGATGCCTTCAAAACTCAGTCTACGGGACTTGGTGAAACTACCCTTGAGTTCGAATACAAGAAGCTCACTGACGGCAAGCTCATCATTAAGCAACTCCGTCAGGTTCCCGAAGCGGAGGGCCGCCCAGCCGCCGGCATAGCGCTCGTCAATACCCCCACTAGCTTGAAAATTTTCCAGGGGGAAAGTGGTTCCGTATTTGGAAACCACCGTCTCAAGTCACTCTGGCAAGTCGAATCCGACAGTCGGTGGACTAACCCGGCCAAGCCTAGTGATAATATGATCACGGCCGCCGAGTTACAACACGCTCCGCAGGGCAGCGTCGTAAATCGCACCGGCAGTCCCGCCATCTGGCCAAGGGCAATACATGACACATTGAATCTTAATGGCCAGATCTACTCTCAAGACCGCTGGAACTGGCCATCAGATGGAGGCAACACGACTTTCGAACTGCGTATGAAAATGCCCACAGGTACTGGCTACCAATTGGATCCAGTCTACACCATCGGCGACTTCCGTATCGAGTTCTGGGCCAAATACTCGATTGCCTTGCCCGACATCAACTGGCAGGGCAATCGCCCCACAACTTCCGAATTTGCTCTCTTAATTCCTGGTTCCATTAGCGACCCGCTTCCAAACGGCGCTATCCTCAAGAACCGCGTGTTTTCCACGAGGGGCGGAATCGGGGTCGATTCCTCTTTCTATTGGCCTCCCTACCCAACCGGACCCACTGCCGGTTACACTGCCCCACTCGAGAAATGGGTAGGCACCACCATCACAGGCCTCACCCCTAATCCTATAAATCTTACCGGTTACTTCTCCCAAACTTATCGGCCCGGCCATCACAACTTCACCGAGGATTTCCTCTTCGAACCGGGTCTCGATCCAGGAGTTTCGGAAGCAACCCTCTCAGCCCTAGAGGCCAAGAATATACGTATGATTTTCTTTAGATTTCCAGGTGGCCCAGGTTCAATTAAAGCGGTCGGTTTCGACGGCTTGATCTGGGATCTTTAAAATACTGGGCGTTCAACAAACCAATCATCCATTTTACCTTGCCCTACCAGCAATCTAATGAAACTTTCTACTTTTTTCTCGTCTCGAAATTGAGAGGCCTAATTTTCTTTGAAACGACTTGCGCGATCTCGTTCAGATCAATCTCATTTAAGCCCTCAACTCTCTGCTTCTTGAGCTTCGAAAGATCATATTCATAAAGAGTTTGAAGCCACAATAACGCTCCTAATGACGAGACAAGCTCCCCAGAATGACCAAGTTCATCATTGAATAACTGTTGCTTCTTTCTCTTGCTCTCGGCTCTTGTTTTACGATTTGGGTCCAAGATATGTCTCACCCCAGATAATTTTTGGGCCCGCAAGCGATCGATCAACTCGTAAACTCCAAGGCCATATGGACAAAATAAGATCTTATTTTCCGAATACTTCTTCCGTAGAGCAGAAATCAAAGTTTCATTAAATTCAAAACTTCTTTTTTGGGCCATCTCTGAGGCAGATTGATCCACCTTATGAGGCTGCTTTGCCCATGGCAGCGCAACCATAAAAGTCACCTCCGGATTTTGAGCAATCGCATAGTCAAACCAATGACTGTAATGTTCCACCGAGCTATCTCGCGGTGAGTAATAAGTCATCACTAAAAGGTCGATTTTCTTACTCTCTAGAATTTTCTTTCCTTGCTCGCGTTTCTCTTTGGCAGCCCAAAGACCGCCCGGAGAGCCTTTTGCGCCCCCGCTAAAAACTGAATATTGGGTATGCCCCTTAATATTACTTGGTATCATTTTCCCTAATTGCCTTACACTCGGCTGGAAAAAACTATGGCCCATATATAATCCGTTATATCCTTTGATTTCACCCTCTTTTAGGACGGCTTTACTCGAAGACGGTGCAGATTGAGGATCTTCCTTCGCCCTCTGCTGAGCAATGAAGGCCCTCGCTTCAATGAGCGTCAGAACACCATCTTTGTCCGTATCGGCCTCAGGAAACTTTTCGAGCGCTTGCCTAAGACGCTCATTATTTTTTGAAGAAACCCCCTCTTCTAGGGAAGCAGCCAAAAAACTAGGAGCTAACAATAGTGAAGCAAACAATGTGCAAATCTTAGAAGTAATTTGCGTTCGCCTCCTCCTATGAATTAAGAAGTTCTTACTCGGGGCGTCAAAAAGTTGCTTTGGAAAATGCATGATCATCCTACTCCCCTATGTAACTCATTTATCGCTCTAATGTTACGGAAAACCTTTAATTAACTCACCTTGCTAAAGCCTGAGACATTTGGTGATCCAAAAACTTCCTGTCTGGGATGCGCCGGAATTTATCGTCAGGGAGTTCGCTAAGACCACCGGGTTTTCCCGACAAGGTGATGGATCCGCAAGTAGCGCCACCGGGAAATGGTGAAAATCACACCCAATAGATGCGTATGCTTTTTGGAGTTCCGTCTCCCGCCGGGGGGTTATTCTCCCACTACTTCGCTGAAGAGTTTGGCCCGATAGAATCCATGCGACTTCTCGCCACGCGGCAGGATCATCTCTTTCCAGCCGTTCTCTTCTCCAGGCTGTTCCTCAACGCCGACCGGTTGCCACAGTTGCATATCTTCCGAATGCTCAATGAGGTAGGATTTGTCTTCAGCTTTCAGGCGGAAGGTAATCTGGTCGGTGGTGAGTGATTCCATCCGGAACGCCGGTGCGTCTCCCGTCGCAAGACCTTCGAGAGAGACAAATTCGTCACCCGCTTGGTAGTCCACGTAAGTGAACGGCAGGAAGAACATTTCATCCTTGGTTTTCTCTCCCCAACCTACGTCCACCGGTGGAAACGAGGGGTTGAAGGGGTTGGCCAGGGTGTTGTCGTAGAGAGCTGCGGCACGGATTACCGATCCCTCGGGCACTTTGATATATTTCGGGAAAGTGTAACTGCCCTGCCAATTGAAGTCCCAGTCGTCAATTCGAATCAGGTTCTCTTTGGAACCGTCGGGTCGCTCCAGCGTGATTTCCCAATCGCGCCCGAGATAGTGCATGTGCGGCCAGACATTGAGGAGGCTGATATCGCTTTTCACGTTCCAGATCGCGCGAAATTGGGGCGTGGTATTGGCGGGAATGTCAAAAGCAAGGAATCCGGCCACGGTGCCACCCAACTGGTCTCCAAAGACCGTATCGACCATCGCATTTTGCGCGAGGGCACTAGTCTGGGCGGGAGTGATGGATTCGCCCAGAAGAGTTTGGATGCCGCTTCCAATGATCCCGCCACTGAAGGGAGCAAGTGCTGGCGGGATGAGAAAGTAGTTGCCATCTTCGTCCACGAGGTCGGAGGGCAGCATGAGACGGTTCTTCACCTGTCGCTCCACGGGTTTGTCCGCTAAGAAAACGTTCACGGTCGATTGATCGGTTTCTGCGACCGGCCAGGGGGCGTAGTGCACTTGCAGCAGGAGGTCCGCATTAGCCGGGAGTCGGACACCCGTCCCCGCCGGGTAGAATCTCGGTGTGGCGCCCGGGACCCATCCACCGAGCGACAAGCCCTGTCGCAAAGGCACTCCAAAGCCTCCGAAGGACTCGTAGCCGGGTCTGGCATCTTCATCCTCCAGCCTGCGTGCCTCATCGGTGGTATCCATCGCAAAGAGGGCGTGGTGCACAATTGAGGGGTTGCCGGGTCGGAACTCTAGAGCGACGATATCCCGATCTTCGGTCAGGCCGGTGGGCAAAACAAACACCCGGTATTCGTCACGGTTGTTACCGCGGATGGGAAAAGCTTCTGACATTTTCAGAACGATATCGGGTTCGCCCAGCAAGGATCCCTCGGGAAAGTCGGGGATGGGGGCTTCTTGTGCCGGATCACCCTGCGGGGCTCCCGATTCAACCCAGTCAGCGATGAGTTGAAGCTGACCATCGGTGAGACCGCGTTCTCCGACAAACCGGCTGAACTGTCTGTTCGGTGGCCAGGGCGGCATGAGCCGTTCCTCGGTGACGTAGAGAATGGACTCCGCCAGATCCACGACTTCGGCGTAGTTGGTCAAGGGGAACGGTCCAATCTCCCCTTCCCGGTGACATACAGTGCAGTTGTTGTAGATGATGGGCGAAATGTGTTCGCTGAAGGTGGTTTCGGCCATCGTTGATCCGAGGCCTGCCGCCAGCGTTGAGAATGCAATGGCAAAAGTGGGTGTCTTATTCACGGGAAGTGTCTTTCTGTCGAAAAGTGATGGCGCATCCGATTGCTTTGGTTTTTCGTGGCTCGATGGTCTCGCTCGCTGACAAGGCCCGCAGGACATCTGCCAGATCGTGAGTGCGGGTGAGTGGGCGACGTTTCCCGACCGCCGCAAAGCGGTCGTCGATACGGCCACGGTAGATGAGTTTCTCATTCCGGTCGAAGACAAAGACCTCAGGGACGATGGTGGCCTTCAGGGCCCGCGCCCGGGCTTGACCGGGATCGAGAATCGCTTTCAAGGGGAATTTGTATTTTTCGACATAAGCCTGGAGTGATTTCTCCGTGGTGTTGGCGGCAGGAAAGACGGCCGTGAAGCGGATTCCTTTTCCGGCGTATTCCTCATGGAGAAGCCGCAATGTTCGGGTGTGGTAGCGCGCGATAGGGCATCCGGTGTCCATGAAAACACACACCGATCCGACCTCGGCAGATTGGCCCACCCCCTTCTGATGGTCTTGATCGTGAGCAAGAGAAGAGACGCAGGAAAACGCTGCGAGGAAGAGTATTGCCGCAAACTTCATCCCTTGATGTAACTCCTGTAGATTTGGAAAATGCCTGATCATCTGATTCTCCTTATAGTAACTCATTTATCGCTCTAATGTTACGGAAAACCTTCAATTAACTCACCCCCTAAACCCCCAGGATTTTTGGTGACACAAAAGCTGTCTTTCGCACGCATAGACTTAAGAACCGCACCTGCTGCTCAGTCTTACAAATTTGAGTGGAAATCATAATGGACCTGACAGCAGTAAACTTGTCATTATAGAAACTATAGCAATTTAAATTCATGGGAATCCTACCTTCCAAACTGCCCACCTAGCACATTCTCCGATGCCGTCCCAATCACACCCCACTACCAAGATCCGCTGTCTTACACGCGAGGAGTGGAAGCCAGGCTATGTCACTTGGGAAATAACGAGTAATGACCCCAAAGCTATAGGAGAGTCGTTCGAAATCTCCATTTCAACCAAAGTGACGGTTGACCAAAGTCGTGGAGTCGATTCCAAATTTTGCGCCTTCAAACGCAATTTTAAAATGCAACAATCTCAAATATTTTCCGTTCCTTTTTCCAAACTCAAAGCACTACCTTATCGAGGAAAAAACATAAAAATCGCTCTTGAAGCCGTTCTTCAAAAACAGGGCTTTCTTTGGAATGGAAAGAAAATTATTCACCGTCTTGATAAACCTATATTCCAACGTGCTCCAAAAGTCAGCGATGCTGCCAACCTAATCGAACCACAAGACGTCTTCAGTTTCCGTAAAAATCTGGAGGTCATCCCCTTACACAATCAAATATCAACCCTAGCACTGGGGTTGGTCGGTCTTGTGGTCATAGCCGTTATCAACATCGTCGGAATCCACGACCAATTTTCAGCTGAAGGGCAACAATACCTGCTGTCCCGCGTCGATAGTGATGGAGACGCTCAAAGTCCCTTCGTCGCAGCACTCGGAGCTAGTGGCGTGGCCGGCTGGGTAATCTGGACGCTTATTAAGGCGCAGTTACGAAAATACATGCATCTTGAAAAACGCCCTATTGCCGGTGGCCTTGTGCCAGGACTGGTCTGCCGGGCCGGCGATTTATTTTATGGAAAATCGCGAATCGATCTTAAGAATATTAAGCTTCGAGTCGTGGCGTGTAATCAAGAGAAAGGTCAACGCATCGAGGGGCATGGATCTAACAGGCGCACTGTTTCCTTTTCAAATCCAGTCCAAGGATTATTGATTTACGAAAAACACATTGATCATATCGCGGCAGGCGATTCAGTGGAGCGTTGGTTCCCCGAAGAAGTTTATTTTGATCGTATTTTTAATAACTTATTACCGCCGATGATGATAAGTTCGACTCATGGGTTGGATTTGTATTGGGAAATCCAGCTGATTCATAACGAACTAGTCGACCAAGAGCTAATCGGAAACGTTCATAAACTAAAAATTCAGGATTTTCTTGAGCGCGAAAAAAACATTCCCAAGCTGGAAATTGGACCCATTGGAACTCTGCCTCCCAAAAGGAAAACTTAGCACAAAGCAATTTCATGACGCGCATCGTCTGTGCGAATTGAATTATAACGAGTCGAAGTGGGTCGTTTTTTGTGGCCTGAGTGGTTCTGGGAAAAGCACTTCAATTCAGTGGCTGCAAGACCGATATCCCGATATCGATTTTCTGGTAATTGATGAAATCCGCACTGTGAGCGAGTTGCTTAAACTGGTGCTCATTCCAGACAAAAGGAAAAAACAAAATGTCCTGATCGCCAGTCATGTGCCGGCGTGTCTCCATAGATTAATACGGCCTCTATTCTATCCGCAAACCATCATTAAGACAGACAGCGATCAGGGGCAGATCGAAAAATGGCTAACTGATCAGGGCCTTCATTTTTCTCCTGAAACAGTAAAACGATTCAAACGACGCTATGGAGTGAACTATATCGATCTTGGATTGGTTATGAAAGAATTTCCAGGACGCGACTTTGACGATTCTTGGCATCGCTTCGAAAAGCAGTGCAAGGTAAAGCGAACTCCGGAGTGACGGCATTATCCAAGAAATGGATTCTGCACGAACAACTCTCTAAATCTTTTATTATTCCTCGGTGACGCGATAGTAGCGAGTCGTAGCCCCCTTGATATCTTCTCCTAGCTCGGTGAACTCTGTCAGATCTCCCTGAGAAGGGTGGCCATCGGTGAGTTCCAGCCAATCATCTAGGTTAGAACTTGCCTCAATTCGATAGCTTCGATTAGGACGAGAAAACCACTTAATAGTAACGTTTCCGTTTTCTTGCAGGACAATATTACTAATTTGCAAACCTTTCGCGCCTGGGGCTTCAAAACCATCCGCACTGGGTCCACCCAGAGCCTCCATCTCCTCATTCGACAGCTTGCCATCAAGGATCTGAATAGAGTTCACATACCATTCGCTCCGTTCATCAATATCGTAAAAGAGAATTGTTTCAGGCTCCATGGCACGACGAATATGATCTTTATTCTGTGGTCTCCACTCGTCCTGCAACACACCATCAACCCACTTCGTGATGACCTTTTCATCGGTAAGATCAACTGCAAATCCGATTCGGTGCCACTCATCAGAAGTGAACGTCCCATCGCCATTATAACCTCCACCGCCTTGGCCCATATTACTTCCCTGCCAGAAAAATGTCGCATCGCCCGGATTTTTTGTCGGAGACGCTTGGATGATTGCTGAAGCCCCTCCACCTCCAACCCTCATAACATCCATTAAAAGAGTGTAACGGTTCACATATCGCCCACCTCCATTCGGAGCAATGCCGTGATGCAATTTGTATCCTACACGACTCCCAAATGGCACATACATCACCTCTGCGGACTGACCTCCAATATCAGAAATCTCAAAACTCGTAGTAGTTCCAAATAATGTCTCAGATTCCGAAACATCGTCATTGAAGAGTAAATCAGTCCCAATCGTGGCACGCAGTCCATTCGAAAAATCCCATTGACCAGTAACCGTTGGAGGTTTTTCTCCCAAGGAATTCGCAAAAGACCATTCACGTGTAAAAACTTGTCCGGACGAATCCGTGTATTCCAACACGAGTTCATTGCGATCACTTTGACGTGCTGGAGGCGGTTGGTAATTTATGGTCGTCCGACCATTTTCTTTACCTACCGTTGCTTGCCCGGTGATATCTACTCCATTAAAGCTCAATTTCACTGATTGTTCATTCACCGTTGTTTTATCGTCGCGGAGCAGAAGCATAATTGGCTCTTCAGGTGAGATGTCGGCAACCCCCGGTATTGGAGACACCTCAGCAATGTAGGCATGGCTATGGTGGGAAGCTGTGCTCTCACGAAAAACAACCGTAGCGCCATCGGAATTTACCAACTGTTTGTCCTGAGAAAACTCCAAACCTGAATTGCTATTTTGTGTCCAATAAACGAGGCGGATTGGATAAACACCGTCAACTGGAGCAGTGATTTTAAACTCAAAGTCCCAAGGAGTTGATTCGAAGGGGGGCGCATCGTCGGGGCGAACAAACACCGCTAATTCTGTGGCAAAAAAATCGCGTGGGTTGGTTCCCGTTAAAACAACAAGCCCGTTATCATTACTCGGTGCCGCATCAACTCGATCGACAAAAACTTGAGCTTTAAAGGTATGAGTCCCCGCTGATAATTCTACGAAACCAGAGATCTCAGTTGTAAAAAGGGAGTAATGATCTCCAGTCCCAGGGATACCAGGAAAGTCGGCATCCTCCTCAAAACTAGTAACAATAGGTAACCCCTCACCATCAAAAGCCGCCAGAAAATTGATGACATCGACATCAAAGCTTCCATCAAGGTTATCTCCTTTTTTCGCTTCATCGGCCACAAGCTGTCCCTCTACAGCGAGAGTCCCATTAAGTTGCTGGCTAGCACGAGCAAACGAATTGGAAAGTTCGGTGAAAACGGGCGCCTGAGCTGCTACGACTCTAAAGCCACGATTTTGACCGGCCTCAACCGGCCCCGCGATTCCATCTGGAATTACGACAGAATCTTGAGCAAAGAGGGTTGAAGTAGCGATTCCCAGAAAAATTCCAGGGAGAGCAAGCACACGACAAATGATCATCTTGTTTTCATAACAAAATCAGAGAGCGGAGATCAACCTGTCTTTTTGAAAACTTTTCTAGTTCGTGTCATTAGAATTTTCACGGATACAAAGTTAATTATTAGCACTAATAATGACGATGTTCTCGTTAGATTCCCCAAACCCTATTAGTTGGCTTTGCGCTGGAGGAAGCTCCCCGGCTTCCTGACATGACAAAGGTTATGGAAACCTTTTGGAACGAGGCGAAAGCAGAACTCGCAGTGGTAAAAACAAAATTTAAAGTTAGTCCAAGCCCCTCACATTTCACTTTTGATGGAGACTGCTACCTCGTAGAAACGCGTAGTCTCGGAGACCTCGTGACAACGGGCTTACAAGCAGAAGTTTGTTAAACCACTTTTTCGCTCAGCGGAGAACTATTGATCAATACGCGCCAAGATTTCGTTGCGTCGCATAAAGGGAGGAGTGAAAGGGGGGTCATAGCTGGCCTTCTCCATCACCGACCTTAGCGTGAGGTCCTGACCTTGGGCCCATTTGGCGAGTGTTTCACGTGCCTTCTTGTCCCTGGATTCGGTCCAGCGACCGCTATATCGATAGACCACGAAACGTCCTGCTTGTCGTTTGTTAACGGCAATATTGTTGTTGTTCGCTTTCGGCGCTCCATCTTTCGCAACCTCCTCGGGCAGCACAAAACTCATCTCTTGAAGATCCCCACCTGTCCTTGAAAAAACAGGCGTTGTCATGGCGATCTTTTGTTCGGCTTCGTTTTTTCCAGAAATGTATCGGAACAAGCTCATGAAGCCGGAATTTTGATTATTGTTCCCGTCTTTCATGGTAGCGGTCGCAACTACAATTTCGGGGTAGTCTCTAATTTCAAAAGCTCCGTCAGTTTTGACGGTCGTATAGGGGGCAGACTCATACCCGGCTCTTCCCAGAGGAGCAGTGCAGGAGGAGAGAGCGGTGAAAAGGAGAGTTCCTCCGATGGTAAGGCCGATAGGTAATTTGGTTTTCATTGAGACAAGGATAAATTGAGACATAAGGTAAGGAGGATGACGGAGTGAGTGGGTTGGGCGACTTAGTTTCTAGCGTAAGTATAATCTTCCCCCCTCAACCCGCCATCCTAACACGATAACCGTTAATGGCAACATTAGCCAAGATTCCATTGATCGTATTGACTTTGAGGCCCTTAACCTCGGATATCATAAACGGCCCCCTCCGTTCCACCAAAAGCAAATCCTCACTACTTTTCAGATAAGAGAAAACCTCCTTACTGAAAGCGGTGAGGTTTTTGGGAAGAGAAACTTAAGATCGCGTTGGCGTCTCATCGCAAACAAAGAAGCAAAGCCACAGTTAATATAGACGGCCTGATCACCTAAGATCATTCGCGCCTCCTGCTTTCGATTAACTGGGCTGGCGTCACGATATCCAAGAAGCCCTTACAATGAATCGAATAGGTTGGATGGCCGGCGTAATGAAGGGCTGCCTGAATAAGGGTGACGCAGGTGTATTCGTGGGCAATTTCTTCAGGCGTCTCAGGAGTGGTCGTGCGATTGTGAATCCCGAGCACGCCCGAATAGTCGTAGGATTTTTTAGGGTCAGAGAGCTTTCTGAGTGAAAGGGTGACAAATTCATCGAGGCGCTTTTCGTCAAGATCAGAAGTGGGGCGAAAGACGATCCATTTTTGGTCATCAAGGTATTCTAATCCATCGTCGATATTGGCAGCCTGTTTCATAGCCAATTGGAGTAGTTTTTTCTCCCCATTGCTTTCAACAACGAGAGCGAGGTGACCGTAGTCGAAAAGTTGATAGGGAAGCTTTTGGATCTTTCCTTTCTTTAAGTAAGCCATTGCTTCCTTCTTCGTCATATGGAATGCCACGACATCTCCGATTTGGATGAGTGATTTTTGGGAACCAGATATTTCCCGAAAAGCAGCAACCTCAGTCCCGAGGTGTTTTCCTCCAGGGGGGCGCTCAATCAAAGAACAGGATGAAACGGTAAGGGTGATCATGAAAGCGCTTAGAGTTTTGATAATCCGCTGTCGAACCGCAGCAGAAGGAATCATGCAGCTTCTATTTAACCCAAAATAATGACGTTTCTTTGCAACAAAATCGTAGAGGAAATCTCGAATAATCCGGGGGATGATCCGTGCGACCAGAGAGAGCATCTTCCAATGACCTCCGAGAGAATCGAAGATCACAATAACTGCTGAGGAACGGCGGTAGATTTCCCCTCCCCTTGTGACGATCATACTAGTTTTTTCTTCATCATCGGGAAGAGCCTCGAAGAAAAGGAGCTGTTCCTCATCTTCGCGAGCCAGGAAAGCTAGGAAGCGATTGCACATCAGACAATCGGCATCGAAGGCGATTCGGGCGGGGATCTTAGCCTTCAGCCATTTAGGATCAAAAGTAAAGAGGTGGATCATGATCATCCCCATTGAGAGATCGGCGAAGTCGATGAAAAATATAAGACCAAGATGCATTCCTAGGAGGGCTAGCCAGATCCAGGGACGTGATTTTTTGTTTAAGAAGAGAGGCAGATAGCAAAGTTCCGCTAGGAGAGCTCCCCAAGTCAGTAGCCCAAGAATGTTGTCGGGAACCGCGAGCAGTAAATCTCGGAAGAATCCTGGTCGAGCGAGAGGATTGTGCAGGACGTGAGCGATGGCACCCCCATCAATCCAGCTGGGCGACGAGAGCTTGGTCCAACCACTGAAGGTGTAACCGAGGGCGAGGAGAAGGCTTGCTACCGGAATAATCCATCTGGGCATGAACCAGTGTTCGTTTTTCCGACTTAGGGAAAAGTTTTCGCCAACTGGAATCAAGGTCGTCAAAATAAGAATCAGCCCGAGATAAGGCAGCGAGGGGTTAGAGGTGAGGTTGTTTCGATGAAACAAGGCCGTGATAATGAACCACAAAACAACCGCCGAAGTTCTGCGGGCCCATCCAAGAGTGAAGCTCATCGATGCTAAAATCGCGATTCCGAGAGTCATTGTCACCGCGATAGGCGTGTCCCAGAAGTAAAGGTGGTTCGGAAAGATTCCATAGGTGGGATTGAGGGCGGGGTCGCTGATGATTCCTTCGTTTGAAAAGAGCTCCGGCCCATAGGGGATCAAGGCAATGAAGTGCCAGGTCAGGAAGGCTCCGAAAAAGATACGGAAGAGGGCAAATTGTGAGTTCATGGTTTCTGTAGCAAATATTGATAGTGCCTAGGCGACTCGCCGGAGCGTGGAGTGATCACGATGGTAGGTTGATTGAGACCGGAGAGATCGAGTTCTTTGGAGAGGGTAAATTCCTTGGAGAGGATTTTTTCGAAGAGATGGTCGCGCAGATCTTCGGGAAGCCGGGGAGCGTAGGCCAGAGCGGCACCATAGACATTACGCCGTTGATAAGGACCTTCGAGTTGGGAATAGCGCTCAGCAGTCAGGAGGATTTCGGTGTCATTACGATCGGTAATTTTAAATTCAGCGGCGAAGGGTTCATAACCGTCGGATTCGCAAAACACTTTGGGAAAGGGGGAAATTCCGGTCGCTAACCCAATTCCCCGAAGGGCACGTGAATCAGCAAAGTGTCCGACGATTTGCAGACATCCGATTCCTCCAATGAGGAAGGTGAGAAGATTTCGTTTCATGACTTAAAACATTGTTCCTTTTGTGAATAGCAAGCCCAGCGCTTGTGGCAGCCGAAGCAGATTGGTGAGAGACCATGAACATCCCTGAAAGTGAGCATCGTGCCAAAGCGGTTCTCTTTTTCCGAATCGAAACCACATTTCTGGGGAGAGGATTTTGGATTGTTGTAGGTCCCGAAAAGAAGGTCCCAGATCGGGAGGTCCGCGTAATTCTGAGTGTGATGTCGGTGCATATGATGCACACGGTGGGATTCTGGGCGCTGGAAGATCGGACCGAGCCAGCGTGGAGTGCGGATGTTCCAATGGTAGAAAAATTCTGCGATGGCAGTGAAAAAAGTATAGAGCGCGGCCGCTTCTACGGTGAGCCCGAGAACCGCGTAAGTGAGAGTCGCCGAGATCAGAGAGTTAATCGTGATCTCGACAGGGTGTTTATAAAAACTAGTAAGAATTTCGATGCGTTGCGGCGAGTGGTGCAGTTGATGGCAGAGACGCCAGAATAAATTGGATTCGTGCCGAACGCGATGCCACCAGTAGTAAAGGAGCGTGGAAATGACGTAGCAAATGACGGCACCCCAAAAGAGAGAGAGGCTTTCCCCGAGATGGAAGAGAGAGGCTTTTTGAAACCAGCGATCCCACGTGTGACCCGCAAGAATGATGATCCCTACCTGAACGGTATTGATGACCACAATGCGAAACCACCAGGCTTTTGAGGACGGCAATTCATTGCCTGGCCAGATCCGTTCAATGAGAACGAGGAGCAGAGCAATACCGGATAACAGGAGAATCATGGACGCACCATGCGATCAAATTCTGATCTCCCCTAATCGATAATATCGGGTTCAGAATCGATAATATCGATGTTCTTCCGCGGAATTTCATGAAAAACCTACCCGCCCCTTGGCCGCTTTCCCAGGTGGCATTCGATTTTGCTCATGTAGAACAGCGTGAGGTGATCGTTAGGTTTAGCGGGGCCTCTCATAGGAAGGGATTTTGGGGGGACACCTCTCAAAGCCCCCTTTTTCTCCCTAGTTACGACTATAACGGTTTTTTCATGAGAAGCAGATGAGGAGTAAAAACGGATCCCTTTTACTTAGCTAGGCCAACAATCTTCAAGATGTTGGGGAAACTGCCAAGAAGATAGAATTATCGATAAAACTAGATTATTCAGAATAATTGATGAATTTAGTTTGACAGCTGAATGAATTTGAGTCATACGGTCCGTGTTATGAGCTTCAAAAGAACGCTATCAATTGTCGGACTCTCATCTTCTTTAGTTGGTTTCGCCAGCGCTGAGGTCGAGAGTAGTATTTCAGCCGGATATAACTCTCAGTATGTCTATCGCGGAGTTGACCTCGGTGATGACCAAGCAACCCTCGACATCAATGCCTCAGGCAGCGCGGGTGATCTCGGCTGGAGCATCGGTTTGTTTCACGGGTCTAGTGAGGACGCTACCAGTCTCGGTGGTGCAGCCGCTGCAAGCCTTGACGAAACCAGAATCCATGCTGGTGTTTCAACAGGTCTCAGTGATTGCCTCACCGTAAGTGCAGGTATCATCAACACTTCTTACAATCTCCTTCCTTCAGATCGTCTTGAAGTCTACATCGGAGCAGCCACCGAAGTTAGTGGAATCGACGTGAGCGCTACTGCTTTCTTCAACGAGTCTGATAACTACACTGGTGACACCTACTATGAGCTGGGTGCGAGCAAAGATTTCGACGTTGCAGAAAATGTAACTGGGACTCTTGCTGTTACCTACGGTAACTGGGATGAAGATCCCCTCGGTGCAGGTGTTTCGGACGTTGATTTCCTTTCGGTTTCTGGAACTTTGAACATTGATCTTGGTGATAGCGTCAGCGCAACAATTGGCATTACTCACAGCTCAAGTGATACTGCCCTCACCGATGACGAGACTGTCGTGGGAACATCCCTCACATTTGGTTTCTAGGCTATTTGCTAGCTAATCATTAGTTAACATTAAAATTTAAAAGAGGAGCCTAACGGCTCCTCTTTTTTTATTAGGGTCTTCCCAATTAGTGACAAAGGACCAAAGTCACTCTTTCCATCTTAGGCTGACTTCCTAATCGCTGTAAACTTAAAGCTAGAATCCTTCTTGATAAAGCTCCCTCACTTTAACGGCATCAAGAACGTCCTGCCAAATAGTGAGCTCATCGATCTTCCCCTCAAAATTGCGTCCTGTCCCTGCCCGGTGTCCACCAATGACGAGGCCACCGTGCTCAGCGGCAGGCCCCGGGTGCTCAAGAGTGTGTGTTGCCATAATTTGACCATTCAGAAATACCTTTAAGCTTCTCGAATCAAAGCAAACGACGAGGTGTGACCATTTCCCTTCGATCTCTGATCGTGGGTGACTCGATTGAAACGCTCCCTGAGTTTTAGCAATCGGAGCCTTCTGCGGACCGCCCGGCTTGAGTGTTTGGGTGTGAAGCCGAATCGCAATTTTTTCAGCTTCAGTTGCTGGGCTGAGTTCGAGAGAGAGGTGGTAGGCCGCTTTTGAAGCCGGCGTACCCTCGGCAGTCGTTTCAAGAATGAATTGGCGATCCTTACTCCCATATGCCGGGAGTTTATTTGGGTGAATCCAACAGGACACCGAATGTCCCGCTGAATTGTCATCGAGGAAACTCCGAGGAATGTTGACGAATTGTTCCTTTCCCCGATTGAGCTGGAGTGCTCCCTTGGAAATCTTAGCGCCATTCTGAGGGGTTCCATCAAGGCGTTTCCCAAGAATTGAGGAATTTGAAAAATCCTTATCGAAAGACCAGTGAGCTCGCAGAGTTTCGTCTTTTTCAGGAGAAGTCAGCTCGGAAAGCTTGAGGATGATTTTCTTGTTCACTTTCCCTCCGGGCTGCCGGTAAGTCACAGTTAGGGTTGGGTCATCCGGAGTAGGGTCAGCTTCTAGAAAGAGAAACTGCTGGCCTTCTACGAGAGCCCATTCAAGCGAGGGGTGATAAACATTGAGAGAAGGTATAATGCGATTGTGACCTGGCGACATAATGAAGTCATGCAGATCATAGCCGACTCGACGTGGGTGAACGAGATAGCGTGAGACGTGGATATCTCCGCCGTGGAGAACAACTCCACTGATACGCTCGCGCTTCACAAAATTGAGAAGGGCATCACGTTCATACCAATAGGTAAACATATCATCTGTTTCGGAATTCTTTTTGTCCTGCCAGATCCCGCCGATCGAGAGAACTTTGAAGAGAGCTTTTGACTCCTTGAGTGATTTAAGAAGCCATTCCCATTGCTCCTTCCCGAAGCATGAAGTCTGCTGAGGGTCAACCGGAGAAGGCACTAATTGAGAGAACCAGCGCGGGTCGAGGTGAAAGAACTCGATGACTCCAAGGTCAGTCTTGTGGTAGACTCCAGCGACCCCATTCCCATACTGACGGTGTGCTCGATATTCTACAAATCCTTTGCGGGTCGCCATTTTTCCTTCTTCTAAATTTTTCCCGTTGCCATTGTTAAGCCCAAAGTCGTGGTCGTCCCACACACCTACGGTTGAAGTGCTACGGATGACTCTTGCGAGGGGCGGTTCGTTAAGGAGGGCACGGTGCTTTTTTCGCACTTCTGCGAGATTAGTGGTGTCTATGTAGGGAGTATCGCCACCAAGGTAGAGGAGATCTGGCTTTAATTTTCCGATCTCTAACCAGACAGGGGCGGTATCTTTAGCTGAGACACAAGAAATCAGCGCAGCACTAACACGCTCACCACGGGAGCTATCCGTAGTCTTAAAGATA
>Ga0315321_10001089_pt1 | contig 20788 bp, 16 predicted proteins | sample M180m21515metaG_FD_203464 | JGI IMG/M metagenome (GOLD analysis project Ga0315321, IMG submission 203464) | Ammonia-oxidizing marine archaeal communities from Monterey Bay, California, United States - M1 80m 21515 | ecosystem: Environmental > Aquatic > Marine > Intertidal zone | place: USA...
AGTATACACAAAGCTGCGTCAAGCAGAATAATCTTTTAAAACAAAAAAGCTTCAATGATTGAAGCTTTTTTGTTCACTCTAAACTTATATTACAGCAAGATCCATGTTGAAATGAGCAAGCTTTACGAACTTTTCAACCCTGCTATTGATTTCCTCTATTGTTAAGTTCTCTAATCGTTCCGTTCCAAATTTTTCAACGGTAAATGACGCCAGGGCACTTCCAAAAATAATGGCTCTTTTCATGTTTTCGAAAGAATGGTCTTTTGTTTTTGCAATGTGTCCGATAAACCCGCCAGCAAAAGTATCTCCAGCTCCGGTTGGATCAAATACCTCAGCTAATGGTAAGGCTGGCGCACAAAAAACTTCCGTGCCGTGAAATAATAAAGCCCCATGCTCCCCCTTTTTAATAATCAAATAAGTCGGGCCCATTTCTCTAATTACATCTGCGGCTTTAACTAGCGAATATTCTCCCGACAACTGCCTTGCTTCTTCATCATTGATGGTAAGTACATCAACGTGCTTAAGCACTTTTTTAAGGTCAGCCATTGCAATATCCATCCAAAAGTTCATGGTGTCTAGGACAACAAGTTCAGGCTTATTACTTAATCTTTCCAGAACTTGCAGCTGAACGACTGGAGCCAGGTTCCCCAACATCAAGTATGTTGTGTCGTCTTTATACGACTCTGGTATTACTGGGTCAAAAGATTCCAGAACATTCAGCTCAGTAACCAGGGTGTCCCTCGTATTCATATCTGTATGGTACTTCCCCGACCAGAAGAATGATTTTTCATTCTCTTTAATCTGCAAACCTTCTAGGTTGACTCCTCTTTTCTCAAGGTCTGAAAGCCTATTTTTTGGAAAGTCACCGCCAACCACAGACACTACTCTAGATTCATTTACAAAATAAGATGCTGCAAGCGCAATGTAGGTGCAAGCGCCTCCTACAATTTTATCGGTTTTACCGAATGGCGTTTCGATTGCGTCGAATGCCAATGTTCCAATGCTAAGTAAACTCATGTTTCGTCTTCAATAAATTTTGGCGCAAAGATAATTGTATAATTGAGAATTATAATTTAATATTGCCGTCCGTTTTGTAAATGCTTACAAAACAAGCACAATGCTTCTTTAGCTCAGTTGGTTAGAGCATCTGACTGTTAATCAGAGGGTCCTTGGTTCGAGCCCAAGAAGAAGCGCAAAAGCTCCCTAAAAAGGGAGCTTTTTTGTTTCCTCACAATATTTTTATGCCGATTCTTCAATGGGTATAAAATCAAACTGAATTGATGTTAGCACTTCAAATTCTCTCCCTGACTCCTCTATGTCTTCATCCTGTGCATCATAGGCCCATTCTATTTTTATTTCAATCATGTCTGAGCTCGCATTAATCTCATTTATTTTTAAAAATAAATCCATGATGTATTTAGCAGATGAAGAATTAAAGTATTCAAAATAAAACCTCACAGCATGGTTCTCTTTTTTACCGTATTGCTTAACTCTATAATACAATAGCGCTCCCCAGTCTTCTATCCATTTCATGATGGGCTCATAAAATTCAGAAACGTTTTCTGGCCTGCTTTCTCCTTTTAACAAATATGTTTCGCTCTCTAGTTCTAAGATAACTTCCGGCGAAGTCTCTGTTTGCTCAATTTTTAGTGCTCTCATAATGGATCTATATTCTAATTCCTAAAATTAATATGTCGTCGACTTGCTCTCGGCCGTTTCGCCAAGTTTTCAGTACGCCTTTGTACGTCTCGTTTTGTTCGCTCATGCTTTTTGTTTCATTTTCCAAAAGCATCTCTCTAAATCGCTTTGGGTAATATTTTTTCCCGTTCTCGCCTCCTTTTTGATCATAAAAACCGTCGGAATAAAGATAGATTAGGTCTCCCTTTGAAAGAGCTATTTTTTGGTAATTAAACTCCTGATGTTTTCGGTTGTGCCCCAAGTGTGTTTTGCTTCCTTTTAATTCTGTTAGCTCACCATTACTGATTCGCAGCATTGAATTCCTGGACCCAGCAAAATCAAGAGTGTTATCTTTATGATTTACATTTATGACTACAATGTCCATTCCGTCTTTTACTGTGGTTTTGTTGAGTTCTTTACCGCTCACCGTATCGTCACTTCCGAAAAGACTGTATAAATCATCATTTAGTTGCTTTAAAATTTCTGTCGGACTCCTGGTTCCTAGCTGCTTCACAATCTTCTCCAAACTACTTATTGCGAGAACAGACATTAATGCACCCGGTACACCGTGCCCAGTACAATCTGCTAGTGCGATTACGCTATCCTTTTCATTAATATCGCACCACGAAAAGTCTCCCGAAACAATGTCTCTTGGGCGATTTAGAATAAAGTGGTCTGAAAATGAGTGACTCAAGCCCCGGTTGCTTGCCAGTAATGCATCTTGGATTTTTCTAGCGTAGTTTATGCTGTCTGTTATGTTTGTATTCTTTTTGTCGAGCTCTTTGTTTTGTGATGCAATTTGATCGTTTTTTTGTTTCAGATTCTTGTTGTTCCTTATGTACATGATAACCAGCGCCAGCATAAGTGTAGAAGCAAGTCCTACAGCAACTAGCCAAGCCAAAGTCCTTGCTGACTCCGCTTCCGCTTGTTTTAGTTCCGCTGCATTTTGTGCGTTTTCTGCCTCAACTTGTTTTAATTCTGCTTCAGTTTTGGCGCTCTTTAATTTTTGCCTTGCCAAATCTTGTTTTTGCGCTTCAGCTTGCTGCTCTTTAAGAATCAACTCATTTTGCTGATTCAATAATTTCAGCTCCTTAATTTGGTTTTCGACACTCAGGTTTTCTATCTCCTTCAGAGACTTTCCGTGGGCTCGCTCAATATTATGGATATATTTTTCGGTTTGGTCTATTGCGTCGTGATCAAAATCCGTTAGCTGATCACTTTTGTTGGCTTTATTTCGCTCAATACTCTCAATTACAGAATTGACTTTTTTTACCGTATTATCAAACCCGTTTTTTTCTGCTATAGCTCGTGCCATGTTTAGTCGGTCGATTGCCTTGTTAAAATCACCATATTGGGCATAAACCTTTCCCAAGTTCACAAGCATTAATGATTGAGGGCCTGGACTGGGATAACGCGCATATACATCGTTTGCTTTTTCATAATACTCAATTGCCTCTTTTAATTCGGAAATAGCAAAATTACAATACGCGATTTGCGCGTATACGGCTGCTTTTTTTGTCCCTTTTTTGGCAGATGAAGACAGTGCTTTTTGATAACTTACTATGGCTTGATTATACTTTTTTAGGCTGCTAAAGCAATAGCCCATAGACTCATAAGCATAGGAAACCAGCGTTGAATTTTTTGCTTCTGTTGCCAAAGACAGGCTGTTTTCAAAAAAACCAACAGCCCTATTGTACTTTTTTTGTTTCTTGCTGGCGTTCCCTGCATTTATCAAACCTCTAAGTTCTTCACTTCTGTTTTTTGTCGATTTGGCGTGTACAATAGCTTGTTTCGCATATTCTGTCGCTTTTTTGAACTTTTTATTTACAAAATAAGCTTCCGCAATGTTATTTTCTATCCCCGGTCTTTCTTGATCATCAGAGACCTCAAGCCGTTGTTTTAACACATCTATCGATTGCGACTTAACGCCTAATACAATCAACCAGAGTATTAATGAAAGGGCCGACTTCATTTAGCTAATCTTTATCCGAACCTCTAACAAAAAGAACTTCTTTGTGTCGTCCACGTCCTGAAAGTTGTAATCTAAATTTCCCTCGCAGTTTAGGGCAATTTGAAGCATGCCAAGCCTCGCGCCACCTTTAGAGGATAGCTTGCCCTCCATGAGCTGTCTTCTATAGTCCTCTTTTAATTCTTGTTGGCTTCTTTTTTTAATTGGTTTAATGCGGTTTTCCAGCTCTTCAATATCTTCAATTTTTATCATGTTGCCACTATGGATAATAATGAAGCCGTTTCTTTGGGAAACATTTAATATGCCAAACCGATCACCATATGTATCATCGACAGAAGTATGCCTGGTAATGTTTTCAATACACTCCACAAAGCTCGAGTAGACCCGTTTAAAAATGAGTCGTCCCATTTCTTCCGAATTCAGGTTCTCTTTGAATGTGTTAATTAGATGGTTCGATATTTTGAATGAAATGTTTCCAAAATAACACATGAGAATCTCGTGATCCTTAAGATCTTCGAAGAGAGCGAACACATATTTTGGTGATAGCGGTCTCATTTTAAGTATAATTTGAACTAGGCATATGAAATCTAAAAAGAATACAACAATATAATAAGAAACTTATTCAATATCTAAATTTGATTTGGTTGATTCTCTAACTTTTATGCGTATTCATTTGTTCAACAACACGTTTTAACCACGGTTACAATTCAACTTACTCATTTTTCTTTCTTTTAGCTATGCACTTAAGGCCAATCTTTTTGTTATCTTTAAATGTGTTTTTTCCTGAGTTTGATTAGGGGGTTCGATTAATTATTTATTTATCTTTGTATCCAAAATTTCAAGTATTATGAGTTTGAAAAGTTTATTAGTGCCTGTTGACTTTACTGAAGTGTCAAAAGTGGCCATGGAGCATGCAGCAAAATTAGCCGAAACAATTGATGCTTCTGTTGTTTTATTAAACGTTGTTAGTGATGCTGAAGAGGTTCATGAAGCAAAAGAAAAGCTTGCTGCTGAAGCTAAAATAATTGCTGATTCAAACTCCAATGTGAGCGTTTCTACCGCAGTTCGGATAGGAAATATCTTTGAAGATATTGCTCAAACTGCTGCTGAAGAAAGCGCTGTCTTGATTATTATGGGTACGCATGGTGCCAAGGGGTGGCAAAAGCTAACTGGCAGCTACGCCTTAAAAGTGATTACCAGCTCAAAGATCCCTTTCATTGTTGTTCAAACCAAAGGAATTAAGAGTTCTGGCTATGATGATATCGTTGTCCCTATGGATTTAGGGCAGCACTCGAAACAAAAGTTAGAAACCGTGGCCGATATGGCGAAATATTTTTCTTCTCGGGTGCATATTTTTGCAGACAGAGTAGAAAGCGATGCTCAAAAAGTAAAAAATAATATCATTTTTGCGCACAAGTATCTAACTGGTAAGGGCATACAACACGATACAAAAGTAGCTGAGAAAACGGGGCATTTTGATGAGCAAGTATTGGCTTATTCTAAAGAGGTTGATGCAGACTTAATCGTAATTATGAATGAAGGGGTAGGCATGTTCGGCGGCAAACACGAGCAGGCAATGATTACCAATGCGGAAGAAATTCCTGTTATGGCCGTTAATGCGAAAGACTCTGGAGTAGCTGGAGGAACGGTTTTTTCAAGATAAATGTTTTACTTATAGCTAATCAAAAAGGTACAAACGCGACAACAATGGTAATCGTACAGGCTGCCATTAATCGCTTTGGTATTTTCATATTCTTGTTCTTCTGGTAAAGCTGAAGATTTATTATTTGAATTTGCTCATTTAAATCCACAGATTCCAATAGATTGGAAAGTTGTAAATAACAAAATGGTCATTATTGATAGTTGGTCTTTGCAATTCAAACTTTCTTGAATTTTTTCCGGACACTTTTAAAATTAGGGCACTTCCTAGCTGCTTTTTCTGATATATCTAGGTCTTCAGCGTGTTCTTTAATCTCACGTAGTTTTTCTTGTAACAACTCGCTTCGATTTGACTCGGATTCACTAAGTTCTTCTTCCTTGTTTTCTAATAAAATGAGGTCGTCTAATATTTTTTCGTAGGCGTCCACATAGTCACAAGGTGTTATCAAATCAGTAACATCCATCTCTTCTGGTTTCGGAGTACAGCAGGTTAACAATACTGTAGAAAAGGCAATTGCTGCCGATATTAAAATAACTTTCATGTCGAAATATAAAAATAATTTTGACTAGGCCGCTAGCGAAGCCCATGTTGTTTGCTCAAATCAGCCACGATTCAGTCTTTATAATTATTTTCTTCTAATCGATTCTTTACGTCCTGCAGGTTATTCATCTTCTTTTCTTGACGAAGCTCTATTGCGCTTTTTGTAAAGTACTTGTGCATAGTTAAAAACTTAACTTGTATTTCGTCCCACAGCCTGTCTGAATTTATTTTGCCATGCTCGCGCAATTCAACTCTAAGCGTATCTGAAATCTGATGAAAGTCATCTCGTCCTAGGTAGTCAAGATCAGCATCACAGATAATCTCTTCCAATTTTGATTTCGGGTTGTGTGGTATAATCGTCGCATAGATTAGTTTAAACACATCTTCTACTTGAGTTTCTGTGTAGCCGTATTTTGGAAGGATTTCTGCAGCCATCCTTGCTCCAATTGGCTCGTTAGCATCGTATTGCTCTACAAAACCAGCATCGTGGTAAGTTGCTGCTGATTTTAGCACAAAAATATCTTCATCTAAAACCCCCTCCATAACTGCAATTCTTTCAGCCGCTTTGACAACATCGTATGTATGATGAATACCGTGATAATATAATTTGGGGGACAGCTTTTGCTTCAGAATTTTCATAATGTGTCTTTCCGCCTTCTGATAGTTGATAGCGCTGTACACGTGAAGGTTAACGTATTCCCAAAAGCGGCGGTTTGGCGTGATGCCGTCTTCGTTTTCAGAAAGGTGTGGTTTTATCCTTTCAATAAAATACATGTCGATATGCCCCTTGTTCTTTGCTGGGATTTTACCTCGATAAGTGCAGTCAAAATACGGTTCTATGAACTCAAATGTCTTACCAGAAACGTTCACCTTGCCGACTTCTCCACTTTGCTCCATTCGAGCGGCAACATTTACAGAATTACCCCATATATCATAAGCAATTCTTTTTGTTCCAATTACACCAGCAATAACTTCTCCCGTGTGAATCCCAACCCTCAATTGCCAACCCTCAGAGGGTTTGTTGGCGTCAATAGCCTCTTGCCTATTCTTTTTAACGTAATGCTGTATTTGAAGGCCTGCAATGACCGTATTAATTGGGTTTTCTTTATCTCTTAGTGGAATCCCTCCCGCGGCCATGTAAGCGTCTCCAATGGTTTTGATTTTCTCAACATGGTTTGCTTCAACAATCTTGTCAAATTCTTTGAAATAGTTATCTAAAATTCGCACGAGTTCTTGTGGTCTAAAATCTTCTGCGTGTGTTGTAAATCCAACAAAATCAGTGAAAATAACAGACACTCTTCGATAATTTCGAGTTCTGGCCTTGCCCTTGTTTTTCAACTCTTCTGCCGTTTCTCCTGGTAGAATATTTGCAAGCAACTTGTCAGCCTTGTTCTTCTCAAGTTCCATCAGCTCTTTTTGCTTTTCTAGGGTCCGCTTTTGCTCTTCTATTTTTTCTTTTTGCTCTGTAACTGTTCTTGTTCGAAGCTCAACTAGTCGTGCTAGGGTTTCTTTTTGAACTTTGATAGAATTGATCTTCCATCTTTGCAGCGCTACAATGAGACCAATAACTGCAATAATGAGTAGCCCTCTAAACCACCACGTTTGCCAAAAAGGAGGCGTAACAGTAATTTTGATTGTTGCAGGAACACTTGACCAAATTCCGTCTGAATTTGACCCATAAACTTTAAATGTATAGTCTCCCGGAGCAAGGTGAGTGTAGTGAGCCTCCCTTCGGTTGCCAACCTCATTCAGCTCCTCCTCGTCACCTTCCAAAATATACTTATATTGATTTCCTTCAGATTGCGTATAATGAAGCGCCGCATATCTAATTGTAATGTTTGATTGGGTATAGTCTAACACTATTTCATCTGTGTAGCAGGGTGCGTTCTTTAAAATCCCGCCGTCCCTAATTGCCAAAGACTTATTAAATAGCATCACATCAGTGATTGTCATTTTCGGGGGCATTTTGTTTTCTTGAATATCCTTTGGGTAAAATGCGTTAAAGCCGTTGATTCCGCCAAAAAATAACTCTCCATTTTCAGAGCGATGATAGGCTCCGGTATTAAATTCATTGCTTTGTAGTCCGTCTGAAATCAAATAGATTGTAAACACTTCGTTGGCTATTTCCAATCGGCTAACACCAAGGTTAGTGGTCATCCAGATTGAACCTTTCTCTCCTCCAATTACACCATAAACAGCATTATTTGATAGTCCGTCTTTTTCCGTGTATGCTTTGAACCTTTTAGTCACGGGGTCCAGACTATTAAGACCGCCTCCATAGGTTCCAATCCACAAAACTCCATTCGGTTCTTCCCACATAGAAAGAATTAAATCAGAGCTTATTGATCCGGGGTCTGAAGGGTTATGCTTGAATGTCTTGAAAAAAAACTCTTCCTTGTCTCCTTCTTTTGTAATGCTAAGTTTACACAGGCCTTCTTCTGTCGCAATCCAATAGTTGTGCTTAGAGTCAATCATAATTGATCTGCAAATGTCAGATGGCAATGAATTTGGCTCATCAATACTGTGTTCAAAAAACCGCGCATCGCCAGTTTTTGTATTATACCGACCCAACCCTTCTCGGCATGCTAACCATAGGAAATCTCCATCTTTTATCATCTCATATACTCGACTGTATGAAAAATTGTCTTTTCTAAATGATACCGGAACATACCATGCTGTTGTCAAGTCATCTGAAAGCTTCAATTTGTAAAGCCCATCTATTGAACCAGCCCAAATTGTGCCGTCCGCGCCAAATTCAATCGCATTGATACTATTATTATTGGGGTCATTAGGATTACTACCTTTAAATTGATAATTGTTAACCGTGAAGTTTTCCCTGTTTATTCTTGAGATTCCCTCTCTTGTTCCAACCCACAATATTCCGGATTTGTCCTTTTTAATGGTCCAAATATTATCATCCAATAGTCCGTCGACTCCAAAATCATCTTTAATATGCTCGAATGCTTGTTTTAGCGGGTCAAATTTACTTACGCCACCGCTTGTGCCAATCCATATAGAGCCCGTTTGATCTTCAAGCATTGAATTCACTATTTGGTGACTCAGGCTTGTTTTGTCAAAATCGTTATTTGAAAAATTATTGACAATCAACCGCTGTTTATTGAAATTAATCTGGTCTAATCCTTTTCCCTCGTAACCACACCAAACAATGCCTGAATTATCTGAAAAAACAACTTTTACATTTTGGCTAGACAAGCCATCTTCAATACTATAGTTTACAAAAGAGTTTCCATTAAATTGACTAAGCCCTTTATCTGTCGCTACCCAGGTTCTGTTTTGATTGTCTTGAAAAATATCATTTACTAGGTTTCCAGGGATTGAACCGTTGTCATTTTTGTTAGACTGAAAGTTGTCAAATGTTTTGTGATTTTTTTGTAAAACGAATAGGCCCTTACCTTGTGAGCCCACTAATATGTCTCCTCTTTTGTTAATGATTATTTTGTTTATCGTTGTCGCCCCAATTCCTTCCTTATGGCCATATTCAATTATCGTGGAATCTTTCGCTTGGTATTTAATCAGGCCTTTTTGTCCAGAGCCAATCCAGACATTATTCTCTTTGTCTATTGCTAGTGATTTAATTTGTCCTCGAGCCAAAACATCATGCACCTTAAGGCGCTTAAATTTTTCTGTTTTCGGGTCGAATAAATTAACGCCGCCACTTTCTGTTCCCACCCAAAAAATGCCATTATTATCTTGGGCTATATTCCTAATATAACTGTTTGAAAGCGACTTTACATTCTCTGGGTCGTGTTTAAATATTTCAAATGAGTAGCCGTCAAATTTGTGCAATCCTTCTTGCGTTCCTAGCCAGATATACCCTTGATTATCTTGAATAATTGAATTAACGGTACTTTGGGCAAGGCCATCTTCATTGGTGTAATTGTCAAATCGTATACTTCTCGATTGACCAAATAAAGTGGTAGCAATAATTGACGCTAAAAAGAAAGTTAAATATGTTTTCATTTTTCAAATCCGCGCATGGCTTGCGGGCGATACTCCTAAGTTAGTGTATTATTTTAATTGTGGCTTCTTGATATAACACTGTTGGGTTTGCTTTCGATTTTCTACACTGCTCCTGGATAATCCTTAGCATAGCCTTCGATTATTTAACTTCGCTACAGGCTTTTAATCGGTTATTTAGCAGTCGACTTCACACGCGGATTCCAATAATCAGAATATCGTCGATTTGTTCATAATTACCGCGCCAATTCTCTATTTTCGTATTCAAAATTTCACACTGCTCTTGCAGTGGTAGTTGTTTTATCGATAACAATGTGTCCCTAAATTGTCTGTACATGAATTTTTTTCCTTTTACACCTCCAAACTGATCCGCATAGCCATCGGAAAATAGATAAATCATGTCGCCCTTTTCGATGTCAATTTGGTGATTGGTATAGTGCATTTCCCCGTGTTTAAAACTGCCAATAGCAAATTTATCCGCTTTTGTTTGCATCACCTCGTCACCTCGAATTTGATAAAGCGGGTTATTTGCTCCGGCATATTCCATTGTTTTAAAATCTTTAGAAAAAGACACCATGGCCAAGTCCATACCATCCCGAACTTTCGAATTTGCTTCAGACTTATTTAATGACTCTGAAGTAATTCTATTTAATTCATTTAATATCTCTGCTGGAGTGTTCGTGTCTTTTCCCTGCACAGCAATGTCTAATGCGTTTGCTCCGACCAAAGACATAAAGGCGCCAGGTACTCCGTGACCAGTGCAATCAACAGCTGCTAGGTGAATTTTCCCGTTTGTTTCTTCCATCCAATAAAAGTCTCCAGAAACAATGTCTTTTGGTTTAAACAAGACGAATGATTCCGGCAACAACTTCTTAATCTGCGAATCTGGCGGGAGAATAGAATCTTGTAATCGCTTAGCATATTTAATGGAGTCTGTAACATCCTTGTAAAGCTCCTCTATTCGCATTTTTTGTTTTTCCAACTCCCCTTTTTGCCTAACAACTTCCTCGGTTCTTTCGATTACTTTTTGCTCTAAAATTCGCTCATTTTCAGCTAAATCATCTCTCATCCGCATTAATGCATGACCGAGCGTATCTTCTTCAGATAGCGGCTGATAATCATAGTTAAAATTACTTTGGCCAACGTGGTGCGCAAACTCCGTCGTATGATTAATTCCCACAACAAGCTTGTTCATAGCAACTGACATGTCGCCAATTTCATCTTGACTTGGTTGGATTTCTTTCTCAGGAATAATTCCTCTGCCAAGCTTTATTAGCATTCCTTTTAGCTCCCTAACGGGTTTTGTGATTGACCTAGTAGTTAAAAGGGCAACAATAATCCCAACAATAAACAACAGTATTGCGGAGTATAGAATTAAATTAATTAGTGATTTGCTTTTTAGCTCTGCCTGGCCAAAAGCAGTGTTCATGTCTAAGGTTCTTCTTTCGTTGTCTTCTTTAACTGCGGCAATTAGCTGATCTAGGGAGCGGCTAACTTTTTTCGCCTTTGTCAACATGACGCCGTCAGGCGCAATAAGAAATCTCGCTTGCATGTTGTTAAAGACGTTGTCGTAGCTCGCTAAATTTGGAAAAAGGTTTTGTATGTCTTCATACATCTCAAAAAGCAAATGTATCTCCTTAAATACCGCATCTATAGAGTCTTGAACTTTGGAGTGCAGGCTATCCTTGTTTAATAAAATCTTTAGCTCTATGTCCAGTGGCAAAATAGTGTCTTTAATTTTATTGAAGCGCCGCTTATCTGGGTGTTCTGTATAAGTTGGGGCAGTAGCCCACCTCTTAATTAAATTTTTAGACTCCTCTATATTGTCCCTCAAGCGCTGTAAGTTTGACAGCGTTGGTGATGAGTACGTTTTGATAAACTCGTTTTGATTTATTCCTTCTGAAAGAGTGTTGAGACTCGTTTTTGTAGTGTTAAATGTAATAACAAAAACGCCAACAACAAGGATTAGAAGTATTCCAAAACCAACCCCCATTTTTCTGCCAATTGTAAATCTCATTGTTCTAATCGAAATTTCTAACTGAAAAATTTGCTATTCAGCGCCTTCCGTCCCCTCTAATTTAATCAACTTTTGATTGTAAAATTCGTGTTTTTCGTCGTCATGCAAAGAATAATAGGCCCCAGCTAAGGCTCGAATTACCCCGGGATGGTTCTTGTCAGTCTGGTAGGCTTTCGTCATGTACTGAAGTGATTTCTGCATATAAAAAACATGATTCTTCTGAAGCTTCATGATTTCAGGCAATGTTAAATCCAGCCTTGTTCCCGTTAAAAGGTTAATTCCTTTATTGTGATAAAGTACTCCTATATTTAAGTTCGTTTTGAAGTCGTTAGAATCGATCTTCAATATGTCGTTATAATATTCTATCGCTTTATTAAACGCGTCGCTGTTTCCTTCGTTGTCATCATTATATCGATCCGTTAGAATTGCAGCAGCAGCCTTTTTTATAGAAATTTCTCTCTCTTGAATGACATAATTTTCATCGATGAGCTTTAGGGTTTTATTGTGTTTTTCAAAAAACTCCATTCCTTTTTCCACTTCAAAAATTTGCAGACAGTTAACTCCTTCGTTATAAAGTCCTGTAGCGATAGACTCTAGGCCTTTTATATTGTTAGTCTTGAGTTTTTGCTCGTCTTCTTTATCAAGCGATAATGACCTGGCAAAAGCCTCTACCGACTTCTCCCTTGCCAAATTCTTCTCTTGCTCGTTACTAGATGTCTTATATATTTCTCTGTAAATAAATGCTCTAACATGCCAAGTGTAGGGATCTTTGACCTCATTACTGTCTTTAATTGCCAAGTCAATCTTTTCAGAAGCACAAATCAGGCTGTCCTTTTGATAGCACAAAACGGCTTGCTCCCAGTTAGTCTGCTGAGCAGTAATAGTCGATGCCGCAATCAAGAAAAAAGCTATGTATATGATTTGATTCATTTATCTCACAGCTACGGCCATGCTGGAAATGTCCTTTCCAATCACTAGCTTACTTTTTGATGCGTTTGACTTACTTACTTCGAATTCTGTTAAGGGAGTAGGGTAAACAAAGTTAATCATAGATCCTTCGTTCAATATTCCCTTTTGATTCGTAATTATTAGCGTAGCGCTTGACTTAAGAGCTTTCCTTTTAGACTCCAAAACATTTTTTTTGGCCTCATCCACATAAAGCATGTGGCACCCATTTATTTGGCTAACCTCGTTAATTTCAACAATTTTGAACGGCTGAGAACCTCTTTTGAGAGAGGAATAGCCTTTGATCAGCGCCGTGAAAAGCTCATTATCGCCGTAAATTCCTATTACAAAGTTTCCTGATCTGTGCTCGTCAGGCCAATCACAGCCTTGAGCAAAATTCCAGAAATACACGGCTTTTTGCATTGCACGAGCCTTTTTCGCACTACTTAGTTGCGCAACGACTGTGCTCGGAACAATTATGCTTAGCATAACTAGAATTATGGTTGTCTTAAATTTCACGTTTTTCAAAGACTTATCTAATATAGTACGAAGGTACGCAATATAAGAAATTTTGATTTTTTTTAATCTTGTCACTATTAAAATTTCATACGGCTTGCTTTCATTACTCCATTTTCGTGCCAAACTAGTCTATCTTTTTTTTATTTCTCTTTACTTTGTCTGGCTGTTTGTTTTGCAGTCCGAGCTTCGGGGTCTTGTTTTTATCTCTTCGGTTTTTTGCTTTCTTCTTTTCTTGTTTGCGATTTGAAAACCTAAAAGCGTCCCTGTCTCTTTTCTTTTTTTGACCGGCTAGACCCCTGTTCTTTTGGCGAGGTCTAAACGGATCGTCTTCTTGAATCTTTCCTTTTGAGGCACGAATAGAGCTTTTTCGTTTTTTCTTTTTATTTTTTGAACTGAATGCTGCTGTTGCGTTTTTTCTCTTTTTTTTAGCTACTTTTTTATCAGCCTTTTTTCCATAAGTATTAAATTTCGATTTGCGCCCAAAGGCATCTTTTTCTTTTTTAGATGTCTTTTCGTACTGCTTAAATCTATACTCATTCTTTTGCGGAGGCTTCTTATCTTTATTTTTTCTTTTGTCTGCAAGAAGCTTTTTACTTTTAGCGCCTTTTTGCCCATAAACAACCATAGCCGGTGAGGCTAGAAAAAATATGGCAAATACTATGTATAAAAGTGTTTTCAAAAATCTTATTCCTTATTCCGCTCTGATGGGGCCATTTGTTCAAGGTCTCTGTCGAAAAGATAGAGGCCTGACTTTTCGTTTCCAATCATTTGAAGTTTGTCCATAATGTTTCTTGCAAGCGCCTCCTCTTCCAGTTGCTCCGCGACATACCATTGCATAAAATTATGAGTCGTATAATCTTTTTCAGACAAGCAAACATCAACTACCTCATTAATACTGGCCGTAACATTTACTTCATGTTGCAAAAGCATTTTAAAAATCTCCGTAACCGAGTCAAAAGATGATGGTGGAGCATCTAAATCGGGAATGTGAGCCCTACCCCCTCTTTCGTTAACAAATTTCACTAGTTTCAGCATGTGCTCCCTTTCCTCATCTGAATGGGTATACAAAAACTTTGCCGTACCCATTAATCCCTCTGTTTCGGCCCACGAAGCCATTGCTAAATAAAACTGGGAAGATTGGGCTTCCATTTTAATTTGGGCATTGAGTGATCTCTCTATTTTTTCATTTAACATACTTGTTTGCTTTTAATGGAACTTACTACAAAATTAATGGTTTTTGATTGGATTAAATTAATCCGGCCAACTCATTTTATTTCTTTATTCTGAACGCGTAATATTTATATTTAACCTCAGGCGTCTTTTTCTCGATTTTAATAACTTTAGGTTTTGTAAAAATAAATCTAATGAAAAATATTGTTCTTATTCTGTTTGTTTTGGCACTTCAATCCTCAGCAAAGGCGCAATGTTCGGCCAGCTTTACATTGCTTCCCGACTCAAGCGGCACCATATATGGCGACAACACTTCTTTCGCAGACACTTCTGTTTGGTACGTTTATGATGCGTCTGGGGCTCTCCTGAATGTTTATTCATCTTGGGATTTGACACACACAACCGCTACTACCGGCGCTGCCGTTTACACCGTTTGCTTATATACCTACACGAATCCACCTTTGGCATTTTGCGATTCTACTTGTCAAACAATTACAATTGTTGGTGGCCCCGCGTGCAGCGCCAACTTCACCGGCACACAAGACACGTCTGGCTACTACGACTTTTTAAACCTCTCCAGCGGCACAGGCCTTTCCTATTATTGGGATTTTGGAGATGGAACAAATTCGTCATTGGAGAGTCCTACTCACAACTATACTGCTAATGGAACTTATTCGGTCTGCTTGACCGTTTGGAATAGTAGTGGCTGCGCAGACACTTTGTGCGACAACGTCGTTGTTTCGACATTGGGGAGCGGATCCCCGTGTGAAGCAAGTTTTGTGGGAGCTCAAGACACCTTAGGTATTTACAATTTTTGGAGCCTATCAAGCGGGGCGAGCCCTCTTTTTTATTACTGGGATTTTGGAGATGGGGCGAATTCATCTTTGGAGAACCCTTCACACAATTATGCCGCTGCCGGAACCTATCTGGTCTGCTTAATGGTGTGGAATAGCGGCGGTTGTGCGGACACCTTGTGTGATAGTGTTGTTGTCGGGGGCTCTGGGTGGGTTCCACCTTGTGAGGCTGATTTTATTTGGTTCCCTGACACATCAAGCAACATGGTTTATTTATGGAACTTGTCGTCGGGCAGCTCGGGGGTGTCTTGTTTTTGGGATTTTGGAGACGGAAACACTTCTAACTTGACATTTCCTTCTCACACCTATGCGGTAAACGGTGCTTACTTGGTTTGTTTAACTGTAGTTGATTCGGTGGGTTGTGTGAGCACATATTGTGATTCTGTTTCAGTTCCTTTAAAATCTAGTGGGTTTACTATAAATGTTGTTCCTCCAGGCGTGACGCAAGTTAATGATGAGCAAACTGTGCCTTTATCTCATGTTGTCTTATACCCCAACCCAACAGATGGCGACGTGGTTTTGACGTTTACAAGCGGCTCCTTTTTTAAGAGTACTGCGCATATTTATAGCGCTGATGGTAAAATTTGGGGTGAAGAAAATATTGTTGCTCGTCCTGGCGAAAACAAGGCGATTTTAGACTTTAAAGACCTTCCCGCGGGACTATACTTGGTTTTAATAAATACCGAGTTTGGCACAAAAACATACAGGGTTATTAGAAGTTAGTGCGGATTATCTTACTATTCCGCCTTACTATTCCGCTTTTATGAGTTACTTGGCTTCAAGACCCCGCCAAGCAACTCTCATTTTACAGCGACCTTCTTTTCAGCCAATCTGAATAATTAATGAGGTCTGATCGGTTATTAGTTGTCCCTAGATCTGCTATTAAGCCAGCCAGTGTTTGCTCTTCTTTCGGAGACCTGTTCATCGTCAAGAGCTCTATTACTGATAGCATTATCCCCTCCCTTTGACAGCCTTTTTCTTTCCAGTTATGTTTGGATTGGTGCTTTTTCATTTTTATCAGGCACTCCTCCATTGCGTTCACTTCTCCTATTTCTGATAAAATTAAAAGCTCTAAGAGGGCTATCTTAATTATAAGCGCATCATCAAGCTTGTCGAAACCAGAAGAAACCAGAAGCTGCTTTAATTGTTCGTGTGCTTTTTCATACGTTGTTTGAGTAACGTAGTACACTGTTAGCTGTAGCAAAATAAAGGTGGTGTTGATTGCGTCTTTTTTAATCACGTCATCTTCCGAGGCCTCCAAGAGTATTTTCAGAGCCTTAGGAGGGTCCGTAACAGAGTGGTTGTAATACAATACGCTATAGTAATAAAAAACATATTTATCATAAAGCAAGTAATTAAACTCCCTCATTGCAAGCAGTAATTTTTCTGCACACTCAAGCGAGCCTGAATACTTTTCATTTTCAAAAAATGCATTGCACAAGTAGGTGAGCATTTGAAGTTTTGTGTCGTGATTTCTCTTGTTGAATAGTTGGTCCTGCTCGAATTCGTTAAGTGTCTCTGACAGGTAGGTTTCTAATGATAAAAAATCCTGATTTTGAAGAAGAATTCTACTTACACCATGGTACATTTTAAATCGGACAATCGGGCTGCTTCTTAGTGCCGCCTCAGACGAGTGAACTTTAATCGTTTCACTCAGCAAATCAAGGATGTTGTCTGATTTGGTAGCATAATTTTGAGACGCCTTAATCTTAAACATTAATAGCGCCAAAAGATCATCTAGCTCGCTAATCTTACTCAGTTCTTGCCTGTTCATTTTCCTCTTTTCTATGAGCTCGGTAGGGTTTTTATCTAGCGTCTCTCTTGATAGTTTGATTTGATCAGAATAAATTAAGTTCAAAAGTTCGAGGTTTTGAAATTGTCGCGCTTTGCGTTCAGCCATACTTAGGTAGTGGCCACATATCTCGTACTCTTGCCTTCTAAAGAAAAGATTGGCAAGTACGTAGCTGTTAATTATTTCCTGTTCCGAGCTGCCTGTGGCGTGTTGCGCCAAAAGGCTTTTTCCAATGTCCGTTTTAAGCCTGTTCTTTAGCCGGTAATAAGTATTTCTATTTCCTCCGGACAGCTTTTCGCACAAAAAATCTTCAGGGGTATTGTTTCGCCTAAGCTGGTCGAATAGGTAAATGTCCTTTCTGTGGGCGCCTTCATTTGTTCTATTTAAAAAAAGCTTAAGGCATCGTGCCTCGTCTTTTGTCATCGACAAAATAATCTTTTTTATCATTGATTTTTGTTTTTGAACGCGTAATATACGGATTGTATTTTTATTACTTTTGGACTCTTTTTTTGTACATTTCATAAAAGCTTAAACCTATGCATAAGTATCTATTATTTTTGGCGATTTCTTTCTCGTTTTTTCATCTAAATGCGCAAAGCCTGCATACATTAGACGTTTGGGGAACCAGCATGTGGCCAGACACCTCCACTTTAGGCGCAACGGTACATTTTGATCTAATTTTGGAAAATACCGACTCAGCATCAGCGTACAACGACATTATCGATTTGTATTTTTTTGTTGACTCTGGGGCCGGCTTCGCAATTGCCGACACTATATCACTTGGAACTCAAATGATTCCCCTGCTAGATACCGCAACATTTTTAGTGTCGCATCTAATTGACCCCTTAAAATACGCTCCAGGGAACAACGTTGTGGTAATATGGCCCATTAATGGCGGCGGAGCAGCTGGAGATTCCGCAACTCTTGATATTTATATTTTAGCTCCGAACTCCTTAAAGGAAGTCGGCAAAAATGAACTGTTATCTGTGTTTCCCAATCCTTCTTGCAAATACATTTTTGTTGCTGGATTAGGGCTTGGAAATGTTTTTTATTATTCTATTCACAGTACTAATGGCTCACTTCTTCAAAGCGGGCAGCTGGCAAAAAACGGGAAAATTGATATTGAAAATCTTCAAAAAGGCGCGTATGTACTAAGTCTGCGGGACGGCCTATTTGAAAAGGGGGTTCGATTCATAAAAAACTAACTGTCAATCTTATTTTGTAAAGAATCTTTATTAAAGTGCGCGCCTTTATTCAATTCAGTTTCTTTTGCGTCTTGCATTGATTACTTTAGCCTTTGTGAAAGAACATCAATCAAACAAAATTATATCTAAAGTTTTAAAGGAGGGGATTATTAAGCTTTTCCAAGGGGCGCCGACGAAGTCCTTTAATTACAAGCAAATTGCGTCGATCTTAGCTATTAACGACAACCCAACAAGAAAGGCTGTGCTTTCTATGCTTAATAGCCTCAGTTCTGAGGGGGTAATTAAAGAGGTTCAGCGTGGCAAATATAAGCTCGATAGTAAGGCAGCTACGCTTATCGGTAGGCTTGACGGAACTCAACGAGGAGATGCCTATCTAATCTCTGAAGACCTTGAAAAAGACGTCCTTATCAAGCAGCAGGACTTAAATCATGCGTTTGATGGTGACACGGTACGAGTTCGGCTAAAAAACAAAAAAAGAGGCGCAAAATCTATTGGAGAGGTAGTTGAAATAGTAAAGCGAAACCAAATTGAGTATGCGGGAACTATTCAAAAAAGCCAAAAATATGCTTTTTTTATGCCTGATAATCAAAAAATTCCCGTTGACTTTTACATTGACCTGTCAAACCTAAATGGAGCTAGCCAGGGGGATAAAGTAATTGCACAAATAAAGAGTTGGCCGAAAGGGAAAAAAAACCCGTTTGGAGAAGTTTTAAGGGTGCTGGGAAAACCTGGTGAAAACGACGCAGAAATACACTCTATACTCTCCCAATATAACCTTCCGTATGCGTTTCCTGAAGCTATTGAGTCCGCTGCAAAAAACATTTCAGGAGAATTCCTGAAGGATGAAATAAAAAAGAGACGCGACTTTAGAAAGGTGCTGACATTTACGATAGACCCTGATGATGCTAAAGATTTTGATGACGCCCTTTCTATTAAGCTGATTGATAATGATTTATGGGAGGTCGGAATCCACATTGCAGACGTCTCTCATTATGTTTTACCGGGAACCCTTCTAGATGATGAGGCTTTTAATAGGGGAAACTCTGTATACCTCGTTGACCGCGTTGTACCAATGTTGCCTGAAGTTTTATCAAACGGGCTTTGCTCTTTGCGGCCAAACGAAGAGAAGTATACGTTTTCTGCTGTTTTTGAAATCGACGGAAGCGGAGGCATTAAAAAAGAATGGTTTGGCAAAACGATTATACATTCTGATCGTCGCTTTTCCTATGAGGACGCCCAATCGAGAATAGAAACAGGAAAAGGAGATCTAGCCGAAGAAATAAAAATACTGGATTCTTTAGCAAAAAAATTACGCAACAAAAGAATTAAGGCGGGGGCACTTGAAATTGAAAGCGAAGAAACAAAATTTAGACTAAATGACGCCGGACACCCCGTTGAGGTTTATCAAAAAATAAGCTTAGACGCCAATAAGCTAATTGAAGAGTTCATGCTCTTGGCAAATAAAAAAGTAGCAGAATTTATTGGAAAACCCGTTAAAAACAAGGCAAAAACACCTTTCGTTTACCGGGTACACGACAAGCCCAGTGAAGAGCGACTTGAAGATTTAAAAATATACATTAGTCGTTTTGGGTATCGCTTAGAGTTGGTAAAAAATAAGCCCGTTTCTTTCGCTTTAAACAACTTGTTGAGAGCAGCAAAAAAAAGAGGAGACCACGCACTAATAAGCCCCATGGCTATAAAGTCTATGGCGAAGGCCGTTTACACGGGAGATAATATTGGCCATTATGGTTTGGGATTTTCCTATTATACCCACTTTACATCTCCTATTCGAAGGTATGCAGACCTGTTGGTTCACAGGCTCCTTTATAGTCGATTGAACTCCTTACCTAAGGGAAATGAGGCGTTAATTGATTCTCAATGCAAACATGTCTCTGGAACAGAAAAACAAGCTACAGACGCAGAAAGAGCATCCATTAAATTCATGCAAGTAAAATACATGCTGGATAAAATTGGAAGTGTATTACCTGGCCGAATTAGTGGCGTAACGGAGTGGGGCATTTTTGTTGAGCTCCACAACAACAAGTGCGAGGGTTTGGTCCATATTCGTTCCATGACCGATGATCATTATTTTTTCAGCCAGGAATCATTACAATTAGTTGGTAGTAGATATGGAAAAGAGTTCGGTCTTGGCGATGAGGTTCTAATAGAAGTCAAGGGGGCGGACCTGATGAAGAAGCAGCTTGATTTTGTCCTAATAAACGACTAACAATGTTGTCGCTTTAAATTAAATTTAACTTTTTTACCAGCGTCTCTTTGTAGGAACCTCCGACCGGAATAATCCGTTTGTCGTTTTCGAGAATGATGTTTGGTTGTTCGATTTGTGCAATTTTGTCCGTTCTAATAATAAAAGACCTGTGCACTCGGACAAACTGATTATCTGGTAATTTTTTTTCGATTTCCTTCATCGTTGAGTGAATCGTGTATCGACTATTTAGAGTGTT
>Ga0315321_10001090_pt1 | contig 20775 bp, 8 predicted proteins | sample M180m21515metaG_FD_203464 | JGI IMG/M metagenome (GOLD analysis project Ga0315321, IMG submission 203464) | Ammonia-oxidizing marine archaeal communities from Monterey Bay, California, United States - M1 80m 21515 | ecosystem: Environmental > Aquatic > Marine > Intertidal zone | place: USA...
AAGTCGTGGAAATGCTTCCCGCTGGTGAAAGCCCACCGCTGGCATCGGTCTACAGTTATCCAGGGGAGGGCTCTTCGAATTCGAAATCAGCTTCCAAATCCAAATCATCCTACGCTTCGAAATCAGTTGACGAACAGGAGCACAGTTCATCTGTTTCTGATGTAGGTGGTGTGGCTGGCAGTGACAAAGTGGCCGGCAGTGACAAAGTGGCCGGCAGTCAAACGAATACGAACGTCAATCGGCAGAATAGCGAATCGCTGCAACGATTTTTTGCACAGCCGCTGTCTTGGTTACAGCGTATGCGTGACATTCTTGCAGCATCCTTGGGGCTGGTTGTTCTGTTTCCATTGCTCTTGTTGGTCGGTCTCATCGTGAAACTCACCTCGCGAGGACCTGTTTTGTTTCGGCAGCAACGCACAGGGTTGGGGGGCAAGCCATTCACCATTTTGAAATTTCGTACCATGCGGATGGGGGCAGAAGAAGAAAAAGGCGATTTGCTCAGTCAGAGTGAGCAGGATGGTCCAGCATTCAAGATGGCACGTGACCCACGAATCACCAGTGTCGGCGGTTTCTTGCGACGAACTAGTTTGGATGAATTGCCGCAACTCTGGAATGTCCTTTGTGGAGACATGACCTTAGTTGGGCCTCGACCTTTGCCGTGTGCAGAGATCGATTCCTGCACCAATTGGCAGCGTAGAAGATTAGATGTAACGCCCGGGCTGACCTGTACTTGGCAGGTTTCGGGGCGATCCATGATATCGTTTTCGGAATGGATGCGTCTGGATCTTGATTACATTCAGCGACGCTCAGCGAGTGGTGATCTGTCGCTGATTGTTCGAACGATCCAGGTTGTTTTTAAAGGCACCGGAAGATAGAGATGCGTTGAGCCTGATGTTTGCCTACTCATGTGCCAGAGGAAGTCGGCACCCCACGCATGATTTTCAGTGGCTGTGCGGTTGGGGGTGGCGGCGGTCCAGGTAAAGTGATTACCGCATGGCGACTTTTACCGAAGTGAAATGAGATGACACGTGTGCCGTCTACTGGTTCACTTGATCAGCTTCGCTTTCAAGTGTCTTTCGGAGAAAATCACTTTGGGTCGCGCGACATAGATCCATCAGTTCATGGGTGTCGCGGAAGAGAGACAGCCATTGCAGTTCCTCTGAACCTGCCTCGCTTTCGATTTTTTCCGCTGCTTCGGCGATCTCTTCAATATTGCTGCTGCGAGCAATCTCTCCGAGATCTGAGGCCAGGGACTTCAGTTCTGCAATGTCTTGTTCGGTTACTGCTTTGGCAAGACGTTCTACTTGGTAGCCGATCTGGATAGCAGTTTGCTTGCGAATTGAGAGTGCACCACCAGCAAAGGCGGGTGAAGCGGAGCTGATGTTTTGGGCGAACATTTTTACCAGTTCAGGATCGAATTGCGTCCCTGCGCATCGTTTCAGCTCTTTGATGGCTTCTTCGTGGGAACGGCCTTTTCGGTAGATACGGTCTGAAACCATTGCATCGTAACTGTCCGCAATTGAGAGCAGGCGAGCTCCCAACGGGATCTCTTGTCCCTTGGGTAAGTGACTGCCACCTTTGGATCCATCGTAGAATGCATGGTGATTGAAGATGATCTCAGATAACGCGGGGCAATCGAAGGCGCTGGTTATGATCTCTACCCCAATGCGATCGTGACGACCCATCAGCTCCCACTCATCACCAGTCAAGGAGCTTGGTTTGAGCAGGATTTCATCTGGAACACCAATTTTGCCAATGTCGTGCAATAGAGCTGCAATTTCCAAGACATAGACTTCAGCTGGTTCCAGCATTTCACATCCGATTCTCGTGCAAAGATCGGCAACACGACGACTGTGTTCAGCAGTATTCGCATCTCTATACGACAAGGCGCTGACGAGCGCAGTTACGGCTGGATATGGGATTTCAATACGTTCTTCAGGCTCTTCTTGAACTTCTGGCTCATCCGCGTCTTCAGCGAAACCGTAGTTGTAGCAAACAATTCGATTACGCCCTTCGCGTTTTGCAACATACAGAGCCTTGTCTGCTTGGTGGATCAAATCCTGAGTGTCAACAGGAGTGAACCTTAATTCAGATACGCCGACACTGACAGTCAGTCGCAGTTCTGCTGGGTCAAGTAACCGAATCTCTGAAATTGCAATGCGTGTTTTTTCCGCCAACGCGACGGCTTCTTCCAGCCCAAATTGTGGCAAGACAGCACAGAATTCTTCTCCGCCGTAACGGCAAACCCTACCGCGGTTCTGAAATATTTCACGAAGCTTCTGTGCAACACGCCTCAAAACTTCGTCGCCGCTGTTGTGTCCGTAGGTGTCGTTGACCAGTTTGAAATGATCGATATCGATCATGACACAGGCAAGTCTTGTCCCCAATGCCTGTGATTCAATCCAGAGGCTCTCGAAAGCCTCAAAGAATGAACGTCGATTGAGGCAGCCAGTGAGTGCGTCCTGTGTCGCCAAAATCTCAAGTTCACGATTTTTTCGGCGAACTTCATCGCGATTGCTGCGAAGCAACCCCAGCATGCGTTCGAGTTCGGCCCGGTGTTCTTCGAGATGGGTTACGTCACGAAATGTTGCCAGTGCACCGCGTTGTCCACGCTTTTTTCCAAGTGGTGCGGCATTCGCAGAAAAGATTCTTTGTGGTCCGTTGCCCAGTTGGTAGCGAAGGATTCGTTCGGTTTGCACAACGGCTTCATCAATGGCTAGCCTCCAGGGGAAGTTACCATCGACGGTATCTGCTTCAACCCATGACAAGTCGGCAGCTTTGACGCCTTCAAGATCATCTTGTTGTTTGCCAATGATATTGGCAAAGGCACTGTTGGCCAGAACAATTCGACCAGATTCATCCAGTACCAAAAGTCCCTCGGTCAGCGTGTCAAGAGCTTGACGAACTCGATCAGGAACCACCTGAGTGTTGTTGAATATCTTGAGTACTCGCATCATGAACATGGTGTACGCCACCAAACCCGCGAGACTAAAAAAGAGAAGCAGACGGAACACTGGCATGTCTTGGGCTTGTGCCCAAAGCGTCAGGTTCTCTTGGCGGAACGTTAGCTCAACGGTTCCCCACGGTTGGCGGTTCAATGAGATTGGGACTTCGATAATTTCGATGCCCGCATCTTGCATATCTTGTGAAGCCCAAAGTTGGTCATGAGACGTCGTGCCAGAACGTAAGCCGCCGAGGTCAGTTCGTACGCCAATGGAGAGCAGGTCGGGGTCGCGGTCCACCAACGTCTGCAAAGTGGTCTGCAGGTCAAGCCACTGCTGTTTGCGAACGTGTGAGGATGCATTGATTGCAACAGCTTCACTGAGGGCATGGCGTGAGCGCATCATCTCTCGGGTATGGTCGGGAATTACCCCAAGCCACTGAGCTCCAAGAATGAGACTGGCGCCAACGCATACCATTGCGAAGGCGAGCTTCAATGAGACGAATAACATCTTGCCCACGATGGACAATCCTGCCGTTTTGGCGAATACACTGGCAATCCCACGCTAGGAAGGCTTCTGAGAAAGAGTTGCTTATAGCCAAATGACATGCAGAACAATTCTGGGCGTCAGGATTCACGAGCTGGCACAGTAAGTGGCCTGCGCGGCCTGTATCGAATATTCCGATCCGAGCATTTTCCTGGCGTTAGGTGCGCAATCGCCTTACTTCAACATGTCTTCCATCTGGTCTTCGGCATAATCGATTGAACCGCGATAAGCCGTCAAGATTGCCGTTGGGTCGACCATTCGCCATCGAGGAGCACTCGAAGTCAAAACGGTGATCACCGTGCTTCCTCGGAGGATCCAGAGTAGGTAACCCACCGAGATGATGCCGGCTGCAGACCCAGCCGAGCCGACGACATAGAGAATTGGCGGAGTTTCGGATGTCTCACGCAAGGTGTCCCACTCCTGCCATACCACTCCCTGCTGGAGATCTAGTTCAAGCAACTCGCGGAGCATTGTGGCTTCCCAACTGGATCGTTCTGCTGCTGATGAGTCCGAAGCGTTGCCATTCATGTTTGTCGGGGATTCAGTTGATATGTCCAGGCGAGGATGATCCGCAAATATCGGATCGAAGTTGCTTCCTCTCTCCCCTCTCAGAAGGTGATGGATGGCAGTTTTGTCCTGCATCTCGTTAGTGTCAGCTCTACCCGAATCTGTTGACGGTCCGGTGATGCTGAATTGTTTTGTGTCACCGCCGATCAATGTCTCGATGACGGTGGGGCGGTTCTGTTCGTCGTTGTTGTCTAAATCAGGTGGTGGTGCCAGGACTTCAATCTGTACAAGCACGGGATCGCTTTGAAGACTTCCGTCTGAGGCCTGATAGCGAAATGTGTCAATGCCAGTAAATCCACTGTTCGCAGTGTAAGTGAATGATCCGTTACTGCTCAGTACTAGGCGGCCGTTGGATGGGCCATCGACAAGAATTGCCGACAAAGTGTCCCCGTCGATATCCGTGTCATTTCCCAGAACGCCGGGAGTTCCGCCATCGGTGCTTTTGAATTTTGCAAAGAAGTCAGAACTTGCACTGGGGGGTTCGTTGACATCTTGCACCTGAATTACGAATGACTGAGTGCTCTCAGATTCATCGTTGCTGATCGCTCGGACGGTAATCGTGTGTGATGCTTGAGTCTCAAAATCAAGATCGCCCAGAGCAGTCACTTGCCCAGTGCTGCTGTCGATTGTGAACCTTCCATTAGCATCATCGTCGAGTGAGTAACTCACAACGGAGGTGGAGTCGGTGTCCTCGGCATTGACAGTAAGGCCAACGGTAACGCCATCAATCGAGTTTTCATCGACTACATCGGGAAGTGGGTTGGTATCAATGCCGGGTTCTACATCAAACTCGTTGATGTCAATGATGTTGATTTCAAAACTGGCTGTTGTAAACGAGTCGTCAGGACTCATGCTGCGAACGACAATGGTGGATGACGCTCCCAATGACTCGCGGTCAATGCCGTCTGCTACGCTTACCACCCCGGTCGTCGGATCAATCGAAAATCGCCCGCTGTCATCGTTGTCGAGTGAGTAAATGATCGTGCTTTGTGTCGCATCGGCGTCAAAAGCATTGGCAATGATTCCTGCTGTCGTGCCAATGGCTGAGTTTTCGTTGGTTTGATTGATGGCGGGATCAACGTCAAGAGTGTTGGTCGTCGTGAATTCATTCACGTCATTGATCGCAATTTCATAATTTTGAGTTTGTTGGCTGCCATCGCTCGACGTAGCACGTACCACGATTTGGTGCGTCGCCGCATTTTCTCTGTCGAGCAGTAAGAACCCGTTGCCAACAGATACCGATCCCGTAACAGAATCAATGCTGAAACGTTCGTTGGCGGTGTCGTCCAAGGAGTAGGTGACTGTATTGTTCTCTGCATCGGCATCGATTGCTGAGGCAATGATGCCGGTCAAAGTGCCAGTGCTTGAATTCTCGTCGACTGCGTTGATTGTGTTATCCGAATCGTTAATCAAGCCGAGATCAAATTCATTAATGTCCGTAATTGCAATGGAGAATGTCTGGTCCGTGAATGAACCGTCAAAAGAAGTGGCGCGAATGGTAATTTCGCGGACTGGCCCATCAATCTCTCGGTCGATGCTTCCGGCGACAAACACACTACCGCTGGATTGATCAACGTCAAAGCGTCCGCCATCATCGTCAGCCAGTGAATAGATGATGTTGTTGTTGGTGGCGTCCAGATCAGTCGCATTGGCAGTGATGCCAGCAGAAATCCCAAATGAAGCGTTTTCTAGAACGGTATTGTTGGTCGAGTCAGTGTCTGTGACTGACCCTACGCCAAACTCATTCACGTCGATGGTTTGTACGGTGTATGTTTGGGTTGACTGACTGCCATCGGAGCTGGTGGCCACAACTGTAAGATTGTGACTGGCTGCCGCCTCGCGGTCCAGTAAAGTGCCGTCAGCGATGGTCACCACGCCAGTGAGTGAGTCGACTTGGAACCGGCCACCTGCGTTGTCTTGGAGTGTGTAGCTCACGGTCGCGGTAGCGTCGTCATCGGTTGCCAATGCAGTGATCCCCACCAAGCTGTCTGTGGCCGCGTTTTCTAGTACCTCGTTGTTGGCAACGTCCGTGTCAGACAATGCTCCTGCCGTGAATTCGTTTTCGTCATCGATTTGTATCGTGAAGGTTGTTGATGACTGGGTGCCGTCTGAGCTGGTGGCGCGTACGGTGACGGCGTGACTGGCTGCTAGTTCGCGATCCAGTAATGATCCATCTGCAACGGAGACGACTCCAGAAGAAGAATCTATCTGGAATCTTCCACCGGCGTTGTCCTGTAAGTCGTAGGTAACGGTTGCTGTGGGGTCAGGGTCCGTAGCCAGGCCCGTCAGGCCCGTAGCCGTACTTGTGCTTGCATTCTCTTGAACCAAGTTCGGGTCAGAGTCCGTGTCGGTCACACTCCCGACGTCGTTGTCATCAATGTCGGTTAAGGACACCGTATACGTTTGGGTTGATTGGCTTCCGTCGGAACTTAAAGCTGAAACCGTTAAGTTGTGGCTGGCAGCTGTTTCGCGATCCAATAGTGTGCCGTCGGCCACTGAGACAACGCCTGTGGTTGCGTCGATTTGGAAACGTCCCCCTGAGTTGTCCTGAAGTGAATAGCTGATCGTTGCAGTGCTGTCGGCGTCGGTTGCCAATGCAGTGACACCTACAAGTGTGCCGGTGATTGAGTTTTCAGGTACCTGATCGATCGCCGTGTCTGTGTCAGAGATAGTTGTGATTGTGTATTCGTTAACATCGTTGACGGTAATGTTGAGCAACTGAGCATCTGATCCACCGGTTCCATCTGTGACCTGCACGATGACTTCGTAGATCGAATCACTATTGGAGTCAGTTGGGTTTTCCCTGTCGGGTGCTGCCGAAAATGCGAGTTGCCCATTCGTGGGGTTCAGATCGAAATGATCGGCATCGTTACCACCCACGATTGTGTAAAGCAGTGACTGTCCAACGTCAGCGTCTGTTGCAGTGATCGTCGTCACTGCAGATCCTGGGGGGGGCGGTCCTGTGTTGGTGTTCCATTCGTCTACGTTGATTGCCGCGACGTTCCCACCACCATTGGATGTGATGATTGGACTGGTGTTGGTAAGGACCGCAGCATGGATCGGCAGAGCAGAGGCACTCCAAGCATCTGGATTGTTAAAAGTCCATGCACTGGTAACTGAATTGCCTCCGTCCTGCCATGCGACTCCAAAGTTCAAGCCTTCGCTGTTGAGATCCCATAATTCGAGCTGGTTTTCACCCGGCACGAGCTCATAGTCGCCGTGGTGTTCAATGCCAATTGCACTCACAACCATGTCGTCGTTAGACGAATTAGTGATCAGGCTGACGGTGTTACTTGTGTCGCCTGATGAGACGAAATTCCCAAGCGGGTCCAATTGGTCAACAGAAGCGAAATTCAAGACGCCAACGATTGCGCCATCGGTCACGGGGTTTGATAGATTCACGACAAGATCGTGGGTTCCCAATGCAGGAGCAAGAAGCGACCACGTTTCCATTCTCACTTCATTTGTAGAGCCAGTCGAGTACACGCTGGTTCCAATGAGAGAAAGTGCGGTGCTGTCGTAGGACAGGTCGTTCACAACGGCATCGCCATGGTTTGCCATGGCAACCGTGACCAGCATCAAACGGTTTTCACCACTCGTTTCATGACTCAGTGTGACGCTGGACCCGCTGAATGCATTTGTTTGTTGCCCTGCAATTGAAACAGCTAAGTCGTCGATCGTGATGTTCAATATTTGCGTGTCAGTGCGGCCATCTGCGTCGCTGGCGGTGATCGCCACTGCGTAAACGTTATCCGCTCCAACGTCGGCAGGGGATTCGAAATCAGGAGCAGTGTTGAACTCAACTAGTCCAGACACTGGGTTGATGGTGAAGCTTGCAGCATCTTCTCCACCTGTTATCGAATAGGTGATGGTTTGTGCTGGTAAGTCAGCGTCCGTTGCGACCACGCTGGTTACTGTCGTGGTTGTCTCAGTGACCGAGATTGATGCAGTGCTGCCGCCGCCTCCGGAAATGATGATGGGATCATGCTCATTGACTGGCAGGATCGAGACATTGAATGGAGCCGAAACGATTGTTGTCCCGTCTGATGCAGATATCTCGATCTGGCGTGTGGCTCCATCAACTTCACGATCCAATGTCATGGCTGTGGTGACAACGCCAGTGTTGGGGTCGATTGTAAAGCGACCCTCGTCATCATCAGAAAGAGAATAAGTAACGGTGTCGCCGGACGCAGAGGCAGTCAGTCCAATCGTTCTTCCTGGTTGCTCGTTCTCGCTGACCTCATTGGGTGTGGGGTTGATGTCAGTCACGCCGCCCATTGCGATGTCGGTGACTGTCACGGTGGCTATCAGACTGTCTGAAGCAGCGTTTGTGTCTGTGACGACTACGGTGACTTCATACTGGTTGTCTGTGTCGGCGTCGGTGGGAGCTTCGAAGTCTGGCGTGGAAACGAAGGAAAGTGCGCCGGTGGTAGAGTCAATGAAGAAGCTTGAAGCGTCTACGCCACCGTTGATGCTGAAGGTGAGAGACTGTCCGGTCTCTGTGATCGCAGAGATTTGCGTGATTTCGGTGGTGCCTTCAGCAACAGCGAAGTTAGCTGTGGAATCCGCCGCAGCCCAAGTTGCTGCATTCAAGCTGGGGGTGGATAGCCCGCCGCCTGGATTTGTGAAACTACCGCCAGGGGTGTCCTCGTGAAGCCTTCCTTCCAGCGGCGCTACATCGTCGATAACCATCGACGTGTGATTGAAATTGAACAGATCGCTTCTGGTGAAGATGTCACCGTTGGGCAAGGTGATGTTTGAACCGACCGACAACGAAAGCAGGCCCGAGGAATGTGTCGTGATCGCATTGATGTCACCCGAGTAGAGACCATCGAAATTAAACAGGATACTCGCGGAATTGGATGTCGGATCGTAGAGAACGAGATCGGCATCGTCCAACGCCAAGCGATTTCCTGATCCATCATCCATGCCCGCCGTCCCTTCTACACTCAGGAGAATGTTTCCGTCACTGAGTAGGTGGAACGCGTCAATGTTCTCTGCTGTAGGTACAGGAGATGCATTGTTCGACAGGAAAATGCTTGAGGTGTTACCAAACGAATCTGGGCCATTCGCCGATAGGCTTCCTTTCAGAAAGAGACTGGTGTCCCCCGTGGTTGGGTTGTACTCAATGATGTCGCCGTGCCCAACTGATAAGGTACCGCTAACAACTGTGTTTGAGCCGACAGATAGTAAAATATTGCCGTTGGTCTGGCGTGATAGAGCATCAATCAAAGATCCATTGCTGAATGATGGGCCTGTGACGTTTTCTGCCGTATCTCCATTCCAGTTGACGATTTGCTGGTTGTCAAAGGCTGCCGTTCCTGAGGGTAAGATTGGCAGCTCATAACTGGGGTTCGCTGTGATCAATATTCCGTCAGTGATCATGGGGGCAGTAGCTGCGCTGTACCGCTGCAGCAGAATGCTGTCGTCCCCTGTTGACGCTTCAACCGCTTGCCAGGCCACGATGCTGCCCCCGTCATTGGTGGTTGCCACCACGGCTTGGGAGTGCTCTGCTTCTGATGTGTTGACTTGAGTCGTGCTCAACTTGGTTCCGGTTGAGTCAAAGACCGTTTTGTAAATGTCATCTGCTGCGCCGTTCTCATCGCCATCATAGGCAATGACAAATCCATCTGAGGTGCTCATTGCGATCGTTGGCGAAGCGTAGGGCCCCAGGACGGCATTCGTGTCCATTGACTCTGACCCCACCGCATTGCCAGCAGGATCGAATATTTGATGGTAAATCATCCCTGATCCGGCCCATGTCACCACGAAGGTTCCGTCGGTGTTCATTGCGATGTCGGCATCGGATTGTATGCCTGCAGTTGTTGCGTTTACTCGAGTTTCGTCACCTTGCAGCACTGCAAGGCTGTCAAATCGCTGGTAGAAAATGCCGTTAGTGTCAGCTTGGTTTGGCTCGGCACCATTCCCTTCCCACGTGACGACAAATTCACCGTCTGATCGCATAGCGACTGTGGGTGCGAATTGATTCTGGTCAGTGGTGGTATTCACTCTGATTTCACTGCCTTGGGCAGTGAAATCAGAGTCAAATCGTTGTAGGTAGATTTCAAGGTCAGTGGTGGATCCAGTTTCATCACTTGTCCATGCAATCACGAAATCGCCATCTGCGTCCATGGCGATGGCGGCATCTGATTCGACACGGTTGTTTGAGTTGACTTTTGTCTCGTTCCCCTGCGGAAGTCCCTGCGAATCATATTGCTGCAGGAAAATTCCGTCGTTGTCTGATTGCCCAGGTTGATCTCCGTTTCCGTCCCAGATGACAACAAAACCACCATCTGGTCTGATGGCAACCGAAGGTGCGTTCTGGTCGCCCGTTAGTGTGGTGTTGGCTCGTGTGGTGCTGCCCTGCTCAGTGCCGTTAGCGTTGTAACGTTGGAAGAAAATATCATTTCCATTCCCATTGTTATCGTCGGACTCCCATACAACGACAAAGTCACCGGAGCTGGCAACGGCAACGTCCGGTTTGTTTTCGCTACCCGTTGAATTCGCTACGCTTGTCTCGGAACCCGCAGGGCTGTCAAGCAGTGACATCCAGTTGGCTTGTGCCGCATCACTGACTGCTACCGATGTTTCCACCCGTCCCACGTTAAACTCGAGGTCCCAGTCACCTCCGAGTTTTGCATGGCCAGTGGGGTCATCACTGGCTGCGACATCGCAGTCGCATAGCGTTGCGAGTGATTCGATCAGTTCCCGGCCATCGTCGTTGTCCGCAAGCCCACAGCCATAGATCAGCAGGTCAGCATCCGAATCAAGGACGCTCCCCCACGTTGCAATTTGCCCAGCATAGGATTCGCTCGTCTCCATGTTCAGCTCGGTGCCACCAAGTTGAATGTTGCCGCCACTGCCGTGACTGAGAATGTGGATCGCATTCACACCGGATAGAGATTCCAGTGCGCTGGAAATTTGATCGATTCCGCTTTCATCAGCACTGAGTTCAAAAATCAAGCGTTGTGATTCGTGGAGGTTGTTACCTTTTAAATCAGAAATCAATTGCTCTGAATCTGCGATCCCTGAATCAACGAATATGATTTCCAGATTGGTGGCGGGTTGCGCTGCGTCTTCTATGACGCTGACCTCCGTCTCCTCGCCAGTTTCGGCTGATTGTGCTGCCGTGGTGGTTTGGGATTCTGGGGCGATTTCAGCGAGCAGAGCTGTCGCGATGGCGTCTGCATCCGGCGTTTCAGTGACGTCGATGCTATCTCCGCTCAGCAGAACGCGGCTCTCTAATGCGTAGAAATCGAACGTTCTTCGTTTTGCACGGTTCGCCATGGCAGGTTTGGTCTTTCAGGCTTGCCCAAACTTTTGGAATAACAACGGACCCCCGTTCAAGACTAGGTCACACGGTGCGAAACCCAGAAATGAAATCAAGTTTTGTAGGCGAAAGTCACGGATGACCCGTTTCGAAATGAGCATTTTCGGCAATCATGGGCATCAGGCTGCCAGCAGGCAGAGATGCAACTGTTAACGCGAATTGCGTATTGGTGCTGTCTGCCGATATTGGGATTGGTGACACCGCATAATCGGCACGCTCACTGCAATTGAACAGATCCCTGATCGTTGTGGTTGTTGACACTGAAAGCCGCACTGATGAAAGGTGTGTGTATCCGGCATTGATGATGCGTGCTCAATTAGCCGCAACTAACGTCTGCTCACTTGGGATGGATGGATTATGATTGAGTGCATGAGGGCTATGAGGCTCCGTTACCAGAGCCTTTTCTTCCGCCTGCAGGAATCCACGTCTCAGCAAGCGACGCAGGACATTCAGGTACACCGGGGTGATTTCTGCAGCTGTGCGATGATTGCTTTTGGCCAGTTTGGCAAGCAGGCCACCGTAGCTCGTCGTTCCATCGCACTGCGGTAGAAGGTTGGCTGTCAGGGAGTCAATCTCGCCTTGGTAGGGAATTCCTTCTCTTCTGCGTAAGCTGGCGGATGCGATTGTCCATGTGCCGGATTCTTGTTTCAGTTTTTGGTCAAGGCAGACGGTGGGGTGAAGCTTGAAACAGGTTGTCAGCAGTTTTTGATCACTCGCCTGCAGCCACTCCGAGGATTCGAATAGTTGTTGAACGTCAGTTCCTACGGCCGAATTGAAGTCGCCAGGGGCATCATCTGCACGAAACCAATTGGGTCTTGTGCCAATTTTTCGCATCGTGATCATCCCGCTGCTAACGGCCTCAATTCTTTGCTCTGCGTACCACGTCATCCAGCGTTGGTAGATATCACTAAAGACAGCCTCGTGCTTCCACTCACGATTCCAGTGCTGAGCGTACTCCGAGATGTCTTTCGTTTCCCATTTCATGACCCACGCATCGCACCCTGATTCTTCGCACCATGCCGAGAGTCGTTCTTGCCACGATTGACCCTTGAGATGAGCCCAGTCAAAGACCATTTGGAAAAGGCCGTGTTCTTGCAAAAGAAACTGAGAGTTTTGGACCAGGTTGCGGCAGAAATTGTCAGCAGCACAGCCGTTATCGCGATAGAAAGATCTGAATCCAGGTTGAATTACCGAGGGTGGGTTTGAAACCACGAAATCAAACTTTTGTGAAGTTCCGACACGTTGCATGTCAGCTTGCTGGAAGTCCACGTGGTCGATTTGATTCAAAATTGCATTGAACCTCGCGATGCTGATGGCCCTTGGGTTGCAATCTACGCCGAGGACTGATCGACAGTGCTCCGATGCCAGGAAGCTCTGTATACCGCATCCCGAGCCTAAATCGAGAAACGAACCGATGGGGTTTCGGATTGTTGCGTTGGCCAGTTGCATGCAGGGTTCGTTTAAACCCGTTACGAAGTCTGCTGGCTCAGATGATTTTGTTCCATCGTGGGGTAACTGTATCTGTGAGTTGTAGCCGTGTGCGGTCTGCTGGTGATCACATACAAGTAGTAAGCCGGCATAGGGGAAAATGTGAACCAGAGGAAACACAGTGCCATGTTCAATTCGAATGAGCCCTATGCGGACCCAATAGTACAAGTCGGTTTCCTGTACGGTCTGTCGAGCCAGGTCAACTTCAATCGGCTGGTGAAGTAAAAAGAGCCGAAGGATCGTTTCCAGTGGCGAATGATTCAGGGCCGAACTGAGGCGAGTAGAGGCAGATTGGCTTTCCCCACACTTGCCAGTCCCTTGGACAAGTAGGTCTGCGATTCCTGAAGGCGTGTAGTCGATCTCGCTAAGAAAATCACGAAACAGTTTTGCTTCGGAAGGAGAAAACTGAAGCGGACCTAAAACTTTCGTCATGTTCTCGGTCGTTCCCCGTGACTGATTGAGTGCGTTTGGAATGGCAGGCGATTGCAGAAATCGTTCCTTTCCGGCAGCCCAGAAAGTGAAAATGCGTTTTGTTCGCCTAGTTCACCACATAGGGAATGGAGTAGACCGTGTCACCGTTTGAGTCCTGAGTGACCTCAAACGCGCTCACGGAATACGCTTCAACCTTCGAGATGGAAGTCCCGAATACATGAGCAAAGAAGAGATTGCAGTCACACTTCACTGTGGCACGTACTGCATTCTTTGTCGAAAAGGCACCACCGGCCGTAAACTTGCTGTTAGCTGGATTCCAGCGGCCGATGCTCAGATCCGAGTACTTCAACGCGTTCGTGCCAACATCGTTCGCTTGGGAGAACTCACGCATGCGGTTTGCAACCTCGGACCACTTCCAACTGCCACCGGGCTTTCGCTGCATGCGAAGTTGCAAGGCGCCTGCGAGAGTCGCCGCATCGGCTGCGTTCTGTGCATCGCTCTTGACGGCAGTGATGTGCCCCAAGTCGATCATCAGGACGCAGATCCCGACAAGAGCCAAGATTAGTACGGGAATCAAGGCAATGATCGCGCCGCTTCGGCGACGTATCGCCGATGTTCTGCGATGCAGATGCTCCGTTTGTGAGGCCGGTTTCATTGTCATGGTTCCTTGGATGCCCGAGTGCTCACTGGGGATCACTTCTTGCCTTTCTTGCTCTTCTTGCCCTTCTTGCTCTTCTTGCCTTTCTTTCCTTTCTTTCCTCCCTTTCCATCCTTGCCGTCTTTTCCGCCCTTGCCGTCTTTTCCGTCTTTTCCGCCTTTGCCGTCTTTTCCGCCTTTGCCATCTTTTCCATCCTTGTCGTTCGACTTCCCTTTCTTATCTTTCTTATTCTTCTTGCCGCCCGGTCCGGGTGGTTCATCACCCTCAGACTCAGCAGGCATGACACAAACACCTGTAAGTGTTTTGTCAGTCATGAAACTGGGCGCGAACCAAGAGACATCGGTGTAAGGGACGCTGACGTTGACGGAAACGGTTTCGAATGGGCCGAGCTCGGTGGGTGGATCAGGAGAAACAGTGACGGTGTAGCCAGTCAGGCTCGCCATATCCATTGCGGAGTTCACGATCTCCACAACATCAGCCTTATCACTGTATTCAGCTACTGCAACGCGACATCCGGCTCTTGCTGCTTCCTCGAGGACATGCTTGACCATGACCGCGCGACCGATCTCTATGCTGCCGAGTAGAAAAACAAGCAGCACGGGGATGATCACAGCCATTTCAACCATGGCACCGCCGCGGCGTTGGAGACGGTTGCGAAGAGAAACAATCATAAATCTGTTCCAGTGTGCGTAGGCGGTGTCTTTCCCACCTTGTGACCTAGTTAGTAATCCCCGATGTACGTGCCCGATTGAACACTATGTCAGCAATTGGCGGTTTCGCTGATTAAAGAGAATGAATCTGTCGGCTTTCAGAAAAGAAATCGTTTTGTCGGGGTTGTACCGGTCATGACGGTATTGATGGCCAGGTAGGTTGAAGCTGATCACGCGATCACATCGTGGACGACGTGCCCCAAGCCATTTGTTGCCGTCTGCTCACGCCCCCCAAATTGGTAGGTGAGGTTTTCTTCGTTGATCCCCATTAAATGAAGGACTGTCGCATGCAAGTCTGGCATGCTGACGGCGCCATGGATTGGCAGGTAACCGAACTCATCGGTCTCACCATGCCGGTAGCTACGCTTCACGCCTCCACCGGCCATCCACATCGTGAATCCATATGGATTGTGATCACGCCCGTCTTTGTCTTGAGACACCGGAGCTCTTCCAAACTCGCCTCCCCAGATCACCAGCGTCGAGTCGAGTAAACCTCGCTGCTTGAGATCTGTCAGTAGGCCTGCGATGGGCTGATCTGTTTCGTAGCAGTTGTCTTTATGGCCACCCGCCAGGTCGCCATGTTGATCCCAGTTGTTTTCGTACCCACCATGATAGATTTGGATGAATGGAACCTCCCTCTCCACCATTCGGCGGGCCAGCAGGCATTGTGACCCGAAGTACTTGCAATCGGGATCGTTCAATCCGTACAAATCATGAGTTGCTGCCGTTTCATCGGACAGATCAGCCAGTTCTGGCACGGATGCCTGCATTTGGTAGGCCATCTCAAACGACTTCGTGCGAGCATCCAACTGCGCCGCGCCGGGGTAGTGATTGGTTGAACGTCGATTAAGCCAATTCAGTAACTGCAGTTGTGATTGTTGCGTTGAAACACTCAAGTCGCGGGGGCGATCGAGATGCAGGATTGGGTGCTTCCCAGGCCGGAAAAGTGTTCCCTGATATTCTCCCGGCAAAAAACCTGAACTCCAAAGGTTGGCACCACCTTCGGGCGCCGCACGGCGGTCATACATGACGACGTAGTCGGGAAGGTCACGGCTTTCCCTCGCGAGGCCATAAGTTGCCCACGAGCCAAGGTTGGGAGAACCGACCTGCTGTCGTCCGGTGTTCACCACATAACAGGCCGGCACATGGTTCTGTTCGTTTGAGACACAGGCATTCAGGAATGTAATCTCATCAACATGCTTGGCAACATGTGGGAAGACGTTTGAGACGTGATGACCGCTTTCACCATGTTGTTTAAATTCAAATGGCGATTTCATGATGTTCCCCGGATAGGGAAACAGCGTTCGGAGTTTGCCTGGAAAAGGCTTGCCATCCAACTTTGTGAGGAGTGGCTTCGGGTCAAAAAGGTCGATTCCAGAGGGACCGCCATTCATGAACAGCCAGATCACAGACTTTGCTCTTTTTGTGGGTTGATGCACCACAGGTGAACTCACCGCGTTGTTGTCGTGGAGAAGTGAAGATAAGGCCAGCATGCCCATCCCTCCCCCGGCGCGTGACAATAATTCTCGGCGTGTGAACATGGCAGTTTGAAATAAACAAAGCGAGGAAACGAAGCAAAAACGGATCAGTTGAAGTACCAGAATTCGTTGCTCATCAGCAGGACTTGAGCGAAGTCACCAAGCTCATTTCCTTGGTTGAGAAATTCTTCAATGCGTTCAACTTCCTGTTGGTCGGCATTTCGTCCGAGTAAACGTAAGAACAATCGTTGGATCGCAGGCTCCAGATGATATTTACTATCGGCAAAAGCGCGTGCAGCAATCTGCTGTGCTTGCATTCGCATGACACTATCGTTCCAAAGAGCAAGTGATTGCGTTGGTACTGTTGTGTCTTGACGCTGCGGGCATGAAATGAGCCCGCCGGGGGAATCAAATAGCTGCAGGAAGGGAAGTGGGTTGGTCCGCTTTTTCAGAATGTAAATGCTGCGGCGATGAATTTCAGGACGTTCGATCACCACCGTTGGCCAAGTTTCGTCAGGATCATCCTCGTGCCGATTCAGGATGGCAGCTCGTGGTATTGGAGGATGGAAAGCAGGGCCGTACATGCGGTCGTTATAAAGACCGCTCAATTGCAGCAATGAATCACGAAACATCTCGGCAGTCATGCGTTGTGGCCACCAACGATGGAATAAATCACGAGCAACATTGTCGTCACGTTGCGATGCTTGCCGGAAAGTCGCGCTACACAGAATCAAGCGATGGATGTGTCTGATGTTCCAACCACTGTCGACCAATTCACATGCCAGCCACTCAAGCAATTTGGGGTGACTTGGCTCGGATCCCTCGCGTCCAAAGTTACTGGGTGTGTCAACAAGTCCCAAACCAAAATAGTGCAGCCAAACACGATTGACTGCGACACGTGCTGCCAATGATCCTGCACCTGCCTGCAGGTCAGTTATCCAGTGGGCAAACGCCGAGCGTGGCTTGGGAGAACTGTTGTTTGGATCCCAGCTTTGCCAAGCCTTGTGAATGTCGGGGCTTGAAGCAATTGCAAAAGCGCCGGGGAACCGTGGTCCGACTTTATCACCCGGTTGAAACAAGGATCCGCCCCAAAGCACGGGGATCTTCGTGACGTCACTGCCCTTGATTACCAAGCCGCGCAGGGGAGCGGTTGGAAGCACTTCCATTGCCGCGTCGATCTTTTCGACCAACAGTTCATAACGTTCACGATCACGTTCGGCCGGCTCGGAATCTTCGTCGATGTAGGAGTCGTCAACCATCAGGCATCGATCACACATCGATAGCAGACGCAGTTGTTCCTTGTTTGTAGGGTCAAGTGGTAATTTTAAGATCGCTTTCTCGTCATCGGTGAGATCGAGATCCTCGATATTGTCATCACGAGCACTGTCCAACAGGATTTCGTGAACTTCTTCTTTCCAAAGGTCAACGTCCCGAAATGGCTCACCAGCGATCTGGTCGAGGTAACCATTTTTTCGTTGCGTGTTACGGAAAATTGAGACGAGGGAATAGTACTCGTCGATGGCGATGTCGTCGTAAGGGTGGTCATGACAACGGGCACAACCAACGCTGACTCCGAGCATCGCGCTGCCCACTGTTGAGACGATGTCATCCAGTTCATCGAATCTCTCTGATTCCTGTGGCATGAACGTGTTGTAGGGGGCCGCTGTCAGGAAACCTGTCGCTGCGACAGCTAAGGGATTCTCGTATTGCAGTTCATCACCGGCTATCTGCCAACGCAGAAATTGATCCCACGGCAGGTTGTGGTTCAACGCCCATATTACGAAGTCGCGGTAGACATACGATTGAGGCCGTATCTCGTCTTCTTCGTAACCATTGCTATCAGCATATCTGGCGAGATCCAGCCAGTATTGCGCCCAGTGCTCACCGAAATGCCTGCTCTGAAGCAAGCGATCCACCATGCTATCTGCCTCATCAGCAGTGATTGGGGGAAGGCTTCTCAACTCTGATTCTTCGGGCAACATGCCAATGATCGAGAGGTGTAGACGTCGTGTCAGATGTTGGTTGTCGGCGAGCGCTCCGAGAGACTCGTTGGCGGTTTGCAGCTTTGCTTCGATAAAGTGATCGATCGGGTTGCGTGCGTTGGGGTTGTTACACGGTGGCACGGTTGTCCGTTGAAGAGATTGGGATGCCCAGTGTCCCTCAAAACGCTCAGGAATGTCGGCATGAAATGTAGGTGTCGAAACAGAAAATGTATCGCTCGCCAACATCTTTCTGGTCGTTGCGTCGATCAGGCTGGACCATCGTTTCGTTTCGGCAAGTACTTCCCGGTCACGCTCAGCAATCTCTTCGAGACGCTCAAGGTAGGGACGTTGGGCTACCGCTTCACGTTTTAATTCCACTTCAGCTTCGAGACTGGATTGGAATTCGTTTGCTTGCAGCTTGATGACGAAATGGCTTACGACAAGCCCCGTCGAGATTAATCCCGCACCAATGATCGAACGTCGGATCGTTTTGAATGAAGGGAGGTTCATCGCCGAGGGAAATCGTGATGGGGACGGAAAGAGGCTACTTTGCCCACAGTTCCTTAGCTCACCGTCATGCAATGTCAAAGTTTTACTGGTGAGTAAGGATGAATTGTTGCGAGAATCGAAGCGGCAAAATAGTTTTTTCCAGTTGAAACGATCGATGCACTCTAAGTAGTAGCTTTTTCTCCTCTGCAAATTGTCGATGTTGCCAAGGTTTGGGTGGGGGGGGAATACCGTGCGGGAATGCTCGTCAGGGCAATATTTACCAGCAAATGAACGTTCCTCCTCGTATGAACAGGACATTCGGCGGGAAGTACACAGGCCATCATTGATGGATCCTGCGAATGACTGTCCGCCTGCCTTGAACCTGAATGCTCGGTACAATCCACAGAATCCCTGTAATCGGTGTGATTGATTTTGGTGTCTAGCTTGTAGCTAATCGAGTCGTGTTCATTGTGTGCTGTGTGCATTGAACGAGGGGGGCAATCGCAGGACGCAGTGATGCACTCCCGAAATACACCCCGAACGAATGAGCCCTTTCGAAATGTTGCTGGGTGGCTGCGTCGAGTCCGTGAGTAGCGAACTTTTGCGTCATCTAATCGTGCTTCAGAGATTCCCGTGATGGAAGACTTCTGCTTAGCTTGCCACGTCCTTTTCCTGACGAGAGTTTTAACCTGATGCCGCTCATTTACATCATTGTCTTTTTGGGGTTCTTTGCCAGCGCTTTGGTATCGCCAGTGCTTAGCCCTATGTTTTTGCATCCCGTTGAGCATGGTGTCCTTGCTGCTGGCACTAGTGCTGCGGCTCGCGCGTTTTTACTGGGGGTTGCCATGTCGATGATGCGACTTGGTGAATTTGTCGGTTCGCCTATTTTGGGACAGATTTCGGACCGTTATGGAAGAAAACAGGTGCTAGCAGCGGCCATGACTGTAACGGCGTTAGGAAATGCAGCGATTGCTTGGTCGATTCAGTTGGATACAGTTTGGGTCATCATTGCGGGGCAATTCTTCATTGGTTTTGCGGGAGTGCTGCTGGTGCTGGCGCAGGCAGAAGTTGCTCGTTGGTCGACGGGGGCAGAGAAGACACAACGTTTCGGGCTAATCTACATGGCAAGCAGCCTGGCCTACGTTTTCGCACCGGTTCTGGGGGGGCATCTAGCCGATAAAAAATACCTCAGCTTCGCTTCTTATTCTCTGCCTTTTTATGCCGCTGCAGGAATTTGCGGTGTGTGCGTCCTGTTGATTCTTTGGCGTTTCCCTGCCTCGAATCCAGTTAGCGATGTCAGCCAACGGCTTGAATTCGGAAAAGGCGTCCGCGAGATGGCAGATGCATTTCGTCTTGCTTCATTTCGTTCGCTCTTGTTCGTCAACTTCTTTCTCTACCTTGGTATCGATTTCGTCTTTCAATTCAATCCTGTTTACTTTGTTCAGCAGTGGGACTTCACTTCATCGCAAGTTGGTTGGCTCATGTCTTATACAAGTGTTGCCATGGTTAGTACGCAGTGGTTATTGATCAAGCCGATTGGTAAACGCTGGACACCGAGGTTAATTACAAGTTTTAGTGCGATTTCACTGGGGCTGCTTTTGGTGTTGATGATTACTCCTGCGAAGTGGCAGTGGTTGTGCCTGCTGCTACCTTTGATCGGCTCCTGCATGGCGATCGGCACAACCAACATGTCGACGCTCCTCTCAAATACAGCTTCGGCAGAGTCTCAGGGGCGAATGCTGGGTGTGGCTCATTCGGTGCGTGTTTTTGGATCGGCCCTGCTGTGCTTTGGTGGTGGAATCCTCGCTGGTCTTGCGCCGCAATATCCGATCCTGGTGGGTGCATGTGCATCGGTTGTCGCCGGTGTATTGCTAATTGCTGGTGGTCGCCGTTCCCAGTCTGCCGTCAATTGTTGAACTCATTTCAATGAGGTGGATTCACATGGCTCATGTCTCCATGCGGGGCAACTTGGTGATCCCTCGTGCTTGGGCTGGCGACGCTAATGTCTCGTTGGAACTGTGATCCCACAAAAAAACCTCGCCCGCTTTGCGGACGAGGTTCTATGGGATTTTTGATCAATCCGAACTTACTGGTTCAGTTGCTCTTCGACATTCTCTTTACCACCACGAGAACCAAGGGCTCCCCACAGTCCA
>Ga0315321_10001091_pt1 | contig 20772 bp, 21 predicted proteins | sample M180m21515metaG_FD_203464 | JGI IMG/M metagenome (GOLD analysis project Ga0315321, IMG submission 203464) | Ammonia-oxidizing marine archaeal communities from Monterey Bay, California, United States - M1 80m 21515 | ecosystem: Environmental > Aquatic > Marine > Intertidal zone | place: USA...
GCACAGCTTTAACAGCAGTTCTTACCATTGATCTTTGAGCATGCCTTAACTTGTAAGTTTCTGCATTTTGTTTTGCTCTTTTTATTGCTTGTTTTGAATTAGCCATATTAAATATTAAAAATTTAGGAGCGTAGTTTAAAGATGAATTCGCTATATGTCTATAATTTAGATGATAAAAAAAGGCAGCTTAAAAGCTGCCTTTCAAGTCTATATGGTATTAGAAGTCATATACTAATTCAACACCTACAACCTTACCAATCATTACTGGCGCAAATGAACCCCAGCTCACAGGACTAATGTTTCCATGCTTTACTGATTCGTTCATATTCTTTCCATAGACACCGATACTCATGTTCTCTGAAGGAGAGTAGAAATCAACACCTAAATCAAGAATTTTTTGCTCATCAATAATCCCTAAGTTACCATCATCATATGCAACTGGGTCTCTATATGAGTATGACACTCTAGAATTTGCTGACCAACTACCAACATTAAAGTCTTTAGACAAGCCAATTGAGTAGGTCAAATCAGCAGCTCTAGGCAGCTCTAATTCATACTCTTTATAATCAATAACACCATCTCCAGAAATATCATAGACAACATCATCATATTTTGCGTTTAAAGTTCCAACATTCAAATTGAGAACTAAATCATCTTGAATCATGTATATCATATCTAGCTCCAAACCACTCATTGAAGCATCACCTGTATTTTTAATATATTGAACAGGTCCTGCTGGCCCTGCTTCATTAAGAGTTCTTTGCATATCAGTAAGATCTGATGAAAAGTATGCAAAATTAACTCTGCCTTTAGTGCCAAGAGATTTTTTAATACCAAACTCAGTAGTTGTAACTTCCTCTTGATCAAATGGACCAGGCCCCTTTTCAGGAGTAAGCACTAATATTGCAGTATTTCTCATATTGTAACCACCCGATCTATATGCAACGGCTCTATAACCATAGTATGTAGTGTCATTGTTATCAATGTAAGTCAAACCTATCCTAGGTGAAGTACTACTCCATGAATCATTGTCAACAAAGTCTCTTATACAACCACCCGAAAATATCTGACAGCTTGCTTGATTAGGACTTTGAATTACTGATGGATCTCTTCCCATAAGAAGATACACATTACTTGGAGCACCTTGAGCCAAGAAAGCAACACCAGCTGATAAAGAAGCAATTGAGACTGATTTATCTTCATCAGTTTTTCTTACCCCAACATCAAGTGTCAATTTTTCGCTAAGTGGGATTTCTGCGGTAATAAAAAATGCAGAAGTTTCAGCAGTTAGATCTCCACCACCATTCCACTCACTTCCTGAAGGTAGAGTTGAAGGCAAGATTCTCATTTCATGAAATATTAGATCTCTATCATTAATTGAGTATCCTGCAAGAAGATCAAAATTCTCAAAAGATCCATTAAATCTTAGCTCATGCGAGGATAATGCATCTTTTATTTTGTTAGGTGCATGAAAAATGAAGGCCATAGTTCCGTCAATATCTCCAATACTATCAGCAGTGTACTCGCTATCACCATATATATAAGTAATTAAACCGTTACCAAATGCAACATCTTTCTCAACCTTTACGACTAGTGAATCACTGTTATCTTTTAAAAATCCTGGTTCATCGATACTCAAATCAAATGAATTCCTATCTCTATCCATTCCAAGACAGCTAGGACCACCCTCAAATAACTGGAAGCATTGAGCGGATGGGCCATCACCATCAGTTTCTTGGGATGTGTACTTAATATTTACATTCATTGTTTCAGATGGCTCATATACCACTGTTCCTCTAAACATTGTAGATTCAATAGCTCCATGATTTGAATTGTTAAACATGTTTTTGTGCCATCCATCATTATCATTAATGTGAACAACCCCTCTAACTTTTAAGTTATCAGAAATTGGACCGCCTGTAGCGTACTGGACATAAGAACTCATACCTCCAGGACTTCCAAATCCATCATATGCAAGTCTAAGTTTTGACTCCCATTCATTTCCTGGGTTTTTACTATTAACTAAAACAGCTCCACCAATTGAATTTTTGCCCATAACAGTACCTTGAGGTCCTCTTAGAACTTGGATACTATCAATATCAAAACCATCTGTAACAATTCCATTACCAATATAAACTCCATCATTAATCATAGCTACTGGTGATTCAATAGATGCAATAGATGAATTATGACCAAGACCTCTTATTTGAAAGTTCGGGACGTGATTAGCTGTACCAACCTCATCAAGAGATACATTTGGTATGCTAGCAATTTCTGTGAGATCTCTAATTTTTAGAACTTCTATTTGTTCTGATGATACTGTGCTTATTGATATAGGCACCACCTGCTGGTTTTCTTCTTTCTTACGAGCAGTAGTTATAACTTCCTCTATAAGAGCAGATGATTTGCTTGAATCTTGTGCTTTTATATCAAAAGTTGAAACTGCAACAATCAATCCTAGAATAGAGATTGATAACAAACTTAGTGAGTTTTTCATTGTTTTCCCCCCGGAAAATTTATATATGCGAATATATAAACATCCTATGAGCAAATTTTCAATAACTAATTATTAATTAATTATTTTTCAAATATTGATAAATTATCTAATAAGTTTTTGACCCCTCTGAATGCAGTCGCTTGCAGGAGACCAAAACCAGCCTTGAGGGTCCCAGGCTCTGCCATGACTTAGAAATATGCACTGAGAATATGCAATTTTCGATAGTTCTATTTCTCCTATTTCTTCAAGTGATCTAGCTTTAGTCCACAAAGCTAAAGAAACATCATTAACGGCCCAATTAGCTTGAATTTTTTTCTTTTCTTTTCTACTTACTCTACCATCAGGAGGAAGTCTAGTATTTGTAGCATTAAACTTTTTTTGCATAACAACTGCATCATATGAAAATAATTTAAAACAAGCATCAACTGTATAAATCGCTTGTTCGTATTTATTTTTAGAAAATAGATCTATAGATGCTGTCGCCCAATGCGCTGAGTCTCCAAGTTCAGGATCTGTTGAATAGCATTCAAAATTTTCATAATCATTATTAGCATAAATATTGATTGAGATTACTAGAGCTAGAAAGAAATTAATTTTATACATGGCTCTATTATATATAACAAACTATAAAAAATGGTGGAGGCGGCGGGAATTGAACCCGCGTCCATTAATCCTTCAGCCTAACTTCTACATGCATAGCTCACCCAATTGGCTTTTTAACTTTTTCGACCCGAGGAGCAGGGTGAAAAAGCGAGCTTGATTATTTTTAACCAAACTGTGTCCAAGCAACACAGCTTGGCTAGACTATGTGATTTGCCGATGCTTCAAACCATAGTCAATTTTGGCATCGGTTAGCATTAAGCTGCTAAAGCGTAGTTGTCGTTATTTGCAACTAAATTTTTTGTAGTATGTTTTACAAGAATTACCACAATCTTGGCATGCGCTTCGGAGTCCAGTAGAAATGTCGAACCCTGTTCGCCCCCAATGGGGCATGAATTATACAGTATTACTTGAAATTTTTAGAGGGGCGGCTATTATTTTTTGCATTCTTTAGTATTCTGCCCTGATCTCGTTCCCAGTCTCTTTTCTTAATATCTTGCCTTTGATCTCGTATTTTTTTACCTTTTCCTGTCGCTATATCACATTTTATATGATTTTCTTTCCAGTACATTGAAGTCATTATTACAGTAAGCCCTTTCTCATTTTTTTGCTTTTGGAGTTCTATAATCTCTCTTTTTTTTAATAATAGCTTTCTTGTTCTTAATGGGTCGACATTAAAGTCTTTTAATGATGCAGGGGGATCAATTTTAATCCCAAATAACCAAGCCTCATCTTTTTTAAAAGTTACATAGCTATTTTTAACATCTATTTTACCATTTCTAAGTGACTTCACTTCCCAGCCTTCTAAAACAAGTCCTGCTTGAAATGAATCCCCAAGAATAAAGTTCCTTGAAGCAGTTTTATTCTTTACAATAAGGTTAGGTTTATCTTTGGACATGTCTTTATTATGTCTTTTGATATGACTAGTGCAAGAAAAAGTTAAACAAACATGAATATTAGCAATTTTAAATCAACTTATGGCTATATTGGATTTATCCCATTTGCCTTATTATCTATTGCTCCTTGGATACTGGGTTCAGAAGTTTCAAAGATTGCAATTACTTTTCAATTAGCTTACGGATCGATAATCCTAACTTTTTTGGGGGGCATGGCCTGGGGTTGGAGTGATGACCAAAAAAATCAAAAATTTAATTTATCGATAGGTATTCTATATAGCTTGATAGGATGCCTTATTCTTCTTTTAACATACAATGATGCTATTCTTATTGCACTGCTTATATCGGTATTTAGCTTTCAATCTTTTTATTATTTTGAAAAATCTACTGAAAGTTTTAAATTTAGAGATGATGACTATAAGAAATTTAGAAAGATGTTATCTTTGCTTGTATCAATAAGTTTTTTGATATCATCAGCATATTGGATCAACCCTTATAGCAACCCTTTAATTTAATAACAAACTATGGAAATACAACGACAATTAAAATCACATGGAGCATGGATTGGTAAATGGACCTTTATACTTGCTGCAACCGGCTCAGCAGTCGGCCTTGGAAATATTTGGGGATTCCCATACAAAGCAGGCACAAATGGAGGAGGTGCTTTTGTTCTAATCTATCTTGGATGTATTTTAATAATTGGTATACCCATTATGATAAGTGAAATCATTTTAGGTAGAAGGGCAGGTAATAGCCCGATTAATGCAATGAGGAGTGTTGCACTTGAATCTAATAGAAGCTCTTCTTGGCAAATTGTTGGTTGGAGTGGAATCTTTGCTGGAATCTTAATATTATCTTTTTACAGTGTAATTGCAGGTATATGTTTAAATTATATTTTTATATCGGCCTCATCTTCTGGAACAATTAGTTCTCCTGAACAGTTTACCAATGTTATTTCTTCTCCAATTAACTTAATTCTTTGGCATACAGTATTTATGATCCTAACTGCTTTGATTGTCTCGGCGGGGATTAAAGATGGCATAGGAAGAATGGTAAAGATACTAATGCCGCTATTAGGTTTTTTAATGATCTTTATGGTTATATATTCAATAGTTAATGGTGATTTTAGCAGAGCAATGTCATTTCTTTTTGCGCCAGATTTTTCAAATGTGACTTCAGATACATTGCTTCAAGCTATGGGACAAGCATTTTTTAGTTTGAGTTTAGGGATGGGATCAATTATGGCTTATGGTGCATATATGCCCAAAGATCAGAAAGTAGTTAGCACCTCCTTCACAGTAGCCTCACTAGATACCTTGATTGCAATTTTGGCAGGATTAGCAATTTTTCCTATCATATTTGCTTTCAATTTAGAGCCAAACAGCGGTCCTGGTCTTGTATTTGTTTCAATGCTTTCTGCCTTTAATCAAATGCAATTTGGACAAATTATTGGCCCATTATTTTTTATATTATTATCAGTAGCAGCGTTAAGCTCATCAATTTCACTTTTAGAACCTGGTGTAGCTTACCTGTCAGAGGAAAATATTTTGTCTAGAAGAAGATCTGCTGAAATTATTTCATTTTTTGTATGGATTCTTGGAATAGGCTCAGCATTGAGTTTTAACATTTGGTCAGATTTTTCTTTAATAGGAGATAGAAACTTTCTTGATTCTATGGATTTCATTGCAAATCAAATTTTACTTCCTCTTGGTGGAATGCTGATTGCTATATTTGTTGGCTGGTTCATGAAAAAGTCTTTAATTGTAAATGAGCTAGGTTCAATAAATGCCTATCTCTATTCTTTGTGGAGGTTTTTTGTAAAATTTATTGCTCCCGTCTGTGTCGGTTATATTTTTTATCGTCAATTTTTTTAATAATTAAATGAAAAGAGATCTTCAGTTTAAGAAGGTATTAAAAATAAATGCAGTCAAAGCATTAGAGGTTGTATCCAATTTTGATAAGTATGCTGAATTTGTTCCTGGCTGCACTAGAGCCTCATTAATTTCAAGAAATCCTCCTATTGAGATTGGACGATTAGAATTTCAAATCCTTAGCAAAAAATATTTTATTGAATCTAGAAATGAGATCTTTAAAGATTCTATTAATATTAAACAATTAAAAGGACCTTTTAATAGCTTTAAAGCTAAATGGTTGGTAAATAAGATAGACAAAGATTTTTGTGAGATATGCTTTTCTGCTGAATTTGAACTTCCTTTTCTATTAAATGCTATTACTCCCCAGCCATTAATCGAATCATTCTCTGATAATATTATTGAATCATTTATCAAGAAAGCTAAATGAAAGTTTTTTTTACATACCAGGGTGAAGAAGATAAATATTTTTATACATTTAATGTTTCATCAAGCCTAACGGTAGAAGAGCTTCTTCAATTTAAAAAAATACAGGAAATTATTAATAAAATAAATCATAAATTAACAATCGCAGTTAACGGTGAATTGCTTGATGGCAACTTTAAACCTAAACCACATAAATATAGATTAAAAGAAGGTGAGAGAGTCGAGCTACTCAGGCCTTTAAAGCAAGATCCAAAAGAGAGAAGATTAAAGAAAGTTTAAAGTTTATTCTTCAGATGATTTTTCAATAATCCAACTTTCAACAAGATCATCGTTATTAAAAAATATAGTTAACTTATTTTCTGCCATGACCTCACTTCCAACAGTAACAGAATTGAAGTAGTCCCATCTAGATTCTCGAAAAGGATCTTGAATTAATGCAGTTCCAAAAATAAATTGAACTTGCTCTTTTGTTAACCCCTCAGAAAGCTTTTCCAAATCTTCATCTTCAAATATATTTCCTTGAAGAACTGGAACCTTATATGGACTTAAAGATGAGCAAGAGCTAATCGTTATAGTAACTAGCAATATAAAGAATGTTGAAGCAAGTTGTTTCATAATTATTTTGGATTATACTTTGTAATGTCTACAAAGTCTGTTCACAATAATAGAATATGACAATAAAAAATATTAAAAGTTAGAATAATGTCAAAACAAAATGAAGAGTTAAAAAAAGCTGGTTTAAAAGCTACTTTGCCAAGAATAAAAATAATGGAAGTTCTTGCTTCTACAGCTATACAAGAAGAGGCTCACTTTAGCGCAGAGGACATATACAAAGAGCTTATATCAAACAATGAAGATATTGGACTAGCTACTATATACAGAGTTCTAACTCAATTCGAAGCTGCTGGCATGGTAACAAAACACCATTTTGAAAATAGTAAGGCTGTTTATGAAATTAATTCAGACGAACATCATGATCACATGGTTGATGTGGATACTGGAAAAGTCATGGAATTTCACGATGAAGATTTAGAAAAACTTCAGCATGAGATTGCTAAAAAGAAAGGCTATGAACTTGTTGATCATAGTATGATTTTGCATGTAAGAAAAATAGAATCATAAATTCAGTTCTCCTCTTGAACTGAAAATTTAAATCCCAATATATGTTTCAAATAGGATTTAAATATGCCAAAAGACAAAAAAGATAAAAAACTAGATACTGAAGATATATCTAGTCCTGCTAACGAAGAGTTATCAGAACAGAAAGATAATCTAGGAACACCCTCATACGAAGAGTTAGTTGATGCTAATGAGGAGCTTGAAAAATCTATTTTGAGAGTTAATGCTGATTTAGACAATGCATTAAAAAGATCTCTCAGCGAGGTAGAAAAAGCTCATAAATATGGTGTAGAAAAGCTATTAGTTGAGCTCCTACCAGTCATAGATAATTTAGAGCACGCGCTTAACAATTTATCAGAAAAAGCAACAAAAGAAGATAAAGAAGGAATTGAATTAACATTAAAGTCTTTTGAGTCTGCTCTTGATAAATTTGGAATGATACCCATCTACCCTGTTAATGAGGAGTTTAATCCAGAAAAACATGAAGCTGTAACTATGGAAAAAGATGAAAATAAAAAAAATGGGTCAATAGGAAATATTTTTCAACGAGGCTGGGAGCTTCATTCAAGAATAGTAAGACCTGCAAGAGTTACAGTAATCAAAAATTAGAGGAAAATATTATGTCAAAAATAATTGGAATTGATTTAGGAACAACTAACAGTTGTGTCGCTGTTATTGAAGGACAGCAGCAAAAAGTAATTGAAAATGCAGAAGGAGGAAGAACTACTCCATCCGTTATTGCATACACTGATAATGATGAGGTTTTGGTGGGCATGCCTGCAAAAAGACAGGCTGTAACCAATCCAGAAAATACCCTATATGCAATCAAAAGATTAATCGGAAGAACGTTTGATGATGAGGTTGTAAGTAAGGATGCTGACATGGTCCCATATAATATAATCAAAGCAGACAATGGTGATGCTTGGGTAGAAGCTTCCAATAAAAAAATTGCTCCACCCCAGGTTGCAGCTGAAGTTTTGAAAAAAATGAAAAAAACTGCAGAAGATTATCTTGGGCATGAGGTCAAAGAAGCTGTGATAACTGTTCCAGCTTATTTCAACGACTCACAAAGACAAGCAACCAAAGATGCAGGAAAAATTGCAGGCTTAGATGTTAAAAGAATTATAAATGAGCCAACTGCAGCTGCCTTAGCATATGGGCTTGATAAGCACAAAGGCGATTCAACAGTTGCAGTTTATGATCTTGGTGGCGGAACATTTGATATATCAATTATTGAAATTTCTGATGTTGATGGTGAGCATCAATTTGAGGTTCTTTCTACTAATGGTGATACTTTCTTAGGCGGAGAAGATTTTGACTTAAGATTGATTGATTATTTTGTTGAGCAGTTTAAAGAAGAATCAGGTTTTGATTTAAAAAGTGATCCTCTTGCTTTACAAAGATTAAAAGAAGCAGCTGAAAAAGCTAAAATTGAACTTTCTTCTTCAGAGCAGACAGAAGTTAATTTGCCATATATAACTGCTGATAGCTCAGGCCCTAAACACTTTGTTCATAAAATTACCAGGGCAAAATTAGAATCTTTGGTCGAAGATTTGGTTGATAAAAGCTTAGAGCCACTGAAAGTAGCTTTAAAGGATGCAAAGATTGCAAAGAGTGATATTTCTGAAATTTTATTAGTTGGCGGACAAACAAGAATGCCTTTGGTTCAAAAAAAGGTTTCTGAATTTTTTGGCAAAGATGCAAGAAAAGATTTAAATCCGGATGAAGCGGTTGCTGTTGGAGCTGCCATACAAGGTTCTGTTTTATCTGGCGATACAACTGATGTTTTATTATTAGATGTAACACCACTTACTTTAGGTATTGAGACTCTTGGAGGAGTAGCAACTCCGCTAATTGAAAAAAATACAACCATTCCTACTCAAAAGTCTCAAGTATTTTCAACTGCTGAAGACAACCAAACTGCAGTAACTGTTCATGTGATTCAGGGTGAAAGAACTCAAGCCTCTCAGAATAAATCTCTTGGACAATTTAATCTTGCTGATATCCCACCTGCATCTAGAGGTGTTCCTCAAATAGAAGTTACATTTGATTTAGATGCAAACGGTATCCTTAATGTTTCAGCCAAAGATAAAAATACAGGTAAAGAACAATCCATTATTATCAAGGCTTCAAGTGGACTATCAGATGATGATATTGAAAAAATGGTAAAAGATGCTGAAGCAAATGCTGAAGATGATAAAAAGTTTGAAGAGTTAGTAAAAACTAAAAATAATGCAGATATGTTAGTTCATGCTACTAGAAAAACAATTGAAGAGTCTGGTGACAAACTTACAGATGAAGAAAAGTCTCAAGTTGAAGCTTCTGTTGTTGAATTAGAAAAGTCAATAGCTTCTGAAGACACATCTGCAATCGAAGCAGCTACTAAAGGAGTGAATGATGTTCTAACCCCTTTAACTCAGAAACTTTACACACAAGAAGGCGAAGCTCAACCAGATGAATCTTCAGAAGAACCAGCTGATAATACTGTTGATGCAGAGTTTGAAGAAGTAAAAGAAGAAGATAAGTAGACTAAAAAATGTCAAAGAGAGACTATTATGAAACTCTAGAAGTCTCTCGTGATGCTTCTGCTCCGGAATTGAAAAAAGCTTTCAAAAAGAAAGCGATGAAATTTCATCCTGATAGAAATCCTGATAACCCTGAGGCAGCTGAAAAATTTAAAGAAGCAGCCGAAGCATATGATGTTTTATCAGACCCTCAAAAGAAATCTGCATACGATCAATTTGGTCATCAAGGTGTTGAGGGTATGGGTGGAGGCGGACCAAATTTTAATGATATAAATATTAATGATATCTTTGGTGATATTTTTGGCGATGTATTTGGAACCCGTTCATCAAGTCGAAGATCAAGAAGAGGTTCAGATCTTCAATATAATTTAGATCTTTCTCTTAAAGAAGCTGTTCTTGGAGTGCAAAAGAAAATCAAGATACCTTCTCATAAAGAATGTAATGATTGTAGTGGATCTGGAGCATCAAAAGGATCTAGCCCCATCACTTGTCCTAATTGTAATGGAAGTGGACAAGTCAGAATGCAACAAGGTTTTTTCTCAGTTCAGCAAACATGCTCTCAATGTTCCGGCACCGGACAAATAATTAAAGATAAATGTAAATCATGTGGAGGATATGGAGCAATCAAAGAAAATAAAACTTTGTCTGTGAACATACCTGCAGGTGTTGATAATGGAGATAAGGTTAGACTAAGCGGTGAAGGAGAATGGCAGAAAGGAGGACAATCAGGAGATTTGTATGTTGCCATAAGAGTTTCTGAAAATCCTCTTTTTGAAAGAGAAGGAAAAGATTTATACCTTGAATCACCAATACCCTTTGAAATATCCATACTTGGGGGTGCGATTAAAGTCCCAACTTTGGAGGGGTCAATTTCTCTAAAAATACCAGCTCAAACTCAAACTGGGAAAATTTTTAGAATTAAAGGTAAGGGAGCATCTGTTGTTAGAGACAGTCGAAGAGGAGATATCTTATGCAGAGTTATAGTTGAAACTCCATCTAATCTAGACAGGAATCAGCTTAAGCTTTTAAAAGCATTTTCTGAATCTTTATCGGAGTCAAAAAATTTTCCGGGAACAGAGGCATTTTTAAGAGCTTCTAAAAAAACAGAAGATTAAGAACTATGTTAGATATTTTTGTTAATGGGCTTTCTGGAAAAATGGGAACATCTATATCGCATACAGCAAATAAGGCTAAAAATATTTTGATTACTGATTCAATAAAAGATTGTGATGCTGTAATTGATTTTTCTAGACCAGAATCAACGATGCAAATTATTAATGAATGTCAAAAATATAATAAACCAATTGTAATAGGTACAACTGGTTTCAATCACAATCAACTTGAAGAAATTAATAAAGCTTCCAAAGTAATTCCAATATTACTTTCTTATAACATGAGTAAAGGTATTTTCTTTTTAAAAGAATCAGTAAAAGACTTTCTTAATAAAAATGATGGTACTTTTGAATGTGTGATTAGTGAAGTCCATCATAAAGAAAAAGTAGACTCTCCCTCAGGAACTGCAATAGAGCTTAAAGAGTTAATAGAAAAAAGCGATCATAGCAATATAGTTAATTCTATTATAGTAGAGTCTAAAAGAGTTAAGGATATAAACGGAATACATGAAATAAGATTTTTCAATGGTAAGGATTCAATAACTTTTAAACATGAAGCGCTTTCAAGAAACATTTTTTCAGACGGAGCACTGTATATCGCAAAGTCAATAACAACAAAAACACCAAATCTATATTCAGTTAAAGACTTTTTTAGTTAAATATTACTTTAAATTAGAGCACTTTTTCTATAGAATACAGAAACTTTTTAACACGAAAATCCTATTTTATTAAAGTTGGGGTGCTCTTAATTGAGTCAACTTTATAAGGATTGGAGATATAACCCCAAGGAGAATTAAATTGAGTATAGTTTCAGTAAAAGACCTGCTTCATGCAGGCGTTCATTTCGGGCATCAACAAAGATTTTGGAATCCAAAAATGGAGCAATATATCTTTGATACAAGAAAGCAGATAAGCATTATTAACCTAGATATGACGCAAGAGCATTTAAGTGCTGCTGCATCAAAAGTGGAAGATATTTGCTCGAAGGGTAATAAAGTTCTTTTTGTAGGTACAAAAAGATCTGCTAGCAAGACCATTAAAGAAGAGGCATCGGCAATCGGCCTTCCTTATGTCAACAAAAGATGGCTTGGCGGAACTTTAACAAACTGGAAAACAATAAGAGGCTCCATAAGAAGACTTCAAGATATTGAAGAGATGATTTCCTCAGGAAGAATTGAAAAACTTATCAAAAAAGAAGCTGTCGATATTCAAAAAGAGTATACAAAACTAGAAGCTAGCGTTGGAGGTATTAAAGATATGAAAGGCCTTCCTGATGCAATATTTGTTATCGATGTTAAGTATGAAAAAATTGCAGTTCTTGAAGCAAAGAAGATGGGTATTCCTGTGATAGCTCTTGTTGATACAAATTCTGATCCTGATGGTATAGATATGGTTATACCTGGAAATGATGACGCAATTAGATCAATTAGGCTAATTACAAAAATAATAGCAGACTCTTGTGCAAGAGGTTTAGAATCATCTAAAGGGTATTCTCCAAAAGTAGACTCTGAATCACCTGTAATACAAACTATTAAAAAGGAAGAACCAGTAGTTGAAGAAGTTGCTGCTGAAGAACCAGTAGTTGAAGAAGTTGCTGCTGAAGAACCGGTAGTTGAAGAAGTTGCTGCTGAAGAACCAGTAGTTGCAGAAGAAAATGATATTAAAAAGGATGAAAATGGAAATTAAAGCTTCTCAAGTTAAAGAATTAAGAGATATGACTGGCGTTGCCATGATGGAATGCAAAAAAGCACTTGTTGAGTGTGAGGGTAATATTGAAAAAGCTTTAGATTTACTTAGATCTAATAGTGCATTAAAGGCTGAAAAGAAAGCAGCTAGGGTTGCAGCTGACGGAGTATTAAAAATCTTTGTTGGAAATGAATATGCAACACTTATTGAGATAAATTCAGAAACAGATTTTGCTGCTAAAGATTCAAATTTTATTAACTTCACGAATGAAGTAAATGACTTCATTTCTAGCAATCAAATATCAGACATTTCTGAATTGCTTGAATCAGAAATCGAACACAAAAGAAAAACATTAGTTCAAACAATTGGTGAGAATATTCAACTAAGAAGGTTGGATACTAAAGAATTTACTTCTGATATGAGTGCAGGGTCATACCTTCATTCTGATTCTAAGTTAGGCGCTGTTGTAATTCTTTCTGGAGGAGATGAGGCTCTTGCAAAGGATATTGCAATGCATGTTGCTGCTTTTAATCCTCTTTGTTTATCTGAATCTGATCTCGATCCTGAAATTTTAGAAAGAGAGAAGGCAATCTATATAGTTCAAGCTGAAGAATCTGGTAAGCCTAAAGAGATTATGGACAAAATGATAGAGGGTAAATTAAAAAGATTCTTATCAGAAGTTTCTTTACTTTCTCAAGATTTTGTTAAAGATTCAGAAATATCTATTCAAGAATTATTAGATTCAAAAAATGCAAAAATCGAATCATATTCAAGACTAAAAGTCGGCGAAGGAATAGAAATTGATAGTAAAAGTTTTGCTGATGAGGTTGCAGAGCAGTTAAAATAAGTCATGTCCAATCTACTTCACCAACGCATTCTCGTAAAATTTAGTGGAGAATCTGTTGCTGGTGATGATGAGCACGGAATAGACCCAAAAATTCTAGATCAAATGGCATCATCAGTTGCTTCATGTAAAGAGATCGGTGCACAAATAGGTATTGTTATTGGTGGCGGCAACTTATTTAGAGGTGAGAAACTTAATAAAGCTGGCATGGACAGAGTCGCTGGTGATCATATGGGTATGCTTGCAACAGTTATGAATGGTATTGCTTTTAGAGATGCATTAGAGAGGGCCGGCATAAAAACAAGAGTCATGTCAGCAATATCAATGTCTGGAATCGTAGAGCATTATGATAGAAGGCTTGCTATACAGCTTTTAAGTGACGGCTATGTTGTTATATTTACAGCCGGTACAGGAAACCCATTCTTTACAACCGATACAGCAGGCTGTCTAAGGGCAATTGAGACGCAGTCTGATTTAATGCTAAAAGCTACTAGGGTTGATGGTGTATATGATTCAGACCCAGAAATTAATTCAGATGCAGTGTTTTATCCAGAGTTATCTTTCGATGACGCTATATCTCAAAATTTAAAGGTTATGGACGCTACAGCCTTAACTTTGGCCAGAGATCATAAACTTCCTATTAAGGTTTTCAATGTTAATACTCAAGATGCACTTAAAGATATAATTTGCGGTGAAAAAATAGGTACGTTAATATCATAATATGAATGAAACTATAAATAATGCAACTGCGAGAATGGAGAAATCCATCTCATCTCTTGGCCAAGCTTTCAATAAAATTAGGACTGGTAGAGCTAATCCAGCTATCTTAGACGATATTAAAATCGACTATTATGGAAATCCCTCTCCTTTAAATCAAACAGCCAGTATAAGTGTTGAAGAAGGCAGGTCTCTGGTTATCTCACCTTGGGATAAAAGTTTAATACCAGAAATTGAGAAAGCAATTATGAATTCTAACTTAGGTTTAAATCCAAGCACATCTTCAGATTTGATCAGAATAACAATGCCCTCATTAACAGAAGAAACAAGACAAGATTATATAAAACAAGCGAGAGCTGAAGCAGAAAATGCTAGAGTTTCAATTAGAAATATAAGAAGAGATGCAAACCAAGCATGCAAAGAAAGTCAAATATCAGGTGAAATTTCTGAAGATGATTTAAGAAGAATGGAAGACCTGATACAGAAGGAAACTGACAAGCATATAGGGCTTGTTGATTCAGAACTAAAAGCCAAAGAGTCTGATCTTTTAGAAATATAAGAGAAGCCAAATGGCTAACATAAAGAAAAATAAATCTGCCAAGACAGCAAAAAATGTTGCCATTATTATGGATGGTAATGGTAGGTGGGCTATTTCAAATTCTCTTAATATCAGCAAAGGACATAGCAAAGGTGTTGAAATCGTTAGAGAAATTGTTGAGGAATCAGTAACTCAAAAAATTTCATCACTTACATTGTATGCTTTTAGCTCTGAAAATTGGTCAAGACCAAAACCTGAAGTTGATGCAATTAAGAAATTAGTCATAAAGGCTATTGATGACCAAGTTCCAGACTTAATAAAACAAAAAGTAAAATTAAAGTTTTTCGGAAATATAGATGATTTCGGTGAAAAAATACTTTCGAAAATAAAAGATGCTGAAACCTCAACAGATAATCAAAATTCAGTCTTAGATTTAAATGTTGCTCTTGGTTACGGAGGCAGACAAGATATTGTAAATATTGCAAAAGAAATTTCTCAAAAAGTTGCTTCAAAAAATATAGCTATTGATGAAATAGATGAGGATTTAATTGCTCAAATTTCTTGCTGTCCAGTTAGTGACATTGATCTACTAATTAGAACCGGTGGAGATAGAAGAATAAGCAACTTTCTTCTCTACCAAATAGCATATACTGAAATAAATTTTGTTGATAAATATTGGCCGGATTTTAAAAGAGAAGATTTTATTGAATGTCTGGATAATTTTAAAAAAGTGAGTAGAAGGTTTGGTAAAAGAATATAACTTAAACTTAATAAAAAGATCGGCAACAGGCTTTCTAATTAGCTTGCCAATTATCTTTATAGCTCTAGCGCAGAATTATTGGATCTTTTTTACTGCTATTACAGGAATCTGTACTTTTGCTATGTATGAATGGGTAAAAAATAATTTTAGGCATCCAATATTATGGGGCTTAAGTTTAATTTTTTTATACTTTTGGTCTTCAATAATTTATTTTATTGGTGCATTGTCTAATGTTTTTCCATTAATTGAAGTAATTAAATCTTATAATTCAATTTCTATTTTTTATCTTTTTTTTATCATCATTATTAATACTGCTATATTCGATACTTCTGCTTATTTATTTGGCTCAAATTTTGGAAAAACACCCATTGCACCATCTATTAGTCCAAATAAGACACTTGAAGGACTTATTGGTGGATTGGTTATTGTTTTAATTTATGCTTTGATAGTATGTTATTTTTTTAACTTAAAATTTTGGTTTGTACCAATATGTATGCTGGGTGGTTTCCTTGCTTTTTTGGGCGACCTTCTTATAAGTTTTCATAAGAGAGATACAGGAATAAAAGATACAGGCTCGATATTGCCTGGCCACGGAGGGCTTTTAGATAGAATAGATTCTCACCTGCTTGCTACCCCAATTTTACTTTTTATTTCCATAGTCATTGAGAGCCTATGAAAAATATTCTTTTGTTAGGAGCTACAGGTAGCATTGGTGATAGCGTCTTAAGCGTTATCAAACAAAATAGCAATGAATTAAATCTTGAAGGAATAGCTTTTCAATCTAATTTACCGAAAGCCCTATCTATAATTGATGAATTTGACCCTAATTTTGTATATTGTGAATCTAAAAATAATTCAAATTCTATCAAAGAATCTATAAAAAAATCACAACAAATAGACTTGTTAAATGAGAAATCTCAACTCGAATTTCTTCTAAATCATGAGAATATTGACATCATTATATCTGCTATATCTGGTTTTGCTGGTCTTGAAACAACTTTAATGGCATCAAAAACAGGAAAAATAATTTTACTGGCAAATAAAGAAAGTATTGTAGTGGCAGGAGACATAATACTTCCGCTTGCTAAGAGACATAATACTAAAATTGTTCCAATTGATAGTGAGCATAATGCAATTTTTCAATGCTTAAATTCGGAAAAAAATACGGATGATGTTTCAAAAATTATTATTACAGCTTCTGGTGGACCTTTTATAGGTAAAAAAGTTGTTGATTTATCAAAAGTTACTAAAAAAGAAGCCTTGAATCACCCAAATTGGGAAATGGGCTCAAAAATTACTATTGACTCTGCAACTCTCGTTAATAAATGCCTTGAGCTTATTGAAGCAAAATATTTATTTGATTTAAATGAACAATTTTTTGAATTAGTTGTGCATCCGCAAAGTATTATCCATTCTATTGTTACCTATAAAGATGGTTCAAGTATTTGCCAAATGAGCAATCCTGATATGAGAGTACCAATCTCTCATGCATTATCTCTTGAAGAGGCAAGACTATCTCTTGATTTTTCTGAGATTAATTTTTCATCATTAAATCTAAGTTTTCAAGAATTCCCTCGTGACAGGTTGGAGTTGGTTAACATTGCTCGTAATATATGTAATCAAGGTGGTTCTTCTGGAACGGTATTTAATGCTGCCAACGAGATTGCTGTTCAAAATTTTTTAGAAGATAAAATCACATTTAATAAAATATATGAAGTTATTTATAGAACTTTTGATGCCATTCCTCTGTCTAATAATGTCGATATAGATGCAATCTACGAAATAGATAATCAAACACGCATGGAGGCAAAGAAGGTGGTAAAATCACTCACTTAAATTATGACCACTACAATTATTTACATTGGATCTTTTATAGCACTGCTGGGTGTTCTGGTAACTATTCACGAATATGGGCATTTTATTTTTGCGCGAATATTTAAGGTTCATGTACAAAGGTTTTCAATTGGCATGGGGCCTGTAATATACAAACGTTTAGATAAGCACGGAACAGAGTTTGCATTATCTGCTCTTCCATTAGGCGGATATGTATCAATGATAACAAATAAGTTAATTGAATTAGAACCTGAAGTTAAGGATGAGTTGACTCCTGATCAAATCAAAAATACATTTGATTCAAAACCTAAATGGCAAAGAGCGCTAATCATGCTTGCTGGGCCGATTGCAAATTTCTTGTTGTCTATTTTTATATTCTCATTTATTTTTCTAAATACTCCAGATCCGCAAACCACAGCAGTTATAAAAACTGCGAGCAACTCAATAGAGATGAAGTCTACTGATGATTTTATAATTCCGGGTGACCAGATTTATTCTATTAATTCAGTGGTCATATCTGACCCTAAAGATATAAGTCTTGAGCTTCTATCGTTCGCGGGATATACCGGTATTATTGATTTGGGCTTAAAAAGACCTGATATTAATAATATTGTTGATGTAGGAATTAAGGTAACAGACTTTCTACCAACCTCTGAATCTCAATCAAACCCATTAAAATACTTGGGCCTAGATATAGAATATAAAATGAAGCCTATTATTGGATCTATTATTCAATCCGGCCCTGCTGACAAAGCAAATCTCAAGGAAAATGATGTCATAGATAAAATTGGTAATACAAAAATAAACTATGCAAGCGATATCAGAAATGTTATTTCATCAATGCCAAATCAGAACGTTTTGGTTGATATATATAGAGATGGAAATTTAATTCAAATCCCAATTAAGATAGGCGTCAATGAGAATGCTGATGGCAAGCAAGTTGGTATTATTGGTGTCTCATTTGGAACTAACCGTTCTTTTATTCAATCCTTCTCTAAGGGAGTATTTGAAACATATAACTTGAGTGTAAAAACATTACAGTTTATTGGAAAAATGCTAACAGGGAATATGGGTACCGATAACCTTAGTGGACCCATTGGAATTGCTCAAATGGCTGGCAATACAGCTCAAGCAGGGTTTATACCTTTTATGTATTTAATGGCATTACTCAGTATTAGTTTGGGAGTATTAAATTTATTGCCAATTCCTGTCCTTGACGGCGGTCAACTCACATTATTAGGTATTGAGGCAATTAGAGGCAAACCACTTGCAGAAAAAACTGAAAATTTTGTCTATACTGGCGGTGCGTTAATGGTTATCGCATTAATGATTTTTGCTGTCTTTAATGATATTTCACGTTTTCTATAGGGTAGGAAGATAATTGAAAAAACTTAAATTTTATTTTTTTACTTTTTTTCTAGTAGCTCAACTAAATGCATTCGATGAGTTTCTTGTAAGTGATATCAGAATAATTGGATTACAAAGAGTTTCAACTGGAAGTATTTTTAACGTTATTCCTATTAGTGTAGGCGATAAGATTGATTTAAGAAAATCATCAGATATTACTCGCTCGCTTTTTTCAACAGAGCAGTTTGATGATATACAAATTGCTAAAGACGGAAATACATTAATAATTAGTGTTGTAGAAAGGCCTTCAATTTCGGCTATTGATATTTCTGGCAACAAAGCTCTTAAAACTGAGCAGCTAATGGAGAGCCTAGATGGCGTTGGTATCAAAGAGGGTGAAGTTTATAAAAGATCAACCCTAGAAAAAGTAAAGTCAGAATTAGTTAGGTCATATGCATCTAATGGTAGGTATGGTGCAGGTGTAGAGATAGAAGAGATAAAAAAACCTAGAAATAGATTAGAAATTAATATTACTGTTGACGAAGGAAAAAGCGCAAAGATAGAAAGAATTAATATCATTGGAAATGAAGTATTTGATAATGAAGAGCTGCTAAAGGGTTTCGAGCTTTCAGAAGGATCATTTTTTTCTTTTTTAAATAATGATAATGCTTATTCTCGAGAAAAACTTAAGGGTGATATAGAAACCCTTGAATCTTTTTATAAAGACAGAGGCTATTTAAAATTTTCTATAGAATCTTCTCAGATAAGTCTTTCAAGAGATATGAAAAATATCTATATTAATTTTAATATTTTTGAGGGTAAGAAATATAATATTTCAGAAGCAGAAGTTGTTGGCGACATTCCGCTAGAAGAAGAAGTTTATTCTAGTATTATGGATTCGCTTTCAGGATTGACTTATTCCCAAGCTCAAATCACATCTATAGAAGAATTTTTTACAAATGTTCTTGGCAATAGGGGGTATGCTTTTGCTGAGGTAAGTGGAGATCCTGAAATAAATGAGGAATCAAGTGAAGTAAAAATTATATTTACTATAGTTCCTGGAAAGAGAACGTACACCAGAAAAATTCTTTTTTCTGGTAATAACATAACTCAAGATCATGTTCTTAGAAGAGAAATGAGACAATTTGAGGGCGCATGGTCATCGAATAATAGTATTGAAGCCGGAAAAGTTCGATTAGAAAGACTTGGATATTTTAAAGAGGTTGATGTTGAGACAATACCTGTTCCAAACACCGAAGATCAGATCGATGTTTTATATTCTGTTGAAGAGGAGACAACAGGGTCTGTTGGTGGAAATGTGGGCTACAGTGATTTTGGGTTAATGCTTGGTTTTAATCTTCAAGAGCAAAATTTCTTGGGTTCTGGTAATACAGTTGGAATAGGAATTAGTAAGAACGTATATTCAGAAAGTTACAATATTTCATTTTTAGACCCATTTGCTACCAGAGATGGCGTAAGTCGTGGCTACAATGTGTACTTTAGAGAAACAGATTATGGTGAATTCAATGTTGCTAATTATTTAAGCAATTCAAATGGTTTTGGAGTGCAGTTTGGCTACCCACTTTCAGATACCCAAAGGGTAAATCTTGGAATTACATATGACAAAACTGATATTGATATTGGATCTTCACCAGCAAGAGAAATATGGGATTTTATTAATGCTGAAGGAAGTATTTTTGAGACGTTAACAACACAAATATCATGGCAAAGAGTCACTTTAAATAGAGGAATGTTTCCAACTGATGGATCTTCAACTGTTCTAAGTTTTTCTTCAACTATTCCTGGTGGGGATATAGATTATGCTAGATTAAATATTAGGCAAAAATATTATCAACCAATTGCAGAGGACTTGGTTTTTGGATTTAATCTTGATTTGGGATATTTAGCGCCATTTGGTGATACAGAAGAAACACCATTTTTCCAAAATTTCTATGCTGGAGGGCCCAGATCATTAAGAGGATTTGAATCTAATACCTTGGG
>Ga0315321_10001094_pt1 | contig 20709 bp, 20 predicted proteins | sample M180m21515metaG_FD_203464 | JGI IMG/M metagenome (GOLD analysis project Ga0315321, IMG submission 203464) | Ammonia-oxidizing marine archaeal communities from Monterey Bay, California, United States - M1 80m 21515 | ecosystem: Environmental > Aquatic > Marine > Intertidal zone | place: USA...
CTTGCACACCACTACCCGTGGAGAGCAAAACTTGCATTTGGTAGTGACCTGATCGTCACCTTTTTCATATTAGAGAGTCGACTGCCACAGTCAGAACTTTACCTAAAAAGTAAAAAAAGTTTTAGATTCACTGGAAATCAATGATTTATGAGAGTGTCGCTAAGCATGATAGTTAGGTGATCCGGCTGGATTGCCGACATCTTTGTCTAGTTGCTCCAATAAATGAAAACGCCGGTTATAAAGCCGGCGTTTCGAGGGAAGGGAAAATGGATTTCGCTTTAGTCTATCTTCTTTTCGGATGATTCCTGTCGTTCGTCGCCTTCGCTCTTCCCTGCATCTTTCTTGCTGTCAGACGCAGAACCGACGTCGGGTTTAGAATCTTTGGGCTCTTTCGGTTCCGGTTTCTTTTCCGAATCGACTGCGGTCGTCGAGGTTTTTTTGCTTTCCCGAGGTTTGGAGTCTTCGGGAGTAGACGATTTCACGGCCTCGGGCTTATCGTCTCTCTTGGATTCGTCGGATCGTTGCTCGAAAGGCTTGGCTTTTTCGGGTTCCTGTGGTTCCGGTTTCTTTTCCGAATCGGCTTCGTTCGTCGAGTTTTTTTCGCTTTTCCGAGGTTTGGAGTCTTCGGAAGTAGACGATTTCACGGCCTCGGCCTTATCGTCTCTCTTGGATTCGTCGGATCGTTGCTCAAAAGCTTTGGCTTTCTCCGGTGTTTTGGGAATGCCATCCCTTTGACCTTCGATGGATTTTGATCTCCTTGCCTTTTCGGAATCAATCGACTTCGGCTTTCCCGAAGGCGCTGCTTTCTTCTTTTCCCCAAATGGTGACCCTGTGGATTTAGAGTTCTTTAATTTGCCTTCCCCCGACTTTGGGTCGTGACCCAAAGGCTTTGCCGGAGACTTGATCTCCTTTTTCCTGTCGCCGCCATCTTCCTTATCCATTTTCGTGCCTTTGGCTTTGGAAGAGTCTTTTCCTGGCTTCTCTTTTTTGTCGTCCTCGAAATCATCCTCATCTTCGTCGTCCTCGAAATCCTCTTCCTTTTTCTTCTCTTCTTTCTTGGGTTTGGGTCGAGCGGCCATTTCCTTGCGGGCGTTGACGAAGGAAAGAACACAAAGAATAACGAAGATGAACAACAAACCGGCGGAAAAAATAAAGATGATCGGCTTGAGGAAAGAAATATGGATGACTGCGTCATCCCTGAACCAAGAGGTTTCCTGCCAAATTGCAGGAATTTTGGAGGCAAGGTAGCCAAAACTAAGCAGAGCTATGGCTGCTGCAGCGTGCATTAGGTGCTTGCTGAGTTTCGGGCTGGCCTCCGAGCCTTTCACCAAGCCGATTAGTAGAAGTCCCAAGAGTGCAGGTATCAGTGCTGTTGGGCTTTTCGCAAAAGAAAGCGAAGCTCCATTTTCATAATTTCCCTCGATCCCTTTCCATTTGCTGACGGTAAGTTCCACGGGTCCGGGTTCATCCCCGTCGTTGACGTATACCAAGCGCAGTTTGGATTTCGTTAAACCCTTGAGATCTGCTGAGAAATCTTGATCGAGAAGAGCCTGGAGAGGTTCGTCTTTCGATGTTGCCATCCAGTAGGAGCTCGTCTTCCCATTGGAGTTTGATTTGACGAGGTTGGTTCTTGATTGCCTTTCGGCCTTCGTATTCAGTTGCTCACCTCCTCCAAATGAGGGCAGTTCGTAATCACCGGGGCTAAACTTAATGATGTCAAAGACTTGTTGTCCGCCAGAGAGATCATTCCCAGGTTGAAAATGTATGGAGGCAGTCTGCTCCCCGTCCGAGAGTTTAAGTTCCACATCGTCATCCAGCGAACCAGTGATGGTGAGCGACAATCCCGGATCTTGAAACAGGTACCCGAAGAGACCCGTTATTATCAACAACCCACCGAGAACGAATGTCGGAATTTTTAGCATGTCCGCAAGAAAAAGAGTAAGAAGCCGATCAGGCAAGCATGGAAACATTGGAATTTTCGTCTTCTTTCCGCTTTCCCGTCGTTGGAAAACTCTTTATGTTGGGCATCTTTTCAAAAGATTTATATCATTAGCTCGTTATTTCCAGAGACTGAAACCCTACCTGAGGTCGAGACCGAAGAACAGGACGAGTTGCTTCGCCCTTGGAAAGTGCTCGTGCTGAACGATCCCGTAAATCTCATGAGTTACGTAGTGATGGTCTTTAGGAAGGTTTTCGGTTACGATGAGACCCAAGCCACGCACCACATGAAGGAAGTGCATGAGTTAGGTAAGTCCGTACTTTGGGTCGGAGAGCGCGAGCAAGCCGAAGGCTACGTATATCAACTGCACCGTTGGCGGTTGCAGGCGTCGTTGGAAAAGGATGATTGAGTTCGATCTTCAGGTACCCCCATCTTTTCTCGAAGCCTTGGTGCCATTCTTGGGAAAGGTTTTTCGAGAGACTAGTGGACGGTTTGCAGGGGAATGTTTTGCTCCGCCTGATTCGGGCGATGAGGAATTAGACGCAGCTTGGCGCGAAGGATTGATTGAGGAAGGTCGCGCCGACCGCCTGGCCTTTTCCCGTTTACTTGGAAATCCCAAGTTTGTCCAAGGTCTGGTCGAGGTGCCTGTGAACGACGTAGATGACGTTCTTCGCGGCATGACCGAATTACGAATACATTTGCGTGAACATGGCTTGAATTCCGTGAACGACGAGGATTTAGAGAATGGCCTCATTCAGGTTGAAAGCTTGCCGCAGAACGTGCGAATCTCGTATTTGGCTTATATCCTGCTCGCTGAGATGCAGGAACGGTTGATCCGCGAGATCTCTTGAAGTCAATCGCCGCGGAGAATGCGGTTGTTGGCTATGGCGACTCCTCCTAGCATCGCTCCTACAATGCCAACGTAACCTTGGTCTGCGCCCGCGAGATACAGGTTGTCGAAACGAGTTGAACCGTTCCTTGATTTGCGGGGCGAACCATAGAGGGCTCCATCGAGGTGACCTGTGAATTTCTTAATGGTGCGAGGACTGAAAACGTCGAGTAGTTCGGTACGATCCTCAAGCTCTTTCGCCATGGACTTGCCATTGGGTAAATAACCTAGGGCGACGTCGAGCATGGCTTTTCGGCAGATTTCTTTTTGCGATCGATAGGTTTTTTCATCGAGTGCCACCCATTTATCGTAGTTGGCTAGGCAGGTGACCCGTAATTGACCTTCCGGCATTTTCTTTCCGTCGGGATAACGATAGTTATTTGGAATGCAGATGACTCCTGAATTCGGATCCGTTAATTCATTCGGTCGTTCGTAGCTAAAAACTTCGGCATTGTTGTAAAACACTATCGTCTCCTCCCAACCAAAGTCTGAAGGCTGTTTCTTAAACACGGCGATGCTTTCAAGAATAGAGATGCGACCGACGTCGTAGGGGCTTTCATCCTGAGCGGGGGAAGAAAGCATACGCTCAGTTTCCACTACGCCACAGGTGGAAATAACGTGACTTGCAAATATTTGTTCACCATTTTCCAGCTCAAGTCGCTCCACATAGTCGTTTTTCGTTACAATACGTTTAACCCCGAGGTTCATTCGGCGTTTACCGCCTAGCTCCTCATATTTCTTCAGAACGGGATCGAGGAGCCGCCGAATACCGTCAAAGGGGCGTGCTAAACCTTGTCGAAAGATGGCATCGAAAAGCATTACGAAACTCGCGAAGTCGATGTCGTTTTCGACGGCCGAGCCATAGTAGCAGGTAGGGCAAAGGAGAATTTCTATCAAAAGAGGTTCTTTAAGATATTCGTTAAGAATGGAACGAGCCGATACGTCTCCCGCGACTTCAGGGGAGTATGCATCGAATGTTTCCATGGTTCGAAGCAAGTTTTGAAAGCGGTCTTTTTCAGATGGGAATAGCCGTTCTACTTCGGAAATAAAAAAGGAAAACTCGTTGTCGAATCTGATATCAACGTCGGGAAATGCGATCCGTGAAAAACTTTGTGGAGAAAGAGACAGCTCATCGAAAGGTATGCGTAGCTGTCGACAGAGGCGAACTAAGGGCGAAGCTTTTCTTGCTCCTTTTGGTGGGAAATTCGTTACGGCATGCAGACCCACGTCAAACTTCCTGCCTCCACGTGCGAAAAAACTGTTAAGTCCTCCCACGACATAATGCTTCTCCATAAGCAGTACGCTTTTTCCGAACATGGCCAAACGGAGAGCCGATGCCATGCCGGCCATGCCGGCACCGATGACGACTACATCGTAGTGCTGCCCGTCCAGGGCTTCGGGTTTCCGATGCGCTTCGGGCAAGTGGCTAGCGTTGCGAAGACTTAGACGACGGTCTTGGCCTCGAATTTCGGGAACAAATATTCTGCCGAACTGTCGAGAGATTCAAGTTGTCGATATTCGGCTTCGGGAACCTCAATCCCATGCTGCTTTCGCAACTCCATTACAATATCGAGGAAGTCCATTGAGTCCAAGTCGAGCTGATCTCGCAACCGAATCTCGGGTTTGACGTCAGTCAAATCCTCGTCGGGAGCGATCTCGGCAATGATATCCAAGACGATTTTTTTTACCTTTTCTTTATCCATTTAATTGGGAAAAGAAACTTAGATAGGCTAGTTGTGAAACTTTTTCAAGATAAGAACTGAATTGATTCCAAGCATACCAAAGGAGTTGTTTAGAATCACTTCCACGCCATTCGTCTCTCTTGCTTCATCAAAAACAAGTCCGGGAAGGGCGCATGAAGGATCAAGTTCTTCGACGTTAATGGTTGCATGAACCATTCCGTCATCGAAAGAGGGTAGGTTGCCAGCTAGCTCAAGTGTTCCCGCCGCTCCCATGGCGTGTCCGATGAAACTTTTGGTATTGTTCACGAAGGTCCCCTCACTCGTTCCGAAGACAGCTCGCAGCGCGCTGCACTCCTGCTCATCCCCTTGTGGGGTTGAAGTGGCATGAGTGCTCACGATATCAATGTCGGTGGGTGCCATATTTGCCTTTTTCAATGCCAGACGAATACATTCCTCCTGCCTCTCGGGATTGGGCAAAACGTAATCGGTACCATCGGAATTCAAACTATATCCGGCAATCTCGCCTAGAATTTGAGCTCCGCGCGCCGTGGCATCTGAAAGACGTTCGAGGACATATAGGCATCCCCCTTCGCTTACGACGATGCCGTTTCGGTTCTTGTCGAAGGGGCGACTCGCCCTAGTGGGGTCTTCATGTTGAGCGAGAGCCCCTTGGCTCTTGAAACCTGCAAATATGCCATAGGCTCGAATACTTTCGCTCGCGCCACCTGCGAGAGCTATGTCGCACTCGCCGAGACGAAGCATTTGAGCACCTTGTATGATTCCTGCATTACCTGCGGCGCAGGCTGCTCCGACGGTGTAGTGAGGACCTGTCAGTCCAAGATTGACGGTGATTTCTCCAGCGGGGTTGTTCGCCACTGTTCGCGGGTTATGATGATGAGTCCAAAACTTGACGTCTTCATCGTAATGGTCGAACAATTGGCAGACTTCTGTTTCCGTTTCCACGTTTCCGTGTTCGGTGATCCCCACGTATACACCGATCCGAGATCGGTCGACTTCCGTTGGTTCTATTCCTGCATTGGCGAAAGCCTCGTGAGCGCAGAATGTACCTATGCTGCCTGCTCTCGTCCCTACGCGAAGTTGTTTGCGGGACTGATGCCTGGTGGTGTCGAACTCACACACGCCCGCCGGCTGATCGCCCATGTTGCGAACGGGGAAGCGTGTGACGCCGCTACGACCCGCCAAGAGGTTTTCGCGCAAAGTGGTCAAGTTGTCCCCTAGGGGTGAGGTGAGTCCCACGCCAGTGACAACAATCCGTTCGTCGAAATAATTCATTGGTCAGTCATTATTTACATTATTTTATACATAGGATATTTTCAGAAAAATCCAAATCTGTCGAAACTTGAAGCAAAGCCTCCTAGAAACGAATGCCGTAGGCATCGATGCGCTTACGAAGTGTAGATCTTGTAATACCTAGAAGAGCAGATGCTTTGACTTGATTGCCTCGGGTCTCGGCCAGAGACCTTTGAATCATCTCCTTTTCAACTAGGGCCAGTAGGTTCGACTCGGACGCTTTTCGAATATTGGAATAGGCTAGATCGAAGGATTCGGAAGCGGTGACGCTGTTCGTCGAAATGGTTTCGTTCGTGTGTTCGCTTTTGTCCGCTTCGCTAGGTTTGGCATCTGTTGGGGATTTGGAATACGGCGAAGAAAGATGGGCATTTGAAGGACTCAGGTCTAGGTGGGCAGAATCATTTGCTGGTTGCGAACCTCCCCTGAATAGTGAGGGCAAGTCCTTTACCAGAATGCGTTTTCCTTTGCTCACGATCGATGAGGAGTGAAGGGCGTTTTCCAGTTCCCTGACGTTGCCGGGCCAATCGTAATTGGATAAGGCATCGAGAGCATCCCTAGAGATTTCTTTTATGCTCGTCTTTTTCTCTTTATTCAGTCGATGCATTATAAAATCGACAAGTTCAGGGAGGTCTTCCGTTCGCTCTCGTAATGGAGGCATCTCAATAGTGACTACGTTTAATCTGTAGTATAAGTCCTCTCGGAACTGCTTGGCTTTAACCATTGAAACCAAATCCTTATGAGTCGCTGCGAGGAGACGTACATCGACTTTTTTCAGCTTGGTACCTCCAACTCGCTGAATTTCTCCTTCTTGAATAGCTCGAAGAATCTTGGTTTGAGTTGGGAGAGTCATGTCACCTATTTCATCAAGAAAAAGAGTTCCGCCTCCAGATAACTCGAATTGGCCTGCTTTTGAGTCCGTGGCTCCGGTGAATGCCCCTTTTTCGTGACCAAATAATTCACTCTCGATGAGGTTTTCAGGGATCGCGGCGCAATTTACGGCAACAAACGGGCCTTTTGCACGGTGGCTGTGACGATGTATGCAACGGGCAATCAATTCCTTGCCCGTTCCGCTTTCGCCCGTGACCATCACCGTTGCTTCGCTGGCAGCTACTTGGCCTACTGTTTTTAGCACGTCCTGCATGGCTTCACCGTTTCCTGCGATGCCTTCCGTGTAATCAGCGGAACTCAGTGGATTGTCATGTGTCTGAATTGATTCGCGAATGTCACGGCTTGCCTGCAAGGCTTTCGCCACGAGCGCCTCCATCTTTTTAAGGTCGAATGGCTTCAGTACATAATCGAATGCACCATGTTTCATCGCTTCTATTGCTGTTTGCGTAGTGCCGTACGCAGTCATGAGGATGACCATGGACTGGGGAGCCGCTGTACGTAAATGCTGCAAGGTCTCGATACCGGAAATGCCGTTCATACGGTTATCCAGAAAGATAATGTCTGGATTTTCAGTTCGAGCTTTCTCGATTCCCGTCTCTCCGCTGTCCGCACCTAATACTTTTGTCCCCGAATTAGTTAGGACTCGATCAATCGAGTATCTGATTTCAGCGTCGTCGTCTATTACCAGAATTGTGCGTGGGGCTTGATTCACATGAAATGAGGAATTATATTTAAGCTTCTTATTGTGAAAAAGTTAATGGTTCAAGATAACTTAAGTGCTTCGACTCGACAGATTTTCAACATTATTCGATATAGTTTTTCATTACGATGATTAAACCTAAGCTCAAACTCTCCAAGTTAGGATAATAGTTCTGTATCTTCATTCCGAGAGACTTGGTATGTCGAGCCTTCCTGGCGTTCTGAAGGCTTTCGATGGTTTCGAAATGGGACTAACCGTCGACATATCTCTTTTTTTACGTTGATTCCTTGGGGAATCTTTTGGAGCCAAACCTCACCAGAACTTAGTGGGGCTGCTCACGTCATTGTAACTAATCTTCACTTGTTGACGGATAATCGAAATCAGCGACTTTTTATGAAAAATATTTTGTCAAATTTCCTATCTAGCTGTCCTTGAGTTCAACTTTGTAGAAGAACATTAGTATTCTATGCTAGTCGTAATAGAATCCTTCGTCCAAGGATCGAGCAGGTTTTGATGGAAAGCTGCTCGGTCCTCGATTGTATGCACTTTCTACAATGTACCTGTTTTGTAAGCATTTTCAGTACATTATTCATTGCCATTCCGGAAGATGTTGGATTATTGGACTCCGTTGATAATTTCCAATATTCCATTCGTCGGATGTTCAGGCAAACACCTTAGGTGCGCCTGTTTCTCTATTATTTCGATATGGAGTTGAATTACTTATTTATGGATGAGAAGTCTCGCATTGAAGAACGATCTCCACTTGTATCGTCGGAGGAATTTCCCGAATGGATCCTTTACGAAGATTCAGATTTACTTGTCGTAAATAAGCCTGGGTGGTTAGTCTGTCATCCTTCTAAGAACGGCCCTTGGTCTAGTTTGGTTGGCGCTGGCCGGGAGTACTCGGGAGCTGACAGGCTATACTTGGCGGGAAGATTAGATAGGGAAACGAGTGGCGTAGTCCTTCTCGGTAAAAACCTCGATGCCGGTAAAACGTGGCAAAGGGCAGTTGAAAAGAGAGAAACTCATCGAAGTTACTTGGCAATATTGAAGGGGGAACTGAACAAGAAAAAAGAAGTTGAAACCCATATAGGAAACGACCCTGACAGTCCCGTTTTTGTGAAGCAGCGCGTGACGCAATCCTCGCGTAAGTCAAAACTCGCTCAAACTACCTTTATGCCTCTGGTTTTTCGCAAGGGCCATACATTGGTCCGGATCACGACCCAAACCGGTAGAAAACACCAGATCCGAGTGCATGCTCAACATATTTGTTGTCCGCTAGTGGGAGACAAGCTTTACGGCGATGACGAAAATTTATACCTGGAATTCTGCCAAAATGGTTGGACGAATGAGCTCGCGGGTACCCTAGCGATGCATCGGCAAGCACTTCATTCATCAACTTTCGGCATGAAAAATGGGGCAATGTTCAATGCTCCAGTGGCGATGGATATGGAAATGTTTTGTATCAACGAAATGGCTCTTTCCCTAGCTGAAGTAAAAGCTGTTCAAGGGTAGTATTTTCTTCTCGAATAGAATTAAACCGCGGAAAATGATTGGCACGGACCGAGGGTGAGGGTAGGGCAATCATTTTTATTTCTTTATAGTTTCATTTTATGCCACCTTCGCCATCAAGTCCGTGGGAAGCCCTCAGGGCTGGATTTCGTAGAGCCTGCGTAAGACGTTTAGTTGGCGACGAGGTCGGTGCGATAGCAGTGCTGAGAGATGAAATTCCCGGGCTCGTGGTGGGATGGGCTAAAACCTCTTCTCTCGAAGCACCCGAAAAAAAGGCTAAGCTCAAAGAGGTTTTTGACGATGAGTCCGGACGCGCCGACGAATTGGCGGTGGCTTTTGATCTTTTTGCTGCGAGGTTCGAAACCAAGGTTGCCGATCACGTATCCCAAGAGGTCAAGCAAGCTCGATCAGAGCTGCTCGCGGTATCTATTAAAATCGAGGAAGCTCTCTCGAGTTTCTCAAAAAGAATCGATGAGTTGTCATCCGTAAATGAACCTTCGCCCGCCCTTTCTTCATTTGCTCCGCATTCAATTGAAGAAGGTGCTACAATGCAAGAAATCGAAGTTCCGGTGCCACAGAATCTTGTCGCGGAGGAAGAACCCGTACAGAAAGCCACCTCGTCTGAAATTACTTCCGAGCCTCAAATCAAATCTGCCGAAATCGACTCTGAAGATGTCTCGAATCTTGAACCCGAAGCCGAACTCCCTTTAACCCTCAAACCAGAACCCAAACCCAAATCTCGCTCAAGGTCAAAGAGTGAAATTGAGCCTGGCTCTGAAACCGAGACTCTTGCCGAAACCCCGGCGGTAACTCCGAGAGGTATTCGTTTCGACGACATCGAGGGAATGATCGACGAATTGCTTTCTGAAGAAATGTGAAAGGATGAAAGGAATACGAAAGTTATTCACATCCTCAAGTTTTCGTTGCCAATGACTTTGGTTTCGCAAGCCTACATATATTCCAATGTTTCATCTCTTAGCGAAAAATGGCTCAACAATTGACGATGGATGTTATATCTCCAACCACTGAGGAACAAATCGTGCCCAAGACTAAATCCACTTCCACCTCCAAAACCCCCAAAGGCAAAAAGAAAATGTCTCTCGGTCTCGATCTCGGGACCCTTTTTTCCTGTTACGTCAACAAACTGCCCAAGCCCGATGCAAATGATTCCGGCGGAACGATCATTCCCTCTGTGGTCGGTTATGCGGAGGAGGGGATACTTTCCGGAATCCTACCAGGGAACAATTCTACCCTTTTCGGCGACGATGCATTGGCCAACGAATTACATCTTCGGCTCGCTCATCCTCTTTCAGACGGCGTTGTCAGCGATGTTGACTCCGCCAACCTTTTCTTGAAGCACATCCGCTCCCGAATTGACCCCGAATCCAGTGCTGAAGTTCTCGTTGTAATCGGCGTGCCGGCAGTTGCGGATTCATCAGCCAAAGACAATTTGAAAAAGGCAGCCAAGGGTGCATTCGACGGTGTGCTTTTTATCCCAGAACCTTTTCTGGCGGCCTTGGGACACCGAGACGAAAGTCGATTGAATGATCCTGAATACCAGGATCCCGTGGCCAATTCGCTTTTTATCGACGTGGGCGCAGGTACGACTGACTTTTGCATAGTTCAAGGATATTTTCCAAAACCAGAAGATCAGCTCAGTATTCCTTTCGCGGGCAACGAAATAGATGCTATCTTGGACAAGGCGATTCGTGAAGCATATCCCGAGGTGGATTTGCCCCTTTCCATGATTCGAAAGTTCAAGGAAGAATTCTCTTATGTCGGAGAAATTGAGTCCGGAGCCAGGGTCAAGGTTCCCGTTGAGGGTAAACCCCGAAAAATCGAGATAGGAAAAGCGGTAGGCGAAGCTTGCAATGAGCTATTGAGAGAAACTTTGGAGTCTACTAGGAAAATCATAGCTACTGCTTCTTCACAGTCCGTATTTTCGCTATTGCAGAATATTATCCTTACTGGTGGTGGCAGTCGAATACGCAACTTTGCCCAAGAGCTGCAAAAGCTACTACTTGAGGACGGTTATGAGAACCCATTGGTCACTGTGGCGGCTCGTGAAAGCAAGCCTTTCGTCGCTCTTGGAGCAATGAAGGTTGCGCAAGCCGCTCGTGACGACCAATGGATTCGCCCTTAGCCCTGGTGGCTATTGATTGGCGAATTCCAATTTGATTAGATTATACCTTTGAGGGTATTTCCAACTCTTTCGAGCGTTTGCTCCAGTTCTATTACTAGATTTTCGGTTTCCTTCTCGTTTTTTTCACCGAAAAGAATCTTCCAGCCTGCTACATCTTTCCAGTCCTCACTTGTTGTAGGCTTGTTCCGTTCGATTCCGAGAATTCCTGCCGACTGCACCAAGATGTCTCCCAGTTGAGCTGCAGCGGCAATCTCTGGATGATGAGGAGCTGAACCTGGGTCGTTATGCCATTGAGCTGTTTCGACGATTTCGCGAGAGATATGATGATTCCAAAGGTAGAACGCCCCCATTTTTGCATGATCCCATCCTAGGAGTGAACGTTCCGAATCGCAAAATTCCTCAGCGTCATTGTAGGACTGTTCATAAATTTGACTGAACTCATCGGGAAATGTGACGGCCATGATGATTTTCCCTAGGTTGTGAAGTAAACCAGCCACATAATCGCTCTCGTCCTTGCACTTAAAGTCTGCTATTACCAATATTTCTCGCGTGAGTATCGCAGTGCCGATGCTGTGTTTCCAGAAATCAACCCAATCCAAGCTTTTGGCAGATTTTCCTAAGTCTACGATATCTTCAATGATCGGTGTGGCTATAATTAGCTCACTAACCCTATTTAATCCGAGAAAAAGCGCAGCTTCCTCGACACCTTTAACCTGTTGCTCATCTAGACTGCCGAAGAAAATGGAATTAACCAAATCCAGAACTCTTGTCGTTAGCGAAGGGTCTAGGCGAATGACTTCTGCAATTTGGGCGACGAAACTTTCTTCTGAGTTTAAAAGAGAACTCAGCGTCTGATTTATGCTTCTAAGTGAGGCCAACTTGGGGCACTGGTTGATTCTCTCTATGACCAAGAAGTCTGAAATGGGGCTTTTCTTGCCGTCGCCCGTCTTTGCGAAGGCGATTTCTTTAGAAGAGACCATCGCCGGTGTATTATCGCAGAAATCAGTCCTTCAATAAGATTTCTCCGGGGCTATCAGGAGAAATGTCACGACCGAGGAAGTTGGAGAGATCTAGATAGTCGCCGAGCAATTTGGCTCCTCCCGAATCAGGTGCAAGTGTAAGGCTCTGACCATTCGTTGCTCTCAGAACCAAATTGCCTTCAGGAGTACGTCTTGCGTAGAACTGAGAGTCGGGGTTGTTCGCCATGAACGCGGATACTTCGGGATCGGCAAATAACTCTGTCTTTAGATGGTTTCGGGTTACTCCGGCATCCTCAATGTTCTTAATGCCGAGACGATCAAATATTGGACTCGAGTCGGCAGCTCCATTTATTTTTTCCTCATTTGAAAGCATTCCGTCGAATGCTTTGGAATCACCTGATTCGCCTTCGGGAGGGCCACGAAAAGCCGACTGAATAAAGTCCTTGCCGATAGTCACTAAACCAGATGCCAATATAGGATTCATGTTGTAGAGAAGATTTAAGTTGAATCAAACTTAGCAAGTTCAGTGCCGGAATGATTTTGAACTACTCGTCCAAGTTTCTGCCCATGCGAGCAATTCGCACTTTAATTTATACTCTTCACTGCGAGAAAGGCCAAATAGCCTTTAGATCACGCGCAGCAGGTTTTGCTTGATTAGAAGCTCTGCGATTTGTACGGCATTTAAGGCCGCGCCTTTCCATAGCTGATCGCCTACTGCCCAGAGAGCCAAACCATTCTCAAAGACCTGATCCAAACGTAGTCTTCCTACGCCGCAGACTTCTTTTTCGGTATAATCAAGTGGCATCGGGTACCTTAAGGCATTAGGGAGGTCCCATAATTCCGTGCCGTTGAAAGCTTCGATTGCAGCGTGTGCGTCGGGCACGTTTACCGGGTGCTTGAATTCAGCGTTGAGCGACATTGCATGTGCCCGCATCACGGGGACCCTGACGCAAGTGCATGAAACCTTGAGCCCGGAATAATCCATGATTTTGCGACTTTCATTTCGCATTTTAAGCTCTTCCTTGGTATACCCGTCTTCTCTAAACTCATCGATGTGAGGGATTAGGTTGAATGCGATGGGATGGGGAAACACTTCAGGAGGAACTTGTTCGCTGCCGCCAAGCACTGAGCGAGTTTGGCTTTCCAGTTCTGTTACCCCGCTAGCCCCGGCGCCAGAGACAGCTTGGTATGTTGATGCAAAGAAATGCGTTAGCCCAAATCGTTTGTGCAGGGGATATAATGCCATTAGGGCTACGATTGTGGAGCAATTCGGGTTTGAGATTATTCCCCTGTGCTTCTCAATTGAACTCGGATTGATTTCAGGAATAACAAGAGGAACGGTGGGTTCCATACGAAAAGCCGAGCTATTGTCGATGACAACGCAACCATGCTTGCGTGCCTCTTCCGCGAATTGTTTTGAGATACTTCCTCCAGCGCTGAAGATGGCGAAATCGAGTCCCTTGAAGGCATCGGGTGTAGTCTCGCGCACGACTTCGAGATTTCCGCAAGCCTTGTACTCACGCCCTACGGACCGAGAAGATGCGAGCAATCTGGTCTCCGAAACAGGAAACTCTCGCAATTCAAGTAAGCGAATGATTTCTTGACCCACGGCTCCGGTGGCTCCGACTATACCTAAACTATATTTTTTCAATGGACGAAACTAGCTTGTTTGAAAGGTTGCTTAAAAGATGTGCGATTATCGGGCTCCATCAACCTTTTATTGGGTTGGTCGCCTCGATTCCCGAACAGAAACTATATTTATTCGTGGACGGGACAAGAGTGAAGGATTATGTCATGTCAAGTTCTAAGAGCTCGCCCTCTTGCGTTGAAAACTCTCTGGGAACTCCTTGGGGCTTGCACGAAGTTTGTGAAAAGATCGGGAGTAATGCGGTATCGGGAATGGTTTTCAAGGGGCGTAAGCCTACGGGAAAAAAATACTGTGAATATTCGAAGGAAGATCAGAAGAACAATTTAATAACTAGTAGAATCTTTCGACTGCGCGGATTGGAATATGGCGTCAACGCCGGAGGAAATAAAGATACTTTTTCACGTTACGTCTACATTCATGGAACCAATCATGAGGAAGCTATAGGTTCGCCGACTAGCTCTGGTTGTCTCCAGTTGAAGAACTTAGACGTAATCGAACTCTTCGATTCTGTTCCGGTCGGAACGTTTCTCTTTATCGAGAATGGGCAAGACCCTTGATTGCGCATGAGAATGACCTACTGAAAAGCTTTCTACTATTTAAGACGAAAATATCATTCCGCTAGATTTTGATCAATGGATCACCATCCGCTTGTCGACTTTTCTCGACGTACGGGGCTCGCTCTCCGGCGAGAAAGTCTTTCGAGCAGTACAGTAGGTTTCTCATCGGAATCCGTCTCCACCATTTGCGAGAAGGGGCTAACTTGGCTGAGCATCGTTTTTATCGCATCTTCGTCCATCTCGGTAGTCCCTCTTTCAATCACTACGAAACGATGACTTATTTGACGCGCATTATTTAGCACTTGATCCAAAGTTTCTGCAGTAATTACTCGAAACTGTGATGCTCGTAGTGCTTTCGCCGAAGCATCCCGCACCTTTTTATCTTTGATGAAAAGAAGGACGGAAGGATTAGTCCGGTCCCGAATCAAGTGAATGACCTCGTCCATATCCAGAGGCTTTTGCAAGAAGGCTATGGCCCCCATCCGGAAGCACTCCTCCTTAAGCTCAGATACGGAATATGCGCTCATGAAGATAAAACGAGGAGTTTTAGCTGGTGCCTCCCACGATTTGGAATAGGGGACCGGAAAGGTGCTCTCAAGTTTGGATTGCCACTCCTTCTTTATTTTGCGGAAGGTTTCCACTCCTGTCGTGTCGGGCATCTGTACGTCCATCAATACGAAGTCGAACTCATTCTCCATGCACAGGCTAATTGCCTCTTCGCTATTGGCTGCAATCGTAGGACAAAATCCTTCATCCTCGAGAATGTCGTACATCGTTGATCGCATGGCGGGGTGGTCATCAACGATTAGGATGGAGGTGTCTTGTTCAATCGGGACTATCTCGTTATCCTTGTTCATTCGGCTTGGTGTTGTTTTTGGCTTCATAAAATTTTCTAGGGAGAATCATTACGATTTTTGCACCTTTATCCTGCTTCCACTTGCTCTTAAGCCAAGTGTATTTTTGAGATGCGTCTCCAATTGCAATGCTCCCTTCATGCCTTTGCAGTATATCTCGGCACAAACTCAACCCTATGCCTGCGCCGCCGGCTTTCGTAGTGTGAAGGGCATCAAAAACCTTCATCAGGTCGTCATCGTTTATTCCGAGCCCCGTATCGCTTACAACGATAACAGTTTCTGCGTTTGGAGAATGTCCGCACGTGACGGTAATCGTCCCACCATCTGGCATGGCTTGTTCGGCATTAGTGAAAAGATTTATGAATACTTGCCTGAATAGCGCGGAGTCGGCGAAAATTAAGAATGGAGATTCAGCGAAGTCATGGACAATGGAAATGTCATCTCTCAGGCGACAGTACTTTGCCACCTCTTTTACGAGAGGGATTAAATCGAAAGCGACCATATTTAACTTTTCCCCCTTGCTCATTCCAAGCAATCCGTTGATCACTTCGTCGGATCGTGACAACTCGGCGACAATTAGATCTAGGTGTTCACGAATTTTTTCTTCTTTTGGATGTTGTCCAAGCCTAAAGCGATTCTCGACCATTTTATTAAGAAAGTAGACGGATTGTCGAATGGCGCTATGCGGGTTACGAAGTTCGTGGGCAATGTTGGCGGAAACTTGACCCACCGCGACTAGCCTTTCCTGAACGTTGAGTCGACGGTTGGCATCCAGTAACTTTTCCTCGGCCCTTTCACGTTCTTTCGCCTCTTCCACAAGGTTTTGATTCGCCAAGGTCAACAAATGCGTTCGAGCCTTTACATTGTCTTCCATTTCCGCGTTGGACTGCCTCAGTATGCGATTCGCTTCATCGACGGTTGCCAGCATGTCGTTGAAAATATCCGTGAGATCGCCCAATTCGTCCTCTGAGTGTTTTTGGGCGCGTACGGAAAAGTCTTTGCTCGATGCGACTTTATAAGCCGTGGACGACAATTCCAAGATGGGGCGAGTGAGGGAACTCTGAAACCAAAGAGCACCGATCATAGTTACGAAAACGCCAATGCCCGCGACTCCGAAAGCCATGCCCGCATATCGTTTGAAACGATTATCTACGTCGGATAAAGTTCGCTCCAGATAAATAGACCCAATGTCAATTCCATTTTGCGTTATCGGACGTATTGCCCATGCGGATTTTTCGCCCCAGAAATCATCAGAGTTATGCTTGATCTTCGGGAAATTGGTGTTGACCTTATCCTTATGATATTGGGCGAACGCAACTTCATTAGGCTCTGATTCATCGTTGGAATAGATTTTGTAAACCACGGCGCGTATGATGTGGGTTCCGTCACAAAGGTCTTCTAGGTCCTCTAATGCAGCTGGAGCGTCATCAAAGCCCAATGCCGGACTTAGGTTTCTGGCGAGGCTTTCGGCTTGCCCCCTGAGATTGTCCCGAATGAGTGCGCGAGTTGCTGAAACATCGACTGCTACAAAACCTACCGCGGCCAACACCATGCCAAAGCAGACGGCGGCAAACGTAGATAGCATAACCTTTCTTCGGAAGCGAAAGCCCCAGCCCAGTGGAACCAAGAATTTCCCGCGGTAATTTAGGAAATTCCTCTTGAAGTATTTTTTACCTGGTCTACCCAAGCTCAACGCTTTGATGCCTACAGGCGTTTTTTTGATTCCAAAGAAAATATTGCGGAATTGGCACACCCTGCGAGCAGATCACTCGTCAGTCCCTTCGTTTAATTCTTGAATGGCTCTAATAGACAATTCCAGAAGTCTTTCTTGAGAGCCTGATTCTTCTCTTTCAAGAAAGTCGGCCAAAAAACTTTTGAAAGCTTCTTCATTTTGAACGATTTCAGAATTATTACTTGAAAGCCTCATTATTTCGTTTTGAAAAACTGCGTGCAGGCGATTCGTTTTGTCGTTTACGCATTCAAGAGATTCGTTATTTCGTCGCACCCGAGCTATGCCTTCAAATACAGCGCCACCAAGGACTTCTTCGTAAAACTCTTGGTCACGAGCTTTGAGCACGTGCTCGGAAAATACCTGTTGTGCTTTGTTTGCTAAAGTCTCTGCAGCTTCGTCTGTAAGAAAGATGAACTCGGCATTAGGCAAATTGCGAGCCCTTAGCAGGTCTGCTAAGTCTTCGGCGCCAACGTCGGGCAATCCACCACGAATCGCCACCAGAGGAAAATTCTCCAATCTAGATACCATCAGAGCCTCATTCCCATCGTTGCTTACTACGCAAGTGAAGCCAATTTGTTGAAGGGAATCAACGAACTGTTCGGAATCGTCCGACAAATAGTCAACCAGCAAAAGGCTCTTGGGGACTGTTTTCTGAACGGCATTGTGATGTTTTTGCATGACGTTCCAATTTTCAGCACTTGCTAAGAGGTCAACGATGGACCCTTCTTTTGGGAGGGATGGGATATTGATCATTGAAGTAGGGGTTGAGGATTTGTGAGGTAAGTGAAACTCAAAAGCCTAATTGCGTTTTAGTCAATGGAAAGGCCTTTAGGGCGATTCGCAGACTTTAAGAGTATCACGCCAAAACCAATGCAACTCCCCCGAAAGCAATCAATGATCCGAGAGCTTTGGCGATGTTTATTCTTTCGCCCAGAAACCAGTAGGCAAGTCCAAGAATAAAGAATGTGGATGTTTGGTTGAGGATTGCTGCCAAGGTGGCGTCAAGAAGCCGATAACCATGAATCCATAGGCACATAGCGAAGAAAGCGGGTATGCAAATACCCACCCAAAGGCACAAGTGAGGAAATTTGGGTTCCGTCAGCAATTTGGCGAACGTTCGAAGTTTACCGACTACGATCAAACCCGAGAATCCAGTCGTGATTCCCGCCAGCATGCGAATCTCCATTGCGGCGAAGAAAGGAGTTTTCTCAAGAACGGGTTTGGCGATTACGATTGCTCCCGCCATGGCAATCATTGCGGCGACGCCATAGGTAATTCCTAACGAAAAGTTTCTGACTTTTCCTGAATTTCGCTCTGGCAGAGTAGCTACTAGAATGCCGGCAATAACTAACAGTCCCCCACCGATGCGATTCAGCGATAATTCTTCTCCTATGGCGAACCATGCGAAGATAATTACGAAAGGTGAATAAAGGCAATCCAAGATAGCGCTCCGACCAGCACCCAGAAGATTTAATGAAGCAAGTAAAAACCAGTCTGCGATACAGACTCCGACCACGCCGCTGAGGACAAGAATCCGAGTGTCCGCCGCCGAAAACATGTTCCAGGCATCGACTTCAAAAAAAAATACTGCGGGGACGAGGAGTAGGGCGACACCGATATTCTTGAACAAATTAAGTTCAAAAGGAGGGATGGTTTCTCCTGCTCGCTTTAGGGAAATTGTTGCAATGGCCCAGAGCAGGGCGCATGCGACAGAGCAAGTTTCGCCAATTCCCGGATTCACTTTAGTTCCAGATCCCAAGCTTCTTTTGCGAGAGACCAAAGATCATCATGAATGGAAAGAGCTCCGAGGTGTTCAAGTTGTTTTGCCGAGTGAGTGCCGGTGGTAACTAGTCTACAGGACATTCCCACGTTTGCCGCGGAATCGAAATCGAATGGAGAGTCACCGATTAAAAGCGATTCCTCCGCGGAAGCGTTGAGAATTTCGAGCACGTGATGCGTGAATTCAGCATCAGGTTTTCGCCAAGGGGTATCCTTTACCCCAAAAACTTGTTCGACTAAAGGAGTGAATCCAAGATATTCACAAGCAGCGCGAGCGTGCCTGCCCATTTTATTCGTGAAAATCGCGATTTGTTCATCGCGGTCCCGCAGGGCTTGCAGCGCTTCCAAGGCGCCGGGCATAGCATGAAGTCCTTCCAGCATGATCTCTTCAAAGATTGGAGGATAAATCTCCAATCCTCGTTGAACCAAGTCAGGTCCTACGAGATTTTTCATTGTCATGTCTGCCGAACCACCCACTGCTGCTCGGACGGTCGCGTAATCGGCAGGCTCTAGTCCGAGTTTCTCCATCGTTCGAGCATAAGCCCGATGAATGGCCGTGAATTGGTCGATTAGAGTCCCATCAAGGTCGAAGAGTATTGCGTGCAAGAGAATTGCCCTTTTTCTTTAAGTGGTTTGTTATGAATTTTCTTTTTGATGCTTATCCAAAGTAATCTACGCGTGACTAACTTCCGATGACTGTGGTGCAAGGACAATCGCCCTTTATTCGTATGAAATGCGATGTAGAAGATGGTATCTTGCACTGCCGTTTTTCTGGTCGGTGGACGATTGAGGCGTTAGAGATAAGGGCTTTGCGTCGTTCATGGAGGCTTGCATTAAGCAACAAAAAAGAGATTCAAAAAGTTTTGTTTGAACTAGGGGCAGATATTGAATGGGATTCGGCTTTGGTTGTATTTATTCGCTCCTGCCTAAGCGATTGCAAAGAAAGTAAACTTTCAATCGATATTTCTCGTTTGCCTTCGGGGTTGCGCAAACTGTTTCTTATGGCTGAAGAGAAGAGCATAGAAAAAGTCGATTTACATGAGACTGAATCGAGGTTTCTGACAGTAGTCGGTGAACGGGTGATTTCCGTTGCCGAATCGACCATGTCTTTCCTTCGTTTCCTTGGTGAATGGATTCTTTCCCTTTTTCGCCTGTTCGGATTCAAGGCGCGCTTTAGACTAAGCGACTTCGTTGAATCATGTAGAGCTTGTGGTGTCTCGGCCCTGCCCATTGTGACTTTGGTCAGTTTTCTTACGGGGCTCACTATGGCTTTCGTTGGGAGCGTTCAGTTGTCAAAGTTCAACGCTCGCATCTATGTTGCCGACTTGGTTAGCCTGGCCATGGTTCGGGAAATGGGGGGGCTGATGGTTGCTATCGTTATGGCGGGACGCACGGGAGCCGCCTATGCCGCCGAGTTGGGAAACATGAAGTTAAATGAGGAAATCGATTCCCTGCGCACCTTCGGTATCTCCGCTATGGACTTCCTTGTCCTCCCAAGAACCTTGGCTTTGTTCCTGATGATTCCCATGCTGACTCTTTATGCCGACGTGGTTGGTATGCTCGGTGGCATGGTTGTGGGGATGTTCGTCATGGATTTCTCTTTTCACCACTATATCGAGCAGACTCAGACCTCTCTTAATTCTATGTGGGATATTTACTCAGGTCTTGCCAAGACGATTGTTTTCGGAGGCATTATTGGTATGGTCGGATGCAATAAAGGTTTGAATTGTGGGAATGATTCCGCTGCTCTAGGGCAGGCGGTGACCTCGGCTGTGGTTACGAGCATCACTCTAATCGTCGTCGCAGACGCATTTTTCGAGGTCTTCTACAGTATGATGGGATGGCGATGAACTCTTTGGATAGCAATATTACTGAGCCTATCATATCGGCCAAAGGCGTTTCCCTTTCTTATGGCGATTATGTCGTTTTGCGCGATGTGAGTTTCAACGCCATTAAAGGACAAGCCCTCATTGTCATGGGAGGTAGTGGCTGTGGCAAGAGCACCTTACTGAAGTCCATGGTCGGTCTTCTCGAGCCCGTTTCCGGGGCGATTCGTTATAGTAATCAGGATTTCTGGGCAAGCGACCATCAAAAA
>Ga0315321_10001098_pt1 | contig 20637 bp, 15 predicted proteins | sample M180m21515metaG_FD_203464 | JGI IMG/M metagenome (GOLD analysis project Ga0315321, IMG submission 203464) | Ammonia-oxidizing marine archaeal communities from Monterey Bay, California, United States - M1 80m 21515 | ecosystem: Environmental > Aquatic > Marine > Intertidal zone | place: USA...
GACTTTGAGGCCCGCTGATAGCGCCTTGGGTTCGGCGGTGCGCGGTCTAAGGCAGATTCAGACAAGAAACTTGCTTCGCACTGAGGAACACCACTTCATTCATTTGATTCGCGAAGAAAAATTGCATTCGATGCTGGCTACCCCGCTAGTTTACGAAAACGAGGCGATAGGTGTCTTGTCTCTTTACGTGGACAAGCCTTATCGATTCAACGATGATGAACGATTGTTGGCCCGAGCATTGGCTGATCTCGGAGCCATCGCTATCGAAAATGCCCGTTTGTATGGTTGTGTCTTCGATACGGAGGAGAGTTTGCGAAAGAGCGAACGCTTGACGACCTTGGGTATGCTTGCAGCGGAAATTGCTCATGAAATCCGAAATCCTCTAATGGTTTTGCGACTGTTGTTCGATTCGATCCAATCCGGGTCAACCTCGGAAGAAGAGACGGAGAAAGATCTCGAGGTTATTCGTGACAAGCTTAATCATCTTGAGCAAATTGCAGGCAGAATATTGGACTTTGGAAAGGATCGGGAGTCGATTCGTCTCGAATTGTCGATTAGTGAGTTGTTGGACGACGTTCTTCGTCTGGTTCGTCTTAAGTTGGCCCGAGCCAAAGTTGAGATGCATTTGGAGGGTTCGCCTGTGGATTTGATGGTTTTGGCTGATAAGGGACAACTTCAACAGGCTTTGTTGAATTTGATCCTGAATGCCCTGGCTGCAATGCCTGAAGGTGGTTTACTTTCGATTAAATGGAAAAAGAGCGAGGAAGGCCGGGCAGTCATTTGCGTGCGAGATTCGGGCAGTGGAATACCCGTAGGGTTGCGGGACCGTATTTTCGAATCCTTCTTGACCGGTCGCAAGGAAGGGTCGGGGCTGGGTTTGGCTATTTCCAAGCGAATCCTGAAAAGCCATGAAGGGGATCTCGAACTATTGGAATCAAATGATGACGGAACTACTTTTCGTCTGGTCTTACCCTTGGTGGATTAGGCGACAAGCTATAAACTTTTCTTAAAGAACCATCCCGACCATCACTCGTTCGAGTATGATGTTCGGATGATTCAAACTTTCATGTGATATTTTCCTGCGGAAAGGTCTTTCCCCAGGCGTTCACGAAGTTCTAGGTATCCAGATGGTGAAAAAGTTTCTTCGGGGTTTGCAGTTTCAACGTGAAAGACATCGTTTGCCACTCCGTGTTCTGTCGCTACGCGGGCGAATGCGATGCTAAGACCGCAGTCTGCGATGGCCTTTGCGATTAGGTGCAGCAGTCCGAGTCGGTCTGCTGCTCGAACTTCTACGATGGTTCGATCAACAAGCACGTCGCGATAAACGTCAACGTTCGGGGCAATGTTGGCGCCCAGCCTGTCTTTACTGGCGAACGGTGCCCTCGTATCAAGTTTTCGTTTTCTTTCATGGATCAAAACTTCTGTTGAAATTTCGCCGGAAAGTACCTCCTTGAGCGTATTTTCAAAGATGGTGCGAACGGCTTCGTCCTTCATCTTTGCGGCACCCTCGTCTTTCTCTACGAAAAAGACATCTATCGCAATTTTGTCGGAACGCGTGAATGCTCGTGACCCTAATATATTTAATCCTGCGATGGCAAAGGAACCCGCAAGTTTTTCGAACAGCCCTTTTTGGTCGCGAGTGACGACGTGTACGATTGTTAAGGACCGGCGAACATCGTCCCGCCACTCGACTAAGGACATGGGTTCGCTCACTTGGCTCACTTGTTCACCTTCAATTAAGAAACGGCTTGACATGCAAACATGGAGTGCGACTTCCTCTTCGCCCACATGGGCGAAATAGCGGTCTGGGAATTGCAAAAGTTGTTCTGCGACCTGTGAATGCGAAAGCTCTTCAATCTCGAGATTCGCATAGGATTTGCGAAGGGCGGCAGGGTCTCTTTCAACAGATTTTCCTCGTAGCACTTGAAGGGTGTTTGAAAAGAGTTGGTGGTGGAGATCGTCTTTGTGCTGGTTCCAAAGATCGGGAGCTGTTCCGTTTGCATCGCAATATGTATGAACATAAAGGTAGCGGAGTCGTTGCTCGCTTCCTACAAATGCGGCGAACGAATCAATCACTTTTGGGTCTTCCAAGTCGTACTTGTAAAAATAGCGAACCATTTCTAAGTGATTTTTGATTACAAAAAGGACTCGATCTCTCATTTCTTCTGGAATCGCTAATCGTTCCATCAAGGATTTAGCAATGCCTATACCACGTTCGCAATGTCCCTTTGGTCCCTCGTCCTTTCCGAGATCATGTAAAAACAGCATCAAGTAGAGCAAGGCCGGAACTTCTGTTTTTCCTAGTACTTCACGGTAGCGCCGAGAGGTTTCGTCCTTTCCTGTAAAAACCTTGTCGAGTTGGGCAATGCATTGGAGTACATGCACGTCGGCAGTGTATCTGTGATATAATTCATGCTGTACCTTGCAGGTGAGTCGATCGAATTCGGGAATAAATCTTCCGAGAAGGCCAAGGTCATGCATCTCGGCAAGAGTAGGTCCAACCGACCCCACTTGCTGAAGAATGGAACGGAAGGTGACGTTTGCCGCAGGATTGGCCATCAGCGCGGCATCGATCAGTTTGAGTCGATTCCGCACCAATGCTCGAAGCCCCGGAGAAAGGGTGGCATCTAATTGCTGGGCATGGCGAAACAGGCGGATGATTCTTTCGGAATCTTGGTCGAAAATGGTGGAGTACGGAGCCTCTAACTGCCCTTGACTAAGCTTGAAACCGTCTACCTCTTTCTTTGGTTTCGTTCGACATTTCTTTAGGAGCGAGTTCAATGACATTCTTAAACCTTTCCCAGTGCCAAGCGCTAAGCGGTCTTCCAGTACGTCTGCAGTTTTACGAATAGTTCTTGCTCTAGAGTAATAGTCGCCCATGAAGGTTTCTATCCGATCGAAAAGATCCTCTTGCTCATAACCAAGTCCCAGAGCGACGTCGGATTGTTTTTCCAGATGCAAGATGTCCGTCGGTCGTTTGCTTCGAAAGTGCAGTTCATTTCTTACGCGCAATAAAAAAGAATAGGCTTCATTGAATGATTTCGCCTCCGAGCCCGTAATGTAATGACGTTTCACTAGGTCGGCGAGGTTCTCGCTTTCAAACTTCACCTTGGCCATCCAAAGCACTGCTTGGTAGTCGCGCAATCCTCCTGCTCCGTTCTTCACGTCCGGCGCTTGTAAACAAATCGTACCACCCTTTTCAACCCTGCGAGCCCGTTGTGTTTCCAGAATCTCCAGGAGGTATCCTTCGGGGTTATCTTTTCTGCAAAACCCTTTGAATTTTCTTAAAAAGTTCCCCGCTACTTTTTTATCTCCACAAATATATCTCGAATCCAGAAGTGCATTTTTAGTCCGAATGTCGCGGCGAGATTCGTCCAATGTTTCCTTAACTGCTCGTGTTGCGTGCCCCACTTTCATGCCCAAGTCCCATAAAGGATAAAGAATTTCACGAGTCATTGTTTCCTTGAGACTATCTAGTGCTTTGCCTGAGGCCGCCTTCGGGTATAGGAACATCAAGTCTATATCACTATGTGGGCTAAGTTCGCCACGACCATAGCCCCCCGTTGCGATCAAAGCTAACGGCTTTTTCTTACTTAGGAAATCTCTCGTTATTTCCAAGGCATAGCCATGAAGCGATTGTATCAACACATCAATCAGTACCGACCTCGCTCTGGTAACGCGTATGCCCGAATCTCCCTTGTTGTGATACCTTTGGAGCATCTCGTTTTCCAATCGGAGAAACTCTTTGAGGTGAGCGAGGCGACTCTTGTCCGATTGAGTCTCAGACAAGAGAAGTCGTTTTTCGGCATGTTGCCGAATGCGTCGAAAAAGAGGATCGTCTTGCACGTGGTTGTTGTTGTTATTTTCATAACCTGCTAAACTACAAGTGCGAGCCTAAAGCAGGTTTGCCTTTGATATTGCTAGTTTTGCAGCAGTCTATCAGTATGATTTTTTTTAAAATGCCTAGCGTGTCCCCTCGAATCAGCCTTTTGCTTATCGCTTGCCTCTGTCCCCTGCTTTTTTCTTCCGCAAGCCCTTTTTTAGCACCCGAGGATCCTTTTCTTCGACATGATTTGCGTTGGTTGCGGGACAACCGTCTTCTTGACGCTCCGCTCAGCACATGGCCGATCTCATGGGGGGGGATTGATGCAAGACTTAAGGAGGACGGTCAGGGTCTGGTTTACGAACGAGTACGGGATCGTCTCGGTAAGGAACGGACGGTGGGTTGGGGACCAGTAATCGGTAGAATCGGTTTCAGGAGTGATCGAGGTGTCGCTCGGGCTTTTCAGTCGGAATCACGAGGGGGATTTTCCAGTGGAGTGGAAAGGGCGTGGATGGGAGATCGCTTTGCCGGAAAACTTCGTTTGACCAATGCTATGAATGTAGAACCAGACTGGCGAAGTCGTGTTGATGATGGCTTTCAGTTCGATGGCTCTTATTTTTCCGGGCGTTTAGGGAACTGGTCGGCAAGTTTTGGGCAAATGGAACGTTCATGGGGACCCGGATGGGATGGCAGTTTGATTCTGTCCACTAACGCCAGACCGGTTCCTGCATTCTCAATCGATCGTCGCATTCCCGAACCTTTCGAGACGAAGTGGCTTTCATGGATCGGGCCTTGGAACGCCACGATGTTCCTCGGAAAAATGGAAGAGAATCGTCCCGTGCCCGAACCCTATCTGTGGGGGATGCGGGTTGAATTTTCTCCAACCATCTTAAATGGTTTGGAGATCGGTTTGTCTCGGGCAATTCAATTAGGCGGGCAGGGTAGGCCAAGGCATTTCGATATATTCATGGAAGCGTTCATTAGCCATGACAACGTTGGAGCCAATACGGGTGAAGATCCTGCAAGCGAACCAGGCAACCAGTTGGCGGGAATCGATTTTCGGTGGCACCCTTTGACGCAATTCCCCTTTGCCGTATACGGTCAAGTCGTTGGTGAAGACGAGGATCATTTCCTGCCGAATGCCCTTATATTCCAGTACGGAATCGAGACTTGGGGGGAATGGGAGTCATCCTCGTGGCGAATATTCCTTGAGTTCATGGACACTGCCTCCACTTGGTGGACGGATGAAACCCATCTCCGAAACGTAAGTTATAACCATCACATATATGGTGATGGCTATCGCCACCATGGCCGCAGTCTTGGTCACTGGGCGGATTCGGACTCAGAAATCGTTTCCCTCGGAGGCTTGTTGGCGAATTCCGACGGGAACGGATGGGGTGGAACCGTTCGTACTGGAAAGCTCAATCGAGATGGAGGTGGGAACAGTGCCGTGTCTAATTCTATCGCCACGGATATGAAATCCGTGCAGTTATTCCATAAAAGAAGTTTTGCCGAGTGGGATTCTCAAATGACTTGTGGATTCGGTTGGGAGGAACTTAAAAACTCTTCCACGCAAAGTAATGAGAATGGTCCTACGGGTTTTCTTTCCATATCCAGAGTTTTCTGACATATTTTTTATATCATGAACAGATTGCCTTTGCTTACTCTTTTATTATTTTCCCTAGGTCTTGTCCATGGGAGTGGACATTTATTCGCTCAACAGTTGGATCCTGCATTGATGGCCAAGTTTTCTCAACTGTCTCCGGCAGATCAGGCCGCATTGGTTAAGGCACATCGTTCTAGTGGACATACAAAACCTCCCCCTAAGCCTAAATCACCTACCGCAATTGCTCCTTCTGTGGCTTTTAAGGTAGAGGGCCCAAAAGCGAATTCCTTCAAGACACGCGGGACTTTTCTTTCTGAATTGGAGGCAATGAACACTTCCGTTCGCACCGATTTGAATCGCATGGAAACTGAGCTTGCTGCAAGTGCTGGTTCCCTTGATCCCGAGTTGCTTCAAGCTATTGAGGAAACCAGATCACTTCTTCGCAAGATCAAAAGTTTGCAACGAAGGGAAATTGAAAAAAGAGCCGAAGAGTTTTCTCAAGATGACCTTCAGGCAATTAAGCCATTTGGGTACGAACTGTTTGCTGGTAGCCCATCCACTTTTGCCCCCGGGAATGAACTTCCCGTTCCTCCGGATTATGGAATTGGTCCTGGAGATGTCCTAGAAATCGAACTTTTCGGGCGTATGAACAATTCGTATTCGCTAATGATTTCGAGGGAGGGGCTGATCAAGTTTCCCGGGATTGGACCTATCAACGTTTTTGAAAAGGGCACTGATTTTCTCAGTCTAAAGAATTTGATCAAGGAAAAGATCAATGATCAATTGGGAGATGGCGTCCAGAGCTCTATATCTATGGGGTCCTTGCGCTCCATTCGTATTTTTTTGCTCGGAGATGTTCGTAAACCAGGTGCCTATGTGGTGAGTTCCCTGTCAACCATGACGAATGCCTTGCTCGTTTGCGGCGGAATAAAGGAGATCGGAAGCTTGCGTAAAATACAGCTCAAGCGAAAAGGGGAGGTTATCGCCATTTTGGACCTTTATGATCTTCTTCTCAAAGGAGATACCTCAGCTGATGCGACGGTTCTCCCGGGTGATGTCATTTTTGTTCCTACGGTTGGACCTAGGGCAACGCTCAGTGGCACAGTTTTACGTCCTGCCCAATATGAACTGTTCGGTGGTGAAACACTTTCGGATATTATCGCTTTGGGAGGTGGCGTTGATTCTAGAGGCGATGATCGTCGCATTCGTCTTGAACGGTTAGGTCCGGATAGGCGCCCCCTTGTACGGAACCTTCAAATGGAACACGATTCCGAATTCCCTCTCTTCGGAGGGGATCTTGTTTCTGTCCCTTCCGCCGCTATTCGCATCGATAATGTCGTTTCGCTTACAGGGAATGTCGAACGTCCGGGAGACTACGAATGGAAGTCAGGTTTGAGAATCGGTGATTTGATTTCAAACGCGAATGCACTGCTACCCGGAACGGACTATGGTTACGCTTTGATTCGGCGTGAACATTCCGATGGATCCTTGTCGGTGAGCCAATTCCGGCCAATCGAAATCTTTCGGGATTCGTCTTCTTCCCTCAATCTTGAATTGCAGAAGCGTGACACGGTTTATTTTTTCAGTTCTACGAATGCGGAAGTCAGAGAACGTCTTTTGTCACCCTTGATTGAGGAATTGAGAAAGCAAAGTGCTCCTAGCGAAGGCGTCCTAGTCGTATCGGCTTCCGGTGTGGTGAATTTTCCTGGTGATTATCCCCTTGCTCAAGACATGCGATTGTCGGACCTGTTGAATGCTGCAGGAGGCATGCTTGATGCCTCTTATGTTCTTTCATCGGAATTGACCCGAATGAAAGTGAATGACTCCACAGGGGCAGAAATTGATCATCTCCTTGTGAAATCTCTTCATTCACTGGACGGCAATGATACGAGCGACATTTTTCTTCAACCTTACGACTCCTTAAACGTAAAGCCAATTCCCTCGTGGCGTGAACGCGAAGTCATTGAGATCCTCGGGGAGGTTAAGTTCCCAGGTTCTTATCCCTTAAAGCCCGGGGAAACACTCTCGCAAGTAGTTGCGCGAGCCGGTGGTCTTACAGATCAAGCATTTTCTGACGGAGCAGTGTTTTCGCGAGAGAGCTTGAAGGTCAAGGAACAAGAGCAGCGAGACCGTCTGATTGCCCAACTGGAATCTGATGTAGCCAATCTCAGCATTCGTGCGGAATCTCAAGATGAAGCCAGGCAAGCTCAAGCTGTTGCATCCTCACTTTTAGCAAGGCTCAAGTCTACGAAATCGCAAGGGAGACTAGTCCTTCCTACCAAGGTCTTAAGTGTTAGGGGTGAACACAGTATCGAGGCTCTGGGTGGAGATCGGCTTTTCGTGCCTCGTATTCCTTTTGAGGTGAGCGTTGTCGGTGAAGTCCAGTTTCCAACCTCCCACTTGCATGAGAAAAGTTTGAGTCGGGATGATTTTATCAAAAGAAGCGGTGGCTTCACCGCAAATGCTGACAAGGATCGTATCTTTGTTGTTCGGGCGAATGGTGCTGTCTTGACCCGGGGGGGAACTGGTTGGTTCAGAGGAGGTCTTGGGGCGGGTATTGCACCTGGAGACGTTATTGTTGTTCCCATAAATGTGGAAAAGAGTCGCCTGTTGGAGAATATTGTAAACGGAACCCAGATTGTCTACCAGCTTGCAGTAGCTGCTGCGGCTGTTAATTCCTTCTAGGGAACTGCCTCGTGTCGAGGAGTACATTCCGCCGCAAGCATTTGTTCATTTTGTTCATTTTTTCTTGAACATACATGTCTTTGTCTTGTATGAGTATTAAGAATTAGTGCGATGACAGCATATTCCGTACAGTCTTCTAAGGATTCTGAAGAGACTTCTTCTCTGTCAAGTTGGGAAACTGCCGTCATTGACTTGTTCCTGAATGCCGCCATATCCGTCGGGTTGCCGAAGTCCGTGGGCCAAATATATGGGTTGCTTTTTTGTCGCGACGAACCTTTGGCTATGGATGAAATTATGGAACTCTTGTCCGTAAGCAAAGGTTCGGCAAGCCAAGGTCTTAGATCCTTGCGACAATTGGGTGCGGTGAACAGTCAATTTCTTTCCGGTCAGCGCAAGGAGCATTTTGTGGCGGAGATTCGTCTTCGCAAACTCGTTTCCGGTTTTTTAAAGGAGCAGGCTGAACCTCATTTGGAAAAAGGCAAAGCCCGTTTAGACCACTTGCAGCAACTGGTCGATGCAACGGAAGACAGAAATTGCGCCGAACGAGGTCGGAAAAGGACGAATGTTTTAGCTAGTTGGCACCGGCAGGTGGGCAAATTATTGCCCTTGGTAAAGTTAATCGTGGGGAAGACCGAACGTTCCCATAAAAGATAGTATAAATTTTTCTGGCGCAGAGTCGCCGCAATCGATTGGCTTCGGGATTACCCGAGCGGCCAAGGGCGGTAGCTTATCAAGATATGAACGAAGATAATAAATCGGAAACCAAATACGTCATGGTCGACTCCGGTCCTTCGATGGAGGAAGACGAAATGGATCTTCTCGAATTGATCCGTATTCTTTTACAGGCATGGAAAACCATCGTCGGGATCACTTTATTCTGTACTGGCTTGGCGGTTGCCTTCGCCTTGTATGTCCCCGAAGTCTTCAAGGCGAAAACTTTGCTAGCCCCAGCTCAAGAAGAAAAGTCCGGGGCATCGTCTGCCCTTAGCCAATTTGGGGGATTGGCGGCGATGGCGGGAATTTCCATCCCCAGTGACTCCAACGTCGAACAGGTGGTTGCCACCTTGATGTCGCGAAAGTTTTTAAGCCTTTTTATTAACAACAACAAACTTCTCCCTGTTCTTTACGAGGATTTATGGGATGCCACAAAAAATGATTGGATTCTTGAGTCAGATGAAGACGAACCAAGCTTTAATGATGGTTACATTACCCTTAAAGAAGCAATTACCATCGATGAAGATAAGAAGTCAGGGCTAATTACCCTTTCAATTCTATGGCGGGATCCTGAAATCGCTGCACAATGGGCCAATGACTTGGTCCAGCAATTGAACGAGCAACTGCGAGAACAAGCTATTCAAGACTCCAAGAAGCGAGTCGGTTATCTCGAGCAGGAACTGGCCAAGACCACCCTTAGGGATATGCGCGATGTGCTTTACAATCTGCTCGAATCCGAGAAGCAGAAAGCCATGTTGGCCAATGTCAATGAGGACTTTGCACTTGAAGTGATCGATCCCGCCGTTGCTCCTGAGCTTAGGGAAAAGCCGAAGCGGAAATTGATCGTTGCCATCGGGGGCGTTTGCGGTGCTTTCCTTGGTTTTTTTGCTGTGTTCTTTCTTCAATTTCTAGAAAAGCTGAAATCTTTAAGCAAAGAAAATACCAATACATCCCATGCCTAAGCAATTTTCCAAAATCTCTGTGGTTGGGCTTGGTTACGTCGGGCTTCCCTTATCCCTCCAATTCTCCCAATCGGGTGTGTCCGTACTCGGTTTTGACCTCGACTCTGCAAAAGTTGATGCCATCAACTCGGGCAAATCCTATCTCAAGCACTTTTCCTCTGAAAGTATCTCTGAGCAAGTCCAAGCAGCTCGTTTTGAGGCCACAACTGATCCTGCCCGTGTTTCCGAAGTAGAGGCCATCCTTATTTGCGTACCTACACCTCTCGACGACCATCGTGAACCCGACCTCTCCTTCGTTCTCGATACTGCAAGATCCTTGGCTCCGCACCTTCCAAAGGGCGTGCTCGTTACCCTTGAGTCTACCACTTATCCAGGAACCACAGAAGAGGAACTTCGTTTTGTTTTGGAAGAAGGCTCGGGGATGAAAGCGGGAACTGATTTTCACTTGGCCTACTCCCCGGAACGTGAAGATCCGGGGCGTCAGGATGCCAGCGTCAAGACTATCCCCAAGGTGTTGGGAGGATATACCTCAGCCTGTGCCGATCTTGCTGAAGCTCTGTATGGTCAAGCCATCGACAAAATCCATCGGGTTTCTTCATGTCGTGCCGCCGAAGCGACGAAGCTTTTGGAAAACATCTTTCGGAGCGTCAACATTGCCCTCGTAAACGAACTCAAGGTCGTTTACGAGGCCATGGGTATTGATGTACACGAAGTGATTACGGCAGCCGCTACCAAACCTTTTGGCTTCATGGCCTTTCGCCCTGGTCCCGGCCTTGGCGGGCACTGTATACCGATCGATCCATTTTACCTTACTTGGAAGGCTCGTGAATTCGGTAAGCATACCCGCTTTATCGAATTGGCGGGAGAGATCAACACCGCCATGCCGGACTATGTTGTTTCCAAGGTCGTGGACGCTCTTAACGACCAAGGCAAGGCCGTAAAAGGATCCAAGGTGCTTATTCTTGGATTGGCCTACAAGGCGAACGTCGATGATTGCCGGGAATCTCCATCTTTCGTCCTGATGGAAAACTTGATCAGTAAGGGAGCTGAGGTCTACTATCATGATTCATATGTCCCTGTTATTCCAGAGACTCGCGAGCATGCTCATCTGTCGGGCAAGCAGTCCGTGCCAATTGAGGACAAGTATGACCTCGTTTTACTGTCCACTGACCATGCGGAGTACAATGCCTTCGATTTCAGCAATTTCAACTGCCCGATCGTTGATACCCGCAACTGTATTACGCGCAGATCGTCAAAATATTTTCAAGCTTGAGTAAGAAATATCTCGTTACTGGAGCTGCAGGCTTTATCGCTTCTCGGGTATGTCGGGAACTGCTTGACGATGGGCATCATGTAGTCGGTGTCGACAACCTTAACGATTATTACGACATTCGTCTCAAAAAATGGCGATTGAGTCAATTCAATCGCCATGAAAATGCCGAAAACTTTTGCTTTCAAAAACTCGATATCGAACAACAGGATGATCTTAAAAGTCTCTTCGATGGACAAGGGCCCTTTAACGCCGTTCTGAACCTCGCTGGTCGGGCTGGTGTTCGCTACAGCATGGAAAATCCGCATGTCTACCTGTCCACCAATACCGAGGGTACCCTCAATCTCCTCGAGTGTATGCGTGCGTCGAAATGCAATAAATTAGTGCTGGCTTCCACCTCTTCTTTGTATGCCGGCCAAACGATGCCTTTTGCGGAGGATCTAGCTGTTAACCAACCACTCTCGCCTTACGCCGCCTCTAAGAAAGCGGCAGAGCTTATGGCGTATAGTTACCACAAACTCTACGGGATCGATGTCTCCGTGGTTCGCTACTTCACCGTGTACGGACCGGCAGGACGTCCGGATATGTCGCCTTATCGTTTCATCAAGTGGATTGCGGAGGAAGAAACCATCCAAATGTTCGGAGACGGTTCGCAATCCCGGGACTTTACTTATGTAGACGACATCGCACGCGGAAGCGTAGCTGCAATCAAAGAGGTTGGCTATGAAATTATTAATCTTGGAGGCGGGCGAAATCCTGTCTCCTTAAATGCAATTATCGAGAGGTTGGAATCCTTGCTTGGCAAAAAAGCTTATATTGTTCAAAAGCCTTTTCATATTGCCGACCTTCAGGAAACCTGGGCGGACATCGACAAGGCTATGAACCTGCTCGGATGGGCACCTCGAGTATCACTTGACGAGGGATTGGCCAAGTCCGTCCAATGGTATTTGGACAATCGGGAATTTTTGAGGGATATTGCAGTATGAACGACATGCCTAGGGTCGCTTTAGTGGGTTGTGGGTACTGGGGAAAAAACCTCTGCCGAAACTTTCTTGCTCTCAATGCCTTGGCTCGTGTGATCGATGCTTCCGAATCCGGGCAAGCTCAAGCACGCTTGATGGCTCCGAGAACCGAAGTGTCTTCAAGTTTTGAGGATGCATTGAGTGATTCCAAAATCCATTGTGTCGCTCTTGCCACGCCGGCTGAGACCCATGCGGAATTGGCGATTAAAGCGATGAAGGCAGGGAAGGACGTGTTCGTGGAAAAGCCCATGGCTTTGACCCTTGAAGATGCGAAACGAATGAAGGCTGTTGCCGATCAAACAAAAAGTATACTCATGGTTGGACATTTGTTGGAGTACCACCCTGCGGTACTGAAAATGCGCGAATTGATTGATTCCTGTGAACTTGGGAAGATCAATTACGCCTATTCCAATCGCTTGAACTTCGGAAAGGTGCGTACCGAGGAAAATGCACTTTGGAGTTTCGCCCCACACGATGTTGCGATCATCCTACGCTTGATCGGACAGTCCCCCATCGAAGTCACCGCTACCGGAGGTTCCTACCTAACCAAAGGATTGGCTGACGTTACCGTGTCGAACATGCGGTTTTCCGATGAGACGCGAGCTCACATTTTCGTCAGTTGGTTACATCCCTTCAAGGAACAGCGTCTGGTAGTGGTGGGAGATCAAAAGATGGCTATATTCAACGACGTTGCCCCCTTTGGGGACAAGTTGTTGCTCTATCCCCAAACCGTTGAGTTTAACGGTAAGATCCCTGTTCTCAAAAAAAAAGATGCAGAAACAGTCGAGTATTCCGATAACGAACCCCTTCGTGAACAATGCCTTCATTTCTTGGATTGCGTCACGAATCGCAAAGAACCTCTCACCGATGCCCTATCCGGTATAGAGGTCCTGAAAGTGCTTCACGCTTGCCAGTCCAGCATCAATCAAAACGGGATGCCGATATCCCTTTGATGCTTCAATCGTATAATGCATATCCTTATTCCGTCATTGTGGGGAATATCGTGGTGAAGCAATCCGCCAGATCCATTAGAACTGCAAGGTTGTAATTCGATGTCGTCATCCATAAAAATCCATCCTACCGCCTTAATCGACGAAGGTGCATTCATTGGTGTGGGCACAAGTATTTGGCATTTTTGTCATATTTGTGCAGGTGCTACGATTGGAGAGAATTGTTCTCTCGGACAAAATGTATTGATCTCGGACAACGCTGTTCTTGGTAATGGTGTTAAGGTTCAGAACAACGTTGCGGTCTATGGAGGTGTTACTATCGAGGACGATGTGTTTTTGGGACCATCCTGCGTGCTTACCAATGTCACCAATCCACGTTCTCAAGTAAGTCGGAAAACACTATACGAAAAGACCTTGATTCGTCGAGGTGCTACTGTCGGCGCGAACGCTACTATCGTCAGCGGAATAACTCTCGGACGCTACTGCTTCATTGGGGCTGGGGCAGTTGTTACCAAGAACGCGCCTGATTACGGATTGGTTATGGGCAACCCCGCAAAATTATCCGGTCACATGAGTCGTCATGGGCATCGCTTGCATTTTGATGAATTTAACCAAGCGATCTGTCCCGAATCGCACTATTGTTATGAGAGAGTAGGGGAAATCGTCCGTTGTCTTGACCTTGATGAGGAGAAAGCCTTGCCCACGGAACTAGCCATCGGTTCCAATGATTTTGATTCATTTAAGATTCCTTGAATATGGCTGAATCCCTTAAAATTGCTTTGATTACCGGCATAACCGGCCAAGATGGTTCTTACCTTGCGGAGTTGTTGCTCGAAAAAGGATATCAGGTACATGGAGTTGTTCGGCGTTCCAGTTCATTTAACAGGTGGCGTATCGATCACATGATTAAAGATAAAGCGATCTATGGCAAAAAGTTGTTTCTTCATTATGCTGACTTAAATGACGATGCTTCCTTGCGCCGGATTTTCAAAAAAGTGAGTCCCGATGAGTGCTACCACCTCGCAGGGCAAAGCCACGTTGGCTTAAGTTTTGAAATTCCTGAACTCACCACGCAGGAAATTGCCAGTTGCACTGTCAAACTTCTGGAAATATGCCGAGATCAAGAACGCCAACCTAAAATCTACCTTGCTTGCTCCTCCGAAATTTTTGGAGATGCTCAGGGAACCCATCAAGACGAAGAATCACCTTTCAATCCGACTTCTCCATATGGAGCAGCCAAGGCCTTTTGCGTTCACATGGGAAGAGTCTTTCGTCAATCTTATGGTTTGTTCGTATGCAATGGTATTCTGTACAACCATGAATCTCCTCGGCGTGGTGAAAACTTCGTAACCCAGAAAATCGTTCGATCGGCAGCCGACATTGCTGCAGGAAAAAAAGATACATTGGAGCTCGGGAATCTCCAAATTGAGAGGGATTGGGGACATGCCAAGGATTACGTGGAGGGAATGTGGCTAATGCTTCATCAGGAAAAGCCGAATGATTATGTTTTGGCCACCGGCGAAACCCATAGCCTCACGGACTTTCTTTCCTTGGCTTTTGAATATTTCCAACTTGATTATCGTGATTTCGTTTTAATCAATAAGAGATTTGTGCGTCCCAATGAACCTCAGAGACTCTGCGGTAATCCAAGTAAGGCAAAAACAATTTTGGGGTGGAGGAAAACTTATTCTTTTTCGGAAATAATTCATGAGATGTGCCAAGCGGCAAAATCTACAATTGTCTGACATAATGCAATTCATTGATTTAAAATCGCGCCATCAGCTAATTAAAGACCGAATCGATACTCGTGTCCAAACGGTCATGGACCACGGCCAGTTTATCCTTGGTCCAGAAGTAAGAGAGCTTGAACAAAAGCTGGCCGAATATGTGGGGGTTAAGCATTGCATTTCAGTCTCCAGTGGTACGGATTCCTTGCTCATCACACTAATGGCGCTTGGGGTTAGGGCAGGCGATGAGGTCATCACTGTTCCCTATACATGGATCTCAACGGCTGAAGTCATTGCTTTACTCGGAGCAAAACCTGTCTTCGTCGACATTCGCTCGGACACTTGGAACATGGACGAGAATCTTCTCGAGTCCGCGATCACGGAAAAGACCAAGGCAATTATGCCTGTATCCATTTATGGACAGACGCCCGATATGGATTCGATCAACGCAGTTGCCTGTAGCCATGGACTTCCGGTTGTTGAAGATGCCGCTCAAAGCTTTGGAGCAAATTACAAGGGGAGAAAGTCTTGTAATTTATCGACCGTTGGGAGTACCTCATTTTTTCCTTCTAAGCCACTTGGCTGTTACGGTGATGGGGGTGCCTTGTTTACCAACGATGATGAACTCGCAGAAAAATTTCGCTGGATTCGTGTTCATGGTCAGGAGCGAAAGCACCATCATCCAATTCTTGGAATAAATGGTAGAATGGATACGTTGCAATCGGCTATCTTACTTGCGGTCTTCGAGGTATTTCCTGACGAAGTTATCAGACGTCAGGAAATTGGAAATCGATATACGTCCGCCTTATCCGAAGTCTTAGGATTGCAGACTCCTGTCATCCCATGTGATAACACTTCGGTTTATGCTCAATACACCATTTTGAGCGATCAATCTGAAAAAATACAGATCAAACTTAAAGAAAAAGGGATTCCTTCTGTCTCTTATTACTCAGTACCTTTACATCTCCAACCAGTCTTCAAGGATTTAGGTCACCAACTTGGAGATTTTCCCATTGCCGAACAAGTGGCCAACCAATGCCTCAGTCTGCCCATGAGTCCCTATCTTGCCGAGATCGACCAAGAGCGCGTGATACAAGAAATTCTAAATCATAAGAAACCTTGATGGTCTGGCCAATAAATTACAATAACTTGAAGGTGCTAACTGTACTAAGTGTTGACCCGCAGTTCATTAAGGCGAACTGCCTTAAGTCGTGCCATTCGAGAACACAATAAGTCTAATGATCAGCTATTTGAAGAAGTAATTATCAATACTGCTAAGCATAAGATGCCATTGAATCTTCGCGGATGAACTCACCCAATGCCAAGCATTGCCTCAGTATGCTTTGGGTCATTACTTCGTCGAAAGTGATCAAGAATGTATGTTTGAATGTGTTTGGAAACTCTTTCCAGAATACTCACGTTCAATCTAGTTAATGTGATTCCATGTATAATTATATTTTTATTTTGAATAATGAATATTCCATTTTTTGATTATCCATCTATTTACAAAAGGTTTGAGAAAGATTTTGATTCAATCTTTAAGGATGTTTGTTCAAGAGGAGCATTTATCCTTCAAAAAGACCTAAAAGACTTTGAAGAGTCCTTGGCCGACTACCTGGACGTTAGCCATGCTTTTGGTGTGGCAGATGGTACAAACGCAATGCTTATCGGGTTTAAGGCTTTAGGCTTTGCTGAAGGAGATGAAGTCATTATTAGCCCTCATACTTATGTGGCGACTGCAGGAGCCCTGCATATGGCCGGAGCGACTCCTGTCTTCGCTGACATTGGTGACGATGGTTTACTTTCCGCTTCTTCTGCAAAAACTAAAATCACAGCAAGGACACGTGCTATAATGCCGACTCAAGTGAATGGTCGATGCGCCGATATGGACTCTATTCAAATTGTCGCCAAAGAACATGGGCTTTTAGTTCTAGAGGATAGCGCTCAAGGTCTAGGAGCTCGATATAAAGGTCAATCTGCAGGTACTTTCGGCCCTTTTGGCACTCTGAGTTTCTATCCTGCAAAGTTGATCGGTTGTTTTGGTGATGGAGGTGCAGTTATGACCAATGATGACGAGATGGCTCGAAAGCTTGCCCTTTGGAGAGATCACGGAAGAGATGAAGCTGGAAATATTTTGTCTTGGGGTACAAATTCACGTCTTGACAATCTGCAGGCGGCTTTCTTGAAATTACGATTGAAGCATTTTGACGAAGATGTTTCCCGACGTCGTGATATTGCAAGGATTTATCATGAATCGCTAAATGCAATTGAATGCCTCCAACTTCCCCCTCCGCCAGTTGAAGGTGGAAGCCATTTTGACGTTTATCAAAACTATGAAATAGCTTCCGAACGAAGAGATGATTTGATGGAGTTTTTAAAACAAAATGGCATAGGAACTATCATGCAATGGGGTGGGGTCCCTGTTCATCATTTTACGCAATTGGGCTTTGGAAAAGATAAATATAATGATTTACCCAAAGCAGATAGGTTTTTTGAAAGATGTTTTATGCTTCCAATGCATATGGGTTTATCTGATGAGCAAGTGGATTACGTTATAGAAAAAATCCTTGAGTTTCACAAAAACTAATAAAATTGATCCCTTTAGCAGCAAGTTCCTTTGATACTCAATCTCTTGCCAAGAAAATACGAAGGCATGTGGTTGAAATGACTCATTTAGGCAATAGCTCCCATGTGGGCTCATGTCTTTCAGTCGCAGATATACTTGCAGTTCTTTATGGATGTATTCTCAAGTACGATGCCAAAACCCCAAAGCATCCCGATCGGGATCGATTCATACTTTCCAAAGGACATGCGGGTGCAGCAGTTTATGCTATTTTAGCCGAGTGCGGATTTTTTTCATCCGAGAAATTAAAGAGTCATTATAAAAACGGGTCTATTTTTTCTGGGCATGTTTCACACAAAGGCGTTCCAGGTGTGGAGTTGTCGACCGGTTCACTTGGTCATGGTCTTGGTGTAGGAGTCGGCATGGCACTTGCCCGTAAGAAAAATAATGTTTTTGTTGTTCTCTCTGATGGCGAATGTGATGAAGGGTCAAATTGGGAAGCTATACTGTTTTCAGCTCACCATAAATTGGGCAACCTCATTGCCGTGGTAGATTATAACGGGATCCAATCTCTTTCCTCCACTTCCGATACTTTGGAACTCGAGCCTTTTGCCGATAAGTGGGTTTCTTTTGGATGGCATGTATTGGAAGCCAACGGTCATGACCATGTAGAATTAAAAAAGTCTTTCGAGCTGGCTAAAAAAGAAGAATCTCGTCCCAGTGTGGTTATTTGTCATACCACAAAAGGGAAAGGGATTTCATTTATGGAGAATTCTGTTTTGTGGCATTATCGTTCCCCTCAAGGAGAGGAGTATTGGAAAGCCATTCAGGAACTGGATGATCACTGTGAAAGGTAATTTGGGTTATGCGTGATGCGTTTATCAAGGAATTAAGCCTGCTAGCAGCTGAAGATCCTACAGTGATTTTAATTACAGGGGATCTTGGATTCGGAGTTTTAACTGAATTCTCCAAAAAATTTCCTGATCAATATATAAATGCCGGTGTTGCTGAACAGAATATGACGGCGATTGCTTGTGGGCTAGCTCTGGAAGGTCGCAAGCCGTATACCTATTCCATTGCCAATTTCACGACGTTGCGGTGCCTTGAGCAGATTCGTAACGATATCTGTTATCATGATGCTAATGTTACTGCGGTTTCAATTGGAGGCGGCTTTTCCTATGGACAGCTCGGTGTTTCTCATTTTGCCACGGAAGATTTGGCTATACTTCGAGCATTACCCAACATGATGGTAGTTGCACCTACTGATCCTTGGGAAGCGGCCTTGCTCACTCGGCAGATGGCAAGCCGAAGTGGGCCAAAATATCTTCGATTGGACAAAGGATCAGCGGGGTTACCAATTGACGCGGATAGTGTAACGCTTGGGAAAGCTCGCAAAGTTCGAGAAGGAACCGATTGTACCTTGGTTGCAACTGGTGCAATTCTATACGAAGCCCTTATGGCTGCTGATAAGCTTGCCGATGCTGGCATAGAGGTTCGCATTCTTGCTGTTCATACTCTCAAACCATTTGACGTCGAAGCTATTCTAGAGGCATCTCGAGAAACTGGAGGTATAATTGGCATAGAAGAGCACAACAGGATTGGCGGCCTTTCTGGAGCAATAGCGGAGTCTTGTTTGGAGGCTGGGGAGGCCCCTGCTTTTTTTCATCGCATAGGTCTTAACGATGAGTACCCTTCAATTGTAGGCGATCAAAGTTTTTTGAGAAATTCCTATGGTTTGGATTGTTTTGCAATCATTAGTGCCGTTCAACATTCATTACGCACTAGATTTTCTTAAAAAGACACAGAAACTGAGTAAAAATTTCATACATAGTCTTGGTGTTTTTTTTGTAAGTCGGGTTTTTTCCTCAATTGTTTTGTTTGCTATTGGGATAATCACCGCTCGATTGTTGAATCCCGAAGGAAGAGGTAATTATGCCCTTTTTTTTACTGCAACAGGATTAGTCGCGAGTCTAACTAACCTAGGTTTGTCACAGGCTAATACTTATTTCCTGAACAAAAAAAAGAAACCCCTCGGATTAATGGTGGGAAATACACTTCTCTTTCTTTTTGCCGCAAGTTTTTTTTGCATTGGATGTATCGCAGTTCTCTCTTTATTCTTCGTTGAATCTTCTTTTGGGTTAGAGGGCGTAATCCCTTGGTTTTTGCTTGGTTTAGCAATTATCGCTTTGTTGTGGGAGACTTGTTTTTCTGGATTAATTTATGGTTGTCATCTTTACGGGTTGCAGTCTCGATGCTTAGCATTTCAAGCCCTCTTGTTGTTGGCAGCTACTCTTTTGATTATTCCATTCGGTGCAACCTTAGAAAGTGCACTCTTTTGGCGAGTCGGGGCGATGGTTTTATTCGCTTTTTCCTATGTCTTATTCTTCTGGATGGCGTCCGGGGGCTTTCGTCCCGAAATTTCCATAGAAGTCTTCTTGAGGCAAATTAGTTTTGGAAGTCGAAACTGGTTACAGAATTTGATAGGAGTCCTGAACTACAGGAGTTATATTTTGATTCTCGGTGTTATGTCTGGACCTGAAGCTATCGGCTTTTTTTCTGTTGCCCTGCTCTTTGTTGAAGCTGTCCGTTTTATTCCGGATACGGTAGGCACTCTCCTTCTGCCGCGTCTCGTAAACATGGAGGTAGACCGTGATGCCGGTGAGTACACAGCCCTTACGTGCAGGCTGGTTTTATTCTTGGTTTTTATGATTGTCGTTTTCCTCGAGATTTTGGCTCCTTGGTTGGTTTCATTGCTATTTGGAGAGAATTATCTAGAAGTTGTTTCAGTGATGAGAATCCTCCTCTTAGGCGGTCTATTTGGTGTAGTTTATCAGGTAATGACGCGTTTCTTCACGAGTGAAGCTAAACAAAGTTATTCGATTTTTTCCGCTTTGATTGGTCTTGTATTCGCTGGAGTGATTTCCTTCCTTCTTGTTCCCCGATTTGGTGTACTCGGTGCGGCAGTGGCCTTCTCTCTTAGCTCTCTGGCTGTTGCGATCTCTATGCTTGTGGCTTTTCGGCGGCATTCAGGAACAGCTATTTCAAAAACTTTGACTTTAGGCCCTGATGATTGGTTGCTCATTCGCCAAGGATTTCGAGATTTGATCGCTCTGTCTCCTTTCGCCGCTTTATCGAAAAAATCATAATGAGAATTTGTCACGCATTCATTTTTTTCTCCATTCGCTTTGCTGGTGGCACATCGGATTTGATGTACAAAATCTGTAAGGCTCAAGTGAAACAGGGGCACAAGCCAGTTGTTTATTCGGGGCACTATAGATTCGATCAAGACCTTGCCAATAGTCTGCGGGGTGTTGA
>Ga0315321_10001103_pt1 | contig 20601 bp, 21 predicted proteins | sample M180m21515metaG_FD_203464 | JGI IMG/M metagenome (GOLD analysis project Ga0315321, IMG submission 203464) | Ammonia-oxidizing marine archaeal communities from Monterey Bay, California, United States - M1 80m 21515 | ecosystem: Environmental > Aquatic > Marine > Intertidal zone | place: USA...
TCACCTTGGACGCGTGTTGAAAACATCGTTTCAAACGGAGCATTTAAGCTAAAAACTTGGCGAACCAACCATTTCTTAGAGATCGAACGAAACAATCATTATTGGGATAGAGACAACGTTCATCTCAATGGCGTTCGTTACCTCCCTATCAAGAATTACTACACCGAAACCAGAATGTTTGGTGATGAGCAACTCCACCTCACTTATACTGTTCCTTCAGAACTTATCCCGATGGCCAAGGAAAAATACCCTGCTCAACTTCGGCAGGAACCCTACGTCGGCGTCCGCTTTCTCCGGGTCAACAACCGCAAAAAGCCGCTGGACAATCCAAAGGTCCGCAGAGCCTTCGCCCTTTCGATCGATCAAAAATCGATCTGCCAAGAAATCCTCCAGGGAGGCCAAACTCCTGCCTCGGGAATCGTCCCGCCGTTCGGAAACTACAAACCACCCGGCGTGATTCATTTTGATCCCGAAAAAGCCAAAAATCTGCTCGCCGAATCGGGATACGAATCGACTTCCTCCTTTCCCGAGATCAGCCTCTTAACTACCAATTCCGACTCAGGCCTTCGCGAAGCCGAAGCTCTTCAAGCAATGTGGCAAAAACATCTTGGTATCAAGGTGCGCATCATGCAGCGGGAGTGGACGACTTACCTTCAAAAACAATACGATGCCGACTATGATATTTGTGTGGCAGGCTGGATCGGCGATTACTTAGACCCCACCACTTTCCTTGAAATGTGGATTACAGATGGAGGCAACAACAACACCGGTTGGGGTTCCACCGAATTTGAAGATCTTTTAAACAAGGCCGAAAACACAACAGATGTTGCGACAAGAATGGAAATTCTCTCTCAAGCCGAGCAGACGATCTTGAACGACACGCCCGTCCTTCCGATTTACTGGTATACCACCAATTACTTGATTCGCCCCGAAGTGAAGGGTTGGAACCCGCTCCTTCTGAACAATCATCCTTTCAAATCGGTGAAAATCGAAAAATAGCCTCTTCCTACAATGCTCAAAACCATTTTCTCGCGAGTGACTCAGACCATTGTCGTGGTCTTCCTTTTAGTCACTTTTGTTTTCTTCGCGGTTCGTGCCATTCCTGGAAACCCATTCGCAAGTGAAAAAGCTCTCGCTCCGGAGGAGCAAGCGGCACTTGAACGACAATACGGCCTCGATAAACCAATCGGCATTCAATACTTCAAATACTGGAAAAACATTCTAACCGAAGGTGACTTTGGATACTCGTTGGCAATGAAAGGCCGAAAGGTCTCTACCATCATTTCCGAATCGTTTCCTGTTTCACTCAAACTTGGAGTTCTCTCGTTAATTCTCGGAATGGGCCTAGGAATACCGCTTGGAATCCTAGCCGCGCTCTTCCATAACAAGTGGCAAGACTATGCGGCCATGGTCATTGCAATGGCGGGAATTTGTATCGTAGCCTTCGTTCTTGGCCCCATCTTTCAGCTCTCAATTGCCCGCCCTCTTTCCGTTCTCAATGTTGCGGGTTGGAGCAGGCCAGCTGACATCATCCTACCAGCTGTAACCCTCTGCTTTGGAGTGGCCGCTTACCTTGCTCGCCTCACCCGAGGCGGAATGCTTGATGTCCTCTCTCAGGACTACATACGGACCGCTCGCGCCAAGGGCGTTCCTACCCTTCAGATCATCACCAAACACGCACTAAGACCGGCGCTCATGCCTGCTGTCACCTTTCTTGGACCGGCCTTCGCAGGAATCATCACCGGTTCATTCGTTGTTGAAAACATTTTCCTCGTCCCCGGGATGGGGAAACACTTTGTCCTCGGAATCACCTCCAACGATTACAACCTCGTCCTCGGACTGGTTCTCTTCTATGGAATCCTAATGGGTATCGCTAATTTACTCTCCGATCTCGCCCTCATCTTCATGGACCCAAAACTTCGCAATTCCTAATGGCCATGACTTCAATTGCTCAAAACATAAAAGGAGAAACACTGGCGACCGAAAAAGGATCCAGCTTATGGGCCGACGCCTATATTCGCCTCAAAAAAAACAAACTCGCGATGCTAGGCGGCATTGTCGTTATCCTGATTCTTATTCTCTGCTTCATTGTTGCCCCCATCCTTGCCGCTTCTGGTATGAATGCCAATGAACAGGATCTCACCAACCGCTTTGCTGGAGTGGGTGAAAAAGGAGTTCTCGGTACTGACCAACTGGGCCGGGACCTTTTCATGCGAGTCTTGGAAGGTGGCCAAATTTCTCTTCTCGTCGCAATTATGGCGACCTGTATGACCGTGACCATTGGTGTCATTTATGGAGGAATAGCTGGCTACGTCGGGGGAACGCTTGGCAACACAATGATGCGTGTCGTCGACGGACTTCTTGCGATGCCTTTCCTGATTATCGTCATCCTCTTTCGCGAAATCATCACGCCATACATTGACACTCTCGCCAAGTTTCTCATCGATGATTGGGGATGGAATGATAACACCGTTCTCCGCTTCGCAAACCTCATCCCACTTACCATTGCCATTGCCGGATTTGGTTGGCTCTCGATGGGGCGTATCGTGCGCTCCGCCGCCGCCTCCCTCTCAAAACAGGAATTTGTTGAAGCGGCCCGATCTCTTGGAATCAGCCATCACCGGATTCTCTTCCGCCACATTCTTCCCAACATGCTGGGCCCCATAATAATTTACGCCACCCTAACCATTCCCAGCTTTATTCTTTACGAGGCGACTTTAAGTTACATCGGCCTTGGAATCGAACCACCTAACTCATCTTGGGGGAAATTGATTCAAGAAGGAGCTAACTACCTTGAAACGAACCTCACTGTTCTTGCCGTTCCAGCCGTAATGTTCTCACTCACCCTCTTCGCTTTCAACTTTCTCGGTGACGGACTTCGTGACGCCCTCGATCCAAAAGCTTCCAAAGACTAAACATCGACCCAGATACTCTATGATTCGGTATTCGATCAACACTATCCCTTTTCGACTTCTGCCCCAAAACCAATTTGGTAAATACCAACTACCAGCTAAACAATCGGACGTTCCCGCCCCTTAACTTCAGTCTCGTTCCTTGCCGATTCCAAGTATTTATCCGGCACAGATTACCTCTCCTAGAAAATTAGTGAGATCGAAAAACTCCTTTTTCTTTCTCAAGACCCTCTGATTTTGCCAAAGTCACACCAGCGATGGATCCACAAGAACTTCAAAACAAAATCTCCGATTCTAGTTCATGGGTTGGAACAATGCGTAGTGAGATGGGCCGCGTTCTCGTCGGACAGAAAAACCTCGTCAACAAGCTCCTTATCGGACTTCTGAGCAATGGACACATTCTCCTCGAAGGCGTTCCCGGTTTAGCCAAAACTTTGGCCGTAAGGGCCCTTGCCGGCTCTATTAAGGCCCAATTCGCCCGCATCCAATTCACACCAGATCTCCTTCCTGCCGACCTCCTCGGCACCATGATCTATCATCCAGATCAAAAGACTTTTGCTCCAAAACTTGGCCCAATCTTTGCCAATCTCATTTTGGCAGACGAGATCAACCGTGCCCCGGCTAAGGTTCAATCAGCCTTGCTTGAAGCGATGCAGGAACGACAAGTTACGATCGGAGATCAATCTTATGACCTTCCCAGCCCTTTCTTGGTCCTTGCCACCCAGAACCCAATTGATCAGGAAGGAACTTACTCCCTTCCCGAAGCTCAGCTCGACCGTTTTCTTCTAAAAATCACCGTCGATTATCCGAGCCGAGAGGAAGAACTCGATATCCTGGATCGAATGTCCTCTTCCACAGCGAACGAAGAGACTAGCGCCGTCACTACAACTGAAGCGATTGACGAGAGTCGCAAACTCATCGATCAAATCTACATCGACTCAGCCGTGCGAGGCTACATTGTCGACCTTGTCCAAGCCACCAGAACTCCCGGGAACTACGAAAGTTCACTTAAGAATCTAATCATGGCGGGAGCTTCACCACGAGCCACCATCAACTTTGCCCGAGCCGCCCGCGCAAATGCTTTTCTGCAAGGTCGCGCGTTCGTCACCCCAGCTGATATTAAGGAACTGGCACCGGAAATCCTCCGGCACCGAATCCTACTTTCCTACGAAGCCGAAGCCGAAAATGTCACGACTGATCAGATAGTCGAGCGCCTCATGAGTCGCGTTCCAGTCCCTTAATGCTATTTACCTTCAATTAAAGATTCAGGAAATTCTGGAGGATCTGCTTTCCGGAATCTGTCAGGATAGACTCCGGGTGAAATTGCACGCCATGAACATTAAGATCCTTGTGCTTCAGCCCCATAATGATTCCGTCTTCAGTCCACGCCGTAATCTCAAGGCAATCCGGAAGACTCTCTTTCTTCACAATTAGGGAGTGGTAACGTGTTGCTTCAAAGGGATTCGTGATCCCTTTAAACACACTGTCGCCTTCATGATAAATCATCGAAGTCTTACCATGCATTAGCTCGTTGGCCCGAACCACCTCACCACCATAAACTTGCCCGATAGATTGATGCCCGAGACACACGCCAAAGATTGGGATTTCCTCGCCGAAAGATCTGACCACTTCGCAAGAGATTCCTGCCTCATTTGGAGTGCAGGGACCAGGTGAAACACAAATTCGGGTCGGCCCCAAATCGCGAAGCTCATCTACGGTCACAACATCATTCCTGAAAACCTTCATCTCGGCACCAAGTTCACCAAAATACTGCACAAGATTGTAGGTGAACGAATCATAGTTATCAATAACGACTAACATGGCAAAAAAAGGTTCACGGTTTCACGAGGGTTTTAGCGAGTTCGACAGCCCTCATCATGGCCGCAGCTTTGTTCACTGTCTCGTTATATTCATAGGTAGGATCGCTGTCGGCAACCACTCCCGCTCCAGCTTGGATATAAACCTTATCGTCTTTCAAGACACAAGTTCGCAAAGCGATGCAGGAGTCATGATTCCCATCCCATCCGAAATAGCCAACTGCCCCAGAGTAAGTCCCACGCTTGTTTTTTTCAAGCGAGTTGATGATCTGCATCGCCCTGATTTTCGGAGCCCCACTCACGGTTCCAGCCGGGAAGGTGCTACGGAGAACATCATATGATGAATGCTCGGGAGATAGTTGCCCACTGACATTCGAAACAATATGCATCACATGACTATAGCGTTCCACAATCATCCGATCGTCAACGCTGACTGTCCCAGTTTCGGAAATTCGACCAACATCGTTACGAGCAAGATCAATCAACATAACATGCTCAGCACACTCTTTTTCGTCAGCCAAAAGATCATCAGCCAAGGCGTCATCCTCCTCAGGAGTTTTACCTCTCCATCGAGTCCCCGCTATGGGTCGGATATCGATGCGACCATCAACCGACCGAACATGAACCTCCGGAGAACTTCCGACCAAGGAAAACTCCGGTGTCTCATAAACGAACATATAAGGTGAAGGGTTGATGTGCCGAAGCGCCCGATATAGATCGATGTTACATCCATCGAAATCCGCCTCAAAACGCTGGCTTGGTACCACTTGGAAAGCATCTCCAGCAGCGATGTAATCCTTTGCCTTCAGAACCATTTCTTCATATTCGGCTTGGGTCGTATTACTGCGTGGAGCGGGCGCTTTGATATCGACCAGACCGTTAAGCGGGGAAACATGAAGAGGCCGATCCAACATTCCAATCACCGCCCCGATTCTACCAACCGCAAGCGCATAAGCCTCATCGGGCGAGGACGCCTCATCAAGCATCGCATTTGCCACGACTAGGAGGCGGCGTAACTTATGATCAAAAACGACTAGGGTATCAGCTAAAAAGAAAATGGACTCTGGGAGTCCCATATCATCCTCTGGACTTTTGGAAATTGTCGGCTCAAATTGCTGGGCAGCATCGTAACCAACATACCCAACCGCTCCTCCAAAGAATGGCGGAGCATCACCGTGAGTTACCGGTTTGTAACCGGCCATTAATCGCTGAACTTCATCAAGCACATCCCCTTCACGATTTCTCGTTTCGACCTCCCCCCCTCTCTCAATCGTGACTTTATCACCGCACGATGTAAAAATCCAACGCGGCTGGCTTCCTACGATGGACCATCGCCCGCTCGCATCGGTGCTCTCCGCGCTCTCAAAGAGGAAGGCATTCTTGCCATCGCGGAGCTTCAAAAAGGCAGAGACCGGAGTCTCGAAGTCGGCAGCAAGCTGAGCATAAACAGGCACGACATTCCCAGCCTGCGTTAACTCAACAAACTCCTCGGCACTGGGCTTGACTGGAACCTGATTCACGCGGACAGCAGTTTGGCGACGATACCACGAAGAGCAACGCGAAATTCATCAAGGACCAAAGAGTTCTCCATAAAACGCAGGGTCATCCTCTCCTTCAATCGTCTGCCAGGCTGTCACTTCATTTTGAGAAGCGACACATATCTCAAGTTCCTCACCACCGATTCGCTGCCGAACCACCTCGGCGGCTTTCATCGGACAATTGCAGTCCCCACTCAAATGTCCCAGTATCACTCGCTTTAAGCCTACAGGAATGAGCTCGGCTACAAGATCCGCCGCTTGCTCATTCGATAAATGCCCATGCTGAGAAGAAATCCGCTGCTTCGTGCTGAATGGCCGCTTCTGGTCAGCCTCCAACATCTGCCACTCATAATTCGCTTCAAGAACTAAACCTTGCACGCCCTTTAAGGCTTGAATGACCTGATTATCAACATGCCCCAAATCAGTCGCGATCCCGACGCGACGTCTCCCCCTAGCGATCACATAGCCCACTGGCTCAACAGCGTCATGAGGCAACGGGAAAGTCGTGAAATCAAAGCCCTTCCAGTTGAACTTTTGTCCGCTTTCAAAAGCAATCCACTCTGCTGATTCACGAAGTCCCTCCTGCACCACCCGCCCAGTCATAATCGAGGCTAAAATCGGCACCGGACACTTTCGAAGAAAAACATCCAGCCCTCGAACGTGATCACCATGTTCATGAGTCAGTAAAATCCCGCTTAACTGTTCAGGGGCTACTCCCAACCGTTCCAAACGAAGATTAAGCTGCTTGGCACTTAATCCAGCGTCAACGAGGAGATAATCCCCATCGCACTCAACGATAGTGGAATTACCTCCACTGCCACTGCCTAAAACCGCAAATCGCATCCGCGTTGAACATGACTTGAAGAAGTGAAATCCGCAATTCAAACGAGCGATCTGTCGCGATAAATTTGTCTGAGAGAACCGCTTGCATATGTCTTTCGATTCTTTAGCATCTTCCCCGATAGGCCGGGATGGTGGAATTGGTAGACACGCGTGATTTAGGATCACGTGCCCTTGGGCGTGCAGGTTCGACCCCTGTTCCCGGTACTTTTGACTCACCCGCATGGAAATAAGGTGCGGCGTAGCCTCTGGCCGCTAAAAAGTCGAGCAAGCCTACTGTCGCTCCGGATAATCGTGATTCCTTGGCAGGGCCTATTCGAACACTTTTGAAGGGAGCTGACGGGCTCATACCCCACCCTTAACGCGGCCCTCATTTCAAGCATCAGCAAGGAACTACAAGCTCTATTTAAGAAAGAGAGTCTTCGACAAAGTCGCTCCGACTAGATAACTAAGGTCAATGAAAATACTTTGCATCTCTGCTCTCGCATTTTCGCTCGCTTCAGCTCAGCAGCAACCTTTTCCAACTGCAGGATCGGTGGAACGATTAGATCCAGCGCTCGATCAGTTAATCGCCCCTAACACCAAAATTGAAGTCATCGCCTCTGGTTTTACTTGGTCGGAGGGACCAGTTTGGGATAGGCAAAACAATCGCCTTCTCTTTTCCGATGTCCCGGAAAACACGGTCTACCAGTGGAACCTGAAAGATGGTGTCTCAGTCTTTTTAAAACCATCAGGATTCACGGGGCCAAGCAATTATAGCGGTGAACCCGGCTCAAATGGCCTGACATACAATAATGAGGGTCGTCTTCTGTTTTGTGAACACGGAGACCGCCGTGTTTCCATGATCACGAAAGGAAACAGTGGAAAGATCACGCTTGCTGATAAATTTGAAGGAAAGCGATTCAACTCGCCAAACGATCTTTGCGTTCATTCATCCGGCCTCATCTTTTTCACAGACCCTCCCTATGGACTTCCTCTCAAAGAAAAAGACCCCACCCGTGAGATCGATGCTTTTGGGGTCTACCGTATTGCTCTCGATGGATCGGTGGAAATGGTCATTTCTGACCTTAAGCGCCCGAACGGCGTCACTCTCTCGAACGATGGCAAGATCCTTTATATTGCCCAATCATATGGCGAAGAGGCTTGGATCATGTCCTACCCGGTCGACAAAAAAGGAAACGTTGGCAAGGGAACGATTCTCTACGACGCCACCGAACTTACCAAGACTGACAAAGGGCTACCAGACGGGCTTAAGACCGATACCAAGGGAAACATTTGGTGCACCGGTCCAGGTGGAGTCCTTGTCATAAGCTCCAAGGGTAAACTCCTCGGTCGTATCCTCACCGGACACCGCACCGCAAATTGCGCTTGGGGCGAAGATGGATCCACTCTCTATATGACCGCTGATTACTATATCATGCGGATTCAAACCCTCACCAAAGGCACCGGCTTTTGAAGACTCATGGCTCAACGAAGCTCCAATATCATCAAAGCTCTCGAGCAAGAGATCATGAATGGCAAGCTCACTACCGGTGAGCGCCTCCCCTCCGAAGAAAAGCTTTGCGGTCGATTCGGTGCCAGCCGCACCGTTATACGTGAAGCAATTCAGCAACTCAGGGGCCGCGGGCTTCTCAGAACGCTCAAGGGCTCAGGTTCCTATATCGCTGATCCAAGCCTCGAAACTCTTGCAGGTGCGGTTAAGACCTACTCCGTCCTAACAAACGACGATTCCTACCTGAAATTGATGGACTTTCGAATCCTCCTTGAAACCGAATGCGCCCGTCTCGCCGCCATTCACTCCTGTGAAAAAATCATCGCGATCATGCAAAAGGCGATCGATAAGATGAAAAAATCATGTGGCAACCGAAAGCGCTTCAGCGAGGCTGATATCGCTTTTCACCTTGCCATCGCCGCTGGATCAAAACACAACCTTTACGCTACCGTCCTCAGCGCGCTTGAAAAACGCTCCATTGAGTATGCCAACGTTAATCGAGGTGACAGCGAGTGGTATCAAAACGTAATTAACACCCACCAAGAAATTTTCGATGCCATTATTAAGAGTGAACCCGAAGAGGCCGCAGCGGCCATGAAGCGCCACCTCATTCTTTCGCGCCGCCACTACGTAGATCTGGATCGGTGATATTTTCCTTATGAAAAATACTCTCGCTATCCCGATCTCAAATTCTCAAAATTAACGCCATATGAAACCTTATATTCTCAGCGTAATCACCTTCACAGTCGCGGCCCTCCTTAGCTCTTGCGGTGCCTTTACATCCAATCTTTTTTAGTGACGTTTTGGAAATGTCCAAGGTTCCTCTAAATTTTTGGGAGATTCCCGAAAGCGAGATGAAAAATCGAGCTCAAGTCTTTAGCTCTCACTTGATTCAAAGGCGCAGTGTTCGAGATTTCTCAAACCGGCCAATTCCCGAAGGTGTTCTTGAAGCCTGCCTCGAAAGCGCAGTGACCGCTCCAAACGGTGCCAACCTCCAGCCGTGGCATTTCGCGGTCATTCGGGACCCGAGCATCAAAAAGGCTATTCGCGAAGCTGCCGAAGAAGAAGAAAAGCACTTTTACAATTCCCGGGCACCAAAAGAATGGCTCGATGCCCTGACTCCAATTGGGACAAATGCCAACAAGCCCTTTCTGGAAATCGCCCCTGCTCTCGTCGCAATCTTCCAAAAATCGGAAATCACTTTCGCAGACGAAACGGTTTCCCGAACCTATTATTCCAGAGAATCGGTCGGAATTGCAACAGGCTTCCTCATTTCCTCCCTCCATCACGCTGGATTAGCAACCTTGACCCACACTCCAAGTCCTATGAAATTCCTCAATAAAATTCTTAGGCGTCCTCTATCGGAAAAGCCATTTCTTTTGCTTGTCGTCGGATTTCCTGCGCCAAACTGTCAAGTTCCAGAAATCGCCCGTCTCCCGACCGAAAAAATGGTCGAATTTCACTGACTCAAAAACTAAAGCAGATTAATAAAAAAGCTGGCACATGCCTTGCTACTCTCTTTTCCAACTTAATTGTTACTGAAGACCATGAAAAAAATCGAAGCTATCATCAAGCCGTTCAAACTCGAAGAAGTCAAGGAAGCCTTGGCTGAAGTAGACGTTCAAGGAATGACCGTGACCGAGGTCAAAGGCTTTGGTCGCCAGAAAGGCCACACCGAGATTTATCGAGGATCTGAATACACTGTTGATTTCCTTCCTAAAGTGAAAATCGAAATAGTCGTGAACGAAGAGGACTCCCAGAAAGTTGCCGAAGCAATAGTCAAAAGCTCCAACACCGGCAAGATTGGTGATGGAAAAGTCTTCATCTCACCAGTTGAGCAAGCCATCCGTATTCGGACCGGCGAGACCGGTGCCGAAGCCGTCAACGTTAGCTAATTTTGGATCTCTCCTTTTCAAAAAGCATAGGTCGCCCTTCTCAAAGATGGGCGACTTTTTTGATGCCTTTCACCCGATTATGCCGAGGACAAGATGCTGTAATGGTGACTCCATAAACCCTACCCAACAGAAATCGCTCTCACCTGAATCCTCTTATCCCTTAAACAAGCATTCCGGAAATCCGCCCCAATAGAATTGGTCAATTCCCGCCACCCCATTCAGCTGAAATTTAGACAAAGATGCGCTTAGCTCAAATCCTCGGCTGTGACACTCCGCTGCTCCCGGGTCCCAAGCTCAACCGCCTGGTCGACGACCCTAGAGGGATCGGCGTCAAAGCGGTATCCATGGCAATTTGGACAAATTACCACCTCCGTTGTAACGATTGAATCACAACCCTCACAAACCTTGTAAGCGACAGGATTGTTAGCGATCTCCCTCGCCTTTGCGAGACGATCTTGCTGGGCGGCGTCCGACATGGATTAAAGAAAGGCTAAAAAAGAAGAGGCCACGAGGAAAAATCCTCGTGGCCTACGAAAAATCTATCGAAACAAGATATCGTTTAGGCAGGCTTGATAGCCGTATTGGTTCGGCTCTTGAGGTTCGCGGCCTTGTTTTTATGGAAAATGTTATTTTTTGTAGCCTTGTCTACCGCAGCGGCAAACTCGCGAAAAGTCTTGAGTGCCTCATCTGAATTACCTTCGCTGGCAGCACTAACGGCCTTCTTTTGAAGGGTTTTAATGCGGCTCTTGGTAGCACGATTTCTCTCAGTTCGTTTTGCGATCTGACGAACTCTTTTTTCTGCAGACTTAGTATTGGCCATAGGAAGATCCCGCTTGGGAGGAGCGGCAAAATATGGATTTTGGGTCAGGTGTCAAGTTTCAGTATACGGAAATTTCAATAGCACCTGCCCTTTTCCTATGGGAGACTCTATCCATGCAGATGATCCTCCCCACGATCCTTGGCTTTTGTGCCTTGGTCGCAACGGCCCAAGACAAACCCGAAATCCCCGATGATTTACTCGATGACGAGCATTTCCGAAGCGACAGTGCTCTTAATGAGTTTACCGTCCCTTCAATTTCTAAGGTTTTCAACGAGCTCGAGAAAGTCTCACCTCTTTCCTACGATCCTGACCATTATAAAAACTACGGACGAACTCCCATCGACCGATCCCGTATCGCGCTGAGACTAGGAACCTTGATCGCTGACGGTTTCATTGCAGTTCAGACCGGAAATTCCGAGGATGTCCCAAAAATCGCCGCGCACATCTCCCGCTACTCCAAGGCTCTTGGTGCTGGAGACAGAATCAAGGTCCACGCTGCTGAACTACTCGAACACGCTAAAGCGAAGGATCTCCCGAAGTTGAAACGAGCCCTCGCTTCAACCCAACGTGATGTCGAGCGCGAACTTGCCGGGCTGCGGGACCCCGACCTCTCCCACTTGATTTCCCTTGGGGGTTGGTTAGAAGCCCTCGATTCAGCAGCCACCGCCGTTGATAAAAAATACACTCCCGAGCGTGCGCTAACCCTTTTTCGCGAAGACGTTGCAGACTACTACGCCGAATCTATTGGCTCCCTCCACCCGGACATCAGCCGGCGCCCGCATTTAATCAAGATGAGGGAACTTCTTCAGGGACTTCGTAATGCGATGGTTTTGGAAGAGAACACCAAACCTTCGGCCGGTCAGGTTAAAGAAGTTACGACCGTCTCCACCCAACTTGTTGAAATAGCCCGACGTTAAATATCACCACCATGACTCTTCTCCTTGGACTTGGAATTATCGGATCCCGCAGTGCCGACCAACTCATTGCTGCCGGACATTCCCTAAAAACCTGGAACCGCACCCAAAAAGACCGATCCGAATCGATCACCGACCTCGCCGAAGCAGCATCGCAAGCCAATGTTATCTTATGTTATCTTCGGGATGATCAGGCGGTTCGAGAGGTCTTCTCGCAAATCGAAGGCCAGCTCAACGAAAGTAAAACCTTTATCAATCACGCCACCATTGATCCCGAGACCACCTTGTGGCTAGAGCGACAATGCAGAGCAACAGGCAGCAAATTCCTAGATGCCCCATTCACTGGCTCACGCGATGCCGCCGCCTGCGGGAACCTTATTTATTATGTCGCCGGAGATCGCAATCTAGTTGAAGAGCATCGTTCCTTACTTGAGGTGACTTCCCGTGAGATTATTTATCTCGGTCTGCCTCCTGCTGCAACTGTCGTTAAAATCACAACCAATCTCGCCACCGCATCTGCTGTCCAAGCTCTCACCGAAGCTCTAGAAATTTCACGACGTTATGGGGTCGACCCGCGAGCGTGGCACGACGCAGCAAAGCTCAATGGTTGCTACGCTCCAGTGATGGGCATGAAAATCCCAACTCTCCTCGAGAACGACTTTACACCTCATTTCTCGACCGAAAACATGGCGAAGGACACCAACTACGCCATCCAACTCGCCGACTCGGCTGGCATCACCGCCGATCTCAATCACCTCACCTGGGCACGGCTTTTCGAAGCCGAGATGCGAGACGCTTCGGAAGATTTTTCCGCCACCATTCGACAGCACCAAAGTAGCGATTTAGACCTCGAGGAGGATGTCGAAATTTCCTGTAGCCGCATTCGCGTGAGAGGTCCCGATGCCGAGAGATATCTCAATGGACAGGTGACTAATGATGTCCGGCTCACAGAAGACGGACGGATTATTGACGCCTGCATTTTAGATGCAAAAGGAAGGCTTCAATTTTATGTGCACATCCATTGCGAAGAAGAAGATTTTATCGTGCAAGGCCCCATCGATCTAGCGGAGGAAATTCATGCTCGCCTCAATCAATACATTATTGCGGATGACGTCGAACTCATTGACGAAAGCCTCGATGAAACTGCTTACTTGAGTAAACCCAACGAAACTCGGCGGATCATTGATGGAATTCCCCGTTGGCCGAACGAACTTTTCGCTGGCATTCTCCCACCCGAAGCCGGAGTGGAAGAACAATCCATTTCATACACCAAGGGTTGCTACACCGGCCAGGAAGTGATTTCCCGTATGAAGCGCGCCGGAAAAACCAACCGTCATCTCGTGAAACTCTCACTCGACAAACCGCTTATTCCGACAAAAGCAAAACTCCTTGTAGAAGGTCAAGAAGCCGGATTCATCACCTCAGTTGCATCACACGTCGGAGAGGGTGAACTCGCTCTTGGTTATCGCTATCGCAAGTTCTCTGAGACCGATGAATTCGATGTCGCCTCGCCCTCCTCAGGCGATATAATTGGGAAGGCGTATCTTCGCTAAATCAGCTACCTACATTCGAAACAGGCCACCCTTCTTGCCTCCAAGAACGACGGCTCCGATGATGGAAATCCCGAGGAAAACCATCGCCCAAACACCAAGCGCAGACGCCAACTCATAGCCATTCCCAAGCATCCCCAGAAGCGAGTAAATCGCCTTGGTGATCGGGAAATGCTCAGACTGCTGGGCGAGAATCAGACTATCACTGACCTCCAACATCGCGAAAGCAAAGGCAAGAATCCCCCCTGCAATCAGATTAGCACCCAGCAAAGGAAGCGAAACCCGTCGGAGAGTTCTTGCAGGGGTAGCTCCAAGCGATCGAGCTGCCTCTTCAAGCGCAAGGTTACTTTGCTGTAATCCGGCGACCGCCGAGCGAACCACATACGGGAGTCTTCTTACCGCGTAAGCCACCACTAGAAGCCAAGTAGGATTCTGGGTCGCCCCCTGCACCAAAAAATAGAAAGTTTCTCCTTTTTGGGAAAGCGCTAGGTAGCCAAAAGCCAGAACGAGGCCCGGAACTGCAAGCGGAAGCATAACTAGGGCATCAAGAAAAGCCCGTCCACGGATCGTACTTCTCACAATCACCCAAGCAATCGCCACGCCCAAGATCAAATCTACCAGAGTTGCCGCCGAAGCGTAAAAAAGGCTGTTTTGAATCGAAGGTACGACAAGCGGATGCCCAAGAGCCTCCCGATAGTGCTCAGTCGTCCAAACTTCTGGCAGAACGGTGGAATACCAATCATGAGCCAAGGAAAGCACCACCACGCCGGCGTGCGGAAGAGAAGCAACAAAAAACACCAAAAAGAAGAACAAGGTGCAAAGCCAGGCTCTCCCTCTTTTGGGGCGAACTTCCACGTTCTTCCCTTTTGGCCTTGGCGCAGTGCCCAATTTAGATCGGCCCAACACGGCTTTAGATATGATGAAAACAAGAGTCGAGACCACCAACATAATGGCCACGAGAGCATAAGGAAACGGGTTATCGCCGAGATCCTTAATACCATCGTAAACTTGTACTGGAGCGACCCGCGTAAAATCGAATACCAAAGGCACACCGAGTTCAGTGAAGGACCAAATAAAAACAATCGCACCACCGGCAAAGATGCCGGGCGTCGTCAAAGGAAGAGTGATTCGCATCAAACGCCGCCATGGAGGACATCCGAGATTTTGAGCCGCTTGTTCCATAGCTGGATCGATATTCGACAGCGATGCCGCGATATTCATATAAAGAATCGGATAAAGGTGGAGTGCATTCATAATGACAACTCCCCAAAATCGACCATCGCCCAACCAATCCATCGGCAGAGTTGGATCCATAAGGCCAAGCTTTACCAAAAAGGCATTCAGTGCGCCTTGAATCCCGAGGATCTGCTTTACTCCGACCGCGCCCACAAACGGAGGGAGAACGAGTGGAATCAGGACCAAGGCCGATAATGATTTTTTGAATGGAAAGAGGTATCGATGCCCGACTAACGCAAGGGGAAATGCGATCAGGAGAGAAGCTAGCGTGCTGGAAATTCCTAAAGCAAACGCATTCCAGAGACCTTCGGTGTAAACCGGATTCTTGAAAACTTCGCCTACAAAAGAGAGCGTGAAGCCATCTTCGGAGGAATAAAATGCTTCCTTCAATACGATAACCGCTGGGTAGAGGAAAAACACCGCGAAGAAAATAGTCACGCAAGCGGTTAAGCTATAAGCCGCGCGCTTGTTCACTTGGAATCTCCTTTCTCAGTCATGAGCGCCATACGCTCTGCCTCGCGATAGTTCCCACGAAAGTGTGCCCCCAAATCATTCATCATTCGCACCACCGCGATTTTATCGCCCGATTTCAAAGCCACTTTAATCTCTGACAAAGTGATCTCATAGCCAACTGGTGAAACGTCGTAGAATTTCGCAGTCGCCTCAGGAGGAAAGTCCGCTCTAATCAAAGCCGCCCAAGCCGCTTTCATTTCCTCGTGTGAATCAATACACATTGCGCGGATAATATTTCGTAAGGGCGTGAAGTGCCGGCCTGTTAAATCATAATCATAGATAAATTCACTCGCAACTTCATAGGGCATGACCGCGGCATCAACCATGTCTGAAAGATAGGGTTCCTGATAGAGATCTTTCCGAACAGGCAACCGTCGCAGCCCGCGAATTTTTGGGCCCATCTTTGTGCCCGGCCTAGCATTCCAAAGCATTTGCCCTTCCTTGGTGAAAATGAAGTTCACAAATTCCTGCGCAACCGTGAGGTTGGGAGCTCCTTTGAAAATTGCAACCGGGTCGACACTGTAGGAAGTACCGCCAACCGGAGAAATAAACTTTAACCGGGAGCTGCCATCTTCTTCCTTAAGCGCTTCGTTGAATGAGCGACCAAAAAAGTCAATACACATTCCCGCAATGGCATTTCCTTGGGCCACATCATGGGGAACTTTAGAAGCACCATCAGTAAAGTAACGAGCATTGGCACCGATCCGTTGGATCAGATTGAGACCCTCCACCCATCCCTTTGCGCAAGCTTCTTTACGAGGGAGATTAACAGCAAGTTGTGCGTGAATTTTTTGCTGCACTAGCATCTCAAAAGCTTTCGCAACCGACCCACTCTTAGTTGGATCGGCCAGGGCGATCCCCTTTTGAAATCCTGGGCGACCGAGGTCATCCCAAGTTGTCGGAGCCGCAAGATCTAATCGCTCCAAGCTGTCGAGATTGTAGCAGATCCCAAAAGAGGACAGACAAGTGCCAAGCCAATCATATTCTCGGGGATAGTAGCTTTCCCCGCTCTGAATTTCGGGAATCGTCCCGCTCTCAAATAGCTCGGTCTCGTTCTCGAAAACGTCCAGTTTTTGAAACCGGCCAGCTTTGGCCTGACCTTTAAAATCGTAAACTCCCCCACCAAAGAAAAGATCGAGACCAATCCCCTCGCTTTTGTTTTTCTCGGCCGCTTTAAAGCGGCTGTCTAACACTCTCTTGATCTCACTCGTTCCTCCAGGAGTCCGCCAATTTACGTATACACTTTCTCCATGTTTCTTTTCATACCAGCGCGAAAATGCCTCACCGAATTCCCGACGAATAAGCTCGTTGTGTGGCGTAATGACTTCGAGACGGAGTTCGGCTTGATTCATCGCAGCTGCGTCATCGTCCCGAAGGATGATTGGGGCGGCAATCACCACTGCCATCGGGAGGAATACTCCAAGGTATTTTTTCCAGGCCCCTTTCATCGTTCTAAAAGTGTCACATCTTGACGGGAAAACTGCAGACCCACCAGTTCCGTACCCGGTGAACGAATAATTTTCGGGTTTTGCTCGGTCACCTGCATCACCGAACCATCCCCCAGTTCAACTGTGTACTGAATGATGCTTCCCAAATAAATCCGCTCAATGATTTTACCACTCAAATCTGCTTGAGTTGAATTAACAATCTTTACTGCTTCGGGCCGGATCGAAAGGATAACTTCTACTCCAGGTGCGGGATCCCAATCAGTCACACTCGGAGTTGCAGTTAGAGTTGCCGTTGCTGTATTCACCAAATTGTTTTCATTTGCCGTCCCCTTCAAAAGATTAGTCTCACCGATAAACCCAGCCACGTAGCTCGAAACCGGTTGCCTATATATTTCTTCGGGCGGGCCTACCTGCACAACAACACCTTGATCCATCACCGCCATTCGGTCGGCCATCGAAAGTGCCTCGGCTTGATCGTGTGTGACATAAACTCCAGTCAGGTCGTTTTCTTTGACGATGCGCCGAATTTCGGACCGCATTTCCAATCTTAACTGCGCATCAAGATTTGAGAGCGGTTCGTCAAGAAGCAGGCACTTTGGCCGAACTACGAGGGCTCGAGCGAGAGAAACTCGTTGCTGCTGACCTCCGGACATTTGATCAATTCCCCGCTTCGCAAAGCCCTCTAGCTTGACCATAGCGAGAGCCTCCTCGACCCGACACTGAATCTCCTTTTTATCGACCTTTCGTTCCTCAAGGCCAAAGGCAATATTTTGCCCTACTGTCATGTGCGGCCAAAGCGCATAAGATTGGAAAACCATGGCAGCCTCTCGTTTGTGAGTGGGCAATGCTGTAACATCTCGCTCTCCAAAGAAGATTTTTCCTTTGGTCGGATCCTCGAGGCCCGCGATACAGCGAAGCAGGGTCGTTTTGCCACATCCGCTTCCTCCCAAAAGAAAAAAGAGCTCTCCGGGGGCAATTTCTAGCGAAACATTGTTGAGCGCGGTTACATCGCCAAATTGCTTTGTTATTCCAGCGGCGCGGATTTCTTCCATAGATAGACATGCTTTAATTTCTCTCGAAAAAGGCAAGTCCAACCCAATGTAGTTTTCTTATCGCCAACCGCCATCCGGTGTGGTCAAGTTTCGTAAACAAGCTGCAAAAAATATGCCTCGCGTCGCAATCACCATCTCCGGAAAGAGTCCCCAACCCTATCGTTTCCAACTTGACACTAAAAAAGTCTCAATTGGCCGCAGCGAAGATAATGATATCACAATCGCTTGTCCTTCTGTCTCATCTCTCCACTGCACAATGGAGCGGATCGATGGTGGATATATTCTTCGCGACCGCCATTCAACCAACGGAATTAGCCTTGGTGACGATGAAATGGCTGTAATCGACCTCCGTAATGACAGCGAAGTCAAAGTCGGCGACGTCAAATTTGAATACACTCTCAGCGACGATGAGCTCGATGAGATTGACGACGAAGACTTTGTCCCTCACGCCAAAACTTCCGAGGAAGCGGCTGAAGAGCCCGAAGAGCAATCTAGGCCAAAGAAAAAATCCAAGGCAAACGTGGTCACCACACCTCGCCAACCAGCTACCCCATTCCCTCCTGCGGTTCTCGCTTCAACCAATCAGGGCAGCGGAGGCTTGTATGGCATCGCCTTGTTTGTCTGCGGAATAGCGGCATTCTATGCCGGACTTGATCACAGTTATTCCGGAAAACAGCGTGACGCCGGACGGAAAGGTGATTTCTCACTTCTTTCCGATATTAGAGACGGACGTCCTGCCCTTTCATCCGAGGAAGAGTCAAAAGAAGAAGAAGCTGAGTAGCTTCTCTGCATCGGGCCTGTGGGTTCCTCGTTCATTCCTCCAACCGGGACTTCTGATCAAACTGCACCCGGATGATACCTATGCTTACGGTCTGAGTCGCGGAGGCATTGATGAGCGCTGGTTTGGTTCGACAACCGTCACCGCCAACGAGGGCCGCGCGAAGGATGAAGGCCTTTCTTATGTCGTTGTGGGTAAGGAACGTTTCACCCTTCTTGATGCCATTATGGCATGTGGCGCGGACATTATCGGTAGGGCCATCTGGGACAAATATGGCAAATGGCCAGTTTACTCTAAATTTTTCGACAACATGGGGCCGATCCCCCATCACATGCACCAAAGTGCCGAACAAGCAGCCCTTGTGAACCAGGAGGCAAAACCAGAGTCCTACTACTTCCCGCCCCAGCACAACAATGTTGGAAACAATTTCCCATACACCTTTATGGGCCTGGAACCGGGAACGACCCGACAGCAGGTTTACGACTGCATTGCCAACTGGGATAAGGGCTACAACAAAATTCTTGAGCTTTCGAAAGCCTACAAACTACAACCCGGAACTGGTTGGCTGATTGATCCTTGCATGCTCCGGGCTCTCTCTGCACTTACGAACCGCAGTGGGATTCCGATGTTTTCGGGATGTATCAAAACCTTGTAGAAGGTCGTGAAGTCCCTTGGTCACTTCTTGTGAAGGACATGCCAGACAATAAGCATCGGGATATCGACTTCATCATCGACCAACTTGATTGGGAAAAAACTCTCGATCCAAACTTCAAGGATAATAACTACCTCGAACCTGTCACCGCCAGTCAAGGTGACGGCTTCCATGATCGTTGGATTGTTTATGGTAAGGTCGATAACTTCCAATACTTCACGGCCAAAGAATTGACCGTTGAACCCGGCGACAAAGCAACAATCACCGATAACGGTGCTTATTCGGCAATCGTGGTGCAGGGTGAAGGTAAAGTAAATAAGCTGAAGCTCAATTGTCCGAAGCTTCTGCGGTTCAACGAACTTTCCGAAGACGAATTCTTTGCAACCGAGTGCGCCGCTCAAGCTGGAATCACGTTTGAAAACACCAGCGCAACCGAACCTCTCGTTCTTCTGCGGTATTTTGGTCCGGAGGTAAATGCGGAAGCCCCTTCCATGGGAGCTTACAGGCCATAAACCGCGATGATTAATAATCTATGCCCCCGGATCAGACAAGTGCATGCGGGGCGCAAAGCATCCATCAGATTACTGATTGATGAACGTGGGAGGTGGCCACGCTTTTAACTCCTTCTCTTCTATGATACCTAGCAGCATTGCGAGTAGGGACATTCGCAATCTCTCAAAAACACCGGCTCTTCTTAGTCTGGGTTCAATTTACCTTTCGGTAGGGTTTCTCTTCTTCGCCGTTCTGCAGTCTCAATTGTTTTCCCTCCCAATTGTTTGACGATTTTTAGCGCGCTATTTTGTCGTCAATCCGCTCATTTTAGGGTGACATTTTGTCGCATCCGCGCTCAAGTTTTGGTTCACCATCAAGAAAAAAATGATCGTAGAGCTCTTAATTCTCCTTGAGATACAGCTTGAAAGTGCACAGAAATCTCAATCTTTCCTGAATCGTAGGTATTCGTTACTACGTCACCGCATGTTGGCATACTTCTAGCATCCCGCACTTCAACTATGACAAGCTCAGACACAAATAGTAGCATCACAGTTTACATGCGGGAAATCGCAAAGACCAAGCTTCTAACTCCCATGGAGGAGATCGAACTCGCTGCCCGTATTGCGAAAGGCGACGAACGAGCGCGAGCCAG
>Ga0315321_10001106_pt1 | contig 20592 bp, 15 predicted proteins | sample M180m21515metaG_FD_203464 | JGI IMG/M metagenome (GOLD analysis project Ga0315321, IMG submission 203464) | Ammonia-oxidizing marine archaeal communities from Monterey Bay, California, United States - M1 80m 21515 | ecosystem: Environmental > Aquatic > Marine > Intertidal zone | place: USA...
GAATCACGGTGATTGCTACAGCCTCAAACAGGCATTTTCTGGCGCGGGGTTCGAGCCCTTGAGTAGCAGCAGACATACCGAAAACGGAGTGCAAAAGATTGCTCGTAAAATGAAGCTACTTCCAACGCTTACGCCTCAATACAACCGACTGCAGATTTCTCCAAATCAACACGACGCCGCCGCACTGCGGCAGAACCTTGAGGTTTACAGCGAATTCCCGCCATTGTTTCAACGGGATGAGACGCGGTGGGGTGACAGTTGGACGGGGCACAAGTACGCAACCCCAGATCCACTTCTGCCCGCTACCGCAAAAGAGGACCATCCAGTTCTGTGGGACGAAGCGATTGCCTATACCTGGATTTGCTACACCAAACTCAAGTGCTGATGCAATCACGTCCTGTTGCGAACCCAAAGCTTTCAACTTGGGGCGAGATGCAAGCACAATGCCATTGAAACGATGGTGCGAGTGAAGACCAGAAACATCTGCCAAATACATCCATGTGCGAAGGCATTAATTCACAAGCCTGGCAATGTACCGGAGCAGAAGCGTACCGTTCCGCCCCCCCTTCAAGAGGTCCATCGGGTTGCAAATCACTTCCACCGATAGCCCTATTCAAATTTGGCGAGATTTTCAGCGGGCCACACTTACCCCCACTGTGGAAACTTGGTTGTTCTTACTGCGAGCGAGCCAACTGGCTCAGCAATGCTTAACGTCGTCAGAAGCGTCCACAATTACGCATCATCATGCTTGGGCCGCTGAAAAGATTATGTGTACCTGACTGCGAGGACGAACGGCCATTCCCACTTGACAACCTAGAAGCAAATGAATGGGTTATTGCACTCGATGCAATCAACCGGGCATTCGCCTGAGCATGAAACTCGCGTCTCAACTGCTTGTAGTGATCAGAAACCACTTGCTTGAGCTTCGCCTCATCAACAGAAAGGCGGTCGTCATAATCTGAAAACTGTTGCCTTGCCAGGCCGTATTCTGTATTAACTTCTGGGGTCATTCCTGAATTCGCACTCGAGTTGATTTCATTACGCACCATCTCGTCGCCCCCCACCCCAACATGCGTAGCCAACAACTTTCCTTGCCGCCACTCCTCAGCCACCCACAAGTGTGCTGTCGTGCATTCACCACCGCACGACTTGAAAATTGCCCGCACGCCATCTTTCCGCCCGTTGCGATATTCCTGCATCACCAAAGGGCGGCCCGATGTATCCCACATCACCTGTGTCGCGATGCGTTTACCGAAGCTGTAATGAATGAATGATTGACGTTTTCCATTTTCATGGAAGCTCATCAATGGCCCGTGGAGTTCTTCCCCGCGGCGTGAAAACACCAAGGTCGGAAGCCCTGTTTCTTCGTTAGTCAGCGACGTGAGACTTTTGTCACTGGCTTCACTCGATTCCGCAAAGAAACGATCGAAACGTTTTTCTGCTTGTGCCAAATGCTCTCCGACGGAAAACGCTTTCCCGTTTGCGAGCACAATGTCGGACAACGTGTCATGACTGGGCAGCGATTCTGCGGGTACCTTCAATGCGACCATTTCACCGCTCGAACTTTTCATGTTCGCGAGAAAGAGTCGCGATGCCACATCCGCATCCGGCGTAAGCTCACCTCCCTTCAGCAAGCGATCTACCTCGCCCCGAATCATCTCTGAAAGGCCCGGCTCTAACCCTACGTGCACCCTCTGCACCGTACCCGTTTGATCAATGAGGACCAGCGTTGGTAACGCCTCCACGCCAAAGACAGCTGCGGCGGAACCCTCAAGGTCCAGAACAACCCGCGATTCTATTTGGTGCAATTCAATTGCCTTCTCAACGACCGTCCTGCTTTCTTCAGTATTCACAGCGATCAACTGGAATTCATTGTCATCATATTCCCCAAATGTGTCCTGCAGTATTTGCATTTCTTCAAGGCAGGGCGCACACCACGAAGCCCAAAAATCCAACACAATCACTTTGCCCTTGTGTGTCTCAAGCGGGTCATAAAACTCCCCACCTGATAGATCCTGAATCTGGAGCTTCGGCAACTCAAATTCATCATCAATTGGTTCAGGCTCCGTCGTAACTGTCGAATCCTGCTCGCGGCCGCTCTGGTCCGTTGTCATCAACTGCTCATTCGAACCCATCTCAGATTCGGGTTTCGATCCAGCTTCTACTGCCGGCACGTCCAAATCACCTTCATCGGACGCCTTCGATTGGCCTTGCCCGTTCACGGACAAGCTTCCCTCACCATTTCCATGAAACGGAGGCGACCCTGTCTCGGGAGTCAGTGAGCTATCCGCCGAAGTGACATCCGGAGCAATCACACTTGTATCGCGCGCTGCAACAGAAGTCCCTGACACAACCGTCTTATCAACGCTGGCATCATCTTTGGCGGGGTCCCGCTTATCAACGGAAGCGACCAATGCTCTTTGCTTGATACGCAAAATGAGAGCATCATAAAAACGGAAGGATGCATATCCGATTCCGCTCAGACACACCACGAAGACAAAAAGACGGACGAGCAACTCGGGCAAACTCAAGCTGTGTCTTATTCGGGACGCAGAGACTTCTTTGGAATTACGACGCATGACTGCACACTCACTTGTAAAAATGTCAGTTCAGCAGTAAAAGTTCTCCCTAAATTGTAGCAAAACATTTGGCAACCAGACTCGTGTTTTTTACAGTTCTCAAAGATCGGGAACCTCAACACCTGCGGCACGATCAACTGATTAGGCAATGCTTCGCGCGCCCACGGCAAGTACACCTAGAAAGAATTGAAGTGTCCACGATACCGTTCCGAGAGTCAAATTCTCCCGAATGCGGACCAAAACATCTCCATGCACGACTCTTGGTGTTTCAACGGCAAAATACTTTGAAAGCATTGACATTTTCGCCCAGCTCAATGCTTCATAGAACGCTAGAGAAGACTATAATGTTCGAGGCTGGGAATTCTTACCAGATCCAACTGATTGTGATCGTTTCCCGCCGTCATCCCCCTCGGGATAGTTTTCCTGTGAGCCGTCATCTTTGAATGACACATGCTTCTTGTAGGAAGTCAAGTTGCGGAATGGGCATTGGAAACGAGAAAACACGTTTTTGTTAGAAGTGAAATGAAGTGGACAAGTTTTGCGAGTGGCCTGAGTGGACTCTTGGCCTGTTGTTCTATTTGTTCTCTGCAATTGTTCGCGCAAGCTGCACCCTCGACGGCGAAGATCGCGCCAACGGCGTCCAATCCAGCGATGGATCCGACCGAGTTGCAAACGCATGCCACTCGGGTGCTGCGTACCTATTGCGTGTCCTGCCATGGGCCGGACAAACAGGAAGGCGAAGTGCAACTGGGTGCATTGGAATCACTCGACCCCGTCGATCGACAAGACTTGTTTCGTGAGGTCCAAGACGTTGTACATCTCACGGAGATGCCACCCGAGGAAGCCAAGCAACCAACTGACGCCGAGCGCAGAATACTATTGCAATGGCTAACTAGCCAACTCACCGGCAAGGCAGCAAAAGCCCTCGCTGAGAAACTGCAGCGTTTTGAATACGGCAACGTCGTTGACCACGAGGATCTGTTTTCAGGAGAAAACTCTGGATTGCCCGGCTACACCCCTGACCGCCGATGGTTGATCAGCGAGTTCATCTTCAACGAAAAGATCAATCGCTTGCTCGATTACCAACCGGCGCGGACGATCTATGGCACATCCCAACAAGTGCAAGGTGATAGCGGGGTCCACTGGAGCCCCAAAACCGAACGTGGAAACAAGTTCCGTAGAACAATCACTAACCCCTACCTGCTGCCGGCAAAGGTTGGAGTGCGTTATAGCGTCCACAAACGACTCAATACAGGTCACCTGCTAACCATGGTGGGAAACGCCAAGCGGGTAGCCGGACACATGTCCAACGAAGCGACGATGAAGGCCCACTACCCGGCCATGCATGCCCTGATGAAACGCGAACTGGATCACCGCGAGACATTACGCTCACGTGAAACATTCCTACGAACTTATCCGTTCATGGCGCAGTTGCTCACGGACATTTACGGGCCCCAGCACGAAGCACTCCTTCCCAAACTGATTCGAAAGGAAATCGCTTACCCAGGCCCTCCGAAACACTCGACCAATGGAATTCAAAAACGGCACGAGAACCTTGAATTTCTTGACCGTTTTAACAGAGAAGACATACAGGCCATCCTGCAGGGCATCGCAACCTACAAACGCACGGACTATACGGTCGAGGAAATCACCACCAACAGCGAACCAGACCTCAAAGGCAATCCTGTCTGGGCACCTTATACCGACGCCAATCGTGCTGAATTTGACAACATCATTTCCCAATGTGAAAGAGACTGGTACCGCGAAGGCGTGACCGATTACCGGATCCAAAACCGCATCGTCACCATGAAACTGTTTTACGACACATGGGACATGAACCAACTTTATAGTCATATCCAAAAGCTCGGCTTCACCCAACCAAAGTACGAGCCTCTAAACGACAACGAGATGGCGACAATCACTGACACCATCAAAAAACAGCGAACTTCTGGCGATACACATCAGCAAATCATCGATAAGTGCCTTAACGCCTGGAAAACATCGTTCAACGCAACGCAGCACTCTACTGCTGGAGCCGATGACATGTTGATCACGGACGTGATCAACGAGTTGTATTCACACATTCATGAACGCCAGCCAACGGCTGCCGAGGTCATTGAGAACAGACAGCAGTTCAAGCTGCACGCAGCCAAGCTCGATCGGCAAAAGGCAATCGGAAAACTGATTGCATCGCTGCTACTCAGCACCGAGTTTGCCTATCGCAACGAGTTTGGACAGGGCAAGCCGGACGAGCACGGAAGACGGATGATGCCGCCACGCGATGCCAGCTTCGCACTCGCCTATGCCCTGACCGATGCCAGCCCCGACAAAGAACTGATTCAAGCCGTCAAAGACAATCAACTGAACTCACGCGAAGATTATGAACGTGAAGTGCGTCGCATGCTGGAACGCCGAGACCAGTGGTACATCATTGACGAAAATGTGCAAGCGACGAACCTGAACGCCAGCACCACAAACCAGCCGATCCGGAAGTTGCGCTTCATTCGAGAGTTTTTTGGATACCCCAAGGCACAAGAAGTCTTCAAAGATGACTCGAGGTTCGGCGCAGGACGCCACGAGCAGGCAGTCAGTCGGCTGATCGATGAAGCCGACATGCTTGTCGAGCACATTCTGGAAAACGACGAACTTGTTTTCGAAGAACTGCTCACGACCGAAAACTTCTTTATCTACCACTCGGGCGACAACAAGGCGATGGCGGACGGATCAGGCCAACTCAAGCAGGTCTTCGAATACTTTAGGAAACTCGACTGGCAAAACTGGACCCCAGATAACATCGAACCCCACAAGGAGTTTCTGATGACGATTTGGGAATTCCGCAAAACACGGGGCGGCGACAACAAATCCCTGCTGACCACGCTAAAGAGATTGATGCCCGCGTTGGAACTCCATTTCAGCGATGGCCAAAGCAACGGAATGCCTTACATGAAAATGTCCATGGGCTTCTGGCACGGTGGTAACGTTCTTGGCCGGACCGGTCAGCAGATGCGCGGGGAACAGGTCACCTCCTACTGGAATCTCGACTGGAAAACGTGGGATTACCCGGCACACCAACCGGCTCATATTCCCGATCGCAAAGGTCTGCTCACTCACCCCGCGTGGCTGATCGCCCACTCGCAAAATCTAGAGACGGATCCGATCCACCGCGGCAAATGGATACGCGAAAAATTGTTGGCGGGCACAATTCCGGACGTCCCGATCACGGTCGACGCAGTCATCCCACCGGATCAGCACAAGACGCTTCGACAACGAATGGAAAATCGGACGGCAGAAGCATACTGCTGGCGTTGTCACCAAAAAATGGATCCTCTTGGGTTTCCGTTCGAGAGCTATGATGACTTTGGTCGCTTCCGAACGGAGGAAAACCTCGAACATCCGGACAATCTGATCACCGAAGCAAAGCGGGGCGAAACGAATGAATTTGGCGCTTCGCTCTCCACTTACAAGACCCTGCCGGTAGACCCGAGTGGATTTCTGGAAGGTACCGGTGACGCAAAGCTGGACGGCAATGTCGAGGATGCCTTTGACCTGATCGATCGCCTTGCTACTTCGGCCAAAGTGCGGCAATCGATCATCCGGCACGCCTTTCGCTATTTCCTCGGCCGTAACGAAACACTCTCGGACTCTGGAACTTTGATGGATGCAGAGAAAGCGTACGTCGATAGCAACGGTAGCTTCGACGAGTTAATCGTTTCGCTGCTCACGTCCGACTCTTTTATCTACCGAAAAAGCAACTCTAAGGAATAAACGATGTCGATCAGCCGACGACAACTTCTGAAGACGACCGCGCTGGGAAGTGCAAGCCTCGCGTTCACGCCTTCGTTCAATCACCTCATGGCCGCACCCGCCAGTTCCCCAGGTGATCAACCGCACCGATTCATCTTCATCCGTAAATCCAACGGCAACCTCACCCAGCAGTTTGGTCTGCCCACATTCTCGTCAGATGAACTGAAGAAGCACGAGGAAAAGGAAGCCTTTGACGTTGATCTTGCCAAGCATGAACTGCCCGAATGGCTGAGCACGCTCGATGAATACAAAGACCACATGAGCATCCTGCACGGGATCTCGATGTCGGTCAGTGGGGGTGGCCACTACTCTTACTCAGGTTGCATGGGTGCCTACAAAGCAGGTCGTGACATTCTCAGCAACATCAAGCGGGCGACTGTCGACTTTGAACTCGCTAAACTTTTTCCCTCGCCCTTTGGCCACGTCGAGATGTCGCTGGCCGTGCCGCATGGGCGCGACCACCGCACCGGCATCGTTTCCGGCTATTCGGCTCCCGCAGCCAAACAGCGCAACTACTGCTACGCCGACCCCATGACGGCATTTCAGGAATTATTCAAATCCGTCACCAACACCGACGAGGTGGCTTCCGACATCGCTCTGTTCGACTATCTGCACGAACAGGAAAACCGTCGGCTTCAGGGACTCGATGGTGACGAACGCCTGAAGATCAGCGATCAGGTCGCCTCATTGCAGTCGATCCGCGACCGCAATGCGAAAGTCGACTCACTGGGCGACAAGGTCAAAGAACACCTGCCCGAGATTGACCCGATCCACGATGGGGGGGGCGAAGATGCGACCCTTCCCCAGAAACACGCTGCATTTACCGACATCATCGTCGGAGCAATGGCCTCTGGTCTTACCAATGTTGTCACTTACACGATTGATGACTTGGGCACGGATATCACCTCATTGCCCGAGAACAACCAAAAGACGAGCATTCACCAGATCGGCCATGGTGGGCAGATTTCCGGTGCTGCGAACATGAGAAATGCCATCAAGTCCCATCACATGAAGCAGGTCAAAACGTTGGTCAGCCAACTCAAAGCGATTCCCGAAGGTAATGGCACGATGTTCGACAATACGACGATCATCTACATGCCCGAAACCGGCTCGGGCCACCATGGCCCTGACACCGAGGCACCGATGGTCATCATGACCGGCAAGAATTCAAAACTGGACCTCGCCGGACGTTATATCCGATTGCCATTTCATGGCACCAAAGGCCACAAGACCCTGAGCAACTGGTACACAACTCTGCTCAATGCCTATGGGAACCCCATCGAACACTACGGTGATCTGGACCTGACGATGCAACGCAACCGCCTGAACCAAACCGGAGCGATCGAACGGTTTCTGGTCTAAACACTCGGAATCAATTCGTTCGCTTCCACAGCCATTCCATTAGGCCATGTGCTGTGCGCTGAAGCATCTCTTTCACTGCTAAATCGCCGAATACCGTTGATTGTTTACTCAGTTGCGTGAGGTTCGCGGAGACAGAACCCTGATGCAACCGGCCTTCCATCAGACGACAAGGCAACAGCAAATCTATCGAACGGCTGTATTGCACTCACCTCTAACCCAAATACAGATACCGAAACACCACGCCCTGTACGAATAGAAGGATTGAAGCATCAAAGAGAAACGTAGCAATACAAAACCAGCCAATGATGCTTCGCTGCGATCGCCCCAAGATGGAACACAACGCCAATAAAAGTGAGCCACACCGAAGCGAAATATACCCCAAGCCAACCGCACCGATCTCAAGGATCGGCAATACAATGCCATGCGTCAAATCAATATTTGATTGCACTTTATGGCGAAATGGTTCAAATCCCACGAGCGCCCACCAGAGGAACAGGCAGGTTGCCGTCATGGCTGCTAAAATAGCCACATCCAAAACATCGCAACCGTTGCTTCGCTTATTATCACACGCAGGTGACTGAATTTTCACTGCATTGGTTTCCGTAAAAAAACTGATCAACGACATCAGCCGCGTCATACGCTCGCAGCACAACATCTAAATCTAGCAAGGCGGTAACACGACCGACTGAATTCCATTTCGCCAGAGGATTCAAAGGGCCTAAATATCGATCAACGCCTCGCCAATTTTTTTTCATATCACTATTAAATAGAAAACTATTGATCGGACTTCTCTTCCTCCCTGTCCCTACGATCCGCGTTGATGAAGCTCCCCAATCTCGACGCTCATTGAATCCACCAAAACGCAACGAGTGATCCCGATTGCAGCGAATATTCACGTTCATGGGGATGGCAATGAGAGATGGGCGCTCCGTCGCTTGGTATTTCCGCAGGGTGGTGTATGCCTGGCAGGGCAATGAGACTTAAATTTGGCTACAGGTCTGCCATCCCTGTTTCCTCTCTCATCCGCAGTCGTTCTCGATCGACCTTTCCGGCACCCTTGCGCGGCATCTCGTCGATGTACTGGATGCGGCAGGGCACCATGTACTCGGCAAGATGCTCTTTTGCGAATTCCTTCAATTCCTCTTCGGTGGCCTGTCCAGTGTTGGATTGTTCAGTGACGCAGGCATGTACCTGCTCGATCCCGTCGATCTCAGTCACTCCGTACACACATGCTTCTCCCACCGAGGGATGACTGAGCAAAATCGACTCAACCTCCATGGGGGAAACATTACTGCCACCGCAGACGATGATATCTTTTTTACGTCCCATGAACCAAAGATAGCCATCCTGATCAAATCGCCCCAGATCACCAGTACGAACCCATCCGTCATGCAAAGTTTTTCGGGTCAAGGCGGTATCGTTCCAATAGCCCTCCATCATCAACGGACTACTGACAACGATCTCACCAATCTGCCCCGCCGGTGCGTCGTTTCCATCAGGCGTCACGATGCAAACTTGTGCGCCGTACATCGGCAGACCAATCGAGCCAGGCTTCTTGCGACCAAAAGGAGGGTTCAATGCATACGCGCCCACTTCCGATGAGCCGCATTGTTCTGTTAACGGCACCCCAGTGACCTGCTGAAAGGACTCGTGCAGTTTATCCGGAACCCGATCACCACCAGCCAGACAGATACGCAGGGCGGAAAAATCGCAGTCGCCAATTTTCTCATGCGCAAGCAGCTTTGATAACGCGCCCGGAAGTAACGCCAAAAAGGTTTTCTTTGGCGATTGCTGCAATGCCGACACATACTTGTCGACGTCGAATTGTTCGATCAGAGAAACACAGCCGCCTACATGCAGCACAGGTAACAATTGGCTACGCAATGCCATCGGTCGAGTGATCGGGGCAGCAATGAGCGCCACATCATCCTGACTGATGGCAACGTGGGCAAGGTACTTCTTGATCCCGGCAATCATCGCCGATCGTGTCAGTGTTACACCCTTGGGACGTGCAGTCGTGCCAGATGTATAAATCATGACCGACAAATCATCAGGCTCAAAACTCTCCTCGGCGAATAACTCCGAAGCACCTTCCAAAATCTTGTCGAATGATAGGTACTCATCGTTCGCTGTGCTTTTCACGGTCACAACGTTCTGAATACCAGCCAGAACTCCCTCTTCATTAAGGTCTTCAATGCGATCGTGGTGCACGATCAGCGTATCTGCACCACTGTGATTGAGGGCATAACGAATTTGTGCCGCGTGATGCCGGTAGTCCAACGGCACAATGACAAAGTTAGCTTTGAAGCATGCAAGATAGGCGTAGATGGTTTCGGGACAGTTTGGCAAAAGTACTGCCACCCGATCAATCGGCCCAATACCCAGCCTTTGCAACCCATTGGCAAGTCGGTTCGCATCCTCATCCAACTCTTTCGCTGACCATGTCTTGCCAAGAAACTCAAGAACAACCCGGTCTGGATCAGTTACCAAGGAAGGGGCGAGCAGTTGATTAAGCATACGAAGGGCAATTTTTCACAGGGAAATGTAGCGAAGTGGACTTGCCGGTCGCAATCACTCATTTTGCAACATGCATTGCCTCACCGAAAGCAGAGGCGACAACGCCGACTCAACCGTGACGATATCGCAACCTGCCAAGCATGTAAACTCTTGACCAACCCACCTGAAAAAGGAAATCACGTCTTCCGTCTATCGCCAGTTCGCGAACAGCCACGCCGAATTCGCCGCGAAATGACTGAACGGCAAGCGCGATAACGTCCAACCCTGGCTGTGCAACTTCAATCACGACCGTTAAGCGGCTCGCCGCGATTGCACTTCACTTCACTTCACGGTCAACAGGGATCCAAGCCATCGATACCGTCTCACAAAAGGGATTTTTCCCCAAACATCCCGATTTCAAACGACCGAAACCTGTGCAGCGATCCTACGCAACAAAGGCATTGGAATCATTGGCTCAATTTTGTCAGCTCAATTGCCATGGAGCACTGACTCTGCATCCCGTGTACTCTCTCGACTGCGTTGGTTCGGCTGGTCTCGTCTGGTATTTGCGTGCGTGTTCCCTGACTACACGGCCACCACATTTTTGTAAATGGTGTCCTCACGTTCAACCATGAACTCGTGCATTTCCCCAATACCGTTTTCAAAGCCCATTTTTCCGTCGTGGGTGAAATGGACTGACCAGCACTTGTTTCCGAGATTAAGGGATCCCTTCATTTCAAACATCTGGAACAACGCCGTCGCAGGTCATACGGACCCGAACACATCTGAGACCACGTTCGGCTCAGTCATCGTAGGCCGTGCCTAATCATCTGCTTCATCCTGCAAGCAGTATTGATTTCACTTATGTCCATCTCTTTCTTAACGCTAATCCCATCTGCCGGGTCTTTCTCTCCGCAAGGCGTTCCACGCATCGGCACATGGCATCCCTGCTTGTCGCTCCAGTTTTTAGAGCCTCCTGATGTTTCACAAAACCAGGTACGCAGCGTCGTCATTTTCGCCAGCATCTTTCATTAACATGATCCGTGATAAGAATTGGAATAGCTTGGCTCTAGCACACACAACCACAGTTGAACTCAGTCAAAAACCAATCCAGCGGACGTCCGGAGGCGTAGTGCGTGCTTTTTGATGCACGGGCGCTCAACCGCCCGAACCAATTCGACCAACGTGCACCCGACTTTGGCTGTCAGACCACACGTATGTTGACCTGCCCGTGATCGCGACATTGAGTGCGCCCCCGAGACATGAAGTTCTTACTTTTCAACTTTTCGTAGGACTCCCGTCACGACCGTGCCGTCCGAAGAAATGAACTTGGATATTGACTTACCATCTGAAACGCGTTCCAGTTCAATCAAACCCATTCTTGATTCACCCTTTGCATTTCGTGCCCGCAAAAAACCACTCATTTGATGTTTCTGAACATCTTGAAATCGGATGGCGAAATACGCACCGTTGGTACCATAAGCATGAGCAACCAAATTACGTCTGTCTGCTTCCCAACCTACGATCTCGTGTAACACGGTACCATCAGAATCATGCCAAGTTCCAAGCACGTAATCAGTCGCGCCGTCAGGGAGTCTCCAAGTCACCTTCGAGCTCGTGCCATCACTTCGCTCAACTTCCCAATCTCCCACCATCCATTCCCAAGGGCATCCAGCAGGCTGGGATGAATCCTTCCCGCTCTCAACACGACGAATATCAAGCTTCCTCTCCTCTTGCTTGACTCCGTCAAGCTTTCGGTCGGAACAAACAATGACCCAGTGATCCTTGCCATCAAATGTAAACTCGCGTGTCGCAGTTTCAACCTTGGGTGCCCCATCCACCACACCGGTACCGGTCATCTGTCCAATCCACTTTTCGCCTGAAATTTTATGGTTTGCTTTGAACGTGCCACCGCTGGTGTCGAACCCAGATTCCTCCACCGTTTGCCCTACTGGATCCCAGCCAAGGATCCCCGAGAATCTCACTTTCAATCCGCTCCGAAAGTTCTCACCTTCACCCTGATACACAAGCACACTTTCGTCATTGACCCATCCAAGTTCGACGCGTTCCGTCACTTTTCGTCCATCAATCTGCGTCGTGATTTCCCACGTACCAACAAGCTTGTCCAAAGACTTCTTGATAGGCTCAGGCATCGACTGTGCACGCAACGACACAGCAGAACCGACAAGACAAATGCACAATATCACGAATCTGACAAACATAGGGGACTCCAAGAACGGGAGAGCGAAGTGAGAAACCTGCACATCACGGCAGGGAAACTATCCATCGGGTATTGTCATTGCGACCAGGCGTACCTGTTTGCCCAGAACATTTTGTCAACAAAAGGCAAACTTCTTAAAAAGTTTTGTGACTCAGGCAGGATTGGTCCCTCTGTCTCGATATCTTCGCAACAGCTACTGCTGGACAAAAGCGGCAAAACATCGCCAAGGCTCCGTCAGCTCATGCTCGCACCGTGATGGCCTACTACCCTTCCAATTGACTGGCAACCATGGTCACTCACCGCTTTTTGGATCGCAGTCGCAGCGAGACATTTCTCATCACCAATTTCCCACTCGCGATTTTGGATGCCTTCCTTCTCCCCCCAAACTGCGCGCAGCAGCAACTCATTTCTTGTCATCCAACCTACCAACCCTGGCACAGACCTGCGTGGCCAACGTGTACACAAAACCCCAGTGCAACTCAACCTTGCGATGAACGCTGCAGACTACTGTTCAGCCGGTTGACCACTGAATTAAATTGGCACATTGAATCTGGCAGAAAAAGCACTACCTTCCGACTGCTCCCCAGGTTGACCTTCAACCAGATCAGCGATCATCCCTCATCGATGCGTGTACATTCAATTCCAAATCTCGCAACGAGGAAGTGCCTTCTGTAGCTTCGCTAACCCAACGTCGCTAACCTTGGTATCTGAGAGACTGAGCTCCCGCAAGGTGTTTAGACCCTCGAGGTAAATCAGCCCAGCATCAGTCACCTGCGTTCCGTCGAGATGGACGTTCTTCAATTGGGGCAATTTACTCAGGTGCTCCAGACCCGCGTCGGTGACGTTGGTTCCGTCAAGATAGACACTCGTCAAATTTTTCAATTGACTGAGTTGCAGCAGACCTCCGTCAGTGACGTTGGTTTGATTTAAACTAATCAACTCAAGTACACTCAGCCCGGTGACATGTGCCAGTCCCGCGTCAGTGATTTGAGTATCATCGAGTTGGATCCACTTAAGCTGACTCAGTGCCTTGATACGGTGCATTGTCACGTCGCTTACCTGTTCACACCAACTCAGATCCAATTCTTCAAGCTGTGTTAATGCCTCAACATCTTCAAGTCCCGCATCTGTAATTTGTGTGCCTTGAAGGCTGAGCATCTCCAAGTTGGTAAATTCGTCGAGGTGTTCTAGCCCGGCGTCAGTGATACCGCTTCGATCTAGCTCGATCGTCTTCAGGCTCTTGAGTTTTCTTAACTGCGTTAACACGCTGTCGCTAATTTGTTCACACTCCCAGAGATTCAGACTTTCCAGTTTCGTCATACCTTGAAGATGCACCAATCCCTCGTCCGTCATTTGGCCACCTCTGAGCTTGAGCCTTGTCAAATTCGTCAACGCCTTAAGATGCACAAGCCCTGCGTCCGTGACGCCAACGTTGTCGAGTTCTAGAAACTCCAGGTCAGTTTGCCCTTTGATATGAGCCATTGTTTCTGCGGACAATTTCCAAGACGTCTCAAGACCGCTAATCCATTGAGACTGCAGCCCAATGATTTCATCCTTCTCGTTTCGGGTGATATAACCACCGAGTCTTTGGAGTACGGCAACCGCACCTGTCGACGAACGAGTGTCAGAAGATTCCGAAACTTGGCCGGTTCGCTCTTCACTCATCACAACCGGTTCGTTGACTGCCTGCTTGCGCCACGTGCGACTGGCATCGCCCACATCTCCACCTTCTTCGCTGACGCCACACCCTACCATCCCTATCAAACACAGCAAGCAAAGGAACCGGCTCATATCCCACCTCTTCTGTCCATCAAATTCACTTATCAAGAAGCTGGTATTCTAGCAGAGCCATATGGTTTCATGTGAGGTTGCATAACGTGGACGAGACATTGTCGCGTTCCCGCACGGACTCGCAAGCACGCAACAGTTCCCGTTGAAAGACTGCGAGATGCATGGTTGCAGGCGGCCGTAGAGAGAGGCGAACGATAAGCATGAACCGGACTCCATCCTGCGTGAACGGCAACCAATCCGCCCATTAGCACGAATTTTGCATCGAGCGCTGCGAGTTCAGAACCCCACCCAAGAAGTTTTACGACTGACCATCCGTGTTTTCAGTAGCCTTAGGAGCATCGTCGGTGCCATTTGGTTTAGCCGTCATTCGATACAATCGCACGGAACCATCGGCATGCGCAACAGCCAGACGGTCATTGCCCACCAGATCCAGCGCTCGCGCGGCACTTTTCATTGCGTGGGTATGAAATACTGTTTCCTGATCATCTTTGTAAAACCAGATTTCGCCTTTCCCACCTTTTTCGGCGCCCGTCCCAATCGTAAATCCCTGCGAATGAAATCGCACGCCCCATGCAACACCCTTGAATTTCTCTGCAGCCCGCAACTGTCTTTTTGCCTCTCCAGTTTCCCAATCGAATACGACAATGATCGGATCTTGAATCCCGGCAAACGAGTTCACCACCTTGGTGATTCCCGCACTGGCCCACAGACTCCCATCCGCATTGAATTGCATGTCTCTGGCACCGCCCATGTCCGCAGCAAACTTCTTGTCGTAGCCCGTCATCACGCTGGCGTCGATCGTTCGCTGTTTCTTGTTCGTCTTGAGATTCCAGACAAACACCTTGCCGATCAAATCCTGTGAGACCAAGTGCTCGCCATCAGGGTGAAAGTCAACGCCGTAAACGTGACGCTCGTGTCCGGCGAACTGTTGCTCCAACTCACCGCTTTCAGCGTTCCACACTTTGACCAAAAGATCATTGCCGCCAGTTGCAATTCGTTTACCGTCGGTACTCAGCCGCACCCAGCGAGCAGCGCCTTGGTGCGCCTGAAAACTCCGCTTCATGCCCGGAATCTCATGCGAAAGATCCCAAATCTTAATCGTGCCTCCCCAGCAAGCTGTATACATCAGCATTCCGTCAGCCGAGAAGTCGATCGACCGCACCCAGCTCTTATGCCCTGCGAGTGAGAAATGATTGCCATCATCCAAATTCCAAAGCTGGACGTCCAGGTCCTGCGCACCGGCAGCGACGTAACGTCCGGTCGGATCAACTCGCAACGTAGTCAGGGGATTCTGATGCTTCAGCTCAACGATTTCATGCGTTTGAGTGGGATCAATCACAGCACTGGAATTCATGACAGAAGCTCCTCGATCGGCTCGGCAGCAGGGTCACCGATTGGTATCGATCGCCCTGACAAGTCATGGTCCTCGTAGGTATCAAGACCAACCGCCGATAGATAAGTATGGAACAAGTGGCCCGCATCAACCTCCCGCTCAGCGACTTTCGTGCCATCCGCGTTTGTCTTTCCCACAATGGCCCCCGGTTGGATGCCGCAGCCACCCAATGCCATCGACCAAGCGGTCCCCCAATGGTCTCGACCATACTTTGCGTTGATCTTTGGGGTGCGTCCCATTTCTGAATAGACCATCACCAACGTGCTTTCCAGCATCCCACGATCATTAATGTCATCCAGCAGAGTCGAGAATGTCTGGTCAAATTCGCCGAGCTGTTCGAGATGGAAATTGAAATTCTCGGCATGAGTGTCGTAACCATGGTGTGTCACTTTTACACAGGTGGCCCCATTTTCAAGCAGGTTACGAGCCAGCAGGCAATGCTGCCCGAAATCGTGCCGACCGTAGCGATCTAGATCCTTCTCCTGTGCTTTCCCTTCAAACATTGCCTTTCGTTTCATCAGCTTGGCAGCCTGTTCGTAGGAACTGTTGTAGACGTCGGTCAGCGCGGGCGAACGCTGCTTGGAAAAACGGCGGTTGAACCGAAGCCGCATCTGCTCGCGCGTCTGATCCGCTGTTTCGTCAATCGACGCTGGTACCGCCAAATTGGCGGGCGGCTTATTTCCGTCAAGTTTCAGTTGAGCGTGCTGTGCTCCCAAAAAAGCAGCCGTCGCGTCATTGATGCCACGTTTACTGATGTGAATGTAGCCAGGTAAGTCCCCATCGGCAGGGGCCAGATACCTCGATGCAACCGAACCCACATACGGATATTCGCCAGCTCGTCGCCCTTTCTCCATGAACAGCATGCCCTGGTTGTGATCACCGATCTTGGAGTTGATGCTTCGCACAATCGACAGCATGTGCATTCGCTTGGCCGTGTGAGGCAGCAGTTCAGAGATATGCATTCCCGGCACGGAAGTCGGAATCGCCTGGAATGGCCCCCCATATTTGGTTCCAGGCTTGGGATCCCATGACTCAAGTTGACTGACGCCACCTTGCAAGTAAATCTGCAAAATACGTTTCTGTTGCTTTTCCAGGACAGCAGCGTGTGCTGGGGTTAGCAACCCTTCGCCACCGATTGCATTCGCGCCAATCACACCGGCAGCCGAACCCGCCAAGAACGATCGTCGGGCTATCAAGTGATCAATCCCATTGCAGTCGTGATGTCGTCGCATTTACGGCCTCCAATCAAACAATCCTGTCAAACAACTCTGTCAATCAATCCTGTCAGTGGTTGAAGCGAAACTCTGCCGAGGCGAGTCCGGCCCAAACCAACTGTCGAATTTGTGCTTTGCGGTCGTCGCTATGCTCCAGCATTTCCACAATCAGTTTTGACTCTTCCGAACTGGGCGTTCGGGAGAAAACCGATAGGTAAAATTCCTCGGCAACCTCAGTGTCTTTCATCGCCGCCAACCGATCAGAAACCCCATTCTTCAACGCCACCCAGCGCTGTATCAGATCGCCGTTACGCAGAAACAACGCCTGATCCGCTGAGGCATCGAAACGAGCTTGCTGCACACCCTCGTTCCCAAAAATGCCGGCGAAGGCCACAACATTCCCACGCAAAGCTTTGTTCAAACTCTTCTCTTGCCATACTAAATCACTCGTATCCTGCTTCTCTTTACTCTTCTCTTGTTTTGCAATCAACGATAACAACTGTTGTTCAGCAACCCCAGTGGCTTGCATCATCGACCACGCGAGCTGCTCAGGCGATAGTGGTTTCAACAATGCCACGGAAAAGTCTGGCACATCACCAGAAGTACTATCCGTCGTTCGCCGTTCGTGCTGACTGCTACGTTGGTAGGCGTCCGTTAAAGCCAATTCACGGAGCAAATGCTTTATGTCATAATCGTGTTCAAAAAGTGAATCCGCCAACAGGCTAAGAACTTCAGGGTGTGACGGTGGATTCTCCGCATGCCACATGTCAACAGGCTCAACTAAACCTCGGCCCATCATGAGCGCCCACAACCGATTGGCAATGCTTAAACGGAACGCGACATTCTCGGGATCGGTTAGCGACTCGGCCAACTGTAGTCGCCGACTGTACACGGGCACGGATCGAACGTCCTTTGCGGGTTTAACTTTGTACAACTCAGCACCGACGGGAGGATCTGAGATCGGCGAAGCATCCAGCATCCGCGGCACTGTCTTTCCTTTTTCTGACGTGAAAACAGAAGTAAACTCAATTTCGCCTTCTGCCTTTTCGCCGATCGACGAACTCTTTGTTTTTGGATCCTTGTACACGTAGCTTCGTTTGATGAAAGCCGCTAATCCGTAATAGTGGCGTTGAAGATAGTCGTCGATCGCAGGATGATCGTGACATTGCGCGCACTGCAGGTCGCGTCCCAAAAAGATACGTCCAAGATCCCGAGTCACATCATCAACGTTCAATTCACGGTCCAACATGAAGCGTGCCGCTGGTCGTGTTCGTTCGTCAGTACCATCGGCTGTCAAAATTTCCGTTGAAAGTTGAAGCCATGACTTGTTGTTTCGAAATGATTCCCACAGATACTCTTCCCACTGTTCAATCTTAATATGCTTGCTCGCCCGACGCTCCATTAGCATCACGTCAAATACGACTTGCATTCGGCGTGCGTATTGCGGCGACGCAAGCACCTTGTCAACAAGTTTCACTCGTTTGTCAGGTGACGAATCGGCCAAAAACTCACGCGTCTGGCTGGCACTGGGGATCGAACCGGCTAAGTCCAAATGGATGCGGCGAGAAAACAATGCATCGCTTGTCGTCTTGGCAGCAGGCTCACTGAATTCAGGATGAGCCAGCAAGAGGGCGTCAATCTGCCTATGCAGTGGTTCTGTCGCACGAAGCGCGCATGGCTGAATCGCCATACTGCTGATGACGATTCCTAAAAACAGTAAGACTGGCAAACGTGTCACTGTTGGTCCAAAAACGGCTGGGGAGTTAAGGCGGGGATGCGACGCCAGCTAGGCGGCTCGCTAACAACATTTTAGCACAGTCACTTGCCCCGTGCTTTACACCTTCATACGCTCTGCCGATCGGAGCTAAGTGGGCCCCGGAACCGTGTGCGAGCATTCAGCAAATCGCTAATTCACGTATCAATCGGCTTTTCTCTATTTTTCCCATGCGTGCCATCCCGCCCTTTGGCGTGGTACTCAGCGTTCCACCCCAGCGTTCAATCCCAGCGTTCAATCCCAGCGTTCAATCCCAGCGTTCAATCCCAGCGTTCAATCCCAGCATCAGTGCTGCAACCCAACACTCACGGGACAAGCAACGTCGATAAAACTTGCGCGTAGACACGATGACCGAAATCATTGGGATGATTGACGCCATTGCCAGTAAGATCCCAGTCCTGTTTATGTTTTAAGAACTCAGTCCAGAGGGAAGTCATGTCGGCTATCGTGATCCCTGGTTCGCAAAGATCCGCTAGGGCATCACGATATTGTGGAAACAACTCATGCTGAAGCCTCGTCCAATTTCGATTTCCGAGCATCGACGCCACGAGGATGAACTCAGCATCAGGAAGTTTTGTGCGAATCTTGGCAACGAGCTCTTTTGTGTTGGCCCCGTATTCGTCCGCTGACCGTCCAGCGGCATCGTTCATACCAAAAGCCACGATGACCAAATCCGGCTTGGGCTCGACGATCGTGTCAATGACCGACAATGCCCATCGCGTGTCCTTTCCACTAACAGATGGATTCAAAACACGCACTTTCGTCTGGTACTGGGTCTCCAGATGCTTCTGCAGCAGTCCTGGAAAGGACGGCTGAAACGGTGCTTCGTTGGCCCAACCGGATGCGTTACAGCCGGACGAAATGCTGTCGCCAATCAGAACGATTGAAACCGCTGCCCGCATCCGGAGCTTCTGAATCGTGCATGGCAATGCATGTTGATCAAATTTTGGGACATGCGACTGCCAATCTTCCCTCGCGTGCGTGTAAGTAATGCACGTCTGCATGTGGTGATATTCGAGTTTTCCGCCAAAGAAAATCTCTCCGTTGCCATCGCGATGCGTCAATTTGTATTTCTGAGATCCAGCCGGTCGACGCAATTCCGCCCGCGTTCGCGAAATGATTCGCGAACCTGCTGGAAGCATGATCATGCGGGACTCGGGATTCCATTGATAATCCCGACCTTCCTCATAAGTAACGTCTCCTGCCGAACTGCGTACGCTAAGAACCTCTCGCGCGGGAAACAAGACCGAGCCTTGAGACTGGCCTGTTTTTGAATCTCGAATGAACAACACCGGTTCGCCCACAACAGTGTTGCCTTGCCAAACTGGACGCAGTAATTCCGGAGCGTAACTCCATCGTGACTTCGCAGGCTCGTCCGCCAATGATGGGCCTACCGATAACACGACCAGCCAAAGGATGCCAAGGACAGTTATCAAGCGTCGCGGCCGAATCAACTCAATGGTGCTTTGCACGGTCTCTCCTTCGGTGAACACTATAGGATCTGCTTCGCTTGCAACTGCCGTCCAGCCTTTGAACGCACACAAACGTCATCCAAGCAATCGGACTCTGCCGCCTCTGGATGGGCGATCATCGATGGCAACGCGTTCAATCGTGCCAATCAATCAGCGATCTGTTTAATCAGTTTTCTGTTCCGTCAGGTTTCTGCTTGGACGTAGTCATTTGGTAATCCAGCGAGAAGGTTTCCTTCGCGGCCATATTTTCCTTGTCCAACAAAGGGGAATAGGTTCTGACGTGGATTTTATTCTCACTGGGAACAAACTTGAGTGAACGCAACCAACCGTCGCCACCGTTTGGCAGTCCTTGATAATCGGTGAGCATCTCAAGCACCTTTCCTCCGGCATCGTTGATGCTTGTCTGCAGTCCGACTCCCAGCACATGGCCACTGACAACAAGAAAGATGTTTGGCTGCTTGCGAATGAGTTTCTGCCAAATCTGCT
>Ga0315321_10001107_pt1 | contig 20590 bp, 13 predicted proteins | sample M180m21515metaG_FD_203464 | JGI IMG/M metagenome (GOLD analysis project Ga0315321, IMG submission 203464) | Ammonia-oxidizing marine archaeal communities from Monterey Bay, California, United States - M1 80m 21515 | ecosystem: Environmental > Aquatic > Marine > Intertidal zone | place: USA...
CACGGTGATTCCGGCAAAGCGTTTGGTTTCGGCCAAGCCAAGTGCAACGTCCTTGTTTTTATCTGAAAAGTTAGCTCCCAGGATGGCCACTTCGATGGCGGAATTGGAATTGCCCCCCAAGATCCTGTAGGCAGCTTCGGTTGATTTTTCACTGGATGCACTTGATCCTTGATCCACGGGAAGCCCGGGTTGGTTGAATTCAGGCTGTCGCTTGTTGAGAGCACTGACCAATGCGTTGAGGTCCCGGCTTCTTGATCGGCTCCTTTCAGTCTCTACAAGGCTTGCCTCCCAAGTTGCACTTGCTTGCCCGGCGTTCGTTAAACTCAATGCCTCCACTCCCTTTTGGTTCGGCTCCAATGTCTTGGAGATGGAATTGTGTGACAAGAGAAGGGAAGGGGGGAGTATTGCCTTAAGCGTGACGGGAATCCTGAGCTGGGCGGCGTTCTTCGCATTGGAGTTGATGGTCAAGTCAGTCGAGATCGTTTCACTTGACTTCGGGTTGGCCAGAATGGTGACGACTTCCTTTTCGCCGGGTTTGATCGATAAGGTCGATGGGCTTGCGGTCAGATCCTTGTGCCCGAGGGCAAGTTGGGAGACCTTCAATTCGTCCGTCCCCGGGTTGGAAACAGTGAGTTTCAGCTCCTTCTTCTTTCCGACCCACAACTCGCCGAAATCGATTGATTTCATGTCGGTCTCAATTTCAGGATCTCCCGTTACCTTGAGCTCAACCGGAAATTCCAGAACTTTGGCGAGAGGATCATTGGTTTCGAAGCAAACGACGGCTCGTTTGGTTCCGGCAGTGAGCTCGGTTGCGTCAATGCCGAAGGAAAGCTCGGACGATTCGTTGGGGTTCACGCTGCCTTTTTCAGGGGAAACGCTCAGCCAACCTGGCGAAAATCCTTCTAGAGCCTTGAGTAAGTTAAGCCTGCCAGGGGCTACCATCTTTCCTTCGTAAGACTTTACCGGGTCAACCGAGTTCATGAGGGTTTGTTTCAGTTCCGCAAAACCGGCGTTCTGATTCATCGAGAGGACAAGGGCTGCGGCTCCGGCAACATGGGGGGTTGCCATGGACGTCCCGCTTAGCCTTGCCAAGCGGTTGTTGGGTACGAGGTTCAGAATGCTGACCCCTGGGGCAGCCATGTCTACGCTTGTCTTGCCGTAGCAAGTGAAGGAAGCAAGCCGGTCGGCGCTGTCCGAGGCGGCAACGGACAGAACATTGGGGCTCGTGTAATTGGAGGGGTAGTGTGGCTTGCTGTCGTTATTCGTGCCCGAGTTGCCGGCTGCGGCACAAAAGAGGTGTCCGTTTTGTCCGGCCCGGTCGATGGCTTCCTTCATCGCCCTGCTCGAACCCCCGCCTCCCCAACTGTTGTTGCTGATTGGGAAATCCATGGCCGTGCAATACGCGACTGCGTCTATGGCGTCGGAGATGCTGCCCCATCCCCGGTCGCTGAGGAATTTCAAGGCAACCAGTTTGGTGTTCCAGGCCACGCCGGACACCTGCAAACCGTTGTTGCTGGCGGCGGCTATGGTGCCCGCAACATGAGTGCCGTGACGGTTGCCGTCCATGGGGTTGTTGTCATTGTTGCAGAAATCCCAGCCATAGATGTCGTCCACGTAACCGTTTCCGTCATCGTCTTTGCGGTTACCGGCGATTTCCCCGGGGTTCTTCCAAATATTTCCTTGCAGGTCCTTGTGGTTGTAATCGATACCGGTGTCGATTACGGCGACGATTACGCTGGGGCTGCCCTTGGTCTTTTCCCATGCCTGAGGTGCTTGGATCTTCTGTAAGGCGTACTGGTTTCTCCACTCCGGGTCATTGGGAAGCACCGAGGACCGGCGGATATAGTCTGGTTCGACATATTCTACGGAAGGATCCGCGGCGAGGGCTTTTGCCACGTCCCTGAGGTTGGTGCTTTGAAGCGTTTCGACGAGGGCGAGGTTCAAGCCGTTCAAGGCCCGTACGCCGTTACCCGTCTTGCGGGCTTTGGCCAATTCCCTGACAACCTTGACTTGCGCTGCAAGAGCCCCAGGGTTCGACAATCCGGATTGCCCGTCCTTGTAGCGGACGATCAAACGGTTGGGCACATGCTCGTCGGCAAACGGATCGGCTTGTTCCCGGTTTGGCTCGGCGATGCCGATTGCATTGTTACCGTTTGTTTCGTTGCGGATTTCCTTGAGGGTGAAGTTGCCAATGGCCTTGCCCTTGTTGACAAGCGAGGCTAGCGACTTGCTCTTTTGACCGGCTGGAACGGTAATCGAAAGTTTTTCCGGGTTGAATGCGAAACGGGGAGAGGCGATGCCCTTACCGTTCAAGCTGATGTTGACAGGAGAATTTTCCGCATCGGAAAAAACTCCGCAGGTGCTTGCATAGCTTGTTCCATTGATAGGACTGAAGCGGATCAGAAGGCTTGAGGATGCACCGGGTTTCAAGGACTTTGACCTTGCAGATGCGGTAAATACGCCGTTGCCCGTGTTGATTTGTCCGATTGTTACGACTGCGTTCCCCGTATTTGTGACCTGGACGGTTTTTTCGCCTAGCGAGCCGACGGAGACTTGTCCGAAGTTAACGGTGGCAGGGTTGACCGCCAAAGTGCGGGTGGCTTGGATGGTAAGGCTTACGGGTACCTCGGTAGTGGGCTTTTGAGGGTCGTTGCCGCTGATCTCGATGGTGGCCTTGTAGTTGCCTGCAAGGATTGAGCCTGACTTGAGGGTGACCGGAATATTGAGGGTTTTTCCGCCTGCGACCGTTCCCGAAGTGGTTGCGACATGCAGCCATTTGGGGGAGGTGGAGATACGGATCGTTGAGTCGGCTTTAACCTGTTGGTTGTTGTAGGCAACGAGCAAAGCCTGGTCGCTCGTGCCGTTTTGAATGCCCGTGGTGGCCCGGTCGATCTTCCCGTTCATTTTTTCATAGTGAAAGTAAATGACACCGTTGCGGTTAAGGGAGACCTGAAAGGTGTATTCGCCGATGCCGGCAAAGTCCTTTACTTGGTTCCATTGTAGGAGGACTTCGTTTGTGCTTCCTTGAACGTAAACGTCACCTCCGCGGGAGGGGTCGAGGTCCATGGCGAAGGGAGCAATCAGGTTGCCCGGCATCATGGTGGTGGGAAGGGGGAAGTGCCCGTGCTCGGAAGATCCCTTGCCGAAGGACAGGTAACCGTTCGAGCTCACGAAGATTTCGTTGAATTGTTCTCCGTACAATTTCATGGCGAAGGGGAGGGCGACTTTGTCGAATGCGTCATCTGACGCGGATGCTTCGCTTAAGCGCTTGCCGGTCTTGGAAATATCTATCCATTGGTGAGTTGGTCCCGCTGCATCCTTTGAATCAGTCCAATTGTACCCGTTCAAGTCGGGTCCGCCACCCAAGGTCGATACTGGCATCCCCTTGCGGTTGTCCGGAGAGCCCTTTTTCAGGGGCATGAAATGAGATTGGGCGAAGAAGGGCGCGGAGAGGGATTTTCCTCCCCCCGTGGTGGCACCTTTGAGGGTCCAGTTGAGGGAACTACCTCCCGTGTTGGAAATCCGCAAATTGACGGTTCTTTCCTGTTTGCTCTTCAAGGTTGCGGAAAGGGAAGATGGGGTCACTTCCATCACCGGGGCAAAGGATCCTTGTCCCGAGACTTTGAGAGATCTTGTCTTGCCTCCGTCCTCGTTTGTCAAAACCAAGGCCGAGCTGTTCACTTTGCCCGTGGCCTTGGGGGTGAAATAGATGGTTTCGGTTTTTCTTTCACCTGCTTTGAGGGTCAAGGGGAGGGGGATCCGGTGGGAAAAGGCGGAATCTCTGAAAGCAAACTGGTTGATGGTCAGTTCCTTGGTTCCGGCATTGCTGAGGATCAATGACTTCTCCGCGGTTTGTCCGACGTAGGTGTTTTCGAAGGACAGGGAAGCCGGGCGGAAGACCAGTCCTGCGTTTTCGTTAAGCTTTTGAGCCGTAATTTTGATTTCTTTTTGCGGTTCGTCCGGATCGTTGGAGCTAATGAGGATGAGTGCCTCCTCGTACTCGGTTGGCATCTCCTTGGCATTGGCAACCGTCTTGATCTCGATCGATTTTCCACTTACCAGAGTCCCCTTGAGCTCTTTGCTTCCGACCGAGTAGTGAATGGCGCCGTTCCATTTTCTTCCTTTGTATAAACCTTGGCTCCCTGAAGGAGAGGTGCGAGCTGTTCCGTAACCAACCAAAATAGAGAGGGTTTCGTCTTTTGCCGCAATGGATCCGAAACTTTCATTCGTGTATTTCACTGAACCGCTATTTGCGAACAGAAGGGTGTGACTGCCCTTGGAGAGTTGGAAGTCCGCAGGGAAAGTCTTTTGCTGAAGGCCTTTGGCCGTTATTTTGGCGGATGCAACTTCTTTCCATCCTTGGGAAGTTTTGATGGCTTCGGCGATCAGTCCGGGGCGCGTCCATACTTTGACGTTGCCCGAGTTTGTGAAATATCCGGTCAAGGAGCTTATGCTTATGCCGTTTGGGGCAGCTACGTTTACCTGAAGGTAATTTCCTTTTTGACCATTGCCACCCCTGAAAGAAGTTTTCAGCTCTTTTGAGGTGGGCTTGAAGGCAGAACGAAGCCATTCCTGACCATTTGGGAACTGTACTTCGTATTTCAAATCTCCGTCTCCCTTATTGGAAAGGGTGAGGGCTTGGGTTTTCGTTTCGTTTTCTTTCAGATCGAAATGCATGCTTTCGGGGTTTGCTACAAGATCCGGGATAGCGGTAGCCTCGGCTGACAAGGGCACGACCAACCTAGGGGCGTTTTGTGCGTCGCTTTCAAGGACTAGCTCGGTTTTGGCGATCCCCTCCTTGGAGCCTGTGAAGGTAATGATTCCAACTACTTGCTCACCTCCGGGAATCTTGAACGGACTTTTCAGGGAAAAAACGAAACCGGAAGTTTCCGGCAGACTGGCATTCTTAACATTAGTTTCCTCGGATCCTGGGTTCACGATGGCTATCTGCATGTTTTTGGAGGAGTTCTTGGCTACCGGTCCAAAGTCAAGCGTGGTGGGCTTCGCGGCAATGAGCCTTTCCTTGGCAGGTTCCGCCTGGAGTGCTTGAAATGCGTTGAGGCGTCCACCGGTCACACATTTTTCCTTGAGGGAAGACTCGGGGTCAGTCGAGTTCATGAGGCTTTCCTTGATTTCCTTGCAGGTCCACTCCGAGTGAAGGGATTGTACTAGCGCATAGGCGCCGGCTACATGAGGAGTCGCCATCGAGGTCCCGCTGTAGCTGGCATACTTGTTGCCTGGTACGGTGCTGTAGGTGCTGACTCCGGGAGCAAAGAGATCAACGCTTTTCTTTCCGTAGCAGGAAAAAGACGCACTGGTTCCCGTGCTTCCGTGGGCTCCGACTGCAATCACGTTATCCAGGTCGTAGGATGCGGGGTAGCTAGGTCTGGCGTCATTGTTTCCTCGGTGGTTGCCGGCAGCCGCAATAAAGCCAATTCCTTTTTTACCAGCCTCCTCGATGACTCTCTTGAGGGACGAGGAAGAGCCTCCGCCTCCCCAGGAGTTCGAAGTGAAATTGACCCCGATCTTGGTTGCGTAGGCAACTGACTTTACGGCGTCCGAGGTGGCGCCTCCACCTGACCCCGAAAGGAATTTTATTCCCACCATAGATACGTTCCAGGCCACGCCCGCTACTCCTTTGCCGTTGTTGCCCACTCCGCCGATGGTACCGGCGCAGTGAGTTCCGTGAGAATGGTCATCGTAGGGATTGTTGTCATTGTTGGCGAAATCCCAACCATGAACATCGTCTATGAATCCGTTTCCATCGTCGTCTTTCCCGTTGCCGGCGATTTCGCCTGGGTTTGTCCACATATTAGCCTTCAGGTCCTCGTGGTTGCGGTCGATTCCCGTGTCAATCACGGCTCCCAGAACATTTTTGCTTCCGGTCGAAAGCTCCCATGCTTCGGGGCCGTCAATGTCCTTGTCTTGAGTCCCTCCCGTGTGGCCGGTGTTGTGCATGCCCCATAGCCTAGGAAATTTGCTGTCGTTGGGGGTCTTGACGATGGAAACGAAGTAGTCGGGTTCTACGACCTCGACGATCTCCTTTATTTCGGCAATGGCCGCTCTTTTTTGGTAATGGTTGTCGATGGAAGGCTTGCCATTGATGCTCACTACATAAATACCCTCGGCAATCTTTTCCCCTAGTGAGCAATTGAGATCATTCAAGTGAAGCTTGGCCTGCTCCAAGTTTACGCTTGGATGAAGGTTTACCAACAAGTGATCGGCGACCAGAGCCTCCACTTGTTCAATTACTTCATTCCCATTCGAATTCAGTCTTATTGATTCCTCGACAATAAGAAAGGGATATTTGAATGAGGTCTTGCGGAGCGAAATTCTTTTTTTCGTAGCTCTTTCGTCTTCTTCGTTCCCGTCCAGTTCGTCTTTCGAATCCAAAATTTCCAAAGTGATTCCCTCGACTGCTTTCGAATAAGAGCTTTGGGATGCTAGGGGTGTGCTCGCGGTCGCGTCGGGGGGGAACTCATCGCTCACATGCTGCTCGTTATGCAATGCGGTGGGAAGCACGGTGGTTACTTGCTCGGAAGGGGCCGTTTGTTTGGCTATATCCGGGGTTTCGGTCGGCGGTGTCGTCGTTTTCGCTTCCGCTTTCGAAAGAGAGTCATTGTTGACTTCGCTAGTCGAGGTATCTTGCCAAGGCTTGACCATTAGGAGCCACGCCGTAAGGCAAGTGGAAAAAAACAAACAGAGATAGAAGGCGAATTTTTTCATGATAAGGATGAGGATGTTTATGTATGTAAATAAACTAAATATATAAAAACATGTTTAGTCAAATATATTTTGAAAAAAATCTAGATTAGGGAATTTCCCCGCAGGACGAAGAATTACCGATGTTCTGGATCCGGGAGAAAATCAGTACTTGCAGACTAAGGTGCTGATGGACTTGGGGAGGAGGGGGAGACCTGATCGCAATTCTTTGACAGATCGGTTTGGAAGGCGGTAAAGGGGGCCGGCTTGCCCTAAACCTCGAGTGCTATGGACTGGTGTCGGTCCGAGGTTTTTATGGTAATGTTCACCAGTTCCGTCCTGGTCCTCGGTTCACACTTGTAGTTCGCACCTCGTGACAAACCTATCAATGGACCTTTCGCGGTCTCATTCACCATCCCCGCCATGGAAAAAAGAAGAAGTAACCAACCTAGATCAATGAAACTTTTTCGTTTTCGGTGAGTTTAAAACGTAGTAGTGAATTTAACCATGAGGATCTGTTGTTTTTTACTTCTAGCCTTTTTTGTTTCTGTCCCGGACTCCGGATTGTCATCTCTGTACGGAGTCGAGGGCTCGGACAAAGCTTCAGTGCGCAAAGCCAAGGACAAGAAGGGAAAAAAGCAACCCCGTCCCGCCCGAAATCAAGGCCAGGCCAAGGCAAGTTCCATCGGCGTACCCGCGCTACCCAAAATCGCCAATGCCCCGCCCGTTCGTCCGGATGGCAAATTGCGCATGGAAGTGGATCAAATCAAAACCGCCGCCCTCTGGGTCGACAAGTATGTCGGAGATGCTTTGATCAAGGTAGGTCAAAAACCAAACCTTCCTTCCGATGACTTTGTTTTTCTCCGTAGAATTTACTTGGATGCCGTGGGACGGATTCCAACGGACGACGAAGCATCCTCATTCCTCAAGGACAGGGATCCCGAAAAGCGCAGAAAGCTTATCGACGAGCTTCTTCTTTCGGACGGTTACCGGTCCCATCTATTCAATTGGTTGGCCGACCTTCTTCGGCACAAGCAATCGATCAAGAGAACCAACTACAGTTATTACGAGAGGTGGCTCAAGGATCAAATCTCCCAGAACCGTTCTTGGGACGAGATGGTTTTCGAAATGCTTTCCGCGGAGGGGAGCATTGCCAGTTCCGGTCCTGCGGGCTACCTCCTTCGAGATCCGGGCATGCCCCTTGATAACCTCTCCAACACCCTCAATGTCTTCCTCGGAGCAAATGTAGCCTGCGCCCAGTGTCACGATCATCCATTGGCAGACTGGACACAGCGCGAATTCTATGAATTGGCTGCCTTTTTCGGTGCTACGGACGTCAGTGACCGGGACCCGAGAAAGGTCGGTAACCGTCTCAAGACGGACGAGATCTCCAAGCAGGACGTCATCAAGGCGGTGGCTCCCAATATGGCCCGCGTCCACACCAAAGGCACCCAGGCATTGAAGTTTCCTGACGATTACGCCTATGACGACGTCAAGCCCGGCAGTCCGGTGGATCCCCTGCTTTTCGTTTGGGAATCGGGTGATGAGAAAGGTCCCGCTTACGACGTCAACCTCAAGGATCCGAAAACTTTGAGGGCGAGCTTTGCCAAGTGGTTGACCCATGAAAAAAACCCCCGCTTTCCCATTACCATCGCAAACCGTCTCTGGAAGCGAGTCTTCGGTCTGGGGGTCAAGGAGCCCTTGGACGACTTGGACGACCTTTCCAAATCCTCCAACCCGGCTCTCCTGCAATTGCTCGGACAGGTCATGGTCAAAGCCGATTTCGATCTCCGTGAATTCCAAAGAGTTCTCTTCAATACGAAGGCTTACCAAGCCAGATCCAGCGTGAGCCCTCCAATCGGCGAGCTGGACGACTATCTTTTCCCCGGTCCTCTTTTGCGCCGAATGACAGCGGAGCAGGCATGGGATTCGATTTTGGCCCTCGTCGTGGGAGAGAAACTGGACTCGTACAAAATCGACCGCTCTCACCGCGTGACCCGCTATGATTTTCCTTACGACAAAATGTCTCCGGAAAATGTAAGCAAGGTGGTTTTGGCCATGAAGAAGACTGGGCATCTGGATCAGGGCGTGGGTAACCGCCTGACCGAGAAGGACTATGTCAAGGGCAAGCGTCCTCTTCAAATCGGGGGTGAATTCCTCCTGCGGGCATCGGAGATGAACCAGCCTGCCCGGGACGATCATTTCCTGCGTATGTTCGGCCAGTCATCCCGCGAGTTAGTTAACGATTCGAGTTTGGAGGGAAGCATTCCGCAAACCCTTATGCTCATGAACGGAGAGGTCCAGTTCATGCTGTCCGACCCCAAGTCCAGGCTATCTCAGAAACTCAAGAAGAGCGGAGGTTTCCAGCCTGCCGTACAGTTCCTCTTTCTTAGTTTCTTCGGTCGCCCTCCTGCCCCGGACGAACTTGCCGCTATCAGTGAAGCCCTGAACCAGGGCATGAAAAAGGAAGACCTGACATGGGCTCTCTTTAATTCCACTGAATTTCTATTTGTTCAATAACGAAGCAAACCATCAAAAACGACATGACGGACTCCATTCTGGAAAGAAGAACATTCATCGAGCGATGTGCCCTCGGGGCCTTCGGGCTTTCGGTTTTGCCCGACTTGAGTGCGGCAGAACCAGTTGGCGGAGGGAACGGTTTCGGCAAGGCCAAGCGAATCATCTTCCTTCAGGTCAAAGGAGGCATGAGCCACATCGATACCTTTGATCCCAAGACCGGCCCTACTCAAGGGCCAGGGAAAGCGATCCGCACCAAATCTGATTATCAAGTCACGGAGTACTTGCCTAAAATTGCAAAGGTCTCGGACAAGATTTCCGTCGTCCGGAGCATGACCGCCAAGGTCGGCGTACATGGACCGGCCCAGTACTTCATGCGAACCGCGTTCACCCAACGTAACACAATCAAGCATCCCAATCTTGGGGCGTGGGCTCAGCACTATCTCGGAGCAAGTCATGATACCCTTCCCTCATCGGCTTGCATAAATTCGGCTCCCAAGTATGGGAACGGTTTTTTTCCGACTGCCTTCAGCCCTATACCGATTCTCAATCCGGACAAGGGACTTAGAAACATCAAGACTAGAGGAGGCAGCGAAGCTCTCGGGGAAAGGCTGGCCTTGTCGGAAAAGCTCAGTTCTTTCTTCTCCAACCGTTACCCTGATCAGAACGTCAAGTCCTACCGCGAATTCTACGACAACACCCTCCGGCTCCTCCGAAGCAAGGACCTGGATTCCTTTGACTTGAGAAAGGAACCCGCCGCCATGCGCGAGAAATATGGCCTAAGCAAATTCGGACAAGGTTGTCTTCTTGCCCGCCGCTTGGTGGAAACGGGAGTGCGTTACGTGGAGGTGGCGACGGATGGTTGGGACATGCACAATAACTTGCAGGGCGAAATGGAGGATTTGAGTCCATCCTTCGACCAAGCCTATGCGGCTTTGATTTCCGACTTGGATCAGCGCGGAATGCTGGACAGCACATTGGTGGTTTTGGCCACCGAGTTCGGTCGCAAGCCACAATATAGCGGAAATGGTCGTGGGCATTACCCGATATGCTTTTGTTCCGTACTCGCCGGTGGCGGTGTGAAGCGCGGATACGTTTATGGTTCGAGTGACAAGGAGGGCGCTTACCCCGACAACCCGGTAACGGTTCACGATTTGCATGCCACTGTCGGATGGGCTGCCGGTCTGCCTCTCAAGAAAGAAGTCCTGTCCTCTTCGGGGAGACCCTTCTTCGTCGGAGGAGCCAAGGCCAAGCCCGTCCATCAACTTTTCGCCTAGGTTGAAAAAGTTCTCCTGCGTCCTTCTGATTTGCATCGGCAACCTTGGTGCCTATGGGGCCAAGAGCAAATCCAACAGCAAAGGCTCGGACAGCCCGTTGGTTATTGGTCCGATCATAAGTGTTTCCGCGACAAATACAGTAACCATTTTGCACGGAGGGGAATTCGAACGGAAATTGAACCTCTCCAAGGATACCGAGATTGTGTTCGTAGGTATGCCTGCGGCCTCCCGTTCGCTCAAGGTCGGTTATGGAGCCAAGGCGAGCATAAAGAACGGGACCGTTCGCTCGCTCAAGCTAACCTTGCCGGTTAAGGATTCCGCCTCTCTCGGTCCCGATTGTACCAAGCTATCCATTGCTCAGGTTCTGGCCAAGGCCGATGGAAATGCGGATGGCGGATTGGATTACGTCGAAATGAGCCGATGGATCTATCATTCCCCAAAGCATGGGCCGGATACCTTCTTGAAAACGGATAAAAACAAGGATGGACTGGTCGGCCCGAAGGAACTGCCCAAGTTGCTTGCCGGGGTAAGTTGGTGGAAATATTCCCGCAAGTCGTCCGGCGAATGGTTTCGGGAAGCGGACGCGAATGGGAATGGCGTCTTGGACTTGAAGGAATTCACCACCATCGCGGCAGGAAAAAACCATGCCGAGAACGTCTTCAAGCGAACGGACAAGAACAAGGACGGAAGCTTGGACCTCAAGGAAGCGGAAAAGTACGTCGATCAATTGATCGGATCCGCTCATTGAGGGAATTACGGGAAGTCCATGCGTTTCCCTTTGACCTTGTCCCTTAAACCCGTTTTCTGCGAAAGGTAATGAAAGCAAGGCATCCACTGCCCCTGAACTTGGCTTTTCCCTCCGATGAGTAACCTGATTCGATTTGGTGCTGTTGGAGACGGTAAGGCCGATGATACGGAGGCGATTCGACATGCCGTTGCCGAGGGAGACGGCATGCTTCATTTTCCGCCGGGCACTTACCGCATAACCTCTACAATTGAGGTCAAGCTGACTGATCAAGGACCTTTGGGGATAGATGGCACCGGGGGTACGGCCCGAGTGGTGATGGCTGGCAAGGGTCCCGCTTTTCGTTTGGTCGGTTCGCATGGTGGCACGGGCGATCCGGCAAGCCGGAAGGTTGATGTGCAAACTCACCAGCGCATGCCCACGATCAAGAACATAGAGGTGGAAGGCACTCATCCCGAAGCCGATGGTTTTGAATTGATCCAGACCATGCAGCCCGTTTTCGAGGGCGTTATGGTCACGCGTTGCCGTCATGGGATTCACCTGGTCGACAGAAACCGCAACGTGGTGATTTCCCATTGCCACCTTTATTTCAATACCGGAGTGGGCATTTATCTCGATGACGTCAACCTCCACCAAATCAATATAGCAAGTAGCCACATCAGTTATAATCGGCAAGGCGGGATTCGTATCGAACGCTCGGAAGTACGCAACTTGCAGATCACCGGTAACGATATTGAATACAACAATTTTCGAGCCCATAAAACCGAACCGCAACCCACTGCTGAAATTTACGTAGACGTCACTGCCGAGGGAGCCAGCGTGAACGAGGTTACCATCGCCTCCAATACCATTCAAGCCACCGAGTCCCCTGGAGGTGCAAACATTCGCATCAAGGAGAAACTGGATGCATCTCGTCCGCCTGGACTCTTTGCAATTTCGGGCAACGTCATCGGGAGCCAAGAAAACAACATCCATTTAACCGGTTGCTATGGGATCGCCCTTAGCGGGAACACGATCTATTCCTGTGGGCATCGGAACCTCCTCATCGAGGACTCCCAACTCGTTAACTTGAGCGGTAACACCTTTCGCAGGCATACTCCCAAATATGGGACCGGGGTGCGTTTCGAACGCTCCTCCGACATAACCTTCACCGGTTGCGCCATTCATGACGAATCAGAGAATGGCCAACCCAGGCTCAATGCACTCCTGGAACTGGCCGATTGCGAGCGCATTAACGTAACCGGAAGCCAGTTTCTCAATGGGGTAACCGGAGTGGATGCGATCAATTGCACTCAGGTCGTGCTTTCTGGCAATACCATTCATGAATCCCGAGACAAGCCCATTGCAAAGCATGCAGTGAGGTTTTCGGGCAAGGGCACGGATCACGTGGTTGCCAATAACGTTATCGGTAAAACTTCAGGCAAACCGCTTGTAGGCTTGATCAGCGCTAGCGGGAATGTAGTGAGCGGGCAATGACCGTAATTTTTCCATTGTCCTCCGATTACCTAGACTTTTCGTGCTCGAATCGGTTTGGGGGAGGGGGGTGAGGAAAGTGACCAACGAAATCAAAGCAGTAGTCTTCGATATGGACGGCGTTATCATTGACAGCGAGCCCAATCATTACCGTGCGATTTGTGAGGCCATAGGATTAGAGATGACCTTGTCTTATGATGATTTTTTAAGCCGATTTGCGGGCCGGGACGAGCGTTATGCGATGGGGGAAATGGCAAATGAACTGGGCATAGAGTATGACGAGGAGCTTTTTCGGAAATGGTCGAAAACAAAGTCCGAAGCCTATGCCCAATTCGTTTCTGAGAACGCCGAGCCCATGCCCGGGGCGGTCGACTTCGTGTTGGTTGTGGCGAGATCCTTGCCGGTCGGTTTGGCAACGGGATCCCGCCGGTCCGACATAAATGCGGCTCTGAGTGTTCTGGCGGGAGGGAGGTTGGAGGGGGTTTTTCAAACGATCGTTACCTCAGACGACGTCCCAAAACCGAAACCTCATCCGGCAACCTATGCAAAGGCGGTGGAGAACTTGGGCTTTCAGCCAAATGAGTGCGTTGCTCTTGAGGACTCCCCTAACGGGGTTCTTTCCGCCAAGGGAGCGGGACTAATGGTGGTCGGCATATCCGCCATGCACGGTGCGGAGAAGCTTGGGGAGGCCGATCGAGTCGTGCCTGATCTCCGGGGAGCTTCTCTCGACTCGCTTTATTCTTGGTTAGACTGATTTTTCCCTGCTTGGGAATTCATTCCGTCCCCATGCCTTGCCAACCTGGTCCTTTGGTGAATGAGACTTAGACGACGTGGTTTAGGGCATGTACGATGTTGAGGGAGTCGTTTCCTATCCGTTCCATCTCATTCAGGATGTCGACATAGATCATCTCCGCCTTGACGTTTACCGCTTCCTTCATCCTCTTGACGGCATTTTTCCTTAGCGTTTTCCTTGATGCATCAATTCGGTCCTCGATTCCTTCGGCAACTTCTAGTTCGGGCAAAACGCTCTTGTCCTTTAAGTGGGTTTGGTAGAGCTCCATGAAATCGATAATTTGTTCGGAGAACACCTTGATTTCCCGCTTGGTTTCCTCCGGTAAAGTGCGGTTTTTCCGATACTTGCGGTGTGCCAGTTGAACGAGGCGGTGACAGCAATCGCCAATGTCCTCGAGTTCCGCAGTTACGCGAAGCAATGAAGTTACGCGCAAGGCACGCTCACCTGCCAGACTTTCGGTCGTGCAATGAATCAAGGTCTGGGTGATATCAAAAGCCAGTTCGTCACACTTATCCTCAAGGGCGGTCAGTTCCTTGATCAACTTGCCCTTGTCTTCTTCCGGATGCTCGAAAATCTCGACAAAGCCCTCGAACATATACCGGGCGACAGCAGCCAGACGGTCAATTTCAGCCTCGACCAGAGCTAGGTTGAGCTCTCCTGTCTTGGGTAGCACACCTGATCCCTCGTAGTGTAAAGCAGCCAGGCTTCCAGGGGTGGGTTCCCCCTCGGTTTCCGACTTTGGTTTGACCAATCGTTCCACCAAGCGGCCCAGGTGTGGAGTGAAGCCGATCAAGAGGGCAATGTTGGTCAAGTTGAAGAGGGTATGGAAAAGGGACAGGTGCAAGGGGATGTTTGTGTCCACGATCTCCTTTCTCGCCTTATTCAGGTCACCCTCCGAGGGCTTTGTTATAATTATATAATCCGGTCCCTTTTCTTGGGCTTCCCTAAGTTGAGCTTTCTTGAAGTGAGCTATGGCATCGGCTTCAGGAATGTTATTGTTTACAATCTCTTTCCTCGCCTTATTAAGGTCATCCTCCGAGGGAGTTCCTTTGAAACCCGATTCTCTAAGATGAGCTGTGGCATCGACTTCAGTTATTTTCTCGGGATTGTGACCGCCTATTGGGCCTGGCATAATATAATCAACCATTGCAATGAACGGATAAAAAAGAAGCAACATCCAGCAGACCCCCGCAATATTGAAAATGAAATGGGCTCTGGCCGCTCTTTTTGCGTTCAGGTTCGCTCCAATCGAGGCGAGCCAAGCGGTAACCGTGGTTCCGATATTTTCCCCCATTACGATGGCAGCGGCGATTTCAAAATCAATCCATCCGTTGATCGCAACGATGATGGTGATACCCATGGCCGCGGAGGAAGATTGGACGAGGATGGTGAGAAACACTCCTATGACGAGAAAGATCAGGACCGAGCCGAACCCATAGCTATTGAGTTGCTCGATGAAGCCCTGAATGCTTAGCACGAGCTCTTGATCGGCAGGATCCGGGCTCTTGAGCAGACTCTTGACGTCGGGTACGGCGTTTTTGAGTTCGCTCAACCCAAAGAACAATAAACCGAATCCGACTAGAAATTCACCTGAGTGCTTGAACTTTGGCTTGCTCGAAAAGACCAAGGGCAAACCGATTCCGATAATCGGCAGAGCGATCTTTGAAAGACTGAATTTGCCAATACTAGCGATGATCCATCCGGTCAGGGTGGTTCCGAGGTTCGCGCCCATGATCACCCCGATGGATTCAATTAAGGTAAGAAGCTGGGCGTTTACGAAACTGACCACCATGACGGTGGTTGCGGAAGAGGACTGAACCAGGCAGGTTACCAGCAAACCGGTCATGAGACCGAAGAAACGGTTCTGGGTCATCGTCGCCATGATCCTTCGCATCCCTTCTCCGGCAACTTTTTGGATGCCTTCGCTCATTACCCTCATCCCGAACAAAAAGATTCCCAGTCCTCCCAGGACATAAAGCAGTCTAACGATGAAGTCCCAAGTAGTTACGTTTCCCATGATTAATTCCTTAGTTTTGTTATGCCGTCCAAAAGTTTGACCCTTACCAGCTGATCCGAAGCCCAGAGGTGTATCCCCAACCTTCGTAGACTTCTGTTCCCAAGTTATCCATTTCCGTGTACTGGATGGCATTCTGCCATTTCAGTTTGTGTCCGTAGAAGAAATAATTGATTCCCGCAAAGTATTCTTGCATCCCATCTCCCCGGCCTGCGAGATCACGCTCGTATCGTGTTACGTCGACGTCCTGAGAATCTTCACTTTCCACATGAGTGTAACTGAAAACCCCCTGTATTTGATCGGTGAAATCATAAAAAGGCATGAGTTGGATGCCCCAAATGTCACTTTGCGACCCATATCCGCTGGAGAAACTCAGGTCACCCCAGAAATTGAATTTTCCTTTTTGAAGTTTTGTAACGATGGAAAAAGCATTTTTGTGGTCGGGCGTTTGATTCAAGGGGTCTTCTTCTTGTATCATGAGATCGAATCGAACCAAGGCCTCGTCAAAGTGATCGGCCTTCTCGAAATTGTAGCCGATGGAAAGCAGGCCGAAAGTTCCGTAATCGAATGCCTCGTCAAATTCCGGACCTTCGTCACTTGAATAAATGCCTGCGAGGTAGTCCCAGTTTTCACGGTTTCCGGAGATTGAGGCACCTGTGAAATATTCGTTGGTAAACCAGATGTTTCTGGCGATTTTACCCCGCTCCAATGTGTAAAGCTTCTTGGATGAGGTGGACCCGTGCAGGGTGAAAGGGGCGGATTGCTTTCCAGCTTTTACCTTAATTCCTGAATCAGTAGACCAGGAGAGGTAGGTATCGGTAAGATTCCGGTAAAGAGGTTCGGGTTGATTGAGGTTCATGTTGGCCTCGGAATGCAGGGTGATTCCTCCGAACAGGCTGGCTTTGAATCCGAACCGCAAACGACGCCATTGGGAATCGGTGTCGGAAGAACCATCCATGTCGTTCTCAAAACTGTGGTAGTCCCCTTGAAGGCGTCCGGTTAGGGCAAACTTGTTTACGATTTCATTGTCTTGGTTTTCATAAAGGACGACTTTGCTCCAGAGCTTATCATAGGGATTTGCGTCCTGTGAGAAACACACTCCGCAGAAGATAAGGCCGGAAAAAACACAGCTGATGAATTTTATGGGTCGGTAATGAACGAAGGACATGATCATGATTGATTATCATAATGATTTATCGTTACGCAATCGGGACGTATTTGTTACAATTACGTTACAATCAGGCATTGGGAATTAGGATTGGATTCAATCCAGACGGGTGGATTACCCTTCAGGATTCGATCGGAAACCGAAAGGAAAAGACGGAACCCTCCCCAAGCTTGCTCTGAACTACAATGTCCCCTCCGTGTGCTTCGATGATTTCCCGGACGATGCTCAGCCCCAATCCGGTACCCCCCCGTTCCCTTGAACGTCCCTTGTCCAAGCGGTAAAAACGTTCGAAAAGCCTATCCAGTTCATCTTCGGGGATTCCCTGTCCATCGTCCTCGATCTTGCAGACTACTGACTTTCCGGTTGGATCGAGTTTTGCTTGAACCTTGATGGTGGTCAGGTTTTCGGCATGAACGGTTGCGTTCTCGATGAGGTTTTCGAAGACGCTGATCAGTTTTTCCGAGTCCCCGGAGATTTGTAGCGGGGCGGTTGGCAAATCGATGCACAGGCACGGAGTGTCCTTTTCCAGTCTGGATTTGAAATCCTCACCGATCTGGTTGATCAAGTCGGAGAGGTCAAGGGTTTGCTTGTCGAGAGTGACGTCGAGGGCGTCCAACCGGGCCAAGGAGAGCAAATCCTCAACCAAGGAATTGAGTCGTTGCGAATTACGGTGAATTTTGAGCAGAAAATTCTTTTTTTGTTTCTCGCTCAAGCTCTTGTAGTCATCGATCAAGGTTTCGGAAAAGCCTTTGATAATGGATACCGGGGTACGCAATTCGTGCGATACGTTGGCTACGAAGTCTCTGCGGGCCTGTTCCTGTTCGTCTCTGCTTTGCCGGGTTCCGGGTCTTCCCTCACCCCATAGGGAATGTTCTTTCTTCCGGACAATTTTCCAAGCCGCGAAGAGCCCGGTGAGCAAACCGCAGCCAAGTAAAGCAATCAACCAGTCCGGGACAAACATGAAATTAAGTGATTTTCTCGCCCAGACGATAGCCCACTCCGCGGATCGTCTCGATCTCGAGTCCCGAATCCGCGATCTTCTTGCGAACCCTGCGTATGTGTACGTCCACCGTACGGGTCTCGACCTCGGTATCGAATTTCCACACCCCGAGAAGTAAGTTGTCACGTGTTTGCACTCGTCCCTTGCGCTTGAGAAAATAATGAATCAGCTTGAATTCCGTAAGGGTGAAATCAATTTTGTCACCTGCGATTGAGATACTGTGATCTTCCTCGTCGAGGACGAGTTTACCAAGCATGATCCGGGAATTGGTATCGTTCGATTGATCGGCCAAGCGTTTCAGGATGGATCTTATCCGCAAAATAAGTTCCTGCGAGTCGAACGGTTTCCCCAAGTAGTCGTCCGCCCCTTGTTCCAATCCTTTGATCCTATGTTCCACCCCCGATTTTGCGGTAAGCATAATGACGGGTACTTTTTGCAGGAGGTTGTCCGAACGGATCATCCGCAAGAGTTGGAATCCATCCAAGTCGGGCATCATGACGTCCAGGATGATCAATTCCGGATTGAAATCCCTTGCCTTGCCCAGTGCCTCGAAAGGGTTGTTGGAGAATTTGACCTCAAACCCCTCTTTGCCCAATTGGTAGTGCAAAAGATCGGTCAGGTCCTTTTCGTCATCCACGACGAATATCCGTATCCGTGATGTCATAATCAGGCGACGATTCCACGGTGAGGACCTTTAAATGGCAAGTGTGATTTGATGAAAAGATCGGGTTTGCTGAATTTGTATCCTCAAGTTCTCCGCAACGGGATTGACGTTTGGCTAAAGACTCAAAAGCCTCGGTGTTAGTTATGGATAATCGACTCAAACTACTTTTCCTTTGCACCGGCAATTCCTGCAGAAGTCAGATGGCCGAGGGCTGGGCCCGTCTCCTCAAAGGAGACATCGTGGATGCCTATTCGGCGGGTATAGAGACTCATGGGTTGAATCCTCATGCGGTGAAGGCCATGGCCGAGGCAGGGGTGGACATCACCTCGCAACGATCCGAAAATATCAAGGGCTTTGCCGATCAGAAATTGGACGTCGTGGTAACCGTTTGCGGGCATGCTCATGAGACCTGTCCGGTTTTCCCGGCCGATTGCCGGGTGGTTCACGTCGGATTCGAGGATCCGCCGAAAATGGCCCGGGGATTGGCGGATGCCGGAGCGTCGGAAGAAGATCAGATGAATTGCTACCGCAAGGTGAGGGATCAAATTAAGGCCTTCATCGAGACTCTTCCCGGGGCTTTGGAGGAAGGCGTCTGAAAAGTTGATTCCACAACGGGCTCGAAATTGATATAAGGAATCATATGGCTAAATACGTTTCAGAATTTTTAGGGACTGCGATTTTATTTTGTGCAGTGGTGGGTTCGGGAATAATGGGGGAGAACCTCAACTCGGAAAACGACCAGGTGACCTTGCTTACCAATACCCTGGCCACGGTGTTTGCCCTTTATTTTCTGATCAGCTCGCTTCAACCCTTCAGCACTCATTTCAACCCGGTGGTTTCGTTTGTGTTCTGCCTCAAGGGAGAAATCTCGGTCAGGACTTGCACCTTCTTTGTCGTCTTGCAAATTGCTGGAGCCGTCTGCGGAGTGATACTCGCCAACTATATGTTCGGTATTGAGCCCGTTAATTTTTCGGAAAAAACGAGATCGGGTACGAATATTTTCGTCAGTGAAGTCTTCGCGACTTTCGGACTTCTTTTGGTGATTCTTTTATCGACCAAGGAAAAAGTCGCGGGCGGAGTGGCCGCCTACATCGGGGCGGCTTACTGGTTTACCTCCTCCACTTCCTTCGCCAACCCGGCGGGGTCGATCGGGCGGGCATTCTCGAATACCTTTGCCGGCATTAACCCCGATGACGTGATTGCTTTTTGCGGAGCTCAAGTGATTGGAGCTATGTTGGCTTACCTGCTCCACAAGCAAGTGTTTGCCCGTAGTTGATTGTACTTGGCTGAAGATCGAAGGCATTCGAGCCTTTGCGCTTTCCTTACATTCAAGATACGACATTGATGATTCGATCACAGTATGTTAATGCAAGTCTACCTTCCGACGCTTCTTCCCATTGCAAACAAAAGTAAAACTATGCCTGATAACACACTCCTGATCGTAATTTGTTCCGTTCTCGTATTAGCCCTCCTTGGTGTCATCATCTATTTTGTCCTAAGGTTTATGCGCGGTTCCATCAAACTGACCATGCCGCAAACCTCCTTTGGTGCCGGGCAAATGATTTCGGGAAGTTTTGACCTGCTGACCAAGAAGGCTATCCAGGGAAACCAACTGGTCGTGACGCTCCGAGGAGTCAAAGTTACGGAATACCGAGACAATGACGGAGATAAAAAAACCAGGACGGATGAAATTTACCGCGATCAAGTCGTTTTGGAAGCAGCTCGCCAATACCCAGCGGGACATTCTGTTCGTCATGACTTTCAAATACCAACCCCCAACGTACAATCTCCCGAATTTATGAATTCGGGACTTGGGCAAACCTTGGTGTCGGCCTTTCGTTTGCTTAGCGACAGGCGGACTCGCATCAAGTGGAAGATCGAGGCCCGTCTGGATGCCAAGGGCATTGATTTGGCGGACAGCCAAACCGTTCAGCTGAACCTCGGTCAGTTCTTCTGATTGCCGTTTGAGAAACTTTTTCTTTCCGTCATCGTTTTAATCTTCCAACCCATGATTCCAAAATTTCTCTCCTTTCTCCTCCTTGCATCCGTACCCCTTGTCGCCCGGCCATTGCCCAACGTTTTGTGGATCGTGGTCGAGGATCAGTCCAAACACTATGGTTTCAATGGCGAAGTCTTGGTGAAAACTCCCGTTTTGGACAAACTTTGCAAGGACGGGGTGCGCTTTGCAAATGCCTCGGTCACCGCTCCGGTCTGCTCGACCGCCCGCTCGGCCCTCA
>Ga0315321_10001109_pt1 | contig 20561 bp, 17 predicted proteins | sample M180m21515metaG_FD_203464 | JGI IMG/M metagenome (GOLD analysis project Ga0315321, IMG submission 203464) | Ammonia-oxidizing marine archaeal communities from Monterey Bay, California, United States - M1 80m 21515 | ecosystem: Environmental > Aquatic > Marine > Intertidal zone | place: USA...
CGCGGAAGCCGACGAGAGTGATGCGTCGTTCACTCATCTGCAGCCGATGATCGCCATAGTAACCAATGTGGATGAAGACCACATGGAAACCTATAACAATGACCCAAAGCGTTTGCGCAATACCTTTGTTGAGTTCCTGCATAACCTGCCGTTTTACGGACTTGCGGTGATGTGTATTGATGATTCCGGTGTTCGCGATATATTGCCGCAAATTAAGCGTTCAATATTGACCTATGGCACCTCAAAAGAAGCCGATATTCGTGCGGTTGAGTTGCGTGGTGATGGATTTCAATCCGTCATGAAAGTGGCACGCCCCGGCATCAACGAGTTGCTCGAAGTGCATCTCAATTTGCCTGGACGGCATAATGTATTAAATGCACTGGCAGCCGTTGCAATTGCCTACGAGCTCGATCTTCCTGATGCGGCAGTACAGAACGCATTAAATACTTTTGAAGGGGTTGACCGGCGGCTTCAGCTGCATGGCGAGCATGATTTGCCTGTCGGTAATGTCATGTTTATTGATGATTACGGTCATCATCCCACCGAGATTGCTGCCACGCTGGATGCTGTTCGTCAGGGTTGGCCGGATCGCAGCGTAGCAGTGGTGTTTCAGCCGCATCGTTACAGTCGAACCCGTGATTTGCTCGATGATTTCGCCGAGGTGCTTGCCGGGGCGGACCGACTGATAGTGACCGAGGTGTATCCCGCTGGCGAAGATCCGATTGCCGGTGCGGATGGTCGTGCGATCTGTGCCGCAGTGAGGGCGCGTGGAAAGGTCGAGCCTGTGTTCGTAAAAAATCTAGATGATATTCCTAAGGCATTGCCTGCGCTGTTGCAAAATAATGATGTTTTGCTGACTTTAGGTGCCGGCAGTATCGGTGCGGTCGCGCCGACATTATCTGGTGTTCTAAAAAAAGGAGGCAGCGGCAACAGATGAATGCCATAGCGCCACAGCTTGATAGCGCCATTCGTTATGACGAAAGCATGAGTCGTCATACCTCATGGCGTGTCGGCGGTCCGGCAGACGTGCTTTTTACGCCGCAGTCGCAGGAACAATTGATTGGATTTTTACGTGAGCAGAGTTCATCGACACCGTTAACCTGGATTGGTCTGGGCAGTAACTTGCTGGTTAGAGACGCCGGTATCCGTGGTGTCGTCATTGCTATCACGCCGGCGTTGGGCGGGTTTGAGGCTGGCGAAGATGGAGTAATTACCGTAGGCGCTGGTCTGGCATGCGCAGTCTTGGCGCGTAAAGCGGTGCGCTTAGGGCTCGGTCCCGCGGAGTTTTTTGCAGGAATCCCCGGAACTGTTGGCGGTGCGCTTAGCATGAATGCCGGCGCGTTTCATGGCGAGACCTGGAACAATGTTGAAGCTGTCGATGTGGTCAACCGCAGTGGCACAGTAACCACCCGTAATCGTGATGAGTATGAAGTGGCCTACCGTCATGTCGTAGCTCCAGTTGCCGATGAATGGTTTATCGCAGCACGATTTAATTTTGCAGTTGATACCGATACCAACATGAGCCGGCTCACCGCGCTCATTCAGGAGCGGCGCGACAAACAACCGTTAGGTTTGCCAAGTTGCGGCTCAGTGTTCCGTAATCCTCAAGGAGATCATGCTGCACGCTTGATCGAAGGCTCTGGGCTTAAAGGCTTCCGTATTGGCGGGGCAGAGGTATCGCCAAAGCACGCTAACTTTATTATTAATACCGGGGATGCTACCGCCGCTGATATTGAGGCTCTCATTGAGCATGTACGAAACGAGGTGGAGCGTGCCCATGGTATTTTGCTGCAGCCTGAAGTCCGTGTTGTCGGGGAGCCTTCATGAGTCGTGCAGCGATAAGTAATCCGGCCGATTTTGGCAAAGTGGCTGTACTGCTCGGCGGTGATTCAGCGGAGCGTGATGTGTCACTGCAAAGTGGCACCGCCGTGCATCAGGCCTTGTTGAACCGTGGTGTTGATGCTCACCGGATTGACCCCCGCGGAGGTATTGCAGGTCGTTTATCCGGTTTTGATCGCGTGTGGATCGCATTGCATGGCCGTGGCGGTGAGGATGGTGTGCCTCAGGGTTTGCTGCAGTCATTGGGCTTGCCATACACCGGAAGCGGAGTCCTCGGTTCGGCATTGTGCATGGATAAGCTCCGCACAAAGCAGGTCTTGGAGGCCTCAGGAATCGCGACGCCGGCTTATGCTGTGGCACGGAGCTCTGCTGAATGCGACTCATTGGCTCAGTCGCCCGGCTTACCGATGATGATAAAGCCCGTACTTGAGGGTTCGAGCATTGGTATGTCGAGGGTTGATATGCCTGATCAAATTATTCCGGCATTCAACAAAGCCGTCGAGTCAGGTTGTGAGGTGCTGGCCGAAGCCTGGGTCGATGGACCGGAGTACACGGCAGCAGTGTTACAGGGCGAAGTGCTGCCGTTAATCAAAATAGAAACTGACGCCGTATTCTATGACTATCAGGCCAAGTACCACAGCGACGCCACACGCTATATCTGTCCTTGCGGTTTGCCGGAAGAGCAGGAGCAACAATTTCGAGAAATGGCTGGCCGTGCGTTTGTTGCGGCGGGCTGCTCCGGCTGGGGCCGAGTTGATTTTATGGTTGATGCGGCCGGTGAAGCGCTCGTGCTTGAGTTAAACACATCTCCGGGAATGACCAGCCACAGTCTCGTGCCGATGGCTGCCAAGCAGGCCGGCATAGATTTTGACACATTGGTCTGGCGTGTACTGGAAACCAGTTTTGACAATGGGGCTGTTCAGGAGTTGATAAATGCCGGCTAAGCGCTCAAATCGCCGAAGTGCTGCTGCTCGTAAACGATTCACGTTGCCGACAATAAACTGGCGTGCATTGTTAAGCGGGCTTGTGGCCTGTGTTGCGTTGACCGGGGTGTATCAGGGAACAATCTGGTTGCTTGATCAGCCGATTGAAGCTGTACAAATTCATGGAACGTTCCAGCGGGTTCCTTCGGTTCGTATTGAGGCCGCTTTAGAAGGCTATCTCGATGAAGGGTTTTTAAGCGTCAATCTTCGTGATGTGCAGTCCCGTTTAACGGAGGTTCCCTGGGTGGCTAAAGCCTCCATTCGGCGCCAGTGGCCGGGCGTTCTTGATGTCACTGTGATTGAAGAAAAAGCCGCTGCGCGTTGGGGCAAAGCCGGCCTGCTGAATACTCGGGGCGAGTTGTTTATCGAAGAAGCCACGCACTTACCTGTTGAATTGGCGCGTCTTGAGGGTCCGGTTGGCAGCGAAAAGTTAGTCGCGCAGCGCTATTTTGACCTGCAACAGCGGCTTGAGCAACGTGGCTTGAGTATCAATATTTTGAGTTTGAATGATCGTGGCGCATGGGCGATGCGTGTGAGCGGGGGGTTTGATGTGCGTTTGGGTTCGACCGGAGTTGATGATCGTGCTGATCGCTTTTTCCGTGCCTTAGACCAGATTCTTGCGCAACAGAGTGACAAGGTGGCGTACATCGATATGCGATATACAAATGGATTTGCTATTGGTTGGAAGAAAGCAGGCGCAAGGAATGCGTCAATCGACTCGGAGATAGGCCCACATGGCTAACAAGGTTGAAAAAGAGCTAATCGTTGCGCTCGATATTGGCACGTCGAAAATCGTAGCCATAGTTGGTGAGATTCAGGATGATGGCGAACTTGAGATTATCGGATTTGGTAGCCATCCATCAAAAGGGCTTAAGCGCGGCGTCGTCGTAAATATTGAGTCAACGGTTACATCAATTCAGCGTGCAGTTGAAGAGGCTGAGTTGATTGCCGGTTGTGAAATTCAGTCGGTGTATGCGGGCATTGCCGGCAGCCATATTCGCAGTCTGAACTCACATGGCATTGTCGCGATTCGTGATCGTGAGGTAGCTCAGGGCGATATCGATCGCGTTATTGATGCTGCCCGTGCTGTGGCTATTCCCGCCGATCAGAGAATTCTGCATGTATTGCCACAGGACTTCATTATTGACGGTCAGAGCGGTATTCGTGACCCGATTGGGATGTCCGGTGTCCGTCTGGAGGCTCGGGTACACATGATTACCGGGGCAGCGAGCGCTGCGCAGAACATTATTAAGTGTGTTCAGCGCTGTGGCCTTGCTGTTGACGATATTGTGGTCGAGCAGCTGGCTTCAAGTCATGCCGTACTTACCGAAGATGAGCAGGAACTTGGCTCATGCCTCGTTGACATTGGCGGTGGCACTACCGACATCGCGGTATTTCATGATGGCGCAATTAAGCACACGGGGGTGATCCCTATTGCAGGCGATCAAGTGACTAACGATATTGCAGTATCACTGCGCACACCAACGCAGTATGCCGAAGAGATCAAAATAAAATACGCCTGTGCCTTGTCTCAGCTGGCGAATCGCGATGAAACCATTGAAGTGCCAAGTGTCGGTGATCGACCACCGCGATGCCTTGCCAGACATACCCTGGCTGAAGTGGTGGAGCCACGCTACGAGGAGTTGTTTACCTTGGTAGCGAATGAGCTTAAGCGAAATGGTCTGCTTGAAATGTGCGCGGCTGGCATCGTCATAACCGGCGGGACGGCAAAAATGGAAGGCGCTGTTGACTTGGCTGAAGAGGTGTTTCATCTGCCGGTTCGTTTGGGTATACCCCAGCATGTGAGTGGCCTTGGCGAGATTATCCGGAACCCGATTCATGCAACCGGGGTGGGGATTCTTTTGTATGCCCGTGATAGCAGGGGTACACACGGTGCTGCGGAGCACCTTGTGTCATCAAACGTGAAAGATGTCTGGTCACGTATGAAATCGTGGTTTCAGGGAAATATGTAGATACGGAATGTGTTGTTGTCTGGAAAGTAACCGCATTGAAATAGATTTGAAGAAATTTTCTGGGCGGGTTTGTAAGGTTTTTGTTGAACAATTGGGTTTTGTTTTTTTTATTTTTTATATTTGTGCTGCGGAGCTAAAAGGAGATAAGTCATGTCGTTCGTAATTGTCGATGACTATAGTGAGAATGCCGTTATTAAGGTAATCGGTGTTGGGGGCGGCGGTGGTAACGCTGTTCGTGAAATGGCAAACAATGGTATCGATGGAGTGGATTTCATTTGTGCCAATACCGACCGTCAGGCGTTGGCGAACTCCAATGTGAAAACCACATTGCAGATCGGCACGAACATGACCAAAGGTCTTGGAGCGGGGGCAAACCCCGATGTTGGCCGACAGGCAGCGATGGAAGACCGCGATCGCCTGAAAGAAGCAATTGACGGTGCGGACATGCTGTTCATTACCGCTGGCTTGGGCGGTGGTACGGGTACCGGCGCCGCACCTGTTATTGCTCAGGTAGCGAAGGAAATGGGCATTCTGACCGTAGCAATTGTAACCAAGCCATTCGGAATGGAGGGCAAAAAGCGCACCTCCATTGCGGACAGCGGTATTGTGGAGCTCAGCAAATATGTCGATTCTTTAATCACCATCCCTAACGATAAGTTGTTAGCGGTTCTGGGCAGTGATACAAGTTTGTTGGCAGCCTTTGGTGCGGCGAACGAGGTGCTTCAGGGTGCGGTTCAGGGTATTGCAGAACTGATTACTCGTCCTGGTCTGATCAACGTCGATTTTGCGGATGTGCGGACTGTCATGTCTGAGATGGGTATGGCGATGATGGGTTCGGGCATCGCGAGTGGCGATGACCGGGCACGTGAAGCGGCCGAGGCAGCAGTATCAAGTCCACTGCTCGAAGATATTGATCTGGCCGGCGCCAACGGTATTTTGGTTAACGTAACAGCATCGGAAGACTTAGGTCTGGGTGAGTTCACTGCCATCGGTAATATCGTGAAAGAGTTCGCATCTGATGACGCAACCGTTGTTATTGGTACTGTTATCGATCAAGAAATGAACCACAGCATCCGGGTTACTGTTGTGGCAACAGGCCTCGGGCAGCCGGCACGTCGGCCAGCAGAAGTGGCGCCTATGCAGGTGGTGCAGCCTACTGAAGTGACCGCGGTGCGTGATGGCACAACGGGAGAGCCGATCGACACCGAGTTTACGGATTACACGCAGTATGACACGCCACCGGGGATGCGACATCAGCAATCCAATGTGGCAGCAGCTGATGCGGCGGATGATTTGGAAATGCTTGATATTCCGGCATTTTTACGTCGCCAAGTCGATTAGGGCCGCTTGCGTGGCTTCGTCGGGCTGTGGTAATTTTGCAGCCTAAATTATAGCTGCGGTTCGACGAAGCCATCAGATGCGGTAGCTTAGCGCTTGTTTGTTGGCGCTGCTGCTCAATGATTTGCTAACAAAAACATGAGGTTCGGTCGCTGCTGGAGCGTGATAAATGAGCAGCAGCGCTGAGAGGCGTGCTGAGTTGCGCTCGTTAAACGGTCTTCAACATCAGTTGTTTCGGGGCTTAATGCGGTCAATATAATCGGGATATGTCGTTTTAATTAACGAATACAGGAATTAATGCTAAAACAACGGACATTAAAGAACTCTATCCGGGCGACCGGCATTGGTTTGCATACCGGCCGGAAGGTTTATATGACCTTGAGGCCGGCCGCAGAGAATACCGGCATTGTTTTCCGACGGGTTGATCTTGACCCTCCCGTGGATGTGCCTGCCGACGCCCGTATTGTCGGCGAAACCATGCTGGGAACCACCCTCATTCATGGTGATGCCAAAGTATCGACGGTAGAGCATTTAATGGCCGCGCTGGCCGGGCTGGGAATCGATAACCTTTATGTGGATCTGAGCGCTCCTGAAGTGCCAATTATGGATGGCAGTTCAGCACCATTTGTATTTTTGTTGCAGTCAGCCGGTATAGCAGAGCAGGGTGTGGCAAAGAAATTTATTCGTATTACCAACACAGTTCGTGTCGAAGAAGATGACAAGTGGGCCCAGTTTGATCCTCATGAAGGTTTTAAGGTTAATTTCAAAATCGATTTTGATCACCCTGTCTTTAAGCAGCACACACTTGAGTCAAGCATCGATTTTTCGACGACGTCTTTCCTGAAAGAAATAAGCCGAGCAAGAACATTTGGTTTTTTGCGTGATATTGAAGCCATGCGCTCACGGCGATTGGCTTTGGGTGGAAATATTGATAACGCTATTGTGCTCGATGACTTCAGAGTTTTGAATGAAGATGGTTTACGCTATGAAGACGAGTTCGTGCGGCATAAAATATTGGATGCTATAGGTGATCTGTATTTACTGGGGCACAGCTTGATTGGTGAGTTTGTTGGCTATAAGTCGGGCCATGATCTTAATAATAGGTTGTTGCGTGAGTTATTAAAAAGTGGTGATTATGAAGAAGTCACATTCGATGATGTGGGTAAATCGCCAATAGCTTACTCGTCCGCAGCTGCAGCGGTGTCCGTTTGAGCAGTCAGTTTCAGTTGAGAAAAAGCCGGCTAATAGCTGGCTTTTTTTTTACATTTTTTAAGCCCAGCTGTTCTGGCTAACACGTACTTTAACGCTTGAAATCGACGGTTCTTGCGCACGGCAGATGCTCAGGATTTGTTCAGCCTCAAAACGCAATCGCGATGCCCATGCCGGGCCGTTACTAAATACAGTGAGTACGCCGTCTGCACCGAGGTTGCATGAGTTTACCCCTAGGGCGATATCTGCGGGGAGTTGTCCGCAAAGATGACTCATTAATTGGCTGCGTCGGTCTGCCTCACGATGCAAGCGGCCGAACGCAGAATGTGAGTTCAATGCCAGTTCACCGAGAGTTTTTGGGCCTTTATTTGACATAAGTACAGCGTATTTCCCTAAAACCGGATGCTATTTCTTGTTTTGAGGGCTCATTTTTAGCATAGTTCGTGGACAAATTGGGCAAACCTGCCGAAAGGCAGGGACGCAAAGCCACCGATCTAAGGGCTCATGAAGTAAGCCATGTCTAAGATAGCGGCGCTGCATAATGAAAAATATAAACGGTTTGCACGAAAAAACAGTTTGTTTCTGGGAGGAAGCTGCTGCGATTAGCTGTATAAAAGCAGCGGAGAGGATTGGATGAATCGGATTGTCTACACTCGGCAGGGTGCAGCAGCAAGAGCTCTGCGCCTGCCTTTGCCATTGTCAGTGGTTTCATGCATTGCCTGCGGTTTGGTTTTTGCAGGTGGAGTTGCTGCTGGGTATTGGCTAACGAGCGCAACTGCAGGCGCTAACCACGAGCTGCTTGAACTCAGAGCAGAATTAGAGCAACAGCGTGATGCAATTGATATTGCGCGTCGTGATGCTAATAATCACGTCAATGCATTGGCGCTTCGTCTTGGTCAGATGAATGCCAACGTTATCCGTCTGAATGCCTTGGGTCGTCGATTGACGGGTATGGCTGGTATTGAAGCTGAAGAGTTTGACTTTGATCGTCACCCTGCTGCCGGCGGCATTAACCCGGATGCAGAAACCGGTGCCGATACTAAGTTGTCTGAACTGGTTTTCGATCTTGATCTTCTGTCAGAAGAGTTGGTGCAGCGTGAACAGCAGCTCAATGTGCTTGAGAATGTCATGATGAACCGTAAAGTAAGCCAGCGTGTGCATCCTCGCGGACGTCCGGTTAAATCGGGTTGGTTGTCGTCTTACTATGGCAGCCGCACTGATCCGATAAACGGCAAGCAGGCTTGGCATGGCGGCTTGGATTTTGCTGGAAAATCCGGAACAGAAATTGTTGCAGCTGCGGACGGTGTAGTGAGTTGGTCACGCGAGCGCTATGGCTATGGGAATTTAGTGGAAATTAATCATGGGAATGGCTACGTCACCCTTTACGCGCATAATCAAAAGAATTTGGTTGCTTTGGGAGAAACGGTTCGTCAAGGACAGACCATTGCATTAATGGGTTCGACTGGCCGGGCCACGGGCCCACACCTCCATTTTGAAGTCCATAAAGACGGTAAGTCCGTAAATCCGCTTAAATTTGTTAATGACTAGGTAAATCCGCTTCAAATAGCGCTCAAGCGGCGCGCATAAGTGAGTAAAATAACACCGCGGAGGGCAGGCTAGCTATTTCGGCCGATGCCAGCAATACCATCAGAGTTTAATTGTAACGGGCTGCCTGAGAGCAGTTCATTATCGACTATTGCAAGGGACGCACGTTGATCAAATTCATTACCCGGATTTTTGGTAGCCGCAATCAGCGCATGGTTAAGGCGTATGCGCGCAAGGTCGATGCGATTAATGCGCTCTCCGATACATATAAAGCGCTGCCCGATACAGAGTTGAGCGCTGTGACCGATGAGTTAAGGCAGCGGATTGCGAATGGCGCCAGCCTCAATGATGTCCTGCCCGAGGCATTTGCTGCAGTTCGCGAAGCTGCCGATCGAACGCTGGGCATGCGCCATTACGACGTTCAGTTGATCGGAGGCATGGTCCTGAATGAGGGCAAGATCGCAGAAATGCGCACGGGTGAAGGTAAAACGCTCATGTCCACATTACCCGCCTATCTCAACGCATTATCAGGCGACGGTGTTCATGTGGTTACGGTAAACGAATATCTTGCCCGGCGTGATGCTGAGTGGATGATGCCGGTGTTTGAATCCCTTGGCATGCGCGTTGGTATTATTGAAAGCGGTCTGAACCACTCGGAGAAGAAGGAAGCCTATTCGGCTGATATCGTGTATGGCACCAATAATGAGTTTGGTTTTGATTATTTGCGAGACAATTTGGCATTCCGGATTGACGATCAGGTGCAGGGTAAGCGCAATTTCGCGATTGTTGATGAAGTGGACTCAATTCTTATTGATGAAGCCCGGACCCCGTTAATCATTTCCGGACCGTCCGAAGAAAGCACCGACCTCTATGCCAGTATTAATAAGCTGTTGCCGGAACTAGCGCAGCAGCAGGAAGAAGAAGGTCAGGGCGATTACTCTCTGGATGAAAAGTCTAAGCAGGCTTATCTGACAGAAGAGGGGCATCAGCATGTCGAGGGCTTGTTGGCAAAGGCCGGCTTATTGGGTGAGGGCGAGAGTCTTTACGATGCCGGCAATATTCGCCTGATGCATCATTTAACCGCTGCGCTGCGCGCGCATTCATTGTTTCATAAAGATGTCGATTATATTGTGAACGACGGCGAGATCGTTATTGTTGACGAGTTTACCGGGCGCACTATGCCGGGGCGTCGGTGGTCTGATGGACTGCATCAGGCCGTTGAGGCGAAAGAAGGTCTTTTGATTAAGGAAGAGAATCAGACGGTTGCTTCGATTACTTTTCAAAACTATTTTCGTATGTATGAGAAGTTATCAGGTATGACCGGCACTGCGGATACGGAAGCTTTTGAGTTTCTCACGATTTATGGCCTTGAATGCGTGGTGATTCCCACGCATCGCCCGATGGTCCGTGATGATCGTGCCGATTTGGTGTATCTCACTGAAACCGACAAGTTCGCGGCGATCGTTGAAGACATTAAAGATTGTCGTGAGCGAAAACAGCCAGTGCTGGTTGGTACCACGTCTATCGAAACCTCGGAGCTGCTCTCCAATGTCCTGAACAAGCAAAAAATCACTCATTCGGTATTGAATGCTAAGCAGCATGAGCGTGAGGCCCAGGTTGTTGCTGAAGCAGGTCGTCCTGGCGCCGTGACAATTGCTACTAACATGGCGGGTCGGGGTACCGATATCGTGTTGGGTGGTAATTTCGATGTGGAATTGAGCGAGCTTGAGGGCGATGTCACTGATAGTGATAAGGCAGCGTTGTATGAGGACTGGCAGCAGCGTCATGCAGCAGTAGTGAAGGTTGGCGGGTTGCATATTATTGGCACTGAGCGTCACGAGTCACGCCGTATTGATAATCAGTTGCGTGGCCGCTCTGGCCGTCAGGGCGATCCAGGCGCAAGCCGGTTTTATCTGGCGATGGAAGATCGCTTAATGCAGATATTCGGTGATCCTGCCCGCACCAAATCTATGTTGTCGCGGGTAGGTATGCGTGATGGCGAAGCAATTGAGAGTGGTTTATTGAGCCGTCAGATTGAACGCGCTCAGCGCAAGGTCGAAGCGCATAACTTTGATGTGCGTAAATCACTTCTGGAGTTTGATGATGTATCGAATGATCAGCGTATGGTCATTTATGAACAACGAAATGAATTAATGGAAGCCGAAGACATTGGTGATGCAGTTGCCGGCATTCGTGAAGAAGTCATCGGTACTGTCATTGACGAGCATCTGCCACCTGAGACGCCAGCAGCCACTTGGGACATTGCTGGGTTGGCCCAAGTTTTGGAACTTGAGTTTGCTGACCGCATTGATGTTCAGGGACTGCTTGATGCTGATAGCTCAATTGATCGCAATGAGCTTGCGGACCAGATTATTGCGCTCGTGCAGACTGCGGCTGATGAAAAGGCTGCTCAGGTTGGCGAAGATGTTATGCGGCAGGTTGAGAAGGAAATCATGTTGCGCCAGCTTGACTCGCATTGGCGGGAGCATCTAGCGGCACTTGATTATCTTCGCCAGGGTATTCACTTGCGTGGCTATGCGCAGAAAAACCCCAAGCAGGAATACAAACGCGAAGCCTTTGAAATGTTTGGCATGATGCTGGATCAAGTTAAATATCAGGTTATTAGCTTTTTATCTAAGCTGCGAATTCGCGGTGAAGAGGATGTTGCTGCTATGCAGGCGCAGGCACCATCGGAAGATAAAATGCGTGCGCAACATGCCGATGCTTCAGCTGGATTGCCCGGATTGCCTCAAGCCGCACCCGTGCAGACGAAGTTGCAAACCAATCGCTCTGCGCCAGTGGCTGCCACAGATGAACCGTTCGTCCGTTCACAGCCGAAAGTAGGACGCAATGACCCTTGCCCTTGTGGCTCCGGTAAAAAGTTTAAACAATGTTGCGGCAAGCTCTCCTAAGCTGTGATCTGTAAAATTTAGGCTTTCTATGTCATCGCAATCATCATCTGAAAAGCCTCTTTTGGTTGTGGCTGTTGGTGTGTTAGTAAATCCATTGAATGAGGTGCTCATCGCACAGCGACCTGCGGGCAAACATATGGCTGGCGCGTGGGAGTTTCCCGGCGGCAAGGTGGAAGCCGATGAGTCGGTGACTGAGGGGCTGTTTCGCGAACTGAAAGAGGAGTTGGGTGTTGAGCTTGCTTCCGCTCAGCCATTGATGAGCCATCGCCATGAATACCCAGACAGAATCGTTGATCTACAGGTGCTTATTGTTCGCAATATGCAGTCAGAACTGTTACACGGTAAGGGTGTTGAGGGACAGTCTTTGCGCTGGGTTTCGCCAGAAAGACTGATGCAATCAGGTATTTTAGAGGCCGACCGGCCAATCGCAGAGTATTTGATTACGTTGTTGGCTTAGCAGATTGTCAGTGTGAAATCGATGTTCCCGGTGCACTGCACAGGACGCCCGTCTTCCGGCTTCCATTTCATAAAACGCACTGTAAAGCGGTGGTGACTGCCACTAATTTCGGGATAACCATTTAACGATTTATCAATCGATATTCTGATCAAAGATGTCGAGCTACCTTTTTCTAGTGCATGTTGATAAACGCCATTAGTCGCCGAGCATGTTTCTGGTGGATTACTGTTCCTCAGTAACCACAATAATTCTCCGACGCTATCACAGAGTGGCTTTACAATCTGAAGCCACGTTTTTATTGTCTCAGAACGCGTACTGTAGTTCTTGCGAAGCCAATGAGTGTAGTCGGGTAAATCAAATGCACAGGTTCCGCCCGGAATGGCACTGCGATGACGAATTGAATTTAAAAACTCATTATCGCGCAGCGGCTGCAAATACGTAGGGCCAACTTCATTTAATTCATGACGCAGACTTTGCAGCTTATCAATGGTTTCGCGAAGTCGGGTTTCGTCAACATTATTACTGAGTTGATAGCGGTCTAGTAAGAATATTTGCCGCTCCAGTTCTTTTAGTACATCACCCCGAGCATCGCCCCTGGCAAGGATTGCCACGATATCGAGTAGAGTGCTAATGCAGTTTCTACTGGCCCACGAAGACTCTTCTTCGAAGCTATGGAGGAGCTGTGTATAGAGAAATTCGAGACGCAAAAAGGTACGCATACGCTCGTTAAGCGGTTGCTCATAGAGGAACTGATTTCCACTTGTTGCTTGTGACACTAATTCTGCTGCCTGATTCATGAGCTAGCCAAAGCACCTGCTTTATTGGTTCGTTTCTTATTCTGCTCTATCCGTCTTCTGACCGCAAATCCACTGCGCCGGTGTCTAAGCCGCAGCGCACCTAGCTGGGCATGCATTATCCCGCACGGAGTCGTGAGCGCTGGCATCTGACTATGGCTGGCCTGGTTCACGTTGCATAGAGAGCTTTAGGTAGTTCTCGTGGAGCACTTCTACCTGATGAGCCAGTTCAGCCGGTTCACCGCTATTATGGATGAGATCATCCGCTGCAGACTCTCGTGCATCATGACTGAGCTGCGAGTTAATGATGCGTAGCGCTTCGGCTTCATCGCTTTTATCTCGGTGCATCAGGCGACGAAGTTGTTCTTCCGGAGGGGTAATGACAACCAATACCCGGTCAACCTGTTGGTTAAATCCGCTTTCGAACATAAGTGGCACAACGATCAGACAATAGGGTTCGTTAAGGCTTTCCGCGGCCTGCAGGGCGTTTTGGCGGATCAGCGGATGCAAAATTGCTTCCAGCTGCTTGCGCTGCTGCTGATCATTGAATACATGGGTTCTAAGCGCCGCCCGATTCAGCGTCCCGTCGGTATTCAGTACATCATGCCCGAAGGTCTCTATGATATGGGCTAATCCGGGTTCGCCTGGCAGCACAACTTGGCGGGCGATAATGTCGGTATCGATTAACGGAACACCCAATTCGGCAAACAGATTAGCAACTGTGGTTTTGCCACTGGCGATGCCTCCGGTGAGACCGACCTTTAGCGCTGAAAGTTGCCTCGTTGTTGGCACTCTAATAACCTCGTGTTGCCTAGTTCACTTAATGATCAGTTGATTGTACTGCCCAGCAACATATTAAGTTCTTCTCCCCACAGCATAGCGAGAATTCCGGCGCCTGCAAGGTAGGGCCCAAAGGGAATGGGTACTTCCCGTTTATGACCTGAAAACAGAATCATGGCGATACCGGTTAGCGCACCGACAACGGCGGACAGCAGAATAATGGCCGGCAGCAGTTGCCAGCCCAACCATGCACCTAATGCGGCCAGCAGCTTAAAGTCGCCATACCCCATACCGTCTTTTTTGGTGATCAATTTAAAGCCCCAGTAGATGCTCCACAGGGCCAGATAACCACCAATAGCCCCGAAAATACTGGATTGGAGGTCAGTCGCGGGAAATACGCCTGAATGCGGAATCATGCTAAATATGATGCCCGCCCAGACAAGCGGTAGAGTGATTTGGTCGGGCAGTAACTGAGTGTCGTAATCGATCATGGTAAGAGCGATTAACGACCACAGCAATAACATGCCACCAATACCAGCCCAGTTAGCACCCAATTTAAAAATGATCAATGCTGTAAGCATACCGGTAACGGCTTCTATGACCGGATAGCGAGCCGAGACCGGCATTTTACAGTGGGCGCATTTTCCGCGGAGCACCAGCCAGCTGATGACCGGAATATTTTGTACAGCGGTAATCTGAGTTTTGCACTTTGGGCAGCGTGACCGCGGCACCACAAGGTTAAATCTACTCTGAGCTTCCGCTTCTTTTAGCGCCGCCACTTCACCATTCAGTATGCCCGTAGCCTCAACACGAAAACCGCGCTCCATCATCACCGGCAAACGGTAAATAACCACATTGAGAAAGCTGCCAACCAGAAGCCCAAGAATGCCAGCGAATAGGATCAGCAACTGTGGCGGGTAAATAGCTAGAAAAGATTGCATGGTTAGCGGTTACGCTTAAACCACAGCGCCCATTTTAAAGATGGGCAGGTACATCGCTACAACCAATCCGCCAACTAGCACACCGAGAATGGCCATGATTAAGGGTTCGAGCAAACTGGACATGCCATCAACTGCAGCATCCACATCATCTTCATAGAAGTCGGCAACCTTTGAGGACATTTCATCGAGAGAACCAGATTCTTCGCCAACGGCGATCATCTGGATAACCATGTTGGGGAATTTATCCGTATTTTCCATTGCCTGCTGCAGTCGCATGCCCGTAGAGACTTCATCACGGATTTGCAACACGGCCTGCTCATAAACAATGCTGCCTGTCGCTCCGGCAACCGATTCCAATCCCTCAACCAAAGGCACGCCAGCGCTAAACATGGTGGACAGGGTTCTGGCGAAACGTGCGATACAGGCTTTGGTCAGAATGCTGCCAATAATTGGGAGCTTTAAGCCAATTTTATCGAGCACTTCGCGCATTGCTCTGGACCGCTTTTTAAAATATATAAACGCTGCACTGGCGAAACCTATGCCAAGAACAATCCAGATACCTTCAGCTCGAATAAACTTTGATAGGTCGATAACCATGCGCGTAAATGCCGGCAAGTCGGCACCGAAGCCATTGAACAGGTTTTCAAATTCAGGGATAACAAAAATCAGCAAAATTGCAGTTACCACGACAGCTACAACCATGACCGCTGTTGGGTAGAAGAGGGCTTTTTTAATTTTCTTTTTAATGGCCTCAGTTTTTTCTTTATAGGTGGCAATTTTATCAAGCAGTGTTTCCAGAGCACCAGCTTGTTCACCAGCTTCCACCAGGCTTACAAACAGATCATCAAAATACAGAGGGTGTTTGGCAAGCGAAGAGGCAAGGGTATTGCCGCCTTCAATTTCTGTCTTTATGCTTAAAATAAGCTTTTGCATACCCGGGTTTTCATGGCCATTGCCGACAATGTCTAGAGCCTGAACCAGCGGTATGCCGGCAGCGAGCATGGTGGCGAGTTGGCGACTGAAAATTGCGATATCGGCCGCACCTATTCGACTCGACGCCGCGAATAGTGTGCTTTGCTTGTGGATTTTCTTTGCGACGAAGCCTTTATTGCGCAGGTGGTTGCGCACGGCTGCTTCACTCGCAGCCACCAATTTGCCTTTGATTGGCTTGCCTTGCTTGTCGAGGCCTTTCCAGATGAACGTGATTTGTTTAACTGCTGCTTGTGCCATAACTCACCGTCTTCATTTTCGCAATGCCCGAGCTAATGCCAAGGGCCTGTAATCGTATTTTGAGTCAGTCCGTCGGATGGTTTTCGTCAACCACGCCGGCATTTAGCTGATTGTAACCCTGTTGACCTCTTCCAAACTCGTATGCCCGTCTTTTACCTTCTCTAACCCTGAGCGCCTCAGATCCCAAATGCCCTCTGCTTCTGAAGCTTCGGCAATTTGAACGGCATTGCCGCCTTCGAGAATGACACGGGCAATAGCATCGGTAACTGGCATAACCTGAAAAATACCGGTACGTCCTTTGTAACCGCGATCGCAGGATTTGCAGCCTACAGGACCAAAAATTGTAATGCCGGTATCGATTTCTTTTTGCGAAAAGCCTTCTTTTAGGAGTGCTGCCGAGGGTATGTCGACCGGTGCTTTGCATTTGTTACAGAGTTTTCGCGCCAGTCGCTGAGCAATAATCAGCCGCACCGAAGTTGCAATCGCAAAGGGTTTAACCCCCATATCGACTAAGCGCGTGAGCGTTTGCGGGGCATCATTGGTGTGCAGCGTAGAAAGAACAAGGTGCCCGGTTTGTGCCGCCTTAATTGAGATTTCTGCGGTCTCGAGATCACGAATTTCACCCACCATAATGACATCCGGGTCCTGGCGTAGAAATGCTTTAAGCGCGCTGTGGAATGTTAATCCTACTCTCGGATTAACGTTCACTTGATTTACGCCCGGAAGATTGATTTCGGCAGGATCTTCCGCGGTTGAAATATTAACTTCTTCGGTATTAAGAATATTTAGGCCGGTGTATAGCGACACAGTCTTGCCACTGCCTGTGGGCCCCGTAACAAGAATCATGCCGTAGGGTTTGGCAAGAAACTCCATGTAATGGTCTTTCTGTTGCTGGGAGTAACCGAGGGCATCAATGCCAAGCTTCGCACTGTTCGGGTCGAGAATACGCAGTACTATTTTTTCACCGAATAATGTCGGGCAGGTGTTCACGCGAAAATCGATGGAGCGGGTTTTTGACAGCCGCATCTTAATTCGGCCATCCTGAGGTATGCGGCGCTCAGCAATATCAAGCCGGGACATGACCTTTAAGCGCGCGCAGACCTTGGTTGCCAGGGCGATAGGCGGAGTCGCTATTTGACGCAATACACCATCCAGTCGGGTGCGTACCCGGAAGGATTGCTCGTAGGGCTCAAAATGAATGTCTGAGGCGCCGCGTTTTATGGCATCCAGCAGGACTTTGTTAACAAAGCGTACTACCGGCGCATCGTCTGTATCGTCTTTGGTTACTTCGTCCTTTTCAACCTCTGTTGAGGTGATTTCTAATGCTTCGAGGTCAAACTCATCATCGTCCAGATCAGACATCGAATCATCGACTGCCTCGAGCGCATGAGTAATGGCTTCTTTTAGCTTGTCATATTCAACAACAACAGGTTCAATGCGCAGCCCCGACTGAAATTTTATTTCATCAATTGCAGCGAGGTTGGTTGGATCAGAAACGCCGAGATGGATGCGTTTTCCGCGCAGTAAAAGGGGCAGTACACGATGCTTGGTTATAAGTGAGGCGTCAACGGCGCGAACGGCGTCGACATCAAGAGTTATTTCATCGAGGTCAAGTAACGGCACGCCGAACTCTTGGGACGCGGCAGTGGCCACTGTGCCTGCATCAGCGATTTCTTTGTCAACCAGATGCGACACCAGACTCTGACCAAGGCTGCGCGCCTCCATGACGACTTCCATCATCGCGGACTCATCGAGTATCTTATCGGCTACCAAGCGGTGCGAGAGTCCAGAGAGTATTGCTTGTGATGCGCTTGTGGCCATAGTTTTTCCGGATTAAACAAGGTGCAGTAACGCCAAATACCGATGCGGTTGTTGATAGTCACCCATTATCTGCAATCGGGCAACTATGTTAAGTCGGTATTGTGAACAAGTTCTCAGCAAATCGACGAGTTAGGGCGTCACAAGTCAAGCAGCACGGGCTTTCTGCTGATGCTTGGTGAGGCGACGAGCATCGTTTCGCTCGATTTCATCGCAGCCAAAGACGGACTCAGTTCGAAGATGCACCGGTTGGGAGGCTCAGTGGCAAGGCATCTCGTGATGCCGGCATCAGTGCTTTCGGCAGTGCATTGTGCAAAATCCTGAAGCCAGGTGACGCAGTCAGGGCGTTTCGAAATGCGATGAATTTTAGTTCCCTATTGGGTCTCCGGGCAAAAAAAGGGGCTTTAATTAAAGCCCCTTTTCTCACCCATAACCTTTTACGGTTTATTCTATGACCTTCTTGGTCGAAACACTTAGCGGCAAGTGGAAGGCAGATACTTTTCGTCCAGATCAGTAACTCCATCTACAGCAGCATTACCACCTGAAGTGCCTAGCAGTGCGTAGGCGGCATCCGCATCGTCAACAGCGTTTCCGCAGTACCAAACGACGCTAAACTCACTTGTTTCATAAGGGGTAAGAGTTAGAATATTGCCATCTATTATAGCATTAGCCTCGTTCCCATAAGTGATGGTGATTAGGCCGTCTGTAACATCAACACTTTCTACATATTGACCGCTTGTCGCAGTTGCATCATCGTCCATGCCGGCTTCATCGCGATCCGCGGGAGCTTCGCCTTCGTTCATGTAGAACTCGGCAACTGCGGTTTTGGCAGCAGAAGCCAGTGACAGCCCTTCAGTAACCTGTGCACGGATGGTGTAATCCTGATAAGCAGGAATTGCGATAGCCGCAAGGATGCCGATAATCGCAACCACGATCATCAGTTCGATGAGGGTAAAACCCTTCTGGATTGTTTTCATTTTTATCTCCATAAAAAATAAATAAGCTAGATGCAGTGACCAGGCGGCCATTACCAAAAATACTGCAAGTGCCGTGCCAGCTTTGCAAGCATCAGAGCTAAGGCTCTGTTTTACATGGGTAATGTTTTTTACAGACGTCTTGCGGTGTGATTCAGCTCGGTAATGCGCGCCTTTTTTGGTGACGCAAAATGTCACAAAGTGACAATTTTTGTCACCCGCGTATTTGAGCCACTGGCTTTTGCAGAGTTGGGCTGATCCGACTCAGTTAATGTCAAGCTTCTCAATACGGTAGCGCAGAGCTCTTAGCGTGAGGCCCAACTCTTTGGCCGCTGCCGTTTTATTGTATTTGCACTTTGCGAGCGCATTAATAATGGCATTACGTTCTACGGACTCGAGTTTGTCTTCCAGGATATTATCTTCATCTGCATCGCTTGGCATCTTGTTAGTGATGTGAATATCCTTCGCGGTAATGCTGCTGTCTTCGCAGAGGGCTGCAGCACGCTGGAGCAGGTTTTCCAGTTCGCGGACGTTTCCGGGAAAGTTGTAGCCAAGTAGTTTTTTTGCCCCGGATTCCATGAGCTTCAAGTCTTCGACCTGCATATCTGCGGTGAGTTTTTCAAGAATAGCAGTGCTGAGCAAAATAATATCTTTACCGCGCTCGCGCAGGGGCGGTACTTTGAGTTCAATAACGTTGATCCGGTAATAAAGGTCTTCTCGAAACTCGCCGGTGCTCACCAGCTTGGCAAGGCTCTGGTGTGTTGCGCTTAGAATGCGAACATCCACATCAACTTCTGCAGTGCCGCCCACAGGCCGAACCGATTTTTCTTGAATCACCCGCAGCAGCTTGACTTGCATAGCCAGTGGCAGATCCGCAATCTCATCAAGAAATAACGTGCCACTTTCCGCGGCCTGAAAAAGGCCGGCTTTATCACTCACGGCGCCTGTGAACGCACCTTTTTTGTGGCCAAAAAATTCGCTTTCCATAAGCTCTGATGGAATAGCACCGCAGTTCACCGGTATGAAGGGGCCGCCAGCGCGCGGGCCCTGTTCATGAATCATTCGTGATACAAGCTCTTTACCCGTTCCTGATTCGCCGCTGACATGCACAGGTGCCTGACTGCGTGCAACCTTGGCAATCATTTTGCGTACGTCATTAATCACTTTTGATTCGCCCAACAGCTTGGCTTCGCCTTCACCGGCGACGCCAAGTTTCAGGGCGCTGCCGACGAGTTTTCGCAGTGTCTTAAGCTCGACCGGTTTTGAAAGAAAGTCGAAAGCCCCCAGCTTGAGCGCACGAACGGCTGTTTCTATATTGCCGTGGGCGGTGATCACGGCAACGGGAGTGGACGGCGACTCCTTTTGTATCCATTCAACCAAATCAAGCCCGTCGCCATCGGGCAACCGCATGTCGGTGAGGCAGAGCTGGTAGCGCTTGGCCTTTAACGCGGCTTTGGCCATTGCAAGATCGCCACAAATGTCAGATGCAACATTCATGCGCTCGAGCGTAATGGCAAGCAGTTCACAGATGTCCGGTTCGTCGTCGATAACCAGCGCTAATGGTTTATCCATAATTCGGCTTCCGTATTAAACGTCCCATCGACTGGGGTCGGCAAACACTACCTGAAAAACGCTGCCATCGTTATCGCCCGGCAGGTAGTTCAATGTTGCCTTATTTTGCTCGCAAAGTTCACGGCATATAAACAAACCTAAGCCCGTGCCGCCATCGGGACCGGCGGCAAACGGTTCAAACAGATTGTCTTGAAGG
>Ga0315321_10001110_pt1 | contig 20551 bp, 14 predicted proteins | sample M180m21515metaG_FD_203464 | JGI IMG/M metagenome (GOLD analysis project Ga0315321, IMG submission 203464) | Ammonia-oxidizing marine archaeal communities from Monterey Bay, California, United States - M1 80m 21515 | ecosystem: Environmental > Aquatic > Marine > Intertidal zone | place: USA...
GTGCAGGTCCATCCTGATCCGTTAGGAATACATGTTTACCAAAGAGCGGTGACCCTTTCTTTACACATACCGCTGCAACCCGGTTGTTGCTCAGGCACACGACTGAATTGCCGGAAGGATGCCAGCGCACACCCAAGTCGGCGCCTTCAGGAAAACTTGTGGCTTGGACAGCTTCTGAAGAACCATCGGATGGAATGATAAATACCTGCATTTTTTCGTTGGCGTCTTTACCGTAGAAGGCAATGTATTTTCCGTCTAAAGATCCGCGGGCAATCGGACCGGCCCATGTTGTGGTGAGTCGGCGAACGGTGATGCCTTTTGGGGGAGTGGGGAATCGAGTGGCAGAGCCTGCATCGGCTGTTGTGATATCTACGCCAACAGGCACATCTGCCACAAAAAGAGATTGCTCGTAGGTTTCCCCGTCTGCATTGCGCACGCGGCCGATAAAGGCGCGCATGCGTCCATCACGTCCAACCCATGAATCGCCCCAAGCCTTTTCTAATTCACCCGGCTTGGATGTACCAATAGGGACAACAGGTACCATGATGGCGAAGTAATGACTGTAGCCTTCGGGTGTATCAGGATGCGGCTCCATATAGCCTACAGTTCGGTCATATTCTTTTTGTAAAAAGTCGTTATAGGTAAACCCAATTCGGTTACCATTGTAGGAGTACTCATGGCGGTGTGTACCTCCACGATGGGCGCCGCGTGTAGTGTCGCGATCGGTAGCAATGTCGCGCATATCAACCCAATGGCGTACGCCGTGTTTTGTGATGTCGACGCGTCCACCTGTGCGGTTGGGAAAATCATACGGGCCGCGTGCAGGAACGTCTTCGAGCATAGGGCCGTGGATAAAGACGACTTCAGCTTTGGCATGATTAAATGAAACAGCTCCTATTCCAGGGGCTGGGCCAGGTTCACTGCCTTTTGGACCAATGATGGATTCTGGGGCTTTCCATAGAATGATCTCTTTGCCCGTTTCGATATTGACCATGTTGACGGATTGACTATTCTCTATGCCGCCACCAACTGTTTCACGAGTATCATAGCAAAGCCACTTACCATCAGGGGAAAAGTTATCGTTATTGTCTAAGTCGTGGCTAAATGGAGAAAAGGTGATTTGCTTTTCTTGTGCAAATGCACCTGTACACACGAGTAGTCCTCCCAAGATGAGAGTGCGCCATTTTGTCATGATGAGATCCTTCTTGCCCTAGTCATTGTTGTATTGGCGATAATTTAATTCAGTATACCCGACTTATGCGAGAAAGTGCCAAGTTCTTGCAAATGGGTTTGGGTGATTAAGCTAAGATATCTCGTACAACATTTCCAGAGATGTCGGTCAAACGGAAATCACGTCCTTGGAATCGGTGGGTAAGTTTTTTGTGGTCGATACCCATTTGATGTAAGAGTGTGGCGTGAAAATCATGAACACTCACACGGTTTTCTACCGCATTGTACCCAAAGTCATCGGTATTACCGTAGGACATGCCGCCTTTGATACCGCCTCCTGCCATCCATAAGGAGAAGCCTTTGTTGTGGTGATCACGACCGGGGCCGCCTTTGTTGCCTTGAACCATCGGTGTACGACCAAATTCGCCTCCCCAAATGATTAAGGTGTCATCCAACATGCCGCGTTGCTTAAGGTCTGTTACCAGTGCAGCCGTTCCTTGATCAACATGGCCTGCGCAGATATTCATGTATTTTACGATGTCATTATGATGATCCCAACCCCGGTGATACAGTTGAATAAAGCGAGTGCCACGCTCGGCTAAGCGACGTGCAAGGAGGCAGTTGAACCCAAACGAGCCATCGGCTCCGTCTGTACCGTACATATCCAAAATGTGTTGCGGTTCATTTTTAATGTCCACCAAATCGGGTACGCTGGTTTGCATATGGAATGCCATTTCGTATTGACTGATGCGTGAAGCAATCTCTTCATCATCAACCACTTCGTCCCGAATCGTATTTAAGGCTTGCACAGAATTGACGATATCTCGTTGGCGATCGCTTGTAACTCCTGGGGGATTATTTACATAATGCACAGGCTCGCCGATGGACTGAAATTGAACGCCTTGGAATTTACTGGGCAAGAATCCACTGTGCCATTGGCGTGTGGCTAAGGGTTGGGGATTGCGCCCACCCTTCGAAGTGAGTACCACGAATCCAGGTAAGTTCTCGCTTTCATTTCCAAGTCCATACAATAACCAAGAACCCATGCTCGGACGTCCAGAGATTGCAGTCCCTGAATTCATAAAGGTGTGGGCAGGGTCGTGGTTGATTTGATCGGTGTACATGGATTTAATGATGCACATTTCGTCAGCAATTGTTTGCATATGTGGGAAAACAGATGTAATGTCTTGCCCCGATTGACCGTACTTACCAAATTTAAGTAATGGGCGCATACACTTGAGCTCTTGCCCTTGCAACTGTGCGATGGATTGCCCTTTGGTCATTGATTCGGGCATAACTGTGCCGTCTAACCGTTCCAGCTCGGGTTTATAATCAAAGGTTTCCAGATGGGATGGTCCACCGGCCATGTATAAATAAATAATGCGCTTGGCTTTGGGTGCAAAATGTGTGGGGTTAGAAATGCCCGTCCATTTATCGTCGACATAGGCCGCAGCATTGGCTTCACCCGATTTTATGATTGAGGCCAAGGCCATGGTTCCGATTCCACGGGTGGTTTTGCCCAAGAATTCACGACGCGTTTGCATCAATTGATGATATTTGTTTAGTTCTGGATCCAGCATATTCTTCGGAGTCCTTTTAATAACGATAGATCATTTCGTGTAAGTTAAATAATGTTCGAGCTACAGAGGTCCATGCGGCCAATTCTACGGGACGTAGCCCTTCATGCACAGGCTTTTCGCCGACTCCGATTAGCGCTTTAGCGCCTTTGGCATCGTTGCGGTATTTTTTAAAATGTTGAATGTATAAGTCAGAGACAATAGCCAATTCACGCTCCAAGGGCTCCCGAGAGAAGGCTTCTTGAAAGGCCCAGTGAATGCGCGAAGCAATGTCGTCTCCACCTTCGGTGATGATGCGCTCTGCGAAGACTCGGGAGGCTTCAACATATATGGGGTCGTTGAGGAGCACGAGTGCTTGCTGAGGTGAATTGGATATGGTGCGTTCGGCGGTGCACTCTTCACGCGTTGGTGCGTCGAAAGCGATAAGGCTGGGGTGTAAAAAGGTACGTTGCCAATGCGTGTAGACTCCGCGACGGTACAGGTTTTCTCCTGAGTCTTGTTGATAGGTACGCACAGGGAAATTAAGTTCTCGGTAGTGGCCGGAGGGTTGGTAAGGTTTTACACTGCGCCCGCCCACTTTAGTTACCAATAGACCGCTTACGCTTAAGGCATTATCCCGTACAAGCTCTGCTTCGAGACGAAAGCGTGATTGACGGGCCAGTAATCGATTGTAGGGGTCAGTGTCTTTTATTGATTCAATGGGCATGGATGATTGACAATAGGTTTGACTCATCACAATTTGCTTGATGATGTATTTGATGTCCCAGCCGCTGTCCATGAAATCGGCGGCGAGATAATCGAGCAATTCGGGATGTTGGGGCCATTCACCTTGGGAGCCTACATCGTCGAGCACACGCGAGATTCCGGTACCAAAATAAAGTTTCCATAAACGATTCACAAACACACGTGCGGTCAAGGGATTGTTTCGATGGGTGAGCCAATCGGCTAAATCCAAGCGCGTAAGGCGGTCATCTTTTTTCTCAAGTGTGCCCAAAAATGTAGGTATGGCGGGGGTAACCGCTTCGCCGGTCTCATCGAGCCAATTGCCGCGGGGCAGAATGCGCATCATGCGCGGCTCCATGGTCTCGGTGACGGCTACCGAGACGATATCCCTCTCGAGATGAATGCGTTGGCGTGAGAGAGTTCGGTGCTTATTTTTTGCATCATCCCTTTCTTTTTGAAGGGCTTCTTTGTCTTCTGCATCATTGGGAATGGCGATATCCATGATGGCTTTAAGCTTGGCTATTTCTGAATCGATGCCGTCAAACTTTTTTGCCTCTGCTTCATTGGGGAAGGGTATTAATGGTGGGAATGGACCGTCGTTTCCACCATAGGTTTGTACGCCGTCTTCTTTTATGTCAGCGAAGAAGGACGCGAAACTATAAAAGTCTTTCATCGTGAAGGGATCAAATTTATGATCGTGGCATTCAGAACAGCCCATGGATGAACCTAACCAAACTGAAGAAGTCGTGCGTACGCGATCGGCGGCATATCGGACGAGATAGTCCTTGGCCTGAGCACCGCCTTCGCGAGTCACCATATTTAAGCGGTTGTATCCTGTAGCGATTTTTTGTTCTTGAGTGGGGTTGTCCAATAAGTCGCCGGCAATTTGCTCGCGGGTAAACTGGTCAAAGGATATATTTGAATTGAATGCGTTAATGACGTAATCGCGGTACGGCGACATGCCTCGGACTTGATCACCGTGATAGCCCACAGTGTCTGCATAACGCACCAAATCCAACCAATAGATGGTCATACGCTCGCCATAGTGTTCAGAAGCCAATAATCGATTCACCAATTGCTCATAGGCATCGGGGCGTGTGTCATTTACAAATGCTGCGACTTCATCGGGCTTGGGGGGTAATCCTAAGAGGTCTAGACTTAGTCGACGAATTAAGGTGACCCGATCGGCTTCGGGAGAGTGATTGAGGCCTTCTTCAATTAAACGCTTTTTAACGAGATAGTCGATGGGGTTCACAGCCGATGTGGGAAGGGATATTTTTTTCGGAGGGATGTAGGCCCAGTGGGCTTGATATTCGGCACCCTGCTCTATCCATTTTTGAAGTAGTGCTTTTTCGTGATCCGATAATGAACGTTCAGTGTCGGAAGGTGGCATAACTTCTTCAGGGTCTTTATGTAATATGCGATCCAGTAAGTTGCTGGCATCTGCGTTTCCTGGAACGATTGCGGCTTGTCCACTGTTGGATGCAATGGCATGTTCTCGGATATCCAAGCGAAGGTCGGCTCCGCGGGTTTCACCATCGGGTCCGTGGCATTGAAAGCAGTTGTTGGAAAGAATAGGACGAATGTCACGGTTAAATTCGATGGTCTCCGGCAATTCTGCTGAAAGCCCTAGAGAACACCATGATATGAGCACGACCCCTGGGACACGGCCTAATATGACTTCAATGTAGCTCAATGTTCCAACTCCTTTATCCAGTTTCAGTATACTGGATCTATCGATAAAAATAGTACATCAGTATACAGCTATTCCACTTGTTGATTCTAATTTACTGTTTTTGGTCTAATCGATCCTCTAAGCCACAAAAATCCATGAAAGGATGTATTATGAATTCGGAAAATGAAGTTTCCCGCCGGACATTTGTCGCGACAGGGGTTGGCACCGCTATCGGAGTCGCTGCTTCAACCCATGCACAGGCCCAAGGTGCTAACGATCGCATTCGTTTGGGGTTTATTGGAGTAGGTAACCGTGGACGACAAGTGATGAATGCCTTCTTTCGCCACAAAGATTGTGTGATTACGGCGATTTGCGATGTATATAAAACTCACAACACAATGACCTTGGAATTGCTCGCGAAAAACGGCATGACCGATGTTGCAGTCTATGACGATCACCGTAAGCTCTTAGAAGATAACAATGTGGATGCTGTGGTGATTGCTACGCCGGATCACTGGCATGCAATCCAAACAATTGATGCCTGTAATGCAGGTAAAGATGTGTATGTGGAGAAGCCCGTATCGGCCACCATTCATGAAGGCCGTCAAATGGTGAAGATTGCTCGACGTACCAAGCGCATTGTGCAAGTGGGTACGCACCGTCGTTCATCAGTAGTGTATAAGCGTTTGGCCGAACATGTGCAAAAAGGCGTCATCGGCGATGTGACAGTAAGCCGTGCGTATCACTTGAGTAATATGGCACCTAAAGGGATTGGGAAATTGCAGCCCAGTGATCCACCTGCCGATCTCGATTGGGATATGTGGCTCGGGCCTCGTGCGATGCGTCCTTATCAAGGCAATATTTGCCCTTATAAATTCCGTTGGTGGAAAGACTTTTCTTCGCAAATCGCAAATAACGGGATTCACTATCTGGATGCTATTCGCTGGGTAACGGGCGAAGAATACCCAACATCAATTGTGGCCTTAGGTGGAAATTTTGCGGTGGATGATGATCGCACGATTCCCGATACACTTGAAGCGACCTTCCAGTTTGCTTCGGGGCGTATCCTAACCTTCGGGCATTACGAAGCCACTGGGCAGGCGATGATGCGTAAAGGGGAAGTGGAAATTCGCGGCACGAAGGGTATGGCTTCGGTGTCCGGTACAAACTTTGAAATCTTCCCGGAGAAGGGCGGCCAGTTCCAGGACCCGGCGCCACGAATGGAAGGAATGAAAGATACAGGTGACGGCAGCAATGGTGACCTCACAGCCAGCCATGCGCGCAATTTCCTGGACTGTATTAAGACGCGTGAGACACCGTGTGCGGACATTGAGGTGGGGCATCGCTCTACATCATTGAGTAACCTCGCTAATATCTCGCTGTACTTCGGCGAGCGTTTGGAATGGGATGGCGAGAAAGAAGTGATTACGAATCATAAGAAAGCAAATGAGTTGTTGCACTACGAATATCGCAAGCCGTGGAAATTGGGCTAACGAATATTAATTAGAATAATAAGGCCTGTGATGCTTTGTGTATCGCAGGCCTTTTTTTATTTGGTGGGCAGGTCGTCGTAGCTGAGGGTTGGGAGCCCGATGGTTTGGGCATGGGCGAGGATGGCTTCGAGGGCTTTAAGCGTGATGTGGTGGCCGGGACCGTTCTCGCTGATGCCGTGAGTGTAGAAGACGACGATTTCGCCTTGAGCTTTGGCGCGGTCGAGGGCTTTGTTGATTTGTTTGATGTAGTCGGGGCGTTTCTCGGAGCCGGCATAGTCGATACCCGTGCCGATGAGGCAGGTGGTTTTCACGATTTCGTTGGGAGTATAGAAAATTTTATCGAGTGCAAAAATGGGGGTGCTTTCGGGAAGACCTGTACCGCCGCGAAGGTGCGTGAAGGTTTTGGCGAGGAGTGTGTCCGATTCAATGTTGCGTTGGGAGCTGGGGTAGGCGAAGAATGTGGGCGTGAATCCGGCTTCGGTCATGGCTTGGACAGCAGGGGTGATTTCGATCTTGAGGTATTCTTCTGTACCGACTTTTCGAATGGTATCGACGGCTTTTCGGTGCGCGACGCCATGGCAGCCAATCGCGTGACCGGCTTTATTGAGCACGTGTAGTTGCTGGATCTGCTTGGGGCTGAGGGTGTGGAAACGGTCGACGAAGAAGGTGGCTTTAGCCTTGTATTTTTCAAAGAGAGGAATTTGTTGCGCACATTGCTCGATGGCATGATCGTCGAATGTAAGAAGGACACCGGATTGGATAATTGTCGTTTTGTCAGCAAATGATGTACTTGTAGTACATAAAAATATGCGGGTTAAAAAAGTGTGAATAGTCTACTCATCGTAGAGGAGTTCTTTTAGGTGGTAGAGGAATTCGTGGGCTTCTTTGGGGGAGAGGGCGTCGGGATCGGTGACGGCGAGTTCTTTTTCGATTTGAGTGGGTTCGTCATTGTTGGATGGGGTGCCGGGGCCGAAGAGGAACATTTGGGGATCAAGGCCGAGGGCGGAGGTGTTGCCGGATTCGAGGTTGGTCATGATTTCGCGGGCACGTTTCACAACGGCTTTTGGGAGACCGGCGAGTTTGGCGACTTGGATGCCGTAGGAGTGATCGGCCCCGCCATCAATGATTTGATAGAGGAAGATGACTTTGCCGCCCCATTCGCGTACGGCGACGTTGATGTTTTTCGCGTGGGCGAGTTGATTACCGAGTTCGGTGAGTTCGTGGTAGTGGGTGGCAAAAAGGGTCTTGGCGCCGATGGTGTTGTGGATGTGTTCGGCGACGGACCAGGCGATGGAGATACCGTCGAAGGTGGAGGTGCCGCGGCCGATTTCGTCGAGGACGAGCAGCGAACGTTCAGAGGCCGCGTTTAAGATGTTGGCCGTTTCGATCATTTCGACCATGAAGGTGGACTCGCCGCGCACGAGGTTGTCGGAGGCGCCTACGCGCGTGAAGATGCGGTCGACCACGCCGATTTTGGCTTCGGTGGCGGGGACATAACATCCGATTTGAGCCATGAGTGTGATGAGGGCGACTTGGCGCAGGTAAGTCGATTTACCGGCCATGTTGGGTCCGGTAATGATGAGCATGGAGGCTTCATCGCGGTTAAGCTCGATGTCGTTGGGCACAAATTCGCTGGATTTCATGAGGTCTTCAACCACGGGATGGCGCCCAGCACGTATGGCGAGCAGTTTGGAGTCATCGATGTGCGGCTTGCAGTAGTTTTTAGTTACCGAGGCGTCCGCGAAGGAAAGTAGGACGTCGATGGTAGCGAGGGCGTCGGCTGTTTCGTGGATGCGCTTGGCTTTACGTGCGACTTTTTCGCGGAGTTCGACGAAGAGGTTGTACTCGAGTTTAGTCATGCGTTCTTGAGCGTCGACAATTTCTTCTTCGCGTTGTTTGAGTTCAGGAATGATGTAGCGTTCGGCATTGACGAGGGTTTGCTTGCGTTCGTAATAGCCGGGCACCAGAGAGGTATTGGCTTTGGAGACTTCGAGGTAATATCCGAAGATTTTGTTGTAACCGACCTTGAGTTTAGGGATGCCGGTTTTTTCGCATTCGCGTACTTGCAATGCGGCGATCCATTCACGTCCGCCGGAAACGAGTTCGTGCAGGTGATCGAGTTCTTCGTTGTAGCCGGGCTTGAGTAGGCCGCCGTCCATGAGGGCTACGGGGGGCTCGTCTTGTACGGCTTTATCGATCCATTGGGTGACGTCAATCAAGGGGTCCATGGTGTCGCGTAGGTTGGTGAGTAACTCGGATTGTACGGTGCCCATGCATTCGAGAATGGATGGGAGTTGCGCGAGGGAACGACCGAGGGCTTTTACGTCACGCGCGTTTCCGGAGCGTGAGGTGATCCGCCCGAGGAGGCGTTCGAGATCGGCAATGGGTTTGAGCGCGTCTTTCATGCGCAAGCGCAATTCGGTTTGTGAAAAGTAGTCTTCAACGGCGTTGTGGCGTTGCTGTATTTCCAGGATATCGAGGAGCGGATGCAATATCCAATGGCGAAGTTTGCGTGCGCCCATATGGGTGTGGGTGCGGTCGAGCACGTGGAGTAAGGAGCCGCGCTTGCGCTTATCCGCGAGGGATTCGACGAGTTCGAGGTTGCGTTGGGTGGAGCCATCAAGAACTACATAGCCCGAAGGGTTGTAACGTCGAGGCATGCGGAGATGCGGGACGGCGTCGCGCTGGGTTTCTTGGACGTAGGAGAGGGTGGCGCCTGCGCATTGCAAAGCTTCTTTACAATCGTCAAGGCCAACACCCTTGAGGGTGGATAAATCGAATTCGGTTTTAAGCAGTTCGGTGGCGTAGCCGGTGTCGAACTCATCGGCGTCGCGTGGGCGGAAGGACATGCCGTCGAATTGTTGGCGAAGGGTATCGAGGAATTCGTCGTCAATGTCTTTGGAGACCAGAACCTCGGCCGGGTTCATGCGAATGAGTTCATCCCATAATGTTTGCAAGCCGTGCTCGGGTTCTTGCGCGGTGAGGAAATCGCCAGTGGAAACGTCGATAAAGGCGATACCTGCAGCCGAGTCGTTTAAGACGATGGCACCGAGAAAATTGTTGGTCGTATTGTTGAGGAGTTCGGGTTCGGTGACGGTGCCGGGGGTGATGGTACGTACAATGCCGCGTTTGACAATGCCTTTGACGTCTTTGGGGTCTTCGAGCTGGTCGCAGATGGCGACGGTGCGGCCTTCTTGGATGAGGCGGGCAACATAGCCGTCGAGGGCTTTTACGGGGACGCCTGCCATGGGGATACGGTTTTCTTTATTGTTACCATCGCGCGAGGTGAGGGTGAGTCCGAGCATGTCTGAGGCTTCCACGGCGTCGTCAAAGAAGAGTTCGTAGAAATCGCCCATGCGGAAAAAAAGCAGGGAGTCGCCGCCTTCTGCTTTTGCTTCGATGAATTGTTTGAGCATGGGGGTAAGTTTAGCGTCCACCATGTCTTCTATTTTTGCCCATTCAGCCATAGGGGGATCAGTATACTAAATGAGATGGGGGTGGGGAAAGTGTGTGGGAATATTGTGGATGTGTCTTGGCTTGAGCAGGGATTTGAGCTTTTATTTTTGGGTAGAATTTCGGGATTTATCGATATCATTCAAGGTCTTTGAATATGTTCGTATTTTTCCGGCGTTACGACGTTTGGGTTTGGTTTATTTAAACGGAATAATTGAAGCTCTTCTTCGTGTGAATATTCAAAGGCTAGATACAGGTAATCCTGAAGTTTTTCTTTGGAGAACTTTGTGGATAGCATAGGGAGATCAGCTTTATGGTTTCGTTTTACCGATAGAGCCAAGCTTGCCAGCTCGTAATATGCATGAGCATTTTCCGGGTCTATTTCCAAAATTATAATGTATTGCTCAAATGATTTTTCAGCATAGTCCATATGTGCTTTGGGGCTGGTTTTGGGTAAATAGATTGATTTCCTTAATATGCTCAAACGTTCTTGTACGGCCAGTGCATATATTTTTTATCTTCTGTAGTGTCTTGGCATTTCCCAACCCAGTCGCGGTCAATATCCTGTTTGGCCCAATAGGCAAAGAGTTTCTCTTGAGTTACTCTAGAATACGGGAATTTGTAAACATGGTATCTATGTTTGGTGGAATCTCGTTGCGGGGAGGTGTTTTCATGAACTATCAAGATAGGTAGTTGAACTCCAAGCGAGTGATATATATGCTCTGGCCAGCATAAAATGAACACCTACATCTTTGGGATGAGAGTCGAGATGGTTCGTGAGAACTATTATAACTTCTTCTGCAGGTACGGGTATAAAGTTCCAAGTATTTGAATACGGCATTTCATATGGAGGTACTGGCCTAGACTCTGCAACAGCAGATATGGATATGCACATCAAACAGTATGAGAGTATTACCCACTTTTTAAATTCCATAATCTAATTCCCTAAGTGTATATATTTAACTCACATCGTATCAGGTATGTCAATTTTGAGATTTAAAAAACCATTGAATAGACCAAGCCTAATAACGCGCCGGATGCGATGAGCCAGGTGTTATTTATTTTGTATTTGAACATGCAGAGAACTGACATGAGGGCGAGGGTGATGGTGAAAGGGTCGCGGAGGCCGCTGATGCCGAGTTGTGCGGTGACGACAGCCATGAGTCCTAAGCTGGCGGCATTGACACCGTCAAGGAAAGCGCCGGCCCACATGGATTGCCGGATATAGGGCAGAATGCGGCCGCTGATACCGACGAAGATGAAGGCGGGCAGGAAGATGCCGATGGTGGCGATGAGGGCGCCTTTGGGTCCAGACATGAGAAAACCGATGAAGGTGGCGGTGGTGAAGAGGGGCCCGGGGGTGACTTGACCGACGGCGACGGCGTCGACGAGTTGGTCTTGAGTGATCCATTGCCATTGGCCGACGAGGCCGGATTCGATGAAGGCGAGGAGGACGTAGCCTGAACCATAGAGGATGGAACCGACTTTGGCGAAGAAGGCGAAGAGGGCCCATTGGCTGTAGGGGTTTTCTCCGGTGGCTTGCCATCCGGTGCCGAAGATGATGAGGGCGAGTATGGCGCTGCTGCCAAGGACGGTGGTGGTGAGACCTTTAGCGTGGGTTTTTGGGCCGGCTTTGTATCCGGCTGCAAAGGCCATGAGGGCGCCGGCGAAGATGAGAACTTCGAGTTCTCCGATCCCGAGGAAGGCGATGAGACCCATAAGTATGCCGAGAATTCCAAGAGCTTTGGTTTTAGCGGCCTTTTTCCAGAGCATCCAGAAAGCCTGTAAGATGATGATGAGAACAACGGGTTTGACGCCGAGGAGGATGCCTTCTGCTTGGGGGAGACTGCCGAATCTGATGTAGAGCCAAGCGCAGATGCATACGATTAATGCAGCGGGGAGAATGAAGGCGAGTCCGGCGACCCACATGCCGAGTGCGCCGCAGCGACGATGGCCAACGTGGATGACCATTTCGGTGGAATTGGGGCCGGGGATTAAATTGGTAATGCCGAGGAGGTCGAGGAATTCTTCGTGGCTGAGCCACTCGCGTTTCTCCACGACTTCTTGTTCAAGCATGGCAATATGGGCAGCAGGTCCACCGAAGGCGGTGAAGCCAAGGCGTAGGCAAAGGCCAGCGAGTTCGGCAAGGGAGTTTTTTTTGGGAGGGGTATTTTCGCTCACACGTATTATCCTATTTTGGGCTATCAATTAGAATCAGTATACTCGATTTATGTTAAGAAATGACTAAATTTTACTCTAATTTTCGTGCTATCTTCAGTATAATCCAAAAATATCTTTTGTTATACTTGTTGGGCTTCTAACAAGTATCTTTGTAAGGATTGTCATTTTATGAATACGACTGTTTCGATACCGCACAAGCTGGATTGGAAAACCATTATACTGTGCGCATTTTCGCTATCCATTGGTTGGGGGGTACGAGGAAACTTTGGGCATGAATATGGCGCGATGTTACCGGGCTGTTTAACGGCTATTGCGATTTGTTTAATGTCAGGCCGGGAAGATTGGTGTGAACGAGTACATTACTTTGCGATGTTTGGGGCCTTGGGCTGGGGCTTTGGTGGTTCGATATCGTATATGCAAGTGGTGGGCTATACGCATATGGGCTCAGTGCCGGAAATTGTGTATGGATTTTTGATGCTCTTTTTTATTGGTTTTTTGTGGGGCGGTATGGGGGGCTTGGGAACGGCGTTACCAGCGGTAGCGGATAAGGATCGCTTGGTGGCTTTTTTTAAACCGCTGTGCTGGATTTTTGCAGCCTGGTTTGTGTTGAACATGACCTTGCCGTTTATTAATGATTGGCAGAATCAGCATGCAAAAACGTGGAGTCGTCACGAGAGCCCGTTGTATTGGTTTGATGCAGATTGGATTCAGGCAGTGTCAGCCTTAATCGGGTTGTTTTTGTTTGATCTCTGGGATCGTAGAAAAGAAGGGGGCACTATTTTTTTACATGCACCCTTGGTTTCATTTTTGGCGGTTGTGGGTGGTGCCATTGGCTGGGGTATTCAGAAGGCCATTGATACAGCAGGGTTGAATGGCACGGTAAGTGCTCTATTTGTTCGTCGTCAAGGTGATTTGGAGTTGGCACGCAAGCAAGCCGAAGAGCTTGCACTGACATCGGATAAAACGGCGGAGGTGATTTATGAAGAAATGTACAATAATTTCTTGATCAATTGGCCGCAATTCTTTTTGGATGCTCCGCAGACAGTGGGCATTATATTTGGTGTCTCCTTAGCATTGACAGTATATTTTTTCCTCTTTGGAAAATTTCGTTCTGGAGCATCCCTATTTGTGCATATGGCATCGGGTTGGTTGATCAGTTTTATTATAATGCCAACATTATTGAACCTGCACATTACCCCGCCGCGTGCGGACGATTGGGCTGGAATTACAGGGGTATTTATTGGAGGGTGTATTTGGTTGTACCGTAATAAATTAGTGCCTGTGGTGTATGCAGGTTGTATTAGTGGGATAATTGGCGGGCTTGGATTTGCTGGAGCCACATGGCTGAAGTTGATGTTGATGGCACCGGGGAATCGGCATCGCTTAGCGGGTGTGGATACACCAGAAGCGAAGGCGAGTATTGAGGCATGGAATCATTGGCAAAATTCCAATTGGCACAGTTTTCTGGAACAAAGTTATGGGTTTATCAATGGGATTGCGATTGCGGTGGCTTTGGGCTTGTTGGCGATGCGGTTGCCTTCTGTGAAAAACACTACGGAGAAAGCGGGTCGTTGGACGGAGGTGTTTTCCGTTAGCTTTGTGTTGTTTTTTGTAACTCTTTTTAATGCGCGAAAAAATGTGTCGGAATGGATTAAGCGCAAATTGATTCCTGAAGAAATGCAAATTCCGCTCATTGATATTGAGCCTTGGAGTACGTGGCATTGGTATCACATATTCTGGTTGTTTGGTACTTTTGCAGGAATCGTGTTGCTTGCACATCATGTGAAAAAAGAACGATTGGCTTTCATACCTGAATCTTGGTTGGGCAAAGGGCAGTTGCTTTACTTGGTCTTTGTTTGGTTGGTTTGCTTTTTAAATTTCGAACGAGCAATTTCATACTTCGGAGCAGGACGCCTTCTAACTGAAGGGGTGATTACCATCAACACAGTATTTGTGACGATGATGATTTTGCTGTGGCCTCCGACTAAGACCCATAGAGTAGAAGGAGAAGACAAGCCTTATGGGGCTTCTTTCAAACGTATAGCGGTTGGTTTGTTGATCGCATTGGGTGTTACGGTAGGCGGGATGAGTTTTACAAAGCATATGATATATGGCGATTCGTTTGCGGGGCATGCGGGCGAAAATTATCGCTTTGGATCTAAGGCGAATTGGCGTATTAAATCTATTGTATTGGGTGAGGATCATCGTTAGGCAGTCTTTCACTAAATGGTTCGCAATGCTTTATAATCGAATGATGGTGTACACAGAAACTTGAAGGAGTTTTTTATGAAAACGGGTCCAGCCGCGATTAGTGACGGCAAGGGAAATTTTATTATTGAAAAAGTCACCGTAAGTGACCCGCAAGTTGGAGAAGTCTTGGTGCGGATGAAGGCCGCGGGTGTGTGCCATACCGATTTCGATAGTATGTCAGTGGGTGGTAAACAGATCATGGGCCATGAAGGCGCAGGGATAGTAGAAGCTGTAGGCCCCAGAGTAAATGAAGTTAAGCCGGGTGATCATGTGATATTGAATTGGGCGATTCCATGCGGAAGTTGCTTCCAATGCCAAGTGGGTAATCAGGTATTGTGTGAAGATCATCCAGAGGTAGGCCTTGAGCGTAGCACTCACGAAGGTAATCCCGTTGCGCGAATGTTTCGATTGGGCACCATGTCAGCCTATTCTGTTGTGCGTAAAGAAGCCGTAACTAAAATTGATCCCAATATACCTATGACTTCAGCCAGTATTGTCGGGTGTGGGGTCATGACGGGCGTGGGTTCTGTGTTTAATGCGGCAAAAGTGGAAGCGGGAACTTCAGTGGCGGTCTTGGGTACGGGGGGCGTAGGACTCAATGTGATTCAAGGTGCACGCATATCCGGTGCATGGCCCATCATCGCGGTCGATGTGAATGCTGAGCGTTTGAAGATGGCGCTTGAGTATGGCGCGACGCATACGGTTCAGGCGGACAAACATGATGAGGGGTTGTTAGGTGCTGCGGAAGAAGTGAAATCTCTGAATAGTGGGCGAGGTGCAGACTATGCATTTGAATGTACAGCCGTTCCGGCATTGGGTGCAGCTCCGTTGGCGATGGTGCGCAATGCAGGTACAGCTGTTCAGGTGAGTGGAATAGAAGAAGACTTGACGATTGATATGAATTTGTTTGAATGGGATAAGGTGTACATCAATCCGCTATACGGAAAATGTAAACCCGCAATTGATTTTCCGCGATTATTAAACTTATATCAATCTGGTGAATTGAAATTGGATGAACTGGTCACGCGAACCTATAGTCTAAGTGATTTAGGGAAAGCGTTTGAAGATATGCATCAAGGCATTAATGCCAAAGGTGTATTGGTGTTTGATTAATGAAGGAATGATCGATGTCTCGTTTTCCCACAATGGAATTATCCGAAGCGCAGTATGAGTATGATGGACTTCGATTCATGACGGTGCGTAGTCCTGCATTGAATGGCCGCGGAGACATGACCATTTTTGTGCCCAAGGGCTGTGAAGAAGCTACCGATATGCCCGTGAGCCTTTTATTGCATGGCGTTTATGGTAGCCATTGGGCTTGGGCATTATGTGGAGGTGCGCATCGGGTCGCGCAACAGCTCATTGACGAGGGGACTATTCAACCGATGGTCTTGGTCATGCCTTCAGATGGATTGCATGCGGATGGTTCGGGATATCTTCCGTTGATTTGGGCGAACTATGAGCAGTGGATCATGGAGGATGTCCGTGCTGCGGTTTGTGAGGGGATTCCGCAGATCGGGAAATCATCCAAGTGGTTTATTGCTGGATTGTCGATGGGGGGATACGGAGCTTTACGCTTAGGGGCAAAGTATGCGGGTCAATTTTTCGGGATTTCAGCGCACTCATCCATTACCCATTTCAACCATTTGTCTAAGTTCATAGAAGATTCCCTGGAAAGCTACGGTATTCAAGAAGCCGATGAAGTGGATGTAGTCTATTGGATGGAGAAAAATCAAAATGATTTGCCTCCATTGCGGTTCGATTGCGGTCGAGACGATGTGTTGATTGAAGAGAATCAAGCGTTGAACGATGCGTTAACAGAATTGGGTATTCCGCATCGCTATCAGGAGTTTCCTGGTGAGCATAGCTGGGACTATTGGACTGAGCATCTTGAGGATACGCTACGCTTTTTCAATGGTCATTAATCTTAGCGTATAAATATACACCTAGAAATACAAGCGGCTCTATCATTGCTGACAGAGCCGCTTGTATTTCTAGGTGTTCTGGATAGAACGATGCTTACATCATTCCGCCCATGTCGCCACCGGCATCTCCGCCATCACTAGGCAGTTCAGCAATGAGAACTTCAGTGGTCAAGAGCAGACCGGATACGCTGGCAGCATTTTGCAATGCGGTGCGTGTCACTTTAGTCGGGTCAATAACACCGGCTTTCATCAGGTCTTCAAAACCACCAGTAGCAGCATTGTATCCTGTTGCGCCTTTTTTGCCTTTAACGTTTTGAACGACGGTAGAACCTTCGTCACCAGCGTTGGCAGCAAGTGTACGCATTGGTGCTTCAACAGCACGTTGTACGATGGCCGCTCCGATGGCTTCATCGCCTTCGAGTTTGATTTTGTCCACAGCACCTTGGCAACGGATTAGTGCAGTACCGCCGCCAGGGACGATACCTTCTTCAACAGCAGCGCGTGTAGCGTGCAGGGCATCTTCTACGCGTGCCTTCTTTTCTTTCATTTCAATTTCGGTTGCAGCACCGACGTTGATCACAGCAACACCGCCAGCCAATTTAGCCAGACGCTCTTGCAATTTTTCGCGGTCATAATCGGAAGTAGTGGCTTCGATTTGACGACGGATCAAATTGATACGACCCATGATGTCTGCACTTTTACCAGCACCTTCAACGATGGTTGTATTGTCTTTATCAGTGATAACGCGTTTAGCACGACCAAGGTCAGCCAAGGTAAGGCTTTCCAAGCTGCGGCCGAGATCTTCAGTGATAGCAAGGCCACCAGTGAGGATTGCAATGTCTTCAATCATAGCTTTACGACGGTCACCAAAACCTGGCGCTTTCACTGCGTTTACAGAGAATGTACCACGGATTTTGTTGACTACAAGAGTTGCCAGAGCTTCACCTTCAACGTCTTCAGCGATAATCATCAGCGGTTTACTGGCTTTGGCAACTTGCTCAAGCAATGGTAAGAGATCTTTAAGACTGCTGATTTTCTTTTCGTGAATCAGAATATAAGCATCTTCGAGGCTTACTTCCATGGTGTCGTTATCGGTTACGAAATAAGGAGACAGGTAGCCTTTGTCGAATTGCATACCTTCTACTACGTCGAGAGTGGTTTCGATACCGTTGGCTTCTTCAACGGTAATGGTCCCGTCGTTCCCTACTTTTTCCATTGCATCGGCAATGATGGTTCCAACTTCTTCATCGCTGTTTGCGGAGATGGAAGCAACATTTTGGATTACGGAGCGGTCATCGCGTACTTGCTTGCTCATTTTGAACAAGGATTCAACGATAGCATCAGACGCAGCATCAATACCGCGTTTGATGGACATGGGGTTAGCACCAGCTGTTACATTACGCAGGCCTTCTTTATATATGGCTTCAGCCAATACGGTCGCTGTAGTGGTACCGTCACCGGCAACGTCGGAAGTTTTAGAAGCCACTTCCTTCACCATTTGTGCGCCCATGTTTTCATACTTATCTTCGAGTTCGATTTCCTTGGCTACAGAAACACCGTCTTTCGTAACTGTTGGAGAACCCCATTTTTTATCCAGCACAACATTACGACCTTTAGGTCCCAAAGTGGCTTTCACAGCGCGGCTCAGCTTCGTAACGCCGTTCAAGACGCCACGGCGTGCATCTTCGCCGAATTCAATTTGTTTTGCCATTGTTATAATCCTTCGATTGTAGTTTGATTAAACGAATTGCGTGAGAGGTTAATTAGTCGATGATTGCTAAAACGTCGTCTTCGCGCATGATGATCAATTCTTGACCGTCAATCTTAACTTCGGTTCCAGCATATTTACCCATAAGGATGCGGTCGCCTTTTTTGATTTCCAACTTTTGTTGCTTACCGTTGTCATCGATACGGCCTTTACCAACAGCAACCACTTTGCCTTCTTGTGGTTTTTCTTTTGCGGAGTCAGGGATAATGATTCCACCGGAAACGGTTTCAGCTGCTTCTTCACGTTTGACCAAGATGCGATCGCCTAATGGACGAATCTTCATAGTGCTTTCCTTTCGTGTTACCTGCGTAGTGCGGGTATCGAGTTAATAATCAATTGGCGCGGGTTTGCCATTGTGGCACAAAAAGTTTTCGCGCATGGAGACTATATTAGCAAAATAAAATGTAGGTTTCAAGATTTTAGGTGAAAAACAAAAATACATTACTGCCAAAATGGCAAAAAGCTATCGCTTTGGTCGATAGAGTGCTAGGTGTGGGGTAGGAAATCAGTCGTATGCGAAAATGATGTGTATCGAGGTGTTTTTGATGGAATTATAAGCAGTTTTATATGTTTATAGCTAGAAAATTGCCCTAAAGCCTTGATTTTAAAGGACTATAATGGCATAGTAATGCTTAGAATTAAATTAATTAACATGTTAACCCTTTTGGTCTCACCTTTTGAGATACGAATAGCTAGAAAGATTTATCATCCCTATGGAATTAGATGAATTAGAGCCCGGTGGGCATCATTTTGACCAAATGGAAGTCGATGCTGTGTGTAGTCAATGTCACACAGTTAATGATGAAGGCACCTTGTTGTGTAAGGCCTGTGGAAATAATTTGCATGAGCAGCGTGCTCAACGGATTGCACAAGCAGCCGGGGGGGAATACATTACGCCCCGTAAAAATACTGCTCAATTGCTAACAGGCTTGTTAGTAGTCTTTGGTATTTTGGCCATATTTTATGTCGTGCTTAATCTTCAAAAATTTGAAAGCATGATGCTCGATTCTATTTCGAGTCAAGTGGATCCTGCCGACCAAGATCTTTGGGAGGGGACTTATGCCAATCTATACGAAGAGATGTTGACCGATGTTGAGCAAAATCCAACACCGAAAAGTGTGCGTAGAATTAGCCTCAAATCCCCTTTGTCTGAAACTATTTATACGGGACGATATTTGATCATTCCATCGGGACGATCAAATACCAGTGAAAATGTTGTTGGAGAAGCGCAGTTGGATCGCCAAGGCGATCGAGTGCACTTTGTATATTTGTCTGATGAAAAATTCCGAATTATGAATGAAGTACGTGGCTTTGCCGATCTAGAAATCGATGAAGAATCAGGGGAATTGTCCAATCCGCGTGTTCTAGACAGAGCAGAGCTCTACAGTAATGGTGAATACTTCTTTGCCAATGGGGCATCAGCGCCTAGACCTGCTGGAGGGCATAAACTTTTTGTGACGCATAGTGGCACAAATACGCAACTCGAATTTAAAGCATTCCGTGTGAATAATTAATATTCACTGTAAACCTGACTTAAGAATTTTCCTCTATTATGGCATCTGGATTTTTTTCTAAACTTAAAGAACGTCTTGGTAAAACCCGCTCTGGGTTAGTTGACAATATTCGCTCGATTTTTCAGGGCTACTCAAAACTTGATGAATCTTTATATGAAGATCTCGAAGAGGTATTGATTCAAGCTGACATCGGTGTTGATACAGCTTTGGCTATTGTTGAGCAAATGCGTACTGAAGCCAAAGCTCAAAAAATGTCTGAACCAGAACAATTGATGGGTGTACTTAAGCAGCATTTAATTGAGATTTTAGAACAAGGGGATAAATCCCTGAGTTGGGAAAATCATGAAGGTACACACATTACCTTGGTTGCTGGGGTCAATGGTGCTGGTAAAACCACCACTATCGGGAAATTATCCTCCAAGTTAAAAGCCGAGGGGAAATCGGTATTGCTGGGGGCCGCAGATACTTTTCGTGCAGCAGCAGTTGAGCAGTTGGTCGCTTGGAGCGAACGTGCAGGAGTTCCTATCATTAAGCACCAAGAAGGGGCTGACCCCGCAGCAGTAGCATATGACACTACAGAAGCCGCAATTGTGCGAAACGTGGATAATGTTATAATAGATACAGCAGGGCGTTTGCATACTAAAGTTAACCTTATGGAAGAGCTGGGGAAAATCCAGCGAGTTATCCAAAAAAAAGTGCCAGATGCCCCACATGAAGTGTTATTGGTGTTGGATGCCACTACAGGTCAAAATGGCCTGCAACAGGCTATTCAGTTTACAAAAATCGTGCCTGTAACGGGTGTGGTTCTTACTAAATTGGATG
>Ga0315321_10001112_pt1 | contig 20533 bp, 11 predicted proteins | sample M180m21515metaG_FD_203464 | JGI IMG/M metagenome (GOLD analysis project Ga0315321, IMG submission 203464) | Ammonia-oxidizing marine archaeal communities from Monterey Bay, California, United States - M1 80m 21515 | ecosystem: Environmental > Aquatic > Marine > Intertidal zone | place: USA...
AAATTCAGGATCGATCTCTCACCCACGTTGCCGCGGTTTGCATTCCCCGTGAAGCCGTGAAGCCGTGAAGCCGTGAAGCCGTGAAGCCGTGAAGCCGTGAAGCCGTGAAGCAAAAAACCTGCCCGAAGGCAGGTTCTCTGTTTTACTCACACAGGTTGTGGCCATGTCGAGGCTGCTCTTTATGGGATCAACCAGAACATTCCCGTCATGGTCGCGGCTTGAGCGATTGCTCCGCGAGCACTGATTGGCACAGGGGGTTTTATCCAAGGAGAACAGTTGCCCGGGCGGTAGTAGCCGAGTGCATACTGACATTCCGAAGGGCAATGAACACCCATCTTGTAGGGTAGTACTGCGATATTAGCAAAGAAGTGTGCCGACTGAACAACCGGCTCGATGATTGGTCCACGGGTGTGTCCGTAGCGTTCCAGATTCACATCTTCAAAGTACAATGGGTGGTGACACAGGTTAGATGCTTTCCATGTCATGGTTGAAGGCGTCCACTGACGTGGAGTGTAGGCTACCTGTTCGATGAGGCATTCTTTTGGGAGCCCCCAGTTTTCGGCGATGTAAGCGATATCGCCTTCGCTCAGTTGGTTGATTGGTAACGCATCTTTCGATCCTTCATTGGTCTCGATGACGGCTTTTTCATATGCCAGGTCATTCAACCTGCCTGTTACTAGCGGATTGCCATTGCGATCGTGCCACGTTCGGATCGACTGTTTCTCGTCGAATTCTTCTTTCAAACCCTGATAGCGTTTCTCGTCCATCTCATCAGGTCGGTACGGAGGGCTGATGTCGAGGGACACCTGATCGATCGTCTGGGAGGCGATTCGTTTGCGGAAATCTTCGCAGGAAAAGGGGAGGTCTTCCAAAACATCTCCACCAACTCCAAAACCGCGTTTCAATGTCTTGCCGCTGTTGAGGCGTTCTTTATCAATCTGATCGGCATTTCGAAGTTGATCACTGAATGGACGGGAAGGTGGTGCTGTGTCACCACGCAATGAAGGAGTGGTTTCAGCTGCGGGAGTGTTATTCTTACTCCCCTGGTTGGAAGGAGTCCGCTGTTGCAGGATCTCGCCGAGCGATCGCTCTGAATTGGCTTGGGGGGGCTTTGCGGCGGGCGGTTCCACGGGTGCTGGGGTGACTGACTGAGTGGATAGTGGCAACGTTGGAGTTGCCTCTGGTACTGCCTGCTGTGGCTGTTCTGGTGTTGGGCGGGGTTCCCTCGGTGCCAACTGCAGCGGTTGCGATGGCACTGCATTGCCAGGGGGACTTAACCCTGGTCCACCTTGTGCCGCGGCAATAGGCGGTGCAGGAGTCGGTGCAGGAGTCGTGGGCACTGGTGGCTCTGCTGTCGGCAGTTCCAGTTGTGCAATATTGGTTCGCAAGCCATTCGCAGGACGCAACTCCAGAGGCATGCTCTCTGCGTTTCTGCTGCGAGGTGTCGCTGGCAAATTTTGCCGAACAACTGCCGGTGACTTAGTGTGAGGGAGACTCAGCGAGGCAGTTGGCGGGCTGTCATTGAACGGATCAGTAAAGTAGTCCGGTACTGAATTTGCATTCTCTACCGGATGCTCGTTCCATGCTGCTCGAGATACACCCGTGTTTGCCACCATGGTGTTGGGACGCCGAGTGTGCGAGGTGGTCTGATCGCTTGCACGCTTGCTGGAGTCTTGGTTGATGGGATGCAGGGTAGGAGCGGTATTCGCCAGTTGCAGGCCTGAATTCGTGTAACCCCTCCGGCTACTGAACGCTTGTGCTGCTGTGCTGTGTGCTGCTGTGCTGTGTGCGGGCACGATTACTGATTCACCCGAGGTTTGCCGGATGACACTTTGGTTTTGTGTCATTGGCACGGTTCGTCTCAGCTGCAGAGACGTGGTCGTGGGGACTGGGTGGGTTGCGGTGCTTTTTCGCCAGCTCAAGTCGCGGCTCTGATGCTGCGATTTTTCTGCGGCACGTGCAGGGGTTTGGAACCCTGCTTTCGGAACTGGCTGTAACTGGCTGGAATAGCTGAGCGGAGCGACTTGCTGGTCTGCCGTGCCCGGTTGCTGCGCAGACAGTTCGCCGGCAGTACCCATGCCGATGGAGGTACCCACCAGATAGAGGACGAGTTTAGCCAGCTTCGCCCGTTTGGACGTCCGGACTGTAGTTTGGCGCTTCTTGAGTAATCGCAATGTCATGCGGATGGTTCTCCCTAACCGTCGCGGCTGAGACTTGGATGAACTTGCCATCCCGCCTCAGTTCGTCAATCGTCCTTGTTCCCACGTATCCCATGCCTGCTCGCAATCCCCCGACCAGTTGGTACAGGTAATCACTGAGAGGGCCTTTGAACGGCACACGGCCTTCAACACCTTCAGGGACAAGTTTGCCCGCTTCAGTGCCTTTTTGCCGGTACCGATCACTGCTTCCTTTCACCATCGCGCCCATGGAACCCATTCCTCGATAAGACTTGAATGTCCTACCTTGGTACAGGATTACCTTTCCCGGACTTTCGGTGAGGCCTGCGAACAGGCTGCCGATCATCACGGTGCTGGCACCGGCCGCGATCGCTTTTGTTATGTCACCGCTGAATCGAATCCCTCCGTCAGCGATGACTGGTACGTCTCGTTCATTCGCCACCTGAGCCGTTTTCAGAATGGCGGATATTTGTGGCACACCGATGCCGCTGATCACTCGCGTTGTGCAAATCGAGCCTGGTCCGATACCAACTTTGATAGCATCTGCCCCTGCATCGATTAACGCTCGTGCTCCTTCGGCCGTGGCGACATTCCCTGCCACCACATCAATGTCCCAATCTCTCTGTTGTTTGATCTCCTGGACGGTTTCGATCACGTTTTTGCTGTGTCCGTGGGCAGAATCCACCACCAGAAGGTCAACACCTTGCCGGATAAGTGCTTCTGCACGCTCGAAATCACTGACTCCCACCGCTGCTCCGACTCGCAATCTTCCTTGCGAATCTTTGCAGGCACGGGGAAATCGTTTCATCATGTCGATGTCACGAATGGTAATCAGTCCCGTTAGTTTTCTATTTTCGTCAACCAGCAGAAGTTTCTCGACCCTTTTTGCCGTTAAAATCCTCTCAGCTTCCTCAAGCGTTACATTTCCTACCCCTGTGACCAGATTTTCGCGGGTCATGACTTCGGAAACTGGGCGGTCTGGGTCTTCCAGGAACCTCAGGTCGCGGCGGGTCAGGATGCCCACGAGCGTCTGATCTTGGTGGACAATTGGGATGCCTGAGACATTAGCCTCGTCCATCAGTTCCGCTGCTCGGCCGACTTTTTCTTCGGGCGACAGGGTGACAGGGTCAATGATAATGCCGTTCGCAGAACGTTTTACCTTCATCACCTGTTCGGTCTGGCTCAACGTCGACAGGTTCTTGTGGATGATTCCCAGTCCCCCGTCTTTGGCCAAAGCGATGGCCATTTCTGATTCGGTGACCGTATCCATCGGAGCAGACAGGAACGGTATCTGAAGTCGGATGCGTCGCGTCAGGTGCGAACTAACATCGACTTCGCTGGGCACGACTTCGCTGTAGCGGGGTTCAAGCAGAACATCATCGAAAGTGACAGCGAGATCGCCAATTTTATCTGCCGACATGCGTTGAATTCCACGTACATGGGGTGAAAGGGTAAAGTTGGCGATTATGCCTCATGCGAGCCTTTTTTAGTAGACGGCATGCCCTGTTTCTTCCAGAACTTTGGCGCGACTCATGGGCTTTGGGGCTGAGATGGCTGGTTGATGATCCAGCCAACATCGGGAGGAAGCCTGAGCGTTCTAAAGTGTCAGTAGGTCATAAGAATCACACGACATGAGCATGGCCGGTGTGTCGAAGGACGAGGAGATGCTGCCCCGCCACGAGAGACGCGAGGCTCAACTGGGGGCCAGTTCATTGGGCTCTGTCCAACCAATTCTGGCAAGCAGCACGTTCCCTCGTGCATTTTGTTTGGGCATCCACTCACCCACTGTCACCCATGATTCCATGGAGCTGGCATTGGTGACGTTGAAATTGCCCATCAGGGCAACTCTCTGCGGTTCCGCGATGCCATCGCCGATCATCGGTAGTACGGTCTTTTCGGTTTCGCGAATCAGAACGCGTCGGTCTGGATCGACACGCGCAATCCACAACGGAGATCGCCAGCGAATGACATTCTGGTTGATCGTGTCTTTCCGCGTGTAAACCAGATACAGGGCATCGTCACGTGTGAGCCAATGCTGTTGAGTCGTGGACATGCCGATGTCTTTTCCGTCGTCCCAACGCCATGCCTGTTGGTTTTCGTAATGAATGCCATCCTTACTGACGGCCACATAACCATGCCCATCTTCGGCTCGAATTGTCATTAGGAATTGATTCCTGAATAGGGTCACGGAGGGTTCCAACAAACCTCGACCAGTTCGGTTGATCAGCGGTTTGCCAACTTCAGCAACTCGAAGCGTTTCGCCATCAAATGTGCAGCGAACACCGGCAACCATGCGGTGCTGCGATTCAGGCCCGAAGGTGAATGACATGATGATGTCGCCATTGGGCATCACGACGCGTTGACCACAGTTGTTGGAATAGATGAATGCACCGCGAGGGTCATCCCAGTTCAGTCGCTTCCGTGCGGACCACGAACCATCACTGCGGCGGACTGCATACACAGGGAAGCGTGCCAGTTGATCTTTGGTCGCGAATTTCGGACCGCGGTAAAAAACAACATGACCCAGCGCAAGGGTGGTGTCTGTTGGCGGATGGTATTGTGGCGTCACATCGCATACGCCTGCATGCAGGCCCTTGTTGCCTGCAACCGGATCGCGTCCCAGCGAGGCAATTGGCTTGGGAGTGCTCCAGCTTTTTCCCATGTCCGCTGATTCACTTGCATGGACTGGTCCAAAGTAATCTGAGCCTCCGATTTCCTGCAGCAGCATTAACGCAGTGGTTTGATTGCCCTTTAACTTTGGATCAAGTGGCACCATGCAGGCACGGGGGTGGAACCATGTTGTGCTTTTACCATCGCGATTTTTCCATAGCGTTTGTTTGGTGATTGATTTGATCAGAGATTTTCCCGTCGGCACATTCCTGCGGCGAGTTTCCTCGGCTGGTCCAGCAGATAGTTTTCTGGCTGCAAGAGAAGTTCCGATCATCATGATCGATCCCAGTGCTTTCCGCCGCGTGACCAACATGCTTGCGGCGGGGCGATTTGCAATGCACGGAGCAGTGGGTCGCGTTTTGGGTGGGTGGTTCGGTGTCACGGCTCAATTGCTCCAGTTAACAGGGTCGCCGTCGGAGAACAGCGATGCCGGTGGATCGGACTGCGGATCGTGCGGCAGACCGGCTGTCCCGCTGCCTCGTGCCCCCGCTGTGATCAACCATTCTACCAGCCCAGCACGTAGGCAAAGATCAGCGGAGCCACAATCGACGCGTCGCTCTGGATCATGAATTTCGGCGCCGACTCGGAAAGTTTGTACCACGTGATTTTTTCATTGGGTACAGCGCCGCTGTATCCTCCGTAGCTAGTGACTGCATCACTGATCTGACAAAAGTAGCTCCAGAATGGAACGTCCAATTTCAGATCTTGGATCAACATTGGCACAACGCAGATTGGGAAGTCGCCTGCGATACCACCGCCGATTTGAAAGAACCCAACGGGGCCCTCGCTGACCTGTTCTTGATACCAGTTTGCCAAGCGTTCCATTTGAGTCGTTCCAGTCACAAAAGCCTGGTGGTTTGGCACCACGCCTTCGATGACTCGAGCGGTGTAGATGTTTCCCAAGGTTGAATCCTCGAAGCCGGGGACAAAAACGGGGATCCCCATATCTTTGGCAGCCGCAAGCCAACTGTGTTCACGGGGAATTTGGTAATGCTGCACCAGTTCCTCGTCATCAAGAAGATCAAACATGTAGTCCACGGGGAAACGTGGCGTGCCTGCGTTGGCTGCGTCCTGCCAGCGGGTCAGTAAGCGACCCTCGATGTGTCGCATCACCGTCTCGGGGATGCAGGTGTCCGTGACCCGGTTGAAACCGGCGTCGCGAAGTTTTGTCTCGTCGGCAGCCGATAGAGCCCGCCAATTTTCAACGATGCGATACTCGCCGTTCGCGACCAGATTGAAGATGTCTTCTTCTAAGTTCGCTGCTGTGCAGGTAATGGCATGGACCTTGCCTTGACGGATCATCTCGGCAAGTGAGATGCCAAGCTCTCCGGTACTCATTGCGCCAGCCAGGGTTACCATCATTCGGCCGTTACTGGAATCTGAGACAAAGTCGCGGTACGACCGAGCTGCAGCAACTAGTTCGCGGGCATTGAAATGGCGAAAATGGGTTTCCAGGAAATCAGATACGTTCATGAACTGTTCTGTCGCAATCGAGAAGTTGGCCAGTTTGAATCAACGTTTGCAGTGAATGTGAGCTGCGTAGATTGGTTGCCGAAGCAGAAGATGTAACGATACAGCAGTCATTGCTGGTGGGCAGGTTGATAGGCACCACGTGCGGGCGGAAGCGGATAGTTTGCATGAATCGATGGCTGGGTACGACGCCTGAGGCATAAAACTGATATGGTTTGTCGCGGATTTTCATGTGTGGCAGGCGAGGGCCGATGGTGTGGTCAGCGAACCCCATCCCAAGAAAGACCATTCCAGGTTTCCCAGCGAGACGTAGTCGCGTTTGAACTCCTGCTCCCGTGGATTTCGTGCCACATCGAAAGCAGATGCGGGGGGACACCGAACTGAGGGTATGGGCGTGTTCAGGAATCGTGGGGAGGGGACCGTGCAGTACGCAACGCGATCATCTCTGAAAGACGTTGCCACGACCATTTCGGGTGTGTTTCGTGACTTCAAGCTTGGATGCGCCAGATTATTTCAAGATAGATTCTGGAAGCGACGGGTTTCGTGAATGGTCGGAAAACGCCGAGTTTTCAGTTCAGCGAGCTGATCAAGTTTTCGTCACTCATGGAATTTTTTTTCTCCCCTACGGGGCAAATTTTTCCGTAGGTGGCTCGCAAGGTTGCTTTGGTTTCCTGTTTGAAAAGAAAATTGGAATTTTCTTTGGTTGTTCGCTCAGATTGCCTCGTGGGTCAAGTTGTCGGCTCAGGAAGTTAATTGGATGTCGGTAAAAGCCGTTGTTAACAGCACAGTGCATTATTCGGGCCAGATCCTGAGAGTTGCCCTTTTCGGAAATTGGGTGATCTGTTAATTTTCCTGAGTGATCATCGGCCCAATTTGCGTTCTTCGTCATTCTCTACTCCCTTTTCCCGCTCGACGCCCCGGAATGCGGCGACTGGAACTGGCAGAATTTTGTCCTCCCCGCTCAAAACAGACTGTGAGCGTAAGGTCTGCGCTGAACGTGCAATCATGGCTGCTGTCCCGGTAAGCGTTATCTGACGCCGGGCCGTACAAACCAATTGGCTTTCCAAGGAGCTTTCCCAAACGATGGCAACCACGAGTCAACGTCGACTTGAGCCGACTACAGTCCGACATTTCGGAACTGGACTTGGCACTTTCGAGCTTCCCGATCTTACAGCTCTTCAAACTGTTTCCTACGCAGCATTTCTGCAGGCAGATGCTGATTCGAAGCAGCGTAAAGCGCAGGGTTTGGAGTCAGTGCTTCGCGAGATATTCCCGATCAGCAGTTACGACGGGAACACCACGCTTGAGTATTTGCATTACGAACTCGGCAAACCTCGCTACACCAGTCAGGAATGTCGTCAGCTTCGTTTGACCTATGGACGTCCTCTTCGGATCTGGCTGCGGCTGAACCGAGAGGAACCGCACGAGGAGGAGGTCTACCTTGGCGATCTCCCGATCATGATGGGCGGTGGCGAGTTCATTATCAACGGAGCTGAACGCGTCGTTGTGAGCCAGTTGCACCGTAGTCCCGGTGTCGACTTTGTGCTGGAGCAAGATACGACCACCGACCGCAAGCTTCCCAGTTGCCGCGTGATTCCGGAACGTGGATCGTGGATTGAGGTGAATGTCACCAAGAAAGACGCACTTACAGTGCGTATTGACCAGAGTGGTAAGTTTGCGGCGACCACGCTGTTGCGTGCCATGGATCCAAGTCTTTCGACAGACGCTGACCTGCTCAATGCTTTCTACGAGACTGGGACCGTCAAAATCAGCGGTGGTCGCAGTGCTGCGAAGATCGAAGGCATGATCGCCGTCGACGATGTCGTTTACCCCAGTGCGTCCGAACGTGCCGGCGAAATCATTGTCGAAGCAGGCCATCGAATCACCAAAGATGTCTCCGAGACCATTTGCACCGCGGGTGTGAAAAGCATCGAAGCGATGGATTCACCGAAGATTCCGTTGATTTTCAACACGTTGGCAGATGATAACACTGCCAGCCACGAGGAAGCGTTGTTGCGTATCTATCAGCGTCTTCGCCCAGGTAACCCACCACAACTCGAGAAGGCTCGGACTCTCTTTACTGAGAAGTTCTATGACGAGAATCGATACCGGCTCGGTAAAGTTGGCCGTTTCCGTCTGAATCGAAAGTTGGCTTTGGGCGCCAAAGAGTCCGAAATGACGCTTCGCCCTGACGACATGATTTCTGCCATTCGGTACCTGATCGATCTGTTTGACACCGATAGCGATGCAGAAATTGACGATATCGACCACCTTGGTAACCGTCGCCTGCGAACCATCGATGAGTTGGCAAGTGAAGAGTTGCGGAAAGGTTTCTTGAAACTTCGTCGGACTGTTCAAGAGCGAATGAGCATCAAAGATGCGACGGACATGACTCCTCGGTCTCTGATCAATCCGAAAAGCGTCTCAGCCGCCATTGACTATTTCTTTGGTCGGGGCGAGCTCTCGCAGGTCGTTGACCAAACTAACCCTTTGAGCCAGTTGACTCACGAACGCCGGCTTTCAGCGTTGGGGCCTGGAGGTTTGAACCGGAAGCGTGCAGGCTTCGAAGTGCGTGATGTTCATATCTCGCACTACGGCCGAATCTGTCCGATTGAGACGCCTGAGGGTACCAATATTGGTCTGATCAGTTCGTTGGCCATCTACGCCGGCGTCGATGATTACGGTTTCCTGATCACTCCGTACCGGCAGATTAAAGATGGCAAGGTAACCGAAGACACTGTCTGGTTGCGTGCGGACGAGGAGAGCGAGTCCTACGTTGCTCCTGCCGACACCGAAGTCAAGAATGGTGGTTTGGTTGCAGGCCCCAATATGATTGCCCGTTTCCGCAGTGACTTTGAAATTGTCCAGCCGGAACAAGTTGATTACATGGACGTTGCACCTGCCCAGATGGTGGGTGTTTCTGCCGGACTGATTCCTTTCCTCGAGCATGACGATGCGAACCGCGCATTGATGGGGTCGAACATGCAGAGGCAAGCCGTGCCGCTGCTCGTTGCCGAGCCACCTATCGTTGGAACTGGAATGGAGCGGGAAGTCGCTCGTAACAGTGCGATGGTCGTTCGTGCGAGACGCAAGGGAACCGTGACCTACTGCGATTCAACGCGGATCGAAATCGGTAGCGATCACTACGACATGAAAAAGTATCAGGGTCTCAATGAACGCACCTGCCTGAATCAGCGACCCATTATCAAGCTCGGTGACAAGGTCGAACGGAATCAAATCATCGCCGACGGAGCAGCCACCCGAAAAGGCGAACTGGCACTGGGGCGAAATGTTCTCGTCGGTTTCATGTCCTTTGATGGATTCAACTACGAGGATGCGATCATCATCAGTGAAGAACTGGTGAGGAATGACACCTATACCTCGATTCACATCGAGGACTTCGATGTGGAGATTCGCGAAACGAAATTGGGTCGTGAAGAATTCACACGTGACATCCCGAACGTATCGGAAAAAGCTCTCCGTAATCTGGATGATACTGGAATCGTTCAGGTGGGTACTTATGTCAAACCGGGTGATATCCTGGTTGGCAAAGTCAGCCCCAAGAGTAAGACAGAGTTGACGCCCGAAGAGAAGCTGTTGCACGCCATCTTTGGACGTGCTGGTGAAGATGTGAAAAACGACTCGTTGGAGGTTCCATCGGGTATTGAAGGGATCGTCATTGATACCCATAAGTTTTCGCGTCGCATGAGTCTCTCTGAGGACGAGCGGAAAATCTTTGAGAAAGAACTGAAGGATGTCGAGACGGAAGGCAATGTTGAAATTGCGAGCACCTTCGAGGCATTGATCAACGAGCTTGAAGAGGCCGCTGGTACCAAATTCAAAGACGCGACCGGAACGCCTTTGGCTGATGGCCAGGATCCAAAATTTGTTGCTGAACGAGCCTGCTCATTCCGCTTCGAGCACATTCTTGATCAGGTCAAGGATGATGCCAAGAAAAAAGAGGTGGAGCGGATTTTCGCTCAACAGTGGGCGAACGTAGAGGTGTCCATTGATGTTCGCGACCGAAAACTGAACAGCATGAAACGTGGCGATGAACTTCGCAGCGGTGTGTTGCAGATGGTCAAGGTTTACATCGCGACCAAGCGTGTCATCAGTGTTGGTGACAAGATGGCCGGACGCCACGGTAACAAGGGTGTGATTGCGAAAATCCTTCCCATCGAAGACATGCCGTTCCTGCCGGACGGAACACCGATTCAGATCATGCTGAATCCACTTGGTGTTCCCAGTCGTATGAACGTCGGTCAGATCCTTGAGACGCATCTCGGCTGGGCCGGTGCCAAACTTGGTTTCCAGGCGATCACACCCGTGTTCGATGGTGCAACCGAGAGTGACATCAACAAGTGTCTTGATGAGGCTGGGTTGCCGGCGCACGGTAAGATTCGTCTGCGTGATGGCAGGACCGGGCGTCCGATGGAGCAGGAAACAACTGTCGGTTACATCTATATGTTGAAACTTCACCACCTTGTGGATGACAAAGTTCACGCGAGAAGTACCGGACCTTATTCACTCATCACCCAACAGCCTCTCGGTGGTAAAGCCCGCTTCGGTGGACAACGCTTCGGAGAGATGGAAGTTTGGGCGTTGGAGGCATATGGTGCCGCTTACATCCTGCAGGAACTGTTGACGGTCAAAAGTGATGATGTTGAAGGACGTACTAAGATCTATGAGTCGATGGTCAAAGGAGAGAATACGCTGGAGGCGGGAACGCCAGCCAGTTTCGATGTTTTGACCAACGAAATTCGAGGTCTTGCACTCAACATGCAGCTCGAGAAACGACCTATCTAGGTCAACCGTATCGGTTGCAAAACCCATCCGTAAATCAGGTTTTCAGATAAATTGCCACGACTAGGGCAGAGTAAAAACGTGAACAACATTCAGCACGATTTGTTCTAGTCAGATTTCACGCCAGAAGAGTCTCAGTCACGGAAACGGTCATCAAAGGCCGACCAGGAGCACAATAATATGTCGATTGGCGAATCCAGCAACTACGATCGCATCAACGATTACGCATCGGTTCGGATTTCACTGGCTCGTCCCCAGGACATCAAGAGCTGGTCATTCGGAGAAGTCAAGAAGCCCGAAACGATCAACTACCGAACGTATCGTCCTGAGAAGGACGGCTTGTTCTGTGAACGCATTTTTGGACCTGAGAAGGACTGGGAGTGTGCCTGCGGCAAGTACCGAGGAATGAAGTACAAGGGCATGATCTGTGATCGCTGTGGTGTGAAAGTCACACACAGTCGCGTTCGTCGTAAGCGAATGGGTCACATCGAGCTTGCCGCTCCTGTTGTTCATATCTGGTTCTTCAAGGCGATGCCATCACGGCTCGGGAACCTGCTGGATATGAAAACGAGCTCACTTGAAAAAGTGATCTACTTCCAGGATTACGTTGTGATCGATCCGGGCACAACTGAACTGGAACCACTGCAGTTGCTGACCGAAGAAGAGTATCGTGCCGCTCGTACCCAATACGGCGAAGGCTCCTTTGAGGCCGATATGGGGGCGGAAGCTGTTCGTAAATTGCTCAATAAGCTCGACCTAGTGCAGTTGTCGGAACGACTGCGAGTCGACCTTGATGAAACTGGGTCCAAGCAGAAAAAGAAAGACCTGATCAACCGGCTCAAAATCGTTGAGTCGATTCGTGATAGCGACAATCGTCCTGAGTGGATGGTGCTCGACGTGATTCCGGTCATTCCTCCGGATCTTCGTCCTCTGGTTTTGCTGGACAGCGGTAACTTCGCAACCAGTGACCTGAATGATCTGTATCGTCGAATCATCAACCGAAATAACCGCTTGCGGAAGTTGGTGGATCTCAACGCACCTGAAGTCATTATCCGCAACGAAAAGCGGATGCTGCAGCAGTCAGTTGATGCTCTGTTCGACAACAACCGCTGTAAGCGGCCCGTTTTGGGTTCATCCAATCGTCCTTTGAAATCCTTGACTGATATGATCAAGGGTAAACAGGGTCGTTTCCGAGAAAACCTGCTGGGTAAGCGTGTCGATTACTCGGCTCGAAGTGTGATTGTTGTTGGCCCGCGACTGAAGTTGCATCAGTGCGGTCTCCCTAAGAAAATTGCGCTCGAACTCTATCAGCCGTTCATCATTCGACGACTCAAGGAACTCGGCCATGCCGATACCATCAAGTCGGCCAAGAAGATGCTTGAACGTAAGGATGAAGAGGTCTGGGATATTCTCGAACAGGTGATCACAAACCACCCTGTATTGTTGAACCGTGCTCCAACACTTCACCGAATGGGAATTCAAGCTTTTGAGCCAACCTTGGTTGAGGGCAATGCCATTCACCTGCACCCGTTGGTCTGTAAAGGATTCAACGCTGACTTCGATGGCGACCAGATGGCAGTGCATTTGCCGCTGTCGATCGAAGCACAGGTCGAATCGCACACGTTGATGATGAGTACGAATAATGTGTTCGCGCCATCCAATGGTAAGCCGATCATGAGCCCCTCGCAGGATATCGTGATGGGTTGTTACTACACCAGCGTAGAAATGCCCGATCAACGCGGCGAAGGAATGGTGTTTGCCGGATACGACGAATTGGATCTTGCGTTCGCACAGGGCGTGGTAGCGTTGCATGCGAAAATCAAGCTGCGTCTGCCCAAGTTCCAGCGACTCAAAACCGATGATGATTCCGGCCGTTACGGCGCAGTCATTGACACGACGCCAGGTCGTGTGCGGTTCAATGAAATGCTTCCGGATGGAATGGATTTCTACAATCGAGCCATGCGTAGCGGTGACCTCGCCGGTGCCATCAGTGACTGCTACCAACGCCTTGGACGCCGAGCGACAATTCACTTGCTCGATGACATGATGCAGATGGGATTCAGTGAGTCGACGCGTAGCGGTTTGTCATTCGCGACGGACGACTTGGTTACACCTGATACCAAAACCTCCTTCATCAAGAGTGCTGAGAAGGAAGTGATGAAGCTCAAGAAAAACTACGACCGTGGTTTGATGAGTGGTCAGGAACGATACAACCATGTGCTGGACGAATGGACCAACGCACGTGAGGCGATTACTAAAGACATGATGGACGCCATGAAGAATGACGTCCGTGAAGGTGGTTGGTACATCAACCCTGTGTTCCTGATGTCACACTCGGGTGCTCGTGGTGGTATTGAGCAAATTCGGCAGTTGGCTGGTATGCGTGGTCTGATGGCCAAGCCCACCGGTGAGATCATCGAAACACCTATTAAGGCCAACTTCCGTGAAGGCCTTTCGGTACTGGAGTATTTCAGTTCGACGCACGGTGCTCGCAAGGGTCTGGCCGATACGGCTCTGAAGACAGCCGATAGTGGCTATCTGACACGTAAGCTGGCCGACGTGGCACAGAACGTTGTGGTCACGCTGGACGACTGTAGCACGACTCAGGGAATCACCAAGGGTGTCGTGTATCGAGGTGAGAAGGTCGAGGTGAGTCTTGTCGATTCGATCAATGGTCGTGTGAGTCGCCAGGCAATCGTTAACCCGGTAACTGACGAGGTGGTCGTTGCTGAGAACGAAATGATCACTCCGGAGATCGCTCGCAAGATTGAGGCCATGGGGCTTGAGAAGATTCAAGTCCGTACGCCAATGACCTGTGATGCACCTTTGGGGGTTTGCCGATGCTGTTACGGAATGGACATGTCGACCGGTGCCTTGGTCGAAGAAGGAATGGCCGTTGGAATTATCGCTGCTCAAAGTATCGGTGAGCCGGGTACTCAGTTGACCATGCGTACGTTCCACATCGGTGGTAGCGTAAGTAAGCAATCGGTCGAGTCGGATATCAAGTCGAAGAAATCGGGTGAGATTCGCCTGACTCGCATGCGATCGGTTGAGAACACTTCGGGTGAGCAAATTGTGCTGACTCGAAACGGTGAAATTGCAATCGTGGATGATCGCGGTCGAGAGATCGAATCGTATCCCGTTCCTACCGGTGCCACCTTGCGAGTTAAGGAAGGCAAAAAGGTCAAAGAAGGAACCGTTCTTTGCGAATGGAACCCGTACTCGATCCCAATTCTTTCCGAGGTGCCGGGTAAGGTTCGCTTCGAAGACATCGTTGATGGTGAGACGATGCGTGTCGAGCGTGAAGCTAGCGGCAACATGCGAATGATGATCGTGGACCACAAAGGTGATCTTCATCCTCAAATCGTTGTGGAAGATACTTCGGGTGAGGAACGCAAGGCCCTCGATGTTCAGTACCTGCCCGAACGTGCGATGATCATGGTCAAGGAAGGTGCTGAAATCGTGCCCGGTACTGTGCTCGCCGAGATGCCGCGTGATGCCGGTGGTGTTTCTGATATCACGGGTGGTCTGCCACGTGTGACTGAGATTTTCGAAGCTCGGAAACCGAAAGATCCTGCTGTCATCGCAGAAGTCGACGGTGAAGTAGAAATTCTGAAAGAAAGAAAACGCGGTAAGCGAACCATTATCGTTCGCAGTGAATCAGGAATCGAGCGCGAGCATCTCGTTCCGCACGGAAAGCACTTCCAAGTGCACAGTGGTGACATGGTCAAAGCCGGTCAGGCTTTGGTCGATGGCCCATTGGTGCCACACGACATCTTGAGAGTTTCAGGCGAGGAAGCCGTGCAGCAATACCTGTTGCACGAAATTCAACAGGTTTATCAGTCACAGAAGGTTGAGATTAACGATAAGCATTGCGAAATCATCATCGCACGAATGCTTCGTAAAGTGAAAATCGAAACTTCCGGTGATACCAACCTCTTGCCCGGTTTGGTCATGGACCGCTTCCAATTCCGAAAGGCAAATGAAGAGCTCAGTGGCTGCATCAAAATCTCAAACCCCGGCGATAGCGACTACGCCAAGGATACGATCATCCCCAAAGAGGCATTCGAGCAAACCAACGCTCAGATTGAAGCTCTTGGAGGTGCGATCGCCAAAGGCAAACGGCCAAAAAGTGCGACCGCCAGTACACAGTTGCTCGGTATCACCAAAGCGGCTGTGCAATCCAACAGTTTCATCAGTGCGGCTTCCTTCCAGGAAACTACCAAAGTGCTGACCGAAGCAGCCTTGGCTGGCAAAGTCGACAAATTGGTGGGTCTGAAAGAGAACGTGATTCTCGGACACCTCATTCCAGCTGGAACTGGATTCCGTATCTTCCAGGAGTCAGAGGTAAATTACCGCCGTGAAGCCCTCGAAGAACTTGCCAGTGCACCTGTTCAGAGTCTGGAAGACAGCTTCCCACTGCTCAATGCCGAAGAGGGTGCAGCGGGTGGCGATGGTCAGATCGCGGAAATGCTTGGCATGGAAACACCAGTCGCCGAAGCACCAGTCGCCGAAGCACCAGTCGCTGAAGCACCAGTCGCTGAAGCACCAGTTGCTGAAGCACCAGTTGCTGAGGCACCAGTTGCTGAGGCACCAGTTGCTGAGGCACCAGTTGCTGAGGCACCTTCCGAATCAGCTGAGCCAACGATTGATTCTGACGATGTGACGCCTGGCGAGGGTCAGGTCTGAATCGAATCAGGCGAATGATTTTATGCAAAGGCGGTTGACCGACATCGGTTGACCGCCTTTTTTTATTGCATTGTCATGCGGGGTAGAGTTTGTACTTCAGGCGTTAACTCGCAATCTCGCGAATTGTGGGGCCGGTATGACTCGGTGTGCTTCGTGAGCCGTTGTTTCTCCACGATAGACGCGAGCAGCCAGCGATTCTGCCATGCACAGCATGCCACTATTTCTAGCAGCGTCTTCAAGTGCCACGGCGGTAGATCCGCTTGCAATCACATCCTTGAGCGAGCGATTGATTGAAAGGATTTCCGGGACACAGGTCATTTTTGAGAATCCGTGACCAAAGCATGCATCGCAGCCGATTGTTTTCCAGAGTTCAGCAGATTGATCGCCGAGCCGATTTGCGACACGCTCGTCGATTTCGGGACTTTGTTCGCTGGCTTTTTCTCCGCATTCAGGGCAGATTTTTCCCACGAGTCGCTGGCTGATGGCTCCCAGCAACGCTTGTGAAATTGCCTTGGGATCGACACCGTAGTGCAGCATCGAATCGATGGCTTCTGCGGCTGATCTCGCATGAATGGTGGACAGCACGAGTTGACCGCTTGCTCCGGCTCGAATCGCTGTCGCTGCGGTTCGGGAATCGCGAATTTCACCAATCATGATCACATCGGGGCTGTGACGAAGCACGGTCGAAAGAAGTTCTGCAAACCCAAGGTTCGCCCGCTCGTTGATTTGTGATTGAATGACTCCTGGGATCGAATGCTCGATGGGATCTTCCAGCGTATGGATTTTGCGACTCCCATCATTCAATTCATCCACCATCGCGTATAGCGTGCTGGATTTGCCGCTGGCAACAGGTCCAGCGACCAAGATCAAACCCGATGGTTGACGAAGCAGTTCCCTGATCATTTCCAGTTCAGTGTCGTCATAGCCGAGTTCATCCAAGCTTCGGACGCCGCTCACCGGATCAAATAGTCGGATTGAAACGTCCTGTCCATGCAGTGTAGGCATACTGCTCAAACGCAGGTCAATTTCGCGGCCACCCGGGGTGACTGTGATTCCTCTTCCTTCTGTTGGACGGAGCATTTCACCCGGATCACCTCCAGCCAAGACGCGTACATGTCCCTGGAGTCGACGCCCAAATTCTCGTGTCAGTTTTCGCACGTGTTCGACTCGACCCAGTCGGCGGATACCAACAGAGACCGACTGTTCTCCATCGGAAATGAATAGATCGCTTGCTTGTCGCTCCACTGCCCATTCAAGTAGGTTGCCCGCAAAAATTTCTGGGGAAGCGATTTCCGTTTCGGCTTCTATTTGTTCAAAATCAATCGCTTCTTCGTGTGACATGGTGTGGCCTCATTGAAGACTAAAAGAGAAGAAAATTCATGAAAACATGGGCAGTTGCCCACCGCTGGATGAAAAGAGATGTGCCAGTTATGGAGAACCGGCCGCGGTAATGCAAAGAAATCTAGGCGTTATAGCCACAGAAAGACCCTTAAATATCGCATGAGAGTCGTTTTGAAGTACGATTCCTCGCTTTTAGGCCTAATGCTGGAAGAGGAAGTCATCAGCCAAGCGAACTGCTAACAAGCAATGCGGGGTTGCCGATTTTGGCTCCTGGCGACAGCATGTCGGTATGAACAAGAGCAAGCATTCGCACTCGCATCAGGATCAAACGGAGCCATTGACTCCGGAGTCATTGCTGTCCCATTACTTTGGGTTTGAGTCGTTCCGGAAACCACAAGCAGAGATCATTCGCCATGTGTCTGAGGGTAAGCATGCAATGGTGGTGATGCCCACTGGAATGGGCAAGTCACTCTGTTATCAGATTCCGGCGCTTAGTCTGAGGGCTGGTGACCAATGTCTTGTGCTCGTGCTGTCTCCGTTGATCGCCTTGATGCAAGATCAGGTTGATTCGCTGAGAGTACGCGGCGTGGATGCAGCATTCATCAACTCATCACTTGGTCGTGAGCAGCGATTGCAGCGATATGCTGAGATTGCAGAGGGCAAGTACCGTCTGCTTTATGTGACCCCTGAGCGATTTCGAAAGCCCGAATTCCGAGAGGTTTTGTCAAACCGTCGTGTCACGCTGCTGGCGGTGGATGAAGCTCATTGTGTCAGCCAATGGGGGCATGATTTTCGACCTGACTACTCGAGGCTTGCGGAAATCAGAGAGTGGTTGCAGGAGCCAACCACGATCGCTTTGACGGCGACAGCGACCGCTGAGTGTCGTGCTGACATCTACCGTCAGTTGGGGATACCTGCGGATGAGATTCAATTATTTCATGAGGGGATTGACCGTCCCAATCTCAAGTTGGATGTTCGTGAAGTGTGGGGTGATGCCGATAAACTTGATGCCATCGAGTCGACTCTCAACGACGATGAGTATCGTAGTGGAAGCGTGATTATCTATTTTGCATTGATCAAGACACTTGAGCGTTTTAGCGATGCACTACTTTCTCGCAGAATTGATCATGTTAATTATCACGGAGATTTACCTCGGGACAAACGACGTCGCATACAGAACGCGTTCATGTCAGGAAAGGCAGACGTTGTGCTGGCAACCAACGCATTCGGGATGGGGGTGGATAAAGAAGACATACGTATCGTCATGCACGCAGAGACACCGGGGTCTGTAGAGTCCTATTATCAGGAAATAGGGCGCGCGGGACGCGACGGAAAGCCCAGTCTGTGTCGATGGTTGTATGACCAGAATGATTTGATGATACAGATGCAGTTCATCGACTGGGCAAACCCTGACGCAGATTTTTATTCCCGCGTGCTTACCCTCATGTCGGCGCACCCTGAGGAGTGCCGTGGCTTTGGTTTGGATTGGATGAACGAGCGATTGCAGCGAGTCAGTCGCCATGACCACCGTTTGGCGACTGCGATCTCGATGCTCGACCGGCAGGGGGTGATCGCAGGTTCGCGACCACCGGAGTGTTTTGAAATCATCTCAGCACCACCCCAGATGTTTCAAGATGATGAATTTCTCACTGAGAAAAAACGCCGCGATCAGGAGCGACTCTACGGCATGGTCGAGTTTGCATCAGAGCATGAGGACCGGAAGGCCTTCTTGAATCGATATTTTCTCGGCACTTCGACAGATCACTCGTAATCCCACTTCATGATCCAAGGGTCTTCCATCTCCCGCTGCATCTTTTTTAGCTTGTCTTTGTATTGTTCCAAAATGTCTTGATGACCAGTGCTTTCGGCCAGGTTCGTTGTCTCCTCAGGATCTGCAGCGATATCGAATAGTTCAAATTGAGGGCGGTTTACATATTCCCCGACCGTCTTGTTTCCGTAATTTGCATCTTTCCCAAGCGCCCATTGTGCCTGCCAGCTACTGGCTGCCCAAAGGTCAGAGGCGAACGGATAGGGCAGCGGATAAGCGATATTCCAGATCAGCTTGTACTTGTTGTCACGTACGACTCGCATGGGGTAATACATCTGAATCTCATGGAATGTGTGAGAAGCGAATACCGTGTCGTGGTGCTGCTCTTCAGGATTGCTAAGGCAGTGCAGCCATGACTTGCCATGATAGGAATTGAATTTTTTGCCTCCGTTGCGATTTTCCTTCAAGGCTTCATCTCGTTCTTTCCAGAATAGATCAGCGTTGAGCGGATTTTTTGGACCATTGGTCTCTGCATCGAGACCGTTTCCAAAATCAAGGATGGTCGGAGTGATATCGATGTGACTTACAAGCGACTCAGACTCGATACCCCGTTTAGGCTGATAAGGATCACGCACCACCATCGGGACTCGCAAGCCACCTTCATATACGGTTGTTTTTCCGCCTGCGAATGCCATTCCATGATCGCTGGTGAAAATGATCAATGTCTTATCGTAAAGGTCAGCTTCCTTGAGAATCTGGACCAAGCGGGCAACACCCTGATCAATTCGAGAACACGATTGGTAGTACTGTGCGAGTTCTTCGCGGGTTTCTTTTGTATCAGGAAGAAAAGCCGGGATGGCTACCTCAGCGGGATCGTAAAAGACCTCTTCGACGTCTGCGTGGGCTTGGTCGTTTGGTTTGTTTCCAAAAAGGTCTGGTTTGAGTGTCAGCTTGGACGTCTTGTCTTTCCCACCCCCACGATGCGGGTCAGAGGTAGCGAAGTACAAGAAGAACGGGCGGTCGTCGTCCCGATTGGTAAGGAATTCGCGACTCGATTCGGCCATTTGGACGGCATTGCGCCCATTGCCTTTCAGGCTGGTTTCAAAGTGATAGACAGTTTCAGGTGCCACATGGTATTTACCGATATGCCCCGTGCGGTAACCGGCTCGCGTCATCACGCGAGGTAGTGATAGTTTGACGACATTGTGAAACGAGGAAAATTTGTGGAAGTGGTGCTGGTGACCGAATTGACCATTTCGGTGATTATGCAGTCCACTCATCACGACGCTTCGGCTTGCGCTGCAGGAAGCAGTGGTCGCAAATGCATTTTTGAAAATCACGCCATCGTGTGCAATTGCATCAATTGCCGGTGTTTTCGCGATGGGATCACCATAACAACCCAGCGTCGGGCTCTCATCATCCGTAATAATGAAAAGTACATTACGCTCTGCGGCATTTAGCAATGGCTGAACTGAGCAGAGGAATACACAAATAGTGAGTCGTGAGAATATCAAGCGGCAGAATATGGTGTGCATCAGTATGGTCGTTTCAGGGTGGTAGACTATAAATCCGTGCGGACACATGATCGTGATGGTTCACATGGTCAGATGGTGGG
>Ga0315321_10001114_pt1 | contig 20521 bp, 5 predicted proteins | sample M180m21515metaG_FD_203464 | JGI IMG/M metagenome (GOLD analysis project Ga0315321, IMG submission 203464) | Ammonia-oxidizing marine archaeal communities from Monterey Bay, California, United States - M1 80m 21515 | ecosystem: Environmental > Aquatic > Marine > Intertidal zone | place: USA...
CTGGTGTGATTGAATTCCGGGAACATAGCCGGGGACTTCGCCAATAGTTACCCAGGTCCGATGATCGTGGGAGGCATAATCCTCCTCGGTAAAAGAACCTTGGAGTACCTTTTCTCGTAGTTGTTCTAGGGTGAATGGTCCGCTTTTGCGACCATCCTTATGAATGTAAATCTGCATAATGTCTTTCGAAAGCTAATTATGCGTGAATTTCTGCAATTATTTAGATTTTTACAATATATTAAAGCAAATGGGAAAAACTTGGCAATTATTCGTTTTCTGAATATTACCATGATATCTAAATCAAGAGAACTTGGCTATTACAAGAAAGAGCCAATTTCATAATGCCCAAACGACCACCCATTGGAAAATATCAGTAGACTCAATTAGCAAAGTCTTTTTTTCGCCTTAACAAAAGCAATTACCCTAAGGGGAGGGGTGCATTGAAACCAAAAAACGTTTCGACCCTTTTAATCGAACACTCCTTTAAGTATTTCCTCGTCGGAAAGTTTCTCGAAGTTGGCAGTCAGGGAAATGTTCCATGTAATGGTAAAAGTGAGGTTGGAAGAATTACCTTGCATAGCCCCACTCCAATTCAAAAACTTGTAGCCTGGATTCGGTTCGGCAACGAGAGTGACTTCGTCTCCGTGTCCATGATAACCGGCGCCTGTCACAATGCCTCCGCGAGAGTCATTGACATTCGCATTCACAAGGACCGGAGCAAAGTGAGATTCAACCATCCAATCGTTAATATTATAGTCGTAGAATAGGCAGGGGTTCTGAGATTCCCGTTGATAAAAAAACCAGCCGTATGCGGTAAAGAGTTCGTCAGTACGATACAAATCCAAGGGAGAACGTTGACGACGGCGAATATAGAGGTGGGGGTAAACGTCCTCGCGAGTCCAGTGCCAACCAAGACTTTCGGACCAGAACCAGATGCCGTCATCATTACGCCCTACTTGTTCCACCGGGAAAAGCCAACCGTGCGCGGGGTGGTAGATCCATGTTTTGGAAGACACGTAGAACTGGCCGAACCAGTCGAGCCCGTTCCAACCGGATTCGAGATCGAAGGCTTTGCCGGACGACACATCGATGGCAAAGCTTTGCTCCGAAAATTTTCCTGATGCGTCAATAGCCTTTAAGATTACTGCATGAGCACCTATATGTTCAACCAATGGCGTCCCAGCAAGAGTAGCTAAACCATCTGCTGACGACTCGAAGGTGAGCCACCGGGGCAAGGCGACGGCATGAAGGCTAAAACCCTCGCCATCCGGATGGATGACACTAACTGTGTAAGTGTAGTTCGAAAGAGCCTTGCCGAGTAGAACGGGTTGACTAGCAAAGAAAGGAGAATCCTCGGAGGGCTCGACCTTGATAACGGCAAGAGCAACATCCGAACTGAATGCTGAACGACCACCAGTTTCAGTTATAGAGAAACGTTCACCATTGGCACCTACTGTTTGGTCCCAAGCTCGGAAGGTAAGAGAAGCTGTACCAAAAAATTCACTCCGTGGCACAAACCGAATAAGAGTCTTGAAATCGTCTGCTCTTAGAAGGAGAGCATTGGATTGAGTAATGTTTTCGGCTGAAAAATAAACTTGGCCGCCGTCGAGAGAATACTGCCAATTTCCGTTGAAATCGTCGATTGCGACAAGAGCAAAACCACGAACAGAATTGGAATCCAAGTCGGTTATGCCTTCTACAAGCGAGGATACTGTATCGCCGGAATTTGCAACTTCACTTCCAATGTCTTCGGGTATCGGCGAGAGAAAGGATTCGACGCCATTAGTTGCAGGTGCGTCATTGAGATCGTTTATAATGATTGTACGAATAGCTTCCTCAGAGGAAAGTCCGGAAGCGTTGCTCACTAAATATGAAATATGATGGGTGCCAGGCACATTCACGTCGAGATTGTCGTAGGTTCGAACAAGGTGGGTTAGATTACCATCGAAAGGATCTTGAGCGATGACTCCGGGATCCACAAAAACAGTGCCTTGATCTAGTGTCACCGTATCGGGACCGAGCAGCGTGATCAAGGGGAGTTTCGAACTAAGAACCTTGACGGTACGAGTAAGGGTGGACGCGATGTTCCCCACGTTGTCGGAAAGCGAATAGTTTAGTTCGTAGTCACCAATGCGATTTACGTTCACCTCGCCAAAAACGAGAACATTTTCAGTTAAGTTGCCGTCCGCGAGATCGAAGGCTTCGACCCCGGGGTCGTTCCAGATGGAGCCAGGTTCGAGAGTCATTTCCGCGCCCCCCGAGAGGGTAAGTACTGGGGGTAGAGTATCCCTGATCCGAACGATACGTTCTCGAGCAGGAGAAGCATTGCCCGCCTTGTCGGAAACCGAATAACCAATGACGTAATCCCCTTGAATGTTGTCATTAACGTTGCTCGAAACGATTATGGAATCGGTTAGGTTACCATCCAAGAGATCTTGCGCTAATGCACTAGAGTCGAATGGCACCAAGCCAAGTCCAGCCTCGAAAGTCGCATTAAGTTCGCCGAGCAGAGTGAGGACGGGCGGTATGGTGTCGACAACGTCAACCTGCCTGACTACTTGCCCGACGTTACCCGCCGCGTCAGAAACGGAGTAGGTTAGGAAATAGATTCCGGGGTCGTAAATATTGACACCTCCTGAAACGGTTATGGCGGCGGATAGATCTCCATTGAAAGCATCGTAGGCGGTTGCTCCGGGGTCATTGTAGAATGTCCCGGCTTCATGGGTAAAGTTAGACTCGCCAAGAAGGCTCACAACGGGAGCGGTGCCATCAATAACCGTTACGGTACGAGTTAGACTTGCAGCAGAGTTTCCGGCCTGATCGGAGACATCGTATGTGATGAGATAGAAACCCAAATGGTTACTGTCCATAAGATCCCCGCCCACGATAATACTGCCGGTCAGGTTTCCATCGGTTAGGTCATAGGCAACGGCTCCCGAGTCAAGGAAAGGCGTGGTCACCTCGTGAAAGATTGCTCCCGAACCTGACAAAGTAAGAACCGGAGACGTGACGTCGCGCACTATAACCTTCCGAATGACTTGGCTAGCGCGTACGGATCTCGAATTTATCAAGTCGTAGGTCACAAAATAGGAGTCTGGTCGGTTTGCATCCACCGTATCCCCGCCAACTACAACCGAAGACGTCAGGTTTCCATCTAGTGAGTCTTCGGCGAAAAAACCAAGTTCGGAATAAGATTCGCCCTCGTCAAACTCAATGGTAGGCCCACCACGCAAATTAATAACAGGGGGCGGAATTTCTACAACTGTAACGGTTCGAGAAACTCTCTGAGCTGAGTTTCCCGAGACATCGGCTACATCGTAACGTAACAAATAGGATCCAGGTGCGTCTAAGTCCAACTCGCCTGAAACAACTACGTCGTTCGTAAGATTTCCATCGAAAGCATCAACTGCGACGGTTCCGGGATCGATGAAAGTTGTACCGAGCAAGATTTGAACGGAGGGCGAACCAACAAGAGCTAGAATCGGAGGAATGGTATCGACCACGGCAACCGTCCTAATGATAGGATTCGCTGAATTATTTGCATCGTCAACGGCTTCATATGTGAGTTGATAGATACCTGTGACATTTACATCGACTACACCCGAAACAGTAATCTCATTGGTAAGATTTCCATCGAGAACATCATAAGCATAAGCGCCTGGATCAGTAAAAGGGGTGGCTCCTTCGTGCGTTAGCTCGAGACCTCCGAGCAAGTCCATTACAGGCGGTTTCGTATCGGCAACAACAACTGTTCTCGAGAGCATTACCGCTTCGTTGCCAGCTTGGTCAGTCGCTGAGTAACTAACCAAGTAAGTTCCCGGAGTACCAATGTCCACAGGGTTGACTATCTCTACCTTGGCCGACAAGTCACCGTCGACCGAGTCCGCGGCAATTACACCGAAATCGGAATAAGGTGCACCCGCTTCGTGCACGAGAGAGGGAGCACCCCGCAAGGTAAGAATGGGCGGGGTCTTGTCCTCTACCGTCAAAACGAAGATTTTCTCGATGGGGTCTGCAATACCATCGGAAACCTTGATAACAACAGTGTGAGCCCCCACCGCATAGGGTGGCGGATTACCGAAAAGAACAGCCGAACCGTTGGCCTCGTCCCTGAAGTTTAGCCAAAAGGGAGAGGAAGGAGAGGAAAAGTCGAGGATATTCCCGTCGGAGTCCGAGGCGACGAACCGATGACGATATGAGCCACCGACTGCTATTGTCAAGGCGGGGGGAGAGCTCGTAAAGGCGGGAGGACTATTAAGACTTGGCGAGGGTCCGGGAGATGGGGTTCCAGTTGAAATGCCCCAACTTTGTGGATCGCCCGACCAACTGTCCCGCTTGTTTCGAACGAGAGAAGCTCCGTGGCCATCAGCTTTACTAGGCCAGGGGGGAAGGTTCGAATAGCTGACACTTTCCTCAATGACCATTGGCGTGTAAGTGGGATCACCTGCTGGTGGTGCATCAGGTCGAAAAAGAGCGATAGTCTCTCCTCCGTTATTAAGGTTCCCCTGCCAACCGCCGACAAGAACAACTTCGGGGCCAATGCCATAAGCGAGCTGGAAGGCTGTAAGCTTTTCGGAGGCATTGAGATCGAAGCCGACCACCACGATGGATTGTCCGGGCTGAATCAAAGTTTCAGGGGAAAAAGTAAAATCGACTCCCTTGTCCAATGTCCAACCCGAAAGAGATACCGAGGAGTCACTCGAGTTGTACAATTCAACATACTCCAAATCCTGATTACCGTCAGGTGGGTTGTACATGATTTCGCTTATCATTATTTGCCCTCGCATCGGTTCGAAACTGGGGCCACCATGTTTGACAGGGGGATAAACACCTATGGTTTCATCAAAAAGAGAACGGTCCTTCATCGGGTAGAGCTTTCCAGCCGAACCATTTGGCCAACGCCCAAATGAAACACCGTTTAACGAAGCCCCGAACTCGACATGGTCCACAAAGCCGAGCAGATTGCCCGCTCCATCAGCCTCGATCAACCAGATGTCACCACCGCGGGCGCCACTAAGGGCAAATTCATTTGAACCACGTGGTCGGGGATTTGGGTTCCAAAGGCCATTGGGGTTAAAGTCGGTTTCGTCAAAAACAAGGTAACCGCCAGGAGGAATTACCGTATCGGCGGGAATACGAAAGCCCTGAAGACTTGAGGCGGATTCCGTTAGACGCCAGCCGGTAACGTCAATGAATTCGGCACTGGGATTGTGCAGTTCGATAGCGTCAACAAGAGGAGAATCCGTGTGTGCAAGAATTTCGCTGATTAGGACTGGCGGGATTCCGCTTTCGGTTACTTCGACAGTTCCAGGGTTTCCGTGAAAGCCAACGGAAGGCTTCCAATTGCCACCGTCGGCAAGATACAGGTTTCGTTCGGCAAGAGTCATGCCGGCAAGGGCGTTAGCATTCGGTAAGACGAGGGAACTACCGCGACCGTCGGTTCGACTCGGCCAATTCCCTCCGTCGTCGTACTTGAAAGTGACGATATCTGCCCCGTCGACATCGGTCAAGGCGAGCGTTTCCCCTGAATTGTTCAACTTGCCTTCAGCCCATTGGCCCGCCACCACTACACCAGAGGAGTAATAAGGAGAAACGGGGTCGAGGTATCGGGCATTGAAGCCGGCTATATCCTGGACGACGACGGTGCTCTCGCCAGGAGCTAGGGTAAGAGAACCGAAGATGAAATCGTTGAACGCTCCGCCCAAGGTAACTCCCGTGAGGTCGATGCGAAACTCTCCTACGTTACGCAGCTCGATATACTCAGAACCTCCAGTTCCAGCTGGGTTGTACATGATTTCTGAAATTAAAAGATTCTCGACCGAAGCGGGCACGACATCCACTTGAAAGGTGGCTTCGTGGAGAGCACTCCATTCGCCCGTGGCGGTCCGAGCACGGGCCTTGACGGTCGTGAGATGATCGTTAAAGGCGATTTCCGTCCCACCAACGATCCTCGTTGCCTCAAGCCTGGGAACGATAAGCATGTCGGAACTACTTATCGATATGTTTAGGCCATGGACAGCCAGTATGTTTGCACCTTCTCGCAAGTGGCCAAGATGAGGCGTAAGGTCAAAGGATACGTATTGCTGGGCAGCGGAATCACTGTGACTGGAAGAGGCTTTTCCATTCCATGAAGGGCTTGAGGGAACGGCGGCAGAAGCCACCTTAGCACCGTTGAGGTAGGCGACGAAGCCGTCGTCGTACTTCATCTTGAGCGTAAGATTTGTGAATTCCGTGGAGTTGCTCGCGGTGAAGGGTATCCGACAGTACACGCTGGTGTTCTTGTTCCTCATGGAGGACAAGACATCAATGCCAAAGAGAGAACGGTAGGTAGTAGCAGTATCGTAACCAACTCCGGAAGGTCCGGATTGCCATGAGGAATCGTTGAAACCAGATTGCGTCCAGGCGGAGGCGAGCGAACCATCCGTCGGAACAATGGCCTTTGCGGGGGCGCCGGCATCAAGCAAAAGAGTGCTCTGCATTCCACTGGGTTGGGCTATTTGAGCCAGAGGCGAAATAGTTCCCCCAACGAGTCGAGGATCGGATCCGTCTAGAGTATAATGAATAGAGACTGGAGCAGTGTTGGGATCCGTCATACTGAGACGAAAGGAGGAGCTCACTTGTCCACCGTGTTGACTGAAACCCGGCGGATCGATACCGGGGTACCAAAAAGGGGAACTCGTATTGATCCGCGTAGTACGTAGTTGATTCAGAACGACGGCGTTCCGCCCCACCATCCAGTCGGTGACCATCTTCACGTTGTTCACCCAGTCATTGCGATTCTTTGGGATGGCAGACTTGGTGTCTCCCCAACGGGCGGATTCTGCGATGATAGCCTTGTCGATTTGGGACGAACGAAACGCAATCTGGGCTTTTGCATTTTCTTCCGACAGGACACCATCGTTGAAATGTCTTAGATAAAAGCGGTCCGCAAAACGAACGACATACTCCTGATTGGAAGTAAGTTGTTCGTGAAGAAAGTGAGCGGTAAAATACTTTTTTTCATCTCGGTCTTGATGATCACTGGCCAATGGAATAACCATGTTATTCTCGCCTCGCCCCAAAGAGTGCTCCATGTCGTGGGCAGGAAACTTCCACCCATCGGGGTTGGCCCTGTTGTAAAAGGCATAATAGTTGTTCACTCGGGGAGTGGTGAAGCGGGAAGCAGGACCATCCCGATCGCCATTGTAGTAGACGATAAGCATGTAGTCGATGAGGTTGTCGACATCCAGAAGGTTCTCAAATTCAGGGTTACGAGCCTTGCCATCGACGTCAAGACCTTGGGCTTGAAAATAATCATCGTTGTCCGACCATCCATCAATGGTGCGGCGCCAAAGACGATCGTAAGCCTCGAGATTCCCTCCAGTGGCGTTAATTTGTCTGGAACCGTCTTGGTGAACGGTATCATAGTCGTCCTTGTCGCCGCCAAGGTAGGATTCGCCAAGAGTGCCGCTCACGCGCTCTTGTGTCATATAGATTCCCCAATAAACTCCGTTAAGGTAAAGATGGTAGTAACGACTACGGGTGTAAGGCTGTCCCATTGCAGATTGGGTGTCGCGACTCCAGACTTCGCGCACCATGGTATTGTTCGCTGGACCACCAAAGGCCCAAGAATAGTTCTGCGAGGTTCGAAGATCAAATTTGTCGAACTCCTCCACACCCTCGTCTTCGAAAATAGGGTAATGTAAATTACCTTGTCCATATTCACTACGAAAGAAGACACGAAATGAATGCTTCGGGTTATTGGCGCTGCGACTGTATCCGCCCCTGATTCGGAGTCCCGCCCCAATTTGAAATCCTTTACTTCCATCTGGGTGAATCAGTTCCAGAGACATTGGCCTTTCCCATAATCGACCATCATTTCTTGCATTCACGTAAATTCCATTCGCTTGCCCAAACAAATGATCCAAATCTGTTGCAATAGATAGCGTGGGAATGGCAAGGAGAGCTTCTTTAACTTCAAAGGGAGTGTTAAAGCCATCAACAATATCCGGATCCATACCGTAGACCATTTTCTGGTTGTTGACTGTGCCGCTGGTAGGCCATCCCATCGGCGTGAAGCCGTCGGCGGACTGGCGTATCACGTCTTCGGGAAAGAAATAACTATGAGTATCCACATCAGTCGAAACATAGTCCGACTTGGTCGCGATGGCCCGGATTATAGTAGTTGAAGCTATGGTGACAGGTCCCGTGTAGATGTTCCCGTGAGTAGTGGATGGAAGAGAACCATCAGTGGTATAGCGAATAGTTGCTCCCGGAGTCGAAGTGGTGACGGCGAGTGTGAATGGAGCCTCAAAGAAACCTCTATCCACGCTGAATTTCGTGTCTGCGACGAAACCTGAAAAACTTTCACTGTTTGCCTTGCCCGGAGTAGCTGACTGAAGGTAGTTGGCCGAAGGTTCGGTCTTGTTTTCGAACAAGTCCAGAACTTGCTGGTCGGTCAAAGCGAAGTCTAAAAGGCGAACCTCGTCCAACCACCCTCGAAAGAACTTATTGCCACCACGGTTAACGCCAAAACGATAGTGCTGGAAGACATTGTCTGAATTGGCAACCGAAACGATATAGGCACCGTTCATGTAAAGTTTCCGCGAGGAACCATCGCTGACAACGGCGAGGTGTGACCAATCCACGGAAGCAGAACCGAAGACGCCACTCCCACCATCCCCGAAAAGCTTATAGCGACCACCTCCATCGAAACCTATTTGAAAGTCCTGTCCAGTGGAACCGCTATTGAAGAAAGAGACATTGTTGGCTTGGTTCTCCCCATCGGGCTTTACCCAGAGGGAAAGAGTATAGGTGGGATACGTAACGGGCGAGGGAAGACTGTGCGTGATCATGTCGTCCGTACCATCGAAACGGAGGGCGTTACCTAATCTACCTTGCTCCCACGATGGCGAAATTTCGCCAGTTACACTGGCGTCAAGAGGCCCTCGGGTCCTGAACAGGTCGCCCGAACCAGCGGAAGCGTTCCGAGGGAAACTGAAGTTGGTTCCGCCTTCCGGGTCGAAGCCGAAGCCAGGGACGGATGCGGGGCCAGCTCCACCAGAACCGTTGCCCATGCGGAGCTCGAAGTTGCGCCATCCGCCCGAACCGAAATCAATGGTCTGGGTCGTAATCGTGTTCCAGCCTTGGTCGTTTAGCAGGACCTGCCCTCCGACTTTGAGCCATGCGGCATCGTCGATGTTCTCCCTGAAGGCCATCCTGCCGTCGGCGTCGTAGATCTGGCCGGTGTAGATCACAGTGAAATTGTCCTGCCAAGGTGGCTTCGAGTTAAGGTTGCCCAGAGTGGGGCCGAGCGGATCGATACCGTCCGTCGCCCCCGAACCATTTCCGTTCAGGTCGCCGGGGTTGGGATCGGTCAAGTTGAAGGAACCGGAAAGCCCGCCCGCCGTCAATCCAGGTGGCGGAGCGACTGAGTCCTTGGCGACCGTTCCGGAAGACTCGTCGAATTTCCAGTGGGCGATTAGTCCCACCGTTTTTTCGGGCATGCCATAGGCGTAGTCCTCCTCCTGCTTCGAGTAGTTGGCGAAGATCTTGCCCACAGCACCATCACCCCTGACGAGAGCAAGATAACCCCCCGAGGCATCGAGCCTGAAGGTTGTGTGCAACTCGCCCACAAATCCCGCCGCCCCAAGCCCCGAGGCAAAGACAACGAGGCGTTCGTCTCCTCCGAGGATGGCCCCTGCGGGGAAGCGCCACATAATTGGGTTGTCGGGTGCGTTGGTCAGGTACCAATCACTCAAGTCTACGGGCTCCGTTCCAGGGTTGTGAATCTCAATCCAGTCATCCGAGTCCCCCGAGGCGGAAAGCAGGGTCTTGTCGTTCGAAGCCATGAACTCCGAAATTGTCGGCATGTTCCCTGGGTCTCCGACATAACGAAAAGTTGCGGTGACAGATCGGGGTTCAGTCATGGATACGGTCGTATGGGTAGCGGACGGGTTAACCACTCCGCTCCCAAGCCACCCGTCGAAGGCGTATCCAGGTTTCGCAGTAGCCTCAATTTTTACATAACTGCCGTACGAGTAGCTTCCTGAACCCTTCGTGCTCCCTCCAGTTGTAGCGTTCATTTCAAGCAGAGAAACGGAAAGGTCGTGCACCTTGAGGAACTGGGCCTCGTAGGGAGCGTTTGTCCAACTTGCAGGATCTGAGGGAACCGGGTTTAGGAGAACGAAAATACCGTTTTCAAGCAAATCATGTCCTGAACGAGCCTCATTCCAGAGAAACGCGTCCTTTTCTTCAGCACGAAATGCGGAGAGGTTAGATATATTGTAAAGGTGATCCTTCTCTAGGCCAAAGAGAGCCTCGTCTCCACTAGGACTTAAATCGAAGGTGCCGGACTGTTGGTTGTCGCGATCCAGATTGACGAACGCAAGGACGAGGTCTGAAGTACTGGGAGAGGACACGGATTTCTCCCACTTGGCTGTTGCATGGATTTTCCCATGCGGAACATTGGTGGAGAGGTCGTTTAGGAAATAGCGATGCGAGGAGCTCAGGGCGGGACTGGTCGTCCGTGCTCTTCCTATACTCGCATAGGCATTGTAGAGCTGATCCAAACCGAAGTCCCCATTGTCCCAGATTGGTTGCATCGAATTGTATCGCTTGAAGTGTGGCACCTGCTTGCCGAAGTTCGTCTCGTAATGACTAAATCCGTAGGTACGAGAAATGCCCAGTTCCTGGCCCATAAAGAGCATTGGCACTCCGTCGTTGGTACTTGCGACAGCATAACGAATGAATGCTTGCCAAGGATCTTGATGGTTCTCCTCGTCATGGGAGACGTTGTTCAGTAGCACTAGGCTTTCCCCGTAAGCCGTCCGGCGGTTTTCGAAGGCCGCGTGATAGTCACCAGGCGTGGATGAGGACTGCAGGTCGAAGACGATGTTTTCATTCAAGACATCGAAGTGTCGACTCGACCGATAGGTGACCGCCCCACCGTCCAGTGCCTCCGACATAAAGACGAAGCTCCACTTGCGGGAGCGAGCCACGTTGATGACGTACTCCCAGAGTTGGGGAGGAAGGCCTTGACCGAAGTCAGCCCGCAGGCCATCGATACCCGTTTGGGCCTGAACGCTGACTGGCTGTCCTGCAGGCAGGCCGGTCTTCTCCAACCAATAGGGAACATAGGAGGCGAAGTACCTCCAAGTCCTCCGGGTCTGGTCGTTCCAACCTTCGCCGGCGTAGTCGAAGACATCCTCCTCATTCTGGTGGGGGTTACGTTCGGCGGGGTCGTTACCCCGGACGAGGGCCGAGTAGTTGCCAAAGTAGACATCCTTTACGTCCTCCCACTTGCCGAAGTCGTCGCGGTCGGGAGCCGTAGCGATTTCGTTTTCGTCGCGTGCGGGTAGGCCATAGTCGTCTTTACGGGAAAAGAATCCGGGGAGCATTTTTCGAATTTGATCTTCGGGGACACCCGTTTCGAAGATTGCTACGCCTTCCTCGTCCAGTTCAGCGTCCCACGCAACATGATTGAAGGGAGCATCCACCATAACGCCGATTCCCTCAGCATCGGCCGCCGTTACGAAATCTTGAAAAGCCTGCATTGCGGCGGGTCGATTGTTGGCATCACTAAGTTGCGGCATCACCTCGAAGAAGTTCTTCACTGCGTATGGGCTGCCGGGATCATAGGGTTGACCGTTCACGACTTCCCGTCCATCTGTTCCACGGGGGTGGATAGGCTGGAACCAGAGCCAGTTTGCACCGGTTCCCGTCAGGTATTCGAGGTTCCAGCGGTTCTCGTCATGCAGGTCCTCAAAGGTGCTTCGGGTCGCAAAAGTGTCTCCGGTCGCATCGACGGTAAGCGGGTTCAGTTCGTACATAACGGCCTCGCGGATCGTCTTCGGGGTTACAACGACCGCATGATCGCGACGACCGTCGCTCGTGTACCAGTGCCAAACGTCGGCATCGTCCTGCAGCTTAAAACGGGCGGACAACCGGTAGGCTCCGGTCTTTCGCGCATTCAGCTGGCAGACCCATGCTCCAGATTCCCCTCGAGTAGAGTCGAAGGTCATGGCGTGAACTTGGTAGTAGCCGTCGTTGTTAGCCAAAGAGACGGAATCACGGTCCGGTGGCTGAATACCGTCCTCGATCCCGTCTTCGTTCGAGTCTCCAGTGGCGAGATCGCGGTTATTCAAGTTAGTGTAGACTTCCGCGGCAGTTAGGCGGGAAGCCTCGAGAACGACTTCCAAGATTTCCTCGTCTCCCTTCACCTCGTCAACAAAGAGGTTGGTCGTGGTGTAGTCGGCGGAAACTTCGTTGATGGTGAGGATGGGATTGACTGGCCCGTGACTAACGAAGTCGGTGGCGACGGTGCGAACAGTGCGCAGGTCGACGCCCGCCCCGGCATCCTTGTAGTCCACGATGACGGTCTGCCGAAAATCGTTCGGAGCCCCGGCAGGGTTCCGCAAGATGGGAAGCTTGTATGCGAGGGCGGACAAACCGGAGGTCATGTTTCGCTCCACCCATGCGGTTGAGACGTCTTGGATTACGGCAGAGACATAGGGAGCATGTTGGGTTACGGAGCCATCAATACTGATGCTGAGGTTGGCAATCACCTCGGAATCGCTCCGCCCGTCTACAAGACCCGAACTTAGGTAGGTCTTCATGACATAGTCCTGACCAACCTTGTCACCATCCCGCTGTGGCCAAGTCACGAAAAGTCGATGACTAGGACCACTCGTCTTCACCTTTCGGGTCAGGATGCGGAAGTGGCCCTCCTCTTCGCCGAGCGTCAGGTCGGTTGAGGAGGAAGCCTCTCTCAGCGCTATCCGCACCGTAGCATCCTCCCCTCCTGATGGCACGTTGCGATAACTGAAACGCCATTCTTTCGGGTAAGTGGCATCGATATCCTGTCGCGAAGTCATTTCCTCGGCGTGAGCCCAAGCACTTGAATCTCCTACGCCGGTTTCTCCGTTGCCGTTGAGGGTGCCAGTCTGGCCATCGTCGTTAGTCGGGTCATCATCATCAATGTGAAAAAGCACCTCGATCACGCTGGAATCACTGCGAACAACGAACCCATATTCGGAACCGAACAATTCCTCGCCATCGCCTCCGGGAAAGTGGATAGTGCCTTCGGGACGCTTCGTATCGTAGTACAAGGTACGCGAAAATGTATTGTAGATGGAAGCTTCGCCTAGTCGACTGAGGAAAGCTCGTCCCTGCACAAAATGGAACCCCTCCTTCAGCCCGGTTACCTGGTCACCGTAGTCTCGGTGTGGATAATACTCGATGACTTCGGCGTCGAAACCGTCGATCTCGAAAGTGGTGAGCATCTTCTTCTTGAGAACCACAGATGACTCGTTTTTCGGAAAAACGCTTGGCAATGAAGCACCATTCGACTCGTTGCGATAAACACCTATCTTGTATTTGAAGATTCCTGAGTCCGGCAAAGTAACGTTGGCTTTCCACCAATCCACGGTCGGATCTTGCCCGTCGGAGTGAGAGAAGGCAAAAGATGTAACATGCGTCGTACCTATACCGCCCCCCCCTGCCCCCTCGGGATTACTGGCGTCAGTCACATGGTAAAGTCGAGCTTGGTTAATCTCAAGGCTGTAGCCTACTTTCACCCAAACAGTGGCCGAGCTGTCCTTAACCTTAAACTGCTTTTCCCCTTTGTCATTGTTTTGCTCTGGGTCGTGATAAGCCCACTGAGCGGTATCATTTCCGTAGGAATCAGCAACGGAACCACCATTCACGGTAAAGGAGGAACCGTTATCTGCAGACCACCAATAAGTTTCTGCACCTGAGGATCCTATCCTGTTGCGACTGATGTTGCGAGCAGCGAATTTTTCCGGCCCTTGTCTTCCGACAAAATCCATTTGCTCGAAGCCTAGGTAAACGTCTGAGGAAAGAGCAGGCGGATGGTCCCGTCGACCATTCCCATTAACGTCGAGACCGCCGTCAATATTGAGCAAAATGTTCTCAGCTGAACCATCGGTACGAACTACGAACTTCAAGTTCTTTCCACTAGTTACCCTGGGAACTTTCCATAAATAAGAAAAGTCAGTTTGGTTGGCATCGGGTACGCCATAGGGATTGAAGGCGGGATCGCCATCAGCCCCGTCGGTTCTCCTCACCGAGATGGTTTCGACCTCTGAACCATCCTGTAAAATGCTCAAGGGATGCCCCCCCCCCGACTCCCACAGGTCCGAGGATTCCGGGCTCCTCCAAGAAAACAGGAAATAGCCTCCTGCAGGAATCACCACCTGTTTTAAATTGCTGGCATACTGGTAAAAGCCTCCCCCATAGGATGAGTAATTATAAAGGTAAGCGTCATTATCCGTTCCGCCGTCAGCGGGAAATCCAGTGGTGAAAGCCCGCGCCTGACCACTCGAGTAATTGTCGTTAATCATTACGAGCCCAACCGTACCCGAGGCATCGGACATGCCGGGATTGTCTCGCTTGTCCACTCGTTCATAAACCACTACGTCGCCATCGCTCCAACGCCCCACTTGGTAACCCCTGACGAAGTGTTCGTGAAAATATAGCAGATTAGGAATCCGATTGTCTCCGAATTGACCGAGGAAATTGGTGTTTGCATGACGTGGGAAAGCTCCTCCGCTTCCTTGGAGAAGTCCTGCCTTATGGTTGCCGTCCGAATAAATTATTCCGATTCCTCCGCGAGTTAAGTAGAAAGCATGTTGCAACTCACGTCGCGCCGCATAATCGCTATCGTGGCTTTGGGCGTGCATAACTGAAGAACCAGGAGCAAAACCATGGCTACCGGATGCATCCATTCCAGCTAAGCTTCCCCATGGATTACCGAGTTGGCTATTAAGGTGATGGCGAAGGTCATTATCAAGAAGACGCATGCCTGCATTAATGTAATCCTCGACCGCCGGAGGAGACCCAAGGTGTTCGCCAAACATCATGGCGTCATCCCTCGGACGCTCGGTATCGAAGACGGTATCGCGATGGTTGTCCCAATCCGAAAAGCCTCTAGTAAGGTTGAATTGCTCCTGAGCCTGTCCGAGGTAACCGTAATTGCTACGATCTCTATCTGCTCCAAAAGTGGCGCCAAAAAAATCGGCAGTAATATGCTTTACGGCATCTAATCGAAGACCGTCGGCCTTTGTTCGGTCTAGAAGCCAACGAGCCGCTCGATTTAGATAAACCTCAACGTATTCAGAGTAAAAGGCCTCATTTTGCACGAGGTATTCAACCGTGAGTCCATTGCTTTTCCCAAAGCCGACATAGCTGCCGTTTGCGTCGTAACAATAGAATTCCGGATTGTCGGGATGTCGAAGGAACTTGATCTTCTCCGCCGTGGCGCCTTCCCAGTCGCCGAAGTTCCGGTTGGTAGTTCCGGGTTCCGTTGCAATATCTATTAGATCGGCAAGTCCGAGGTTTTGTACCTGCCACTCACTCCACCATTCTCGAACATTGTCCCACTTACGATAATAACCTTCGGCGTTTCGACGGATGTGAAAATCCTCCGGACGCATGCCGGGATATATATCGTGTGGCGCATGATCGTTGTAACCGGGCACGTCGAAGGCCCGATGGTTCATGATATTGTCGAAGTACACCCGAATGCCAAACCTGTGAGCCACATCTATTAATCGATGCAGTTCCGTCTCAGTGCCATATCGCGTCCGGAAAGTACCTCGTTGCTCCCGTCCACCGAGGTCAAACGGGTCCCACAGGTCGTAACCGACCGAAAGTCCCCCGCTACCCTTAGTCGGGGGAGGTAGCCAAAGCGAAGAGTACCCCGCTTCCGCCAATTCCGGCACCCTTCTAGTGATCTCAGCCCAACTGGTGTTGAAGTATTGCAACATGGCTTCGCCAAAGGAAGCACTGGGCATGAGCGTGGTTGCACATGCGAGAACGACTGTCCGCCATCTAATCCAACTATGTGCAGTTATACTCAAAGGGGACAGAAGATAGACTGGTTCGTCATTTGGCAAACCAGCATGAAGTTAATAGGCACATAATCTGTGCTAGAACAGGCTTTTTCTCCCATCAAACGATTTGCTTGAGAAGTAGCGTGATTTCCCCATGATAACATTAATATTAATTAGTTTGTGACCTTGAGGAGCATTTTGCAATCCCTCGTTACTCGTTTGAAACTATAAACTTCAACACAAATTTACTACTATCACTAGTCCACAGGCATCTATCTCAATAAGCGACCGACAAATCGATCGCTACGAGTACAAATACGTGGTCCACCCGGAGCAAGTTTCGGAAATCCGACGGTTTATTCGCCCTTTTGTTCACGAGGATGAGCACGCTATTGGGGATATCCCCGAATACATGGTCACCACTCTGCAACTAGACGCCGCAAACGCCACCCTCCATTTCGCAAAGGAACGGAAGGCTAGAACTCGTTTTAAATTACGGATACGCACATACGGAACGGATAACGAATGCCCCTACTTTCTGGAGATCAAGCGAAAGATTAATATGATGATTCTTAAGAGTCGTGCGGTCTTGGAACCGAAAGACTATTCAAAGGAAAACATTTTGCATCCCACAAGTATTATATCTTTTGCAAACGAAGCCGAGAACATGAATTATCTTGAGTTTGTTCGGCTCGTTCGAGAGATAGGAGCGAGACCACTTGCCTACATCAACTATATCCGAGAATCCTACAAGGGTATTAGCGAACGCTATGCCCGCGTAACCATTGATCGCCGCCTTCGCTACAGACCTGCTCGAGGTTCTTGGACATTTCCATGCCAATCCGCTCGTTGGCACTCGATGGATACCCAAACATCCTTGTGCCGCGAATATCCGGGCCAGATTCTAGAGCTGAAGGCTGAAACCGAATTCCCAGAGTGGATGGCGGAAATGGTTGAACGTTTTGATCTCGTGAACACCGGGTTTTGCAAGTATTCAACTGCTATGAGATTGGAATCCCTATTTCGAGGCAGTACTTATTCTGAAGTCTCGGAAAATTGTTCATACGAAAATGGAAGCGATTTTTAACGCATTGGGACCCGCCCGGGCGTTCAGTCCGCTGCAGATTCTCTTCTCCCTCCTGCTCAGCTTTGTCATGTCGCTATTGTTGGCTGCCGTCTATCAACGTACGCACACAGGGTATTCCTACTCTCGCACCTTCGTGCAAACCATTGCCCTCGCCGCTATTGTGGCCTGCATAATGATCATAGCAATAGGGAATAACCTAGCCCGCGGACTCGGCATTCTCGGTGCTCTTGCCCTCATTCGTTTTCGGACTCCAATTCGAGACCCACGGGACATAATTTTTCTTTTTGCAAGTCTCGCCTCGGGCATCGCCGCAGGAGCTCAAGTTGTCGACGTGGCCATCATTGGTCCGACATTCTTCTGCTTCGCCGTCCTCTTTCTGCACTACTCACCCTTTGCCTCTCGCCGTTCTTTCGAGGGTCTGCTTCGATTCATTCTGCCAAAGGGAGAATCGGAGGAGGAGGCCACTCGGGAAGTCTTTGAACGCCATACATCTTCGGTAAACATGGTCGCTATGAGAGAGGCTGTTCAAGGTGAGGCAACCGAGTACTCTTATCAAGTTCGCCTCTTGGATCCAGCAGGAAAGCCCGACCTTATAATCGATCTCGAAGCCATCGAGGGCATCGAGGATGTGAGCATGGTAATGCAGCGCTCCACCGTCGAAATTTGAACCATGTCCGACGAAGTAACGGCTTCAGCTCCACTAAACCCTGGCCCGAAACGTCACCGTGGCAGCAGTCTCGGACGTATCGGTAGAAAGTGGCCTCTTTTCGTTTGGCTTCTTTTTATTCCCGCACTCTTCGCCCTTTACGAATATGGAGGCGGATATTATGAACTAAACGGAACTGTAGAATTCGACTTCGAATCCATTTCTAGTCGCGAAGTGGGACGCATCGAGGACATCAAGGTAGCAATCGGGCAGAAGGTATCTCGCGGAGATCTTCTAATCGTCCTCGACACAAGCCTCATCGATAAACAAATCGCCTCAATCAAGGAAGAATTAGCACTCGACCGTCTCGATCGGGATCGCCGCTTCACCTCAGCCGTCCAACGCATTCGCGTAGATGTTAGCGAACTTCTAATGGACCAAGCATCCGATTTAGCCGAAATGGCCATATTATCCCGTCAACTCGAACGGCTCAAAGGATTGCTTGATCGAGGATTAGTGGACCGAGAAATCGTGAGTGAACTCGAGGCCAAGATCGCCGTCCTAGCAAAACGAGGAGATATGCAACCCTCGCTCATATCTAAGGTGAAGGCAGACCTGGAAGATTCCGTCGCACGCCTCGCTGAAGTAAACACAATCGAACGCCCCGGCAACAACCGCCTCGCTCTTCTAGAGCAACGTCGTGAACACTGCTTCCTCAAAGCTGCCAACGACGGGGTGGTCGCCGAGCTCTCCTTCCAAAGAGGCGAAAATGTGCCCGCGGGAGAACCAATCGCCCGCCTGATCATAAAGGAGTACGACCCTTCCGATGGTAAGGAAGTGAGGCGCGTAATGGGCTTTCAACCCGAGCGTTTCGCCCACCTTCAACCCACCGTAGGCGAAGAACTAATCGTATACTCGGAAACCAACCCTTCTGCCCAAATACGAATGAAAGTCGTCTCGGTCACCCCTCACATACTCAACTTTCCCGGTCGCGTCCGTAACGCCCCCAATCGCATGGCTCGCGGACGAAACATCCAACTCCGATCCATCACGGGCGAAGATCACAATGCGCTGGTCCCTGGCGAATGGGTCGTCATCGAAACTACCTCGATAGGTTTTTTCGGCTTCCTCAGGGGGGCATGAATCTTTCGATGAAAGGTCTCGTAAAGCCAACGACCGCCGCATTCTTCATTTTTTTAGCACCACTAGTTCACGCCCAAGATACCAACGAATCTCTACATCTTTCACTTGAACAAGCACTCGGACTGGCGAGGGATAACACCGAAAACCTTAATGCTCCCCGCACCCGAATAGCATCCGTACGCGCACGCCTTCGCACGATTGGCACCTTGCCAACCCCCGAGCTTCGGTTTAGCCAAGACGAGGGGCGTTTCGCAGGTGAATCGAGCCAAGAATATGCCTTGCGCTTTCGTCTGAACAACCCTTGGGAAACAAGGGCTCTAGTGGAAGAAGGCCAAGCCCGAACCGAAGTCGCGCGCATGCAACTAAAGCTGACTGAAAACATCCTTTCAAACCAGGTCAAGCGACTTTACTTTGAAAGTCTTTATCGAAAAAAAGACGCACTCATTGCCCACAAAATCGCCGAAACCCAAGCGGCCATCCATATAGCTCACGACACCCTTGTCGCCGCAGGAGAACTCACCCTCCCAAAAGCTATTGAAAGTCGACTCGAGGCCTACGAAACTCTTGCCGAGGCTTTCAATGCCGATCGAACCTACGAAAGTGTTTCTTCCACCTTACTAACACTCCTCGCCCAACCCGAAGGCACACCCCTCAATCTAGTAACCTCTTTCTCCAAACCAGATAAAAACGCCCACGCCCTCACTCTAAACAACCTATTTTCCACTGCCACTCTGGAACGTCCCGAGCTAAGATCACTCGAATATGAAAGTGAAGCCGCCCGAGCCAGCATCCATCAAGCCGAGGCTCGCCGCATCCCTTGGTTCTCCTTCCTTCAAGGTAATATCGAACATGATCGTCGCATATCATCCGACTCCGAGCAATGGGGCGTTCTCCTCGGCATAGAGATTCCAATTTGGGGACATCGCGCCGACATTCAAGCCGCCACCGCTGAATTACAGGAAAATCTCGCTATTCAACGCCTTGCTCGCCGTAACCTCCGAATCACACTCGCCAGCGCTCTACGTGATTATCGGGCCGCCTCGCGTCAACTCACCGAGCAGGAAGCTGGCTCTGCAAACCTAGAAAGCGAGCTGGCTCCTGCACTTGAGGAGAGCCCAAATGAACAAGGCATCGACCCTATCTCACGAAAGCTGCTTCGCATTGGACTCTTCGAAGTCCGTCGCAAACTCCTCGAGGCCAGACACAAATTCCAATTCTCTCACCTCGCCCTGGAACACGCCATCGGGCACCCCCTCCGAAAAGAATTATTGAAGTAAGATTAGTTGCAATCTTATCGCTCAAGTCAACAGGTCGCGGATAATATGGCCGTGGACGTCGGTGAGGCGGAACTTGCGCCCTTGGAAGCGGTAAGTCAGTTGCTCGTGATCGATGCCGAGGAGGTGGAGAATTGTCGCGTTGAAGTCATGAACGTGGACGGGATTCTCGGCGGCCGAGTAACCTAGTTCGTCGGTCGAACCGAATACGTGCCCGCCCTTCACTCCGCCACCTGCCATCCAAACGGTGAACCCTTCCTTGTGATGGTCGCGGCCGATTTGCGCCCGGTCGCCCTGGGCCATGGGGGTACGCCCGAACTCGGAGCTCCAGACCACCAAGGTCTCATCCAATAGGCCTCGCTCCTTCAAGTCCTTGATAAGGGCGGCGATGGGTTGGTCGACTTCCTTGGTCTTCTTTGGCAATCTTTGGAACACGCTGCCATGGTGATCCCATCCTTGGTCGAAGAGCTGGACGAAACGCACGCCCCGTTCCACCATGCGTCGGGCGAGCAGGCAATTGTTGGCGAACCCGGAACCT